>WNFV01005935.1_pt1 | contig 23300 bp, 24 predicted proteins | sample 5400101 | NCBI WGS metagenome assembly WNFV01 (sample SAMN13153361, study PRJNA577476) | soil metagenome | isolation source: 115 cm soil or saprolite under grassland replicate 1 | place: USA:California | collected 2016-06-15 | reverse complement strand
GCCGACGGCCGCGACGCCGTCCTTGGCGTCGAACCAGTGCGACGAGCAGTTGACGGTCACCGGCGCCTTCGAGTCGACCGCTCCGCCGGTGAACATGCCGTTCAACTCCGACCACACCGTGCCGGTGCTGTCGAGCTCGGTGTCGTGCGTCACCTTGAACGCGTCGCTCAGGGACGCGGCCGACTCGAACTTGCCGATCGACCTCGGTGCACTCGGGATCGTGAGATCGACGACCTCGACCAGGTTGCCTCCGTCGACCCACGCCTGCGAGCAGTCGGGCTTCACGAAATTCGCGATGTGACCGGAGCCGCGGCCGTTGCCAGTCAGGCCGAGCGGCAGGATCGCGATGACGACCGGTGACGTCGGGTTCGCGATGCTGACGACGTATGCTCGAGGCGGCAAGAGGCGGCTCGAGCGCGACGCCCTCGCCCGCAGCCGGCATCGCGTTCAAGACGGCGACGACCGCTGCCACAGAAAGCAGCAACACGAAGCTCTTGATTCGCCGGCGACCCTTGACCATAAGCCCCCTTCGAGTCATGGGCGCGCCGGGCGAAGGACGCGCAACGCCATGCCTACCCCCTGTCGGCGATTCTTGAACTCACGGCGGGCCTGATGGCACAGCTCCACGGCACGGCCCTGCCGCCGACACCTATGTCGGCCGGGCCGCTACGCGGTCGCGGAGACCGTCTGCTGGGTGCCGGCGAACTCCGGTGCGTCTTCGAAGTAGACGACGTTGTCGTAGCCGAGGTACTTGATCAGCCGGTTCTGGACGATGAGCAGTCCGAGCGGCTCCTCGCCCTGGTTGACGTACTGGTGCACGTGGTTCTGCGGAACGTACAGGGTGTCGTCGGCGGTGAAGTCGTGCCGCGTCCCCTCCGTGGCCACCCGTGCGTAATACCTCTCCGCGATCTCGGCCTCGACCTCCCATTGCAGGCTCTCGCCGCTCCCCGCTAGAACGTACGCGACCTCGTCCGCCATGTGGAGATGCTTCGCCGAGCGGCTCCGCGGAGGAATCTCCTGCTCGTAGACGTCGACGCTGAAGACGCGAACATTGGGCGTGTCCTTCGAGCACAGCACCCTGACCTTCCCGTCCCGCGTCGTCTCCCAGACGGTCTCCGAGGGCTTGACGACCTTGATCTTCTCCGCGGCGCCGGGAGTCCAGACGCGGCCCCACTCCTCCCGCGGCCCGAAGCGATCGTCGTTCTCCACGGGGCCGCTGCGGCCCTGCTGGATCAGGCCGAAGTACATCCACGTCGACTTGGCCTTCATCACGAGCGCCTTTGCGGTCTCGTCTCCGTCGTTGAAGTGCCGGTGCACCGAGTCCGTGTGCACGACGACGAGGTCGCCGCGGTCCCAGTCGTAGCGCTGGTCGTCGTGGATCTCGTACCCCTTGCCCTGCAGGATGTAGAACACGGCCTCGTTCTGGTGTCCATGACCGTGGTTCGACTTGCCGGCAGGGATCTCGACGAAGTGGACCTGGATGTTCTGCGTCACGAAGGGATCGTCGCCGGGACCGATGCGCCACCAGGTGCGCGAGTCCTGCGAGTCGCCGGAGTGGCCGACCTTCGCGTCGTCCGCGACGAAGTCGTCACCACGGACGCGAGGAGCGGCAAGCTGTTCGCGACGGAACTCTTTCAGCCCGTACTGCTCGGAGCTCATCCCGCGCAGGAAGACGCGTCCCTCTTTGCTCATGCTCGCCTCCTCGGCTAGATCGGCGACCGTACCATAATGTCTTACCATACGACCGATGCCGGAGCTCTTCACACCGGTCAGCACGGGTCGAGTCTCCGCGGACATCGTCGAGCAGGTCAAGCGGGCGATCCAGGAAGGACAGCTCAGCCCCGGCGATCAGCTCCCTTCCGAGCGTGATCTGACGAAGCAGCTCGGCGTGAGCCGCGTCTCCGTTCGCGACGCACTGAGGATGCTCGAGGCGTACGGCCTGATCGAGGTCCGCGTGGGGGCGCGCGGCGGCGCATTCGTGACCGCTCCCGCGCCGCGGCTGGTCGGCGAGGGAATGGCGCACATGCTGATGCTCGCCGAGGTCACGCCGTCAGAGGTGACCGAGCTCCGCCTGATCTTCGAGCTGGCCCTCCTGCCGCTCGTGTGCGAGCGGCGCACGGACGAGGACCTCGAGGATCTGGACGCGATCTGCGACCGGGCCGAGGCCTCGCTTGCAGCAGGTGCGTACGACGTGGCGCTGTCGGCGGAGTTCCACACGCGGCTCGCGCGGTGCGCGCACAATGCCGCGATCGCCTTGTTCAGCGAGTCGTTCCAGGGTCCGCTCCTGAGGTCGCTCCGCGAGGCGAAGCGGGTCGCGCCGGAGATGGGCAGCACGGGCGCGCTCGAGCACCGCGCGATCGTCGACGCCGTGCGCGCCCGCGACGCGGACGCCGCCCGGACGGTCATGACCGAGCACCTCCGGCGGACGGCGCAAAGAGTTCGTTCGCGCCGGCCCCGCACAGACGGGCGGTGAGCCCGCGGCTGCGCGGCGGAGCCGCGCTCATCCCCCTCTACGTCGCGTCTGCGGTCCTGACCACCGGCGAGGGCAGCTTCAACCTCCTCGTCCCGCCGTACATGAAGTCGCAACACGTCGCCGCAGTGATGATCGGCGCGGCGGTCTCGATCTACGGCATCACGTCTCTCGCAGCGCGGCTGCCGGCAGGCGCGTTATACCGCTCGCGGCGCGCCTGGCCGCTGATCGCGTTGGGCTGCGTGCTCTCGTCGATCTCCTTCGTCCTCATCAGCCAGACATCCAATGCGGCGCTTCTCGCGACCTGGATAGGCCTGGACGGCGTCGGATTCGCCGTTGCGACCACCGCGAACATGGCCGCCCTCATCGAGCGACGGCCCGAGGGAACCAACGCCGGCTCGGTGATGGGCTGGTACACGGGGAGCCTCGGTGCGGGATACGCCCTCGCCGGGTTTCTCGGCGGCTCGCTCGGAGATGCGCTCGGGCCCGGGCGCGCGATGCTCTTCCTCGCGCTCGTTCCGCTCAGTGCCGGTGCGCTGCTGTCGTTCGTCCTCCGTGGCACCGTGCCTACCGTCACACTCGAAGACGAAGCGGAGCAGGTTGCGCGGCGCTCGTGGCTGCACGGGTTCAGAGGACTGGCTCCACTCGTGTGGCTGGCTTTTTTCGTGACGCTCTACATCAACCTAGTGAGCGGGGTCGTCCTGACGTTCTTCCCCATCTACGGTCTGGCCATCGGCCTATCGCTCACGCAGATCGGCGTGCTTCAGGGAATTCACGGCGCGACGGCAGCGGCGGTCCGCTTCCTGTCGGGAATCTTCTTCCGGTGGGTCTCGTACGAGCGGACTCTGCCGCTGATGGTGGTCGCATCCGGGCTCTCGGTCGCCGCGATCGGCGGGATCAAGCTCTTCCTCATCCTCGCCGTGGCGTGGGGGGCACTCGGACTGACGCGCGGTCTCCTGCGGGTGGCGTCCGCCGCACTGGTCATGGACGCCGCAGGCGAGCTCGACGCCAAGCGAGGAGCTGCATCCGGCGTCTACCTCGCCGGTCTCGACCTCGGTAAGGTCCTCGGCCCTCTCGTGGGCGGCGTGGGCGCGGACACGATCGGGCTGCGCGCAACCTTCCTCATCGTGAGCGGCGCCTTTCCGGCTGTGTACTTCGCACTCGCGGCGATGTTGCGCCGACACAGGCCGGCGACGCCTTCGGGAACCGTCGCGGGCGCGACAGCACAAGACGGCTGATCCTGCCCTCCTTCTGTGCCTCTAGACTCGCGCCATGGAGCGATCGGACGAAAGCCGAGAGGTCGAGACTCTTTTCGTCCCCGTTGCGGTTACGCGCGCGTCGTCTGCGATCGCCGATCAGATCCGGACCGCGATCGTCGGCGGCCGGCTGCAGCAGGGCGAGCGTCTGCCACCCGAGCGAGAGCTCGCCACGCAGTTCGGTGTCAGCCGGGTAACGGTTCGCGACGCGCTGCGCGCCCTCGAAGCCACCGGGCTTGTGGAGATCCGCGTCGGCGCGCGCGGCGGAGCATTCGTACGCGCGCCCTCGGGCTCCCTTGTGGCTCAGGCGATGTCGGACATGATGCTGATGTCCGCTGCGGGCCCGGCCGACGTCGTCGAGGCGCGGCTGATCGTCGAACTAGGTACGGTGACGCTTGCCTGCGCGCGCGCCACGGACGAGGATCTTGACGCGCTGCGCGAGCTCGACGAACGCGCACGCCGGGAGCTGAAGGCGGGCTCCTACACGCGCGAGCTCTCCTGGGAGTTTCACGCTCTCCTCGCCGAGGCCGCGCACAACCACGCGATCACGGGCTTGACCCAGTCCTTCCGCAGCACCCTCTCGATGCATCCAGTTCGTGTCCGTGAGCCGCGCAAGCGCTCGTTCGCCGCGACCGTCGAGGAGCACGGGCGCATCCTGGAGGCCGTCGAGCGCCGCGACGCCCAAACGGCACGTCGCGAGCTAGGGGCTCATCTCCTCCGGGGGACGGGACTCGAGGAGCGCGAGGCGGACCTGCTCAGCCTCTGGCGGACCGATCGGCCTGCACGCGTCGAGTAGGACTGCCGTCATCACGGCGGTCGCGACGTCGGGCCCGACGGTGACGATGCCGTGGTTGACGAGCAGGAGCGCGTTCCGGTCGCCGAGCGTCGCCGCAACGTCGGCACCGAGCTCTGAGCTGAGGATCAGGTCGCCAGTCTCGGTGAAGCGCGCGATATCGGGCGGCACGAACAGCGTGCCCTCATGCGAGATCGGCCGGAGCGGCACGTCGAGCGCGGCAAACGCGACGGCCGCCGGCGCATGAGTGTGCACAACCGCGGCGACCGTCGGAACGGCGGCCACGATCTCCGTGTGGATCGGATACTCGGCGTGGCGGCGTCCCTCGCCCTCGAGCACGTCGCCGCCTCGATCGACAAGGACGACGTCCTCGGGCCCGACCTCGTCGAAACCGAGGGTCGCCGCCTTCATCCAGACGCCGCGGCCGCCCGGATCCCGCGCAGACACGTGTCCCCAGACGAGATCCCCCTGATTCTCCGCTCCGAGGATGCGGCAGCCGAGGGCGACCGTGCGGCGTAGATCTTCGCTCATGCGTGAACGCTAACGCGACCAGGAACGCAGAGGCCCGGACGAGCCGGACCTCTTGCGAACCCAACGATGCGGCGAGCTAGCCCTTCTTGCCGAGCCGCATCAGCTCGTCGTATTCCTTCGACAGCGCGTTGAATCGGGCGACGACGGTCCTGATGTTGATGTTCCAGATCTTCGCGCTACGGAAGGCAGGATCCACCATGTCCAGCCGGGCGGGATCGACGTGGTTCTGCTCGGATGGCGCAGCCGCTTCACGATGCCGACTCCCTGCGGGCGCTGCATGACCGGCTGGACGAGCGGCCGGAACGCGAGCGGAGCGCCCTTCTCGATCAGGTCCTTCGTGGAGTGGCTGTGGCAGCTGACGCAGACGGAGAACTGGCCGGCCGCGAGCAGGTTCACCTGCGTCGTGTGGCTGGCAACGATCCGCGCGTTCTGCGCCATGCCCCGCCACATGCGGTCGATGCGCGCCTGCGGCCACTTCGCCTTCACGCGCAGATACCGCGACAGTCCGTACCACCAGTCGACGTCGCTTGGCTCCATCGCGATCTTGCCCTTCCACTTGTCGTTCGCGAGGTCCTCGTACGACTTCGGGCGATCGCTCGACGAGACGAGGTTCGTGTTCCACACGACGACGAAGTGCTCGATCCGATCTGCGGTGAAGCCCACGAACCGTCCGAACTTCGGAATCGTCGTCCGGTACGGCGAGGTCGTATACGGGATCAAGATGTTGCCCGCGTTCTGGTAGGTCAGCATCTCGGTGCCGTTCGTCTCGACGACGTCGGCTCCCGCGGTTCCCGCCCGTGCCTCCTGCGTGATTCGCTGGGTAATCGCCTCGCTGGAAGCGCGATAGCGGTTGACCTGCACGCCCGGGTACTTCGCCTCGAACGTCTTCTCAACCGGCTCGGAGATCGGCGAGCTCATCGACGTGTACCACTCGAGCGTTCCCTCCGCGCGCGCGAGCTGGTACAGCTTCCGCTCACGTGCGGCCGGCTTGAGCCCCTTGACCTGGTTGAGGATCGGCGTGAGCGCCGACCTCGGATCTTTCGTCGGCGCCGAAGCGCTCGACTGGGCGGCTGCGAGCGAAAGCACCGAAGCAGCGATCGCGAGGCAGCCGACCACCGTGAACCTGCGGATGCGTGGACGCATCGTCACCTCGAACCTCCCCATAGAAATGACCCCTTGCGGCCTCTTGGACCGCCGGATGCCGCCGAAGTTAGAGCCTGTCCTCACCGACGGCTAAGGGTTATACCATTTGCCCGCTGGAGGCTCCACAGACCCCTCGCGATCTAGGCGGTAAGCCCGAGCGTGTCCTCGGCAAACAGGGCCTCGATGGCCGGCCGACGGTCAAGGATCTTCTGACGCACGGCGTGGTCGATGAGCTCTTCGATGATCGCGCGGTTCGGCTCCACGCCGTACGGAAGGGGGTCCGCCCCGGTGATTTCCAGTACGCGCTTGTGCATTCGGTCAGTCGCTGTCGGGTCGTCGATGGTGTCGTTCCGGAGGCGTTCGACGTACATGTTCTTCGCCTCCGCGAACGCGTTGAAGACATTGGTGGCCAATGCGGGGTTCGCCTCGAGTAGCTCGTCCTTCACAACCACCAGATGGTTGATCGGATAGTGGCCACGCCGCCGCAACGCATCGAAACCTGCTTCCGTCGCGTCGGGGATCAGAGGAGCAACGGCGGGGTCATCGACTTCGACGCCGATCGCGGCAGCCAGCTCACCCGTGGCCACCATCTCCGCGAGATCGTTCCCGGGCTCCATTGGGACGACGTTGTCAGGAGGGCGGTACTCGGCCACGTGCTCGTCACCGGAAAGGACCCACGTCACGCGGTCGAGGTCGACGCCATACTCGTCCGCGAGGACGCCGCGCGCCCACACGCCCGTCGTGACCGTGTAGCCGCGGTTGACGCCGACCTCTTTGCCTTCGAGCTCCTTTGGCTCGCGGACACCGTTGGCCACGATCGCGCCGTGATGGAACCCTCGCACCAGAAAGATCGGAAGTGCGGTGAAGCGCTTGCCGTGCTCCTTCGCGCAGAGATACGTGGTGAACGCCATCTCGCAGACGTCGAACTCGAGCTCGCGGACCATTCGTCGGAACGCGTGTATGAGAACCGGGACTTCCTCGAAGTCGAACTCAAATCCTTGCGGGGCGACCGTTCCGTCCTTGAGCGCCGCGTTGTTTCCCTGGGTGCGCGTGACGGTCTTGAGCTGCACCGAACGAGACGATACAGAATGGCTAGTCCTTCATACCTTCCGTTAGGCTCGGCTTGATGGGCGAGCATGTGCTGGCGGCGGTGCGGACCGGCCCGAGCCGGATCGAGTTGCGCGAGTTCCCCATGCCGGAGATCCCGGCCGACGGCGCGCTGCTGAAGGTCGAGGTGGCTGGGATCTGCGGCACCGACGTCAAGATGTACGCCAAGCCGGTCATCGAGGCGCCGGTCATCATGGGACACGAGAACGTCGGCGTCATCGCCAAGGCCGGCCGCCGGTTCGTCGAGTTCCAGGGCCTGCGGGAGGGAGACCGCGTCTTCGTCGAGCACTACGTCGCCTGCTACCGGTGCGAGTGGTGCCGCCTCGGCGAGTACCGCCATTGTGAGGCGACGGACTGGCGGACGAATCCCGACGCACGCCGGTACGGGTACACCTCATGCGAGAACCCCTACCACCTGTGGGGCGGATTCGCGCAGTACATGTACCTCCCGTGGAACGCCGTTCTGCACAAGGTGCCCGACAACGTGTCGGACGCGGAGGCGGGCATCATCACGCCGCTCTCGAACGGCATCGAATGGGCGCTGTACGACGCGGGCGTGGGCTTCATGTCCACTGTGCTGATCCAAGGCCCGGGCCAACTCGCGACGGCACTGGGCGCGGACCAAGTCATCGACGTGCAGGCCGAAGACGCCCTTGCACGCGTGATGGAGATCACCGACGGCAAGGGCGTCGACGTCGTGCTCGACTGCACCGCCGGTGCCGGTACAACGCCGGTCCTGCTCGGGATCGACGCGCTCAAGCGCAGGGCCGGCGTGTTGCTCGTTCAGGGCGAGCTCGCCGCGTTCCCGGACTTTCCGATCAAGAAGCTGACGGAGAAGGCGATCACCATCAAGAGCGCGCGCGGCCATAGCTACCGCGCGGTGGAACTTGCGATCGCGCAGCTCGCGTCAAAGCGCTTCCCGCTGGACCGCCTTACGACCCACGAGTTCGGACTGGAAGACGTGGACCGCGCGATCAGGGCCGTCGGAGGCGAACTCGAGGACGGCGTAATCCATGTCTCTCTGCTGCCGTGGAAGTAGGCGTCGTCGTCCGGAACATCAGCAGGGCTGATAGATCCGTCGTCGACGATTTTGCGCAGCACGGCGTTGCGACTGTCCACGAGGCGCAGGAGCGGACCGGCCTGCTCGCCTCGTACATCTCGCCGATCTACGCAGGCGCGCACATCTCGGGAAGTGCCGTCACGGTCAGCGTCCCCCCGGGCGACAACTGGATGATTCATGTGGCCGTCGAGCAATGTCAGGAGGGTGACGTGCTCCTTGTCGCCCCGACGTCTCCTTCCGAGGCGGGGTACCTCGGCGAGCTGCTCGCCACGGCGTTGCAAGCGGTCTGGTCGAGGTGCGTTTCCGCTCTGGGCACGGTCAAGGAGTCACTCGGCAACGTGAACGCCGATGTTGTGTGCGCCGGGCAGTCGGTTCAGCCCGGCGACGTGATCGTCGCCGACGACGACGGCGTCGTCGTGGTGCCTCGCCGGAGCGCACCGCAAGTGCTCGAAGCCTGCCGCGTGCGAGAGGAGAAGGAGGCGGTCTCGCGGCGGCGCTATCAGGCCGGAGAGATCAGTCTCGACGTGCAGGACATGCGCGACCAGCTCGAGCACAAGGGCCTCAGGTACCTCGATTGATCATCGATTGCCACGGCCACTACACGACGACTCCTGCCGCGCACAAGGCATTCCGCGACGCTCAGCTTGCCCGCCTCGCCGATCGGGGCCGGCCCGAGCCCGCACCTGCCGAGATCAGCGACGACGAGATTCGCGAGAGCATCGAGAACAACCAGTTGAAGCTGCTCCGCGAGCGCGGGGGCGACCTGATGATCTTTTCGCCGCAGGCGTCCAGCATGGAGCACCATGTTCCCGACCCGGCCACGGCACGGGGGTGGGCGCGGGCGTGCAACGACCTGATCCATCGAGTCGTCCTCCTGTTTCCCGAACACTTCACGGGTGCCTGTCAGCTGCCGCAGACGCCCGGTGGGTCGCTCGAGGACTCGATCGCCGAGCTCCGCCGCTGTGTCGAAGAACTCGGCTTCGTCGGCTGCAATCTGAACCCGGATCCTTCGGGCGGACATTGGACGTCGAAGCCTCTGACCGACGAGTACTGGTTTCCGATGTACGAGGCGATGATCGAGCTGGACGTCCCGGCCATGATCCATGTGTCGGCATCGTGCAACCCGAACTTCCACGCGCTCGGTGCGCACTACCTCAACGCGGACACGAGCGCGTTCATGCAGTTGGTCGAGGGTGATCTCTTCAGGGAGTTCCCAACGCTGCGGTTCGTGATCCCACACGGCGGTGGAGCGGTTCCCTACCACTGGGGCCGCTATCGCGGTCTCGCCGACCGGCTCGGTCGTCCTCCGCTCGACGAGCACGTGATGAAGAACGTTTTCTTCGACACGTGTGTGTACCACCACGCCGGCATCGACCTCCTCCACAGGGTCATCGACGTCGACAACATCCTCTTCGCCTCTGAGATGCTCGGCGCCGTCCGCGGCGTCGACCCGGAGACCGGCTTCCACTGGGACGACACGAAGCGCTACGTCGACGCACTCGAGCTGCCTGAAGAGGAGAGGCGGAAGGTATTCGAGCTGAACGCGCGACACGTGTACCCACGCCTCGACGAGCAGTTGCCTGCAGCACGCGAGTAGATCGCACGCACGATGCGTGTGGCAGAATGGTATGACCGTTGCTCAAGACCGAGGTCAACGAGCTTCTGACGCAGACCGGGCCCGGGACGCCGGCTGGCGATCTGTTCCGGCAGTACTGGCTACCGGTCCTCCTCGCGGAGGAGCTGCCGGAGAATGATTCTCCCCCCGTCCGCGTCAAGATCCTGTCCGAGCGGCTCATCGCCTTCCGCGACACCGAGGGCCGGTACGGGTTGATCGACGAGTTCTGTGCTCACCGCGGCGTGTCGCTGTGGTTCGGCCGCGTCGAGGAGTGCGGCCTGCGCTGCGCCTACCACGGGTGGAAGTACGACGTGACGGGTCAGTGCGTCGAAGCACCGTCGGAGCCCGAGAACAGCAATTTCGCCCGCAAGGTCAAGCTCACGTCGTACCCGCTCGTGAAGGTCGGCGACATCCTCTGGACCTACATGGGTGACCCCGAGCAGCGTCCCGAGCTGCCGGAATTTGAGTTCGCCCAGGTTCCACCCGAGCAGACGTTCACGTCCAAACGCTGGCAGGAGAGCAACTGGCTGCAGGCTCTCGAGGGGGGCATCGATTCCAGCCACGTCGCCTGGCTGCACTCGGGCGGTCTGAAGAGCGATGCGCTCTTCAAGGACACCAAGGGCAACGAGTACACCCTGAACGACCTGCGGCCGTTCTTCGAGGTCGCCGAGCACGACGGCGGACTGTTCGTCGGCGCACGCCGCAACGCCGAGGACGGCAAGTACTACTGGCGCATCACCCCGTGGGTGATGCCGAGCTTCACGATCGTCCCGCCGCGCGGAGACCACCCGGTCCACGGCCACTTCTGGGTTCCGATCGACGACGAGAACTGCTGGGTGTACACGTTCGACTACCACCCGGTCCGTGCGCTGACTCCGGAAGAGCGGCAAGCGATGAAGGAGGGTCACGGCGTCCACAGCCGAAACATCCCGGGCACTTACCGGCCGCAGGAGAACAAGGACATCGACTACCTGATGGACCGCGAGGCGCAGAAGCGCGGCGAGACGTTCTCCGGAATTCGAGGGATCGCCCAGCAGGACGCGTCGCTACAGGAGAGCATGGGGCCGATCGTCGACCGGACGAAGGAGCGGCTCGTCTCTTCCGACACCGGCATCATCAAGGCGCGCCAGAAGCTTCGGAAGGCGGTCGAGGCGCTGCGCGACGAAGGTGTGACGCCACCCGGCGTCGACCCGGCGCACCACCGAGTGCGCTCCGTCGCGGTCGTCTTGCCGCGGGAGGAGTCGTTCATCGAGTCCTGCCGCGAGGACCTGGCAGCCCGCCCCGGCTTGGCGCACGCCTCGGTGTGACAGCGACTACGCGTCCGATCCTCCGAAACAGCTGCGCCATGGCAGCGACGGCGGCCGAGGCGCGTTTCCGAATCGACAGGCCGATCGGCGGGCGGGCGGCGGTGGTCGTCGCCCTCGACGACGAGGCAGCGAAAGTCGTTGATCGCGTTGCGGAGAGACCCTGGCGTGGCGCGCGCTTCTTCCGCGCCGACGATGGACGGCTATCCGAGGAGCTCGCCGATGCCGACGTCGCGATCATGATCGCGACCGCCGGCGCCGACGCCGACGCGGCGTCCGCGATCGCGCGCACCTGCGCCGACCGCGGGATCATGACGGCCGGCCTGATCCTCGGCGAGCACCTCGACGTCGCCGCAGCCGTGTCAGCGCTCCGGCCGTACGCTCGGAACCTCATGGTCACGGACGACGAAGAGGATGTCGCCGCCGTGCTCACTGCTCTGAGGGCGTAAAGGCATCGCCAGCGACGCGTCGGTGGAGGAAAAGGTCACGTTGCCTGCGCTTCAGGCGATGAAGCGTGAGGGGCGGAAGATCGTCGGCGTCGTCGCCTGGGACTATCAGATCGCGCGCATCATCGACCGAGCCGGCGCTGACATCGTCTCGGTCGGGGACAGCGTCGGCGTGAACCTCTGGGGGCGTGACGACCCGCTCAACGTGACACTGGAGGAGATGATCGTCGTCTGCCGGGCCGTTCGCCGCGGCGTGAAGTGGGCGCTCGTCAGCTGCGACCTTCCAACCGGCGCCGTGGACGTGAGCGCCGCACGTCGGCTCGTCGAAGAAGGAGGCGCTGACATCATCAAGGTCGAGGACCCGGACGCGGTCGCGGCGATCGCCGCGGCCGGCATCCCCGTCTTCGCGCAGTTCTCCGGCGGCTCGGCGGGCCATGACGAGCTCGTCGCGCAGGCGCAGCGCTCGGAGGAGGCCGGGGCGTCGCTGCTCGACTTCATGCACTCGGGGCCGGACGCCGGGCCGAAGGTGGTCGAGGCGGTGTCGATTCCGGTTATCGGCGGGCTCGGCGGAGGCCCGTGGCTCGACGGGCGCATGCGCATGATCCATCGTGTGATCGGCTACGACGCGTCGGCGCTAGACCAGCCGCCGGATGCGTACGCGAACGTCGCGCAGGTCGCGTATGACGCACTTACCGCGTACGCGGAAGACGTGCGCAGCGGCCGTCAGATCAAGGGCGGCTGATGCCGACCACGGTCGTGGACGGGATCACAACGCGCTACCAGGTGGCCGGTTCAGGGCCGCCGCTCCTGATGTTCTCGCCAGGTGGCTTCAACGCGACGATCGAGAACTGGCACACGTTCGGGGTCTACGAGCGGCTCAACCTGCTCGACCACCTGACGCAGCGGTACACCTGCATCATGTTCGACAAGCGGGAGTCCGGGCAGTCAGGCGGCCGCGTCGAGCGCATCGCCTGGTCCGATTACGCGGCACAGGGCAACGATCTCCTCGATCACCTAGAGATCGAGCGTGCGCACCTCATGGGCGGCTGCATCGGCTGCTCGATCGTCGCGGCTTTGGCGGTCTCGCACCCGGAACGGGTGTCGAGCATGGTGCTCTACTCCCCCGCGGGCGGCCCGAGGTACCGGATGACGCAGCGAGCTCGCTTCGCAGAGCACCTCGCCTACGTCAATGAGCACGGCCTCGAGCAGGTCGTCGCACTGGCGACGAGCGGCGAGGAGACCTTCGCTCAGGATTCACGCGTCGGGCCCTGGGTCAGCGTCATCCGGATCGACCACGCCTTCGCCGAGGCGTACGCGCAGCGGGACGTCAAGCGCTATCGCACCCTCGTGAGCGAGATGGCACGAACGTTGTTCGATCGCGACACCGTGCCCGGGGCGGAGCCCGAAGACCTGATGCAGCTCGCGATTCCCGCTCTGGTCGTTCCCGGCCAGGACGCCTCCCACGCGACCTCGGCGGCGAGATACCTCGAGGAATGCCTGTCCCAGTCCGACTACTGGGACGTGCCGGTCGACGAGCAGACCGAGGAGTCGGCCCCGGCGAGGGTGCTTCAGTTCCTCGACGCAGTCAGATGAGCGACTCGCCGCGCTCGAGCGCTGCTATCTGATCAACGCGTTTCTGGTGGCGATCGCCTCTGAAGGAGGTGGCGAACCAGGTTTCCAGGATCTGCTCGGCCAGCTCGGGACTGACGACCTTGGCGCCCGTCACGAGCACGTTGGCGTCGTTGTTGCCACGCGCGACCTCGGTGACGAAGAGGTCGAGGCACAGACCGGCGCGAATCCCGCGGATCTTGTTGCACGCGATCGCCTCGCCCGAGCCGCTCCCGCCGACGACGATCGCGTAGTCCGCGTGGCCCTCGAGCACCCGGCGACAGACATCCTCGCAAAGCGGTGGGTAGTCCACGACCTCGTCGCCGACTTGCGGCGCCCGATCGTCGACCTCGTGCCCGTGCGCCTCCAGCCACCCGATCAGGCGCGCCTTCAACGCGACGCCGTTGTGGTCGGCTGTGATCGCGATCCGCATTCCTAGAGGCGCCGACTCGGCGGCGCCGGAGAGCGGCCACGCGGGCTTTGCCCGCGCGGCCGCTTCCACCCGCTCGCTCCGTTTACGTTCGTTCTGAGGATTCCAAGCATCTGCCTAGAGGAGCTCGTGCATCTCCTCGACTGTCATCTTCTCCATCAGCGCCGGTAGCTGCTCGACGAATGGCATCTCGACGCCGGCTTCCTCGGCGACCGCGAGCGCGACTTCCAGATCCTTGTGCGGCCAGCGAAGCCGTTGCTGTCCCCACTCCGCGAGCGGACGGTTTGCGCCGCTGCCGACCGCGAGCGCCTCGCGTAACGTCCGCGGCTCGACTCCGAGCGCTCGCGCGAGTCGCTGCGCTTCGAGGTCGGCGCGAAGACAGGCCCAAAGCAGGATGTTGTTCGCCGTCTTTGCGACCTGGCCGGCGCCGACGTCGCCGACACGGACGACCGCCTCGGCGAAGGGCTCGCAGGCCGCGCGCATCGCGTCGACGATCTCCTCCGGGCCGCCGCAGTAGAGAACGAGTCGTCCCTCCTCGGCGCCGCGTTCGCCTCGCACCATCGCCGCGTCGACCACGTGCACACCGCGTTCGCCACCTTCGACCGCGAGCCGGCGGCACGTGTCGGGACGGACCGACGCGCAAACCGCGATGACGGCTTCCGGGCGCGCCGCTTCCAGCGCATCGGTCACGACGGCGAGCACCTGCTCGTCGTCGATGACGACCACCAGCACGAGGTCCGAGCTCGCAGCGACCTCGCCTGGATTCGTTGCTTCGATTGCGCCGCCTTCGACGAGGGGCCGCCTGGCGTCGGGCACGGGGTCATAGATCACCAGCGGCTTGCCCGCGGCGAGCAGGTGACGGCCGATCGCACTCCCCATGCGCCCGCAACCGACGACACCGAAGCGTTCGAGCTTACGGCTCAATGGTTTGACCTTAAACTACGCCGCCGTGGTGCGGTGGGGCTCCGACGTGATGGTCGACGCGATCAAGGCGTGCGGCTTTCGGTATGTCTCGCTCAATCCCGGCTCGTCGTTCCGCGGCCTGCACGACTCGCTCGTCAACTACGGCGGCAACAAGCCGGAGATGATCACGTGCAACCACGAGAAGATCGCAGTCGCGGTAGCGCACGGGTACGCGAAGGCGTCGGGCGAGCCGATGGCGGTGATCCTGCACGACATCGTCGGCCTGCTGCAGGGGACAATGGGCATCTACTACGCCTACATCGACCGCGCGCCCGTCGTCGTCTTCGGCGGGGCCGGCCCGATGGCATACGACCGCCGTCGGCCGAACATCGACTGGACCCACACGGCGAATGTCCAGGGAAACGTCGTCCGCGACTACACGAAATGGGACGACCAGCCGTACTCCGTACGCTCCGTGCCCGAAAGCATCGCGCGCGCCTACAGGGTCGCCACCGCGGCGCCGCAAGGACCCGTGTACGTCGCGCTCGACGCGGGCCTCCAGGAGGCGGAAGTGACGGACGTGGAGCTCCCGAACTTCGAGCGCCTGAGCACCCCGGCGCCGATAGGGCCCGATCCGCGTGCGCTGCGACGGCTCGCCGAGTTACTCGTCGGCTCGGACCGACCGCTGGTCGTCGCGGGCTATACGGGCCGCGCAGCCGGCGCGTTCGCCCAGCTCGTGGAGCTCGCGGAACTGCTCGGCGCCGGCGTCGTCGACACCGGTTGGCGGCTCAACTTCCCCAACCGGCATCCCCTGAACGTCACAGGCTCCGGTGCGATCGAAGAGAGCGACTGCGTGCTGTTCCTCGACGTGAAGGACATGGGCAAACCGACACAGACGCTCGACAAGACCACGCGGACGATCGAAAGCCGGATCCCGCCCGACGCGAAGGTCCTCGACCTCGGCTTCAACGAGGTCGGCCTCTCGGCGTGGTCGCACGACTTCGCACAGCTGCACGAGACGGACGTTCAGGTGACGGCGGACACCTCGGTCGCACTCCCGCTGCTGCTCGACCTCTGCCGCGAGCTGGCGCCGCAGCAGCCCAATCGCGCCGCCCCGTGGCGCGCGCGCCTCGAGGAGCTGCACAACGAGACGTGGGACGCTTGGAAAGTCCAGGCGGAGCGTGAGGCCGACTCGGCTCCCGTCTCGACGTCGAGACTCGCGGCCGAGGTCTGGGAAGCCGTGAGGGACCATGACTGGGTCCTCACCGCGGGGACCGCGGCGGAGTGGGCGCCGAAGATCTGGGACTTCGACCGCCCGTACCGGCATCCGGGCCGCAGCCTCGGCACCGCGACGCAGATCGGGATCTCGCTCGGCGTCGCCCTCGCGCACAAGGACTCCGCCCGGCTCGTCGTCGACCTGCAGCCCGACGGGGATCTCATGTACGACCTCGGGGCCCTCTGGATCGCGTCGTATCACCAGATACCGCTCCTCGTCGTCATGTTCAACAACCGCGCCTACTACAACGACTGGGAGCACCAGGAGAGGATCGCCAGACATCGGGGAACGCCCGTCGAGAGGACCTACATCGGGATGGAGATCGACAAGCCCGCACCTGATTTCGCCACTGCGGCGCGCGCGCTCGGTTGGCAGGCGGAAGGTCCGGTCACGGATCCGGAGGACATCCACGCAGCCGTTGCGCGCGCGGCACGCATCGTGGGCGACGAGCGCCGACCAGCGCTCGTCGACGTCATCTGTCAACCCAAGTGAGGATCGAGGAGGACATGGGATGAGCACAGAGGCCCCGGAAGAGACGACGCACTATCACGTCCAGAAGAAGCGCCGAGCCGACTTTCTCGAGAGCTGGCGGAAGCAGCGCAAGACCGGGGTGCTGCGCGCGAGCGACCTGCACTTCAGGGAGCGCGAGCCCGGTGTTCGCGTCGCCTACTACGCCGGCTCGGATGAGGGCGCGGCGATGCGGACGAACGACGCCGGCGCGCACGAGCTCGATCCCGGAGCGCAGACGACGCCGCACCGCCACTCCTGGGACGCGATTCTTTTTGTGGTCGAAGGCAGCGGCTGGAGCGAGATCGGCGCGGAGCGGATCGCGTGGAGGGCCTGGGACGCACTCCACCTGCCTGCCTGGACCTGGCACCGGCACGGGAACGACGGCGAGAACACGGCGCGCTTCGTCAGCTTCTCGTCGGAACCGCTGCTCAACTCGATCAACATGGCGCTCCTCGAGGAGGCGACCAACGGCGTCGACTTCACCGCTCGGCCCTCATTCGCCCGCGAACGCGGGGGCGGCGACACGTATTCGAAGCGCGTCACACGCCTCGCGAAGCTGCAAGAGGAGATTGCCCACGCCCGCGTGCACACCGCGTATGACGACATCACCATGCGAAACACACCGCGCGGCTCCCGCACTGCCTTCCTGGTCGACGAGGCGATCGGTTACAAGACCTCAGGCCTTACGGCCGCGATGTTCCAGCTCGCGCCAGGACAGGCGCAGACGATGCATCGCCATCCGGGCGAGGCGTTCCTGTACGTCATCGAGGGCCACGGCCGCAGCTACATCGACGTCGAGCCGGAAGGCGGCCGTGAGTACGAATGGGAAGCTGGCGACATGATCAACGTCGATCACTTCCTGTGGCACGAGCACATCAACAGCGATGCAAACAAGCCGGCGCGCCTCGTGCGCGTGCACATGTTCGCGAGCGTGCTCGAGACGATGCGAGCGCTCGCGGACCCGCTCGACCTTTTCAACGAGCGCCCCGAGGACCTTGCGAAGGCCTTCGACCTCTCCGGCTTCGAGTGGCCAGAGGACGAGCGCCCGACCTGATGGAAGAGCGACCCGACACACCGCAGGAGGAGACGGAGGAAGTCGGAACCGGGATCGATCCGATCGACCCGCTCAAGCGGGATCCCGACGAGGAAGAGACGATGCCGGGGCTCGACCCGGTCGTCAGCCCCGTCCCACCAGAGTAGGGTTCAATGGTTAGTCCTTACTTGCTATCTTTGCGCCGCGGCGCCGGCTTCGATCAGAGGAGGAGTAATGGGCGAGTGGCCTGAAGACATCGATATCCCGGAGCAGGTTTTCGTTCGGGACAACGCGGGCGCTTCGGAGATCGCGGCCCGCGACGAGTTCAATCGCGAGAACCCGCCCATCCGCGGGCTCATCGTGCCGGACGACCTCCGAACGATGGAGCTCGTCAAGCGTCCCTGGCGCAACAACAAGGGCCTCTGGTTCGAGCTCGCCGAGAATCGTGTGCTCTCTGCGCATCTGGCGGAGCTACCCCCCGGAGGAAACTCCGTACGCCACCGGCACACAACCGAGGCCTACCTCTACATCGTCAAGGGTGAGGGCTACTCGATCATGAACTACGAAGGCGAGCCGGAGGAGCGCGTCGACTGGTCCGAGGGGATGTTGCTCTCGCCGCCCGTCTGGGCGTGGCATCAGCACTTCAACACCTCCGAGACGGAGGCAGCCCGCTATCTGGCGATTCAGGACACCGGACTCGTCCGGCACATGCGCTTCCACCAGATCGAGCGCCACCCCACCCAGCTCAAGATCGGGGAAGGCACCGATTACGTCGTCGACGCCGTCCCCGCCGGGTCGGAGAAGCCGGCCGAGGTCGCTCAGCAGCAGTAACGGCGGCGACGGTCGGGGAGAGGATTGAACGCGACCGCGTCAAGCGCCACGCGCCTCCGGCCCGTGGCAGGCGCATGGCGGCGCGTGTTCTCGGTCCAGACGCTCGTACTGGTCCTCGTCGTCTCGGTCATCGCATATGTGGCTCTCGTCCCGCTCGGCTTCCTCCTCTGGGAGACGTTCGTCCGAGACGGCAGCCTGAGCGTCGAGGCGTTCCGGCAGGCATACAGCACCGTCGGTCTCGGCGAGATGGCGTGGAACTCGCTCGTGTTCGCCTTCGGCACGACGGTGTTCGCCGTCGCCCTGGGCACGCTCCTTGCCTACCTGATCGTGCGGACCGACGTTCCGGGAAAACCGCTTATGTTCGCGGCATCGCTCGTGCCGCTGATCATCCCCGGCATCCTGCACACGATCGCGTGGATCTTCCTCGCAGACCCGAATATCGGCGTGCTCAACAAGCACATCGTCGAGCCCGTGACGGGCCACTCCTTCAACGTGCTCAGTCGGGGCGGGATGATCTGGGTGGAGGGGCTGCACCTCTCACCGCTCGTATTCCTGCTCATGGTCGCGGCATTTCGGTCGATGGACCCGGCGCTGGAGGAGTCGGCGATCATGAGCGGCGCCTCGCTCCGGACCGTCTTTCGGCGCATCACGGCACCGCTCGTCCTCCCCGCGCTGTACGCGGCCATCCTGATCATGGCCGTGCGCGCGCTCGAGTCGTTCGAGGTGCCGGCGCTTCTCGGCCTGCCCAGCCGGATCTGGGTCTTCACGTCGCGGATCTGGACGGTCTTGAACGAGAAACCGCCGGCCTTCGGAAAGGCCGGCGCGTACGCGATGTCGCTGCTGCTCCTGACGGCGCTCGGCGTCCTCTGGCAAGCGCGCCTCAGCAAGCGCGGGCGCGCATATGAGACGGTCACGGGCAAGGGTTTCCGCCCCAGGCCGATGCAGCTCGGCGTCTGGCGCATCCCCGCCGTTCTCTTCATCTCCGTCTACTTCCTGATCGCGGTCATCGCGCCCCTGCTGATGCTCGCGTACATGTCGACGCAGCGCTTCTATTCCCCGCCGACTCACAAGACGCTTTCGCACATGTCACTCGAGATGTACGGCAAGGTCATCCACAACGACCTGATCCTCACGGCGCTCAAGAATTCTCTCATCCTCGGGCTCGGCGCCGCGAGCACGGTCATGATCCTGACGGCAGTCGCTTCGTGGATGGTCGTGCGGACGCGCATACCCGGGCGCTGGCTCGTCGACAACCTTGCCTTCCTTCCGCTCGTCATCCCAGGGCTCGTGCTTGGAGTCGCGCTCCTGTTCGTCTACCTGCGAATCAACCGTGACTTCAGCATCGGAATCTACGGATCGCTCTGGATCCTGTTCATCGCGTACCTGACGCGTTACATGCCGTACGGAATGCGCTATGCCTCGACGTCGATGTATCAGATCGGGCGCGAGCTGGAGGAATCGGCCCAGACGAGCGGCGCGAGCTGGTTCCAGTCGTTCCGGCGCGTCGTGTTGCCGCTGCTCGCCCCGGGGCTGATCGCCGGCTGGATCTACATCGTCATCGTCTCGGTGCGCGAGCTCTCGAGCTCGATCCTGCTGTACACGCCGGGGCGACAGGTCCTGTCTATCGTCATCTGGGAGCAGTACCAGAATGGGGCCTTCACGGAGCTCGCCGCGCTTGGGATGATGATGGTCGGCGGGCTCGTCGTCCTTGTGACCGTCGCGTACAAGCTCGGTGCGAAGATCGGCGTGCGGGAGGCTTAGCGGTGCTCGCGGTCAGCAATCTCGTGAAGACGTTCACAGGCTCGCGCGGAGAGGCGGCGCGGCGCGTCTTCGCCGTCGACGACATCTCGTTCGACGTCAAGGACGGCGAGCTCTTCACGCTGCTCGGGCCATCGGGCTGCGGCAAGACGACGACACTGCGCTGCATCGCCGGGCTCGAGTCTCCCGATCGCGGCGAGATCACGGTTGGCGACCAGGTCTTCTTCTCCTCGGAAAAGCGAGTTCGCGTGCCGGCGAACGCGCGTGGACTCGGAATGGTCTTCCAGTCGTACGCGATCTGGCCCCACATGAACGTCTACGAAAACGTGGCCTTCCCGCTACAGGTGCTTCCGCGGCGGCGGAGGCCTTCGCGCGCGGCCGTTCGCGAACGTGTCGAACGGGTCCTGGCCGCTGTTCGACTGCAGCATCTGGCTTCGCGCCAGGCCACCGATCTCTCGGGAGGTCAGCAGCAGCGTCTTGCGCTGGCCCGTGCGCTCGTACTCGAGCCACCCGTCCTGCTCCTCGACGAGCCGCTCTCGAACCTAGACGCGAAGCTCCGTGAGGAGATGCGCTTCGAGCTGAAACGGCTGCAGCGTGAGCTCGGGATCACGGGTGTGTACGTCACTCACGACCAGGTCGAGGCGCTCGCGATGTCCAACCGCGTCGCCGTCATGCGTGACGGGAAGATCGAGCAGGTCGGACGCCCGCGCGAGATCTACGAGACGCCTCAGTCGCGCTTCGTTGCTGACTTCATCGGCACGTCGAACTTCATCGAGGGAGTCGTGCAGACACGTGACAACGGCGTCTACGTCGTCCACACGAGCGATGGAGACCTCCGCGTCCGCTCCGACGGCGACTTCGCAGTCGGCGCGCCCGTCGTCGTCTCGGCGCGGCCCGAGCACATCGCAATCGCGGCGGAGCCGACCAACGGCACCGTGCCGAACCGCTGGCCCGGTCGAGTAGAGGCACGCGCCTTCCTCGGGGAGTCCGTCGATCACGTGATCTCCGTCGGATCGCGAGAGATCCGCGCGCGCTGCAATCCCTCGATCTCGATTCCTGCGCCGACCGAGGTGACGGTGACGTTCCCCGAGGACGCGTGCTCGCTGATCCCGGCGGGTGAGTAACCCCGATCGGCCCGCGCATCCGCTGCTCGCAGCGGCGCCGGTCTACCTCTCCGTCTTCCTCCTCATCACCGGCAACAGCGCGCTATCAGTGCTCGTACCGGTCTTTCTCTCGCGCGAAGCGCACCTGGGAACCGCGACGATCGGCGCGATCGTCGGTGTCTACGGCACCGCGGCGCTGGCGGCCCGTCTGCCGGTCGGACTTGCGTACAACGCCGCCCGGGGACACAAGCTCCTTCTGACGGGAGCGGCCGTGTGCGCCGCGGCCTATGCGCTGCTGCCCCTCGGCGACGGGACCGTGCAGCTCGCCGTGCTCCTCGCACTGAACGGCTTGGGCTGGTCGATTGCAACGACCGCACAGCTCGCGCTCCTCGTCGGCCGACCGCCCGACGGCGCGTCGACGGCCTCTGCGATCGGCTGGTTCGCCGGCGCCACCGCTCTAGGGAGCATGGCCGGTGGCGTGCTCGGAGGCGTGACTGCCGACCAGATCGGCCTGCGCGCGACGTTCTTCCTCCTCGCGGCGACGCCGCTGCTGGCGGCGCTCCTGATGGTTCGCCGCGTCCGGCGCTCGAAGGCATTCGCGATCGACCCGCGCGCGCCACGTGTCACCGACGGGCGGGCGTGGCGACTGCTCCTGCGTATGCCGCTCAAGGTCTGGATCGGCGTGCTCGTCATGTTCTTCATCAACGGGCTCAACGCGCTCACGCAGACGTTTCACCCGCTGCTCGCACTTGCAGCCGGACTCTCGATCACCCAGATCGGAGCCCTCTCGAGCATCCGTTCGTGGTCGTCGGGAACGTCACGCCTGGGATCCGGATCTCTCTTCTCGCGCATCGATCCCGCCGCCTTCACGATGCCGCTCGTCCTCATCGGCACCCTCGTTGTGTGCCTGATCCCATCGCTGATCCATTCCTTCCTGCTCCAGATTCCACTGTTCGCGCTCGCCGGTCTGTCGCGCGGGTTACTGCGCGTTACGGGCTCGGCGGATGCGTTCGAGGCGGTCGGCGCCGACGATCGGCGTCACGGACTCATCTCGGCGCTTCTCTACGCGGGCCTCGACCTTGGCAAGATCGTACTCCCGGTGGTCGGCGGAGTCGTGGCGGGCACATGGGGGATCGCGACGATGTTCCGCGTGGTCCCGCTCGGATTGTTCGCGCTGTACCTGGCGCTCGCGCTGCCCGCCCGACGGGCAGCGCTGACTAGGCTGGACGTCTCGCCGCGATGAGCGCCGTGTAGAGGGTCCGCCACGGAACGTCCGGTGCCTCGAAGCCCGCGTCTTCGATCCAGCGCAGGTGCTCCGGAATCGGCTGGAGCGGGAAGTCGTGTCGGTGTGGCTTCAGCGGACGCTGTCGCCGTCCCGTGAACTGCGGACGAATGCGGCGATAGCGCGCTTCCCAGCCCTCGGCGGGCCCGATGTGATCGAGGTTGAAGAAGAACCCGGCCGGCACGACGAGGCCGTGGACGGCGCGGTACGTGCGCTGCAGCGATTCGGGCGAAAAGTGGTGAAAGACACGCGACGTCAGGACGACGTCGGCCTGCTCGAGCCGGGCCTCGTCGAGCCGCTCCGCGTCCGCGAGAACGTACTCGACGCGGTCGCCGAACTCGGCGAGGGGCTCGCGGGCGAGTTCGCGCATCGCCTCGGAAGAATCGACCCACGTTGCGCGCGCATCAGGGAACGAGCGGAGGAAGAGCGCGAGGTACGGCCCATGCCCCGAGCCGATGTCGAGGACATGCTCGACGGGGATCTCGGCGTCGACGACGAGCGCCGCCGAGAGGCGCCGCGGCAGGTCGAGCAGGTCCGCGAGAATGTCCTCTCCGACCCAGTCGGCCGCGTACTCCCTCGATTCGAACGACTCGAGGGCCGACTCGGGCTTCACGCCCGCCAGATTACACTAAGGTTCAATGGATAGTCCAAACCCGTACGTCGCGCTCGGGTTCGCTCTTCTCCTTGGACTGAGACATGCTGCCGACCCCGACCATCTCGTCGCCGTTTCCACGCTGGTTGCGAGCGGCGAAGGGAAACCGAGTCGGGCGGCGGCGCGCCTCGGCGGACTCTGGGGGCTCGGACACGCGCTCGCCCTGATCATCATCGGCCTGCCGGTCGT
>WNFV01002716.1_pt1 | contig 23318 bp, 23 predicted proteins | sample 5400101 | NCBI WGS metagenome assembly WNFV01 (sample SAMN13153361, study PRJNA577476) | soil metagenome | isolation source: 115 cm soil or saprolite under grassland replicate 1 | place: USA:California | collected 2016-06-15 | reverse complement strand
CTTATGTGAACAGTCAAGCTGTCGCAGACGCCCGCGTGGCGCAGTTCGTACGCGTTGGCGTAGCTGGGGTTGACGGTGACGGCGATACCGGCCGGCCGCCAGACGATCCGATCGCCATCGGTGCGAAGGCGATGCCGCCCAAGTAGGGGCGCCGGCACGGTGAGCAGGCCGGCTTCCCGACGCACCTGCTCGACCGTGCGTGTTGGCGCTCACATGCGGTCACTGTCGCCGCCGGTCCCGTCGGTGCCTCCGAAGGACCGACGGAAGTGTCCGTCCCGGCGATGGGGTCGGGAGCACCAGGGTTGGCGAACGTCAGGTAGGTCTTGCGGGTAGGTCGTCGCACGGCTGCGGCTCGTCGTCGAACACGCCATATGGTGCTCCGCCAGCGGTGTAGCCCACGACGAAGAACATCCGTCCGTCTAGCATGATCCACGCGTCGTCGTCCGGATCGTCGGCGCGTTGCTTGGCCGCGCCCGGCGAGGTGGCTGGCGGTCGCCGCGCCCACTGCTGCGCGGAGGCGGGCAAGGCGACCCCGAGCGCGGTGAGATCGGCGTAGGCGGTGTAGCGGTCGACACCGTACCGCTTGGCGTACGTCTTCACGGTGACCTTCGCGCCTGAGCGGATCCACTCATGCGCTGAGTCATGACGTTGCTGCTTGCGCATCCGGTGACGTCGCGGCTGCATGCGGCGATGATACGGGCGGATCTGCGTCCTCCACGCGCCACCAGCGGTCACAGTCGCACGGGTTGTCGATCTGAAGGGCCCGGCCGGTCTGCGTGGTGAACCCGCCGCCGGCTGTCCTGTGCCGGTGTCACGCACCCGTGTGACAGGGGTTCGCCCGCCCGCGTCAGCGCCCCTTTCGATGCGTCTACCGTTTGCGCTTGCGTCGAGACGCGCCGCGGCGGCCTGCCTGCCGGCGTGGCCGGCCGGTGGGCGCACGGCGCTGTCGGTTCGGCCTGTGCTGGTCGATCTGCCTGAGCCGCTCGACCGCGTCGGCGCGGGCCTCGAAGTCATCGGACTCCTCGGCCATGGTCAGGGCGGCGTCGAAATGGGCCGCCGCCCCATCGAGATCGTCGAGGACGGCCAGGGCATCACCGGCATGAACACGAATCCAGAAGTCGGCCGGCCAGCGGGCCAGGTTCGACTCGACGCGGGCGCGTGCCTGCTCGGCCAGACCTGCCTGGGCCAAGGCGACCGCGACATCGCCGTCGAGGAACGCCCGCAGATCTGGGTCCACCCGGGCCAGGGCATCACCCACCATCACCGCCTCGGCACCCAGACCGGCGCGGCCCAGGTCGAGGACCAGGCCGACCAGCCAATCGGGGAGCATGCCGGCCAGCAAGGGCTCGACGCCGAGCGCAACCGCGAACTCGTCCCGACGGCCGCCGAACCAGCCGGCCGCCTCCACCACGAGCCGGGCACGCTCGGCCAGCTCCTCGGGCTCCGCGACGACGTACATGGCCTGCTCGGCGCCAGCGAGCCTGGTCGCCAGGCCGTTGGGCAGGGGCGGTAGCTCCAGCCGACCGACGGCATCGCCGAGGGCTCCCCACCCGTCCGGGTTGCTGGCGTGGGCCCGCTCCAAGCGGGTGCCGATCACCGCCTCGGCCTGGCCGCGGTGCGCCGGACACATCACGGCCCGGGCCTCGGCGAGCTCGCCCGGAAAGCCGAAACGGCGGCCGCCGCATGCCGGGCAGCCCGAGCGCGATCCGGCCACGGCCGCCAACTCGACCGTCGAACGGTCCAGATCGACCGGGCCAAACGCGTGCTGAACGATGTCGGTGATGGCGCCCAGACCAATGTCCTCCCAGCCCGGCGACACCAGCCGCACCTCGGGCACGCCCAACGCCGAGCCGGCCGCGGGATCCGAGAGCAGATCCGACGCCGCCACACGCATGTCCGCGCCACGGCCAGAGACGAACGACTGCTCGTGCGCTGCGGCAGTCACCACCGCGGAGCCGGCCATCGCGGCCAGCACCGCCGCAACCGTGCCGCCCTGCCCGGCGGCCAACCCGACCACAGATCACACCGGCAGGTAGACCACCAGCTCGACCCAGGACGCATCGGCGTTCACCGTGGCGAACCCGTCCGGTCGGGCCGCCAGCCGCTCCAGCGGGTCCCACGTGATCACAAAAAGACGCTGCCGCTCCGCCATCCGCGCCTGCGCGGCCGGCAGACCCGTCCAGGCCACGGCCAGCTCGAGCAGCTTCTTCTCGGTCACCGGCGGCGCGGCAAGCAATCGCCGGACCCCGTCCGGCAGACCCGAAAGCAGCTCGCCGCTCACCTCGGTCACAGTCTCACCGTACCCAACCGGACACGGCCGCCTCAGGAGATGCCATGGCACCACCCCGGTCGCGCCCTAAACAGCAATCTCGACAATCGGCCCATCGGGCGGCCTGCGCCCGAGGGCAGGTCGCCGAACGCTCGGACAGCGGCAAATCCGGACGTCTGTAGCGGATCTTCCGGAGTGCCAGGGAACGCAGTCGCCTGGCTGCAACTGGCCATGAAGCTTCGGTTGTGGAAGGGCTGAGGGGTGGTCGATGTCGGTGATCTGGTGCTGTGTGGCGAGCGGGAATGCCGGGGGTCGGCGGTAGTCCGACCCCCGGCTTCGAGAACGGCATCCTGGTCGAGCGTCCGGAGGCCGCCGCCTGATCACCGGCCGAAACCAGTGTGGCGTCGGGTCGGTCGTGTCGTAGCCTCGCCGAGTGACAAGCTCTGCGATCTTCGACGGTCTCGTACGTGCATCCGCAGTTATGGGCGACCTGATCGACCGTATAGCTGCCGACCAGTGGACGGCGCCGACCCCGTGTACGGAGTGGAGTGTGCGAGATGTCGTCAATCATCTCGTCGGGATGAACCTCGTGTTCGTGGCGCTGTTCGAGGAGAGCCCGATGCCCGCACGTGGGGCCGACCGCCTCGGCGCCGATCCGGCCGGAGCCTACCGTCGATCCGCCGCAGCGTTGCAGGCCGCCGCCGCCCGCCCAGGGGTTCTGGAGCGAAGCCAGGCGACGCCGGTGGGCGTTGCCACCGGCGTCGAGCGGCTGCAGTGGCGCATCGTGGATCTGCTCGCGCATGGGTGGGACCTCGTCCAGGCCACCGGCGTTGTGGCCGAGCTGCCCGACGATCTCGTCGAGCAGGCGCTCACGTTCGCTCGAGCCCAGCTGCCCAGCCAACCGCGCGCCGGACGATTCGCCGATCCGCAGCCGATCCACGACAACGCACCCACCATCGACCGGCTGGCGGCATTCACCGGTCGGCCAGTTCCGTGGACGCCATGAACGCATACATCTGGCATCCGCCTCCTTGCCGTGGTTAACCGCCGAGGAGCGCCAGATTGTGGTGCGGCAGTAACGGGCTTGGGGACTCGCAGCTGCGGAGGCAATTCTTGATCGGTATGGTCGCCTACGCGGCCTGACACAACCGCTCGCTCGGCGGCAGGTCCGGACGCCTGGCTCCATGCCACCCGATCACGCTCGGTGAGGCGCGATCGGCGGATCAGTGCGCCGATGCTGGAATCAGCGCCGACCTCTGAGGCCACTCGCTCGACCCGATCGGCGACTATCTGTCTGGGCTGCACTAGGCCGACGCAGTGACGACGCCAGGCAGGGCATCCGCCCGGGCTGGCGTTACGCTGCTCCGGTGTTCAGCTCGCCGATGATCAACCTGTACACCCGTGACATTGAGGCTGGTCTGCGGTTCTACCGGGACCTGCTCGGATTCGTGGAGACGTTCCGCACCCCGCGCGAGGGCACACCGTCGCACGTCGAGCTCAACCTCGACGGCTTCATGATCGGACTGGGTACCGTCGAGGCGGCCCGCGCCGTACACGGCGTCGAGGCGCAACCGGGCAGTCCGGCCGGTGTTCTGGTGCTGTGGACGACCGACGTCGACGAGGCGTTCGACCGGCTCGCCGCGGCCGGCGTCGAGACCGTGCGGCCGCCGCACGACACCGGCAACAACAACCGCAACGCGCTTCTGCGCGACCCGGACGGCAACCTCGTGGAAATCGTCGCCAAGCGCGGCTGACGCGTGCGGTCCGGCCCTTGCGGCGCCGTCAGGCCGCGGCGAAGGCGACCGTGACGGTGAGGCCGCCGTCCGGGTTCGGCAGCACGTGCAGGTCCGCGTGGTGGCTGTCGGCGATCGCGCGCACGATCGCGAGACCCAGTCCGGTACTCCCGTTCTGCATCCGGGGCGCGCCGAGGCGCTGGAACGGCTGCAGGATCCGGTCGACCGCGTCCGCCGGTACGACCGGACCGGTGTTGCGGACCGTGAGCACCACACGCGGCCCGTCCCGGAGCGTCGCGACATCGACCCGGCCGCCGTCGATGTTGTAGCGGATCGCGTTGTCCAGCAGGTTGCCGATCAGACTGGTGAGCAGGGTCGGGTCGGCGCGTGCCACGACGGCCCGCTGGGTGTCCGTACGCACGGTGAGCCCGTGCTCGGCGGCCGCGGACCCGCGCGCGGTCACCGCCTCCGAGGCGAACGCGGCGAGGTCGACCGGCTCGGTCGTCACCGGACGAAGCTGGCTGTGCGCCAGCGCGAGCAGCGCCGCGACCAGCCGCTCCTGCTGCTCGCCGATGCGCAGCAGTTCCTCGAACACGGCCCGCAACGACGCCGCGTCGGCGTCCGGATCGGCCAGCGCGACCTGGATCAGCGCGCGCTGGACGGTCAACGGTGTCCGCAGCTCGTGCGACGCGTCGGCGACGAACCAGCGCTGTGCGGCGTACGCGGCGTCGAGCCGGGCGTACAGGCCGGTCAGCGTGGCCGACAGGTCGGCGAACTCCTGGTACCGGCCGAGTTCACCGTGACCGGGCAACCGGTCCGCGGCGGCGCGCTCGGCGGCGGTCGTGAGCTCCCGGAGCGGGCGTACCGCGCGGCCCGCGAGCGCCCACCCGATCGGCCCGGCGGCGAGGGCCACCACGAGCAGGCCCACGACGACCGCCACAAGCACCGTTCCGGTGTTGCCCGCGAGCGTCGCGGCGGCTGCGGCGCCGACCTCGTGGGTAGACCGGCCAGTCCAGGCGCCCAGGCCGACGACCGTCAGCAGGACGGCGCCCAGGAGAACCGCCGCCGTGGCGTACAGCAGCGCGAGCCGGGTACGCAGCCGCGGCCGGTCAGTCGCCGGCACGGTACCCGCTCTCACGGACCGTCGTGATGACCGGCGGCTCGCCGAGTTTGGCCCGCAGCCGGCCGAGCGTCGTCTTGACCGTGGTGGTGAACGGGTTGGCGGGGTCGGCCAGCGTACCCGCGGCCGTGAGCATCAGGACCCGAGCGGGCAGGCTGCGCTCGCCGACCTGCCGGCACACGTCGTCACCGGAGATCGTGGGCAGGTCGCGGTCGAGCACCAGCACGTCGTACGGCGCCAGGTCCAGCCGCGCCAGCGCCTCGCCGCCATCGGTGACCACGTCCACGGCCATGCCTGCGCGGCGCAGCCCGGCCCCGATCGTCCGGGCGAGCAGCTCGTGATCCTCGACGACCAGTACCCGCATCGGCCCAGCATGCCAGCCCACCGGTCACAGCGCGGTGACGGCCGCCTGTGACCGGGCTGTCACCGGTACCGGCGTAGAACTCGACGGCATGATCCTGGAGACCGAGGCGCTCGCCAAGCGGTACCGGCGACGGTGGGGCGCTACGCGACTGCACACTGGCCGTACCGGAGGGCGCGATCGTCGGCCTGGTCGGGCCGAACGGCGCCGGCAAGACCACCCTGCTGCAACTGATCGTGGGCCTGCTGCCCCCGACAGCGGGCGCGATCCGGGTACTCGGCGGCACGCCCCACGCGGCGACGCGGTCCGGCCAGGTCGGGTTCGTCGCGCAGGACGCTCCGACCTACGCCGGCCTGACCGTCGCCGACCACCTGAGCCTGAGTGCCGGGCTCAACCCGCACCGCTGGGACGCGGCCGCCGCGGCGGAACGGATAGACCGGCTGGGACTGCCCCCACGGCAGCGGGTCGGGCGGCTCTCCGGCGGCCAGCGCGCCCAGTTGGCGCTCACGCTCGCCCTGGCGAAACGCCCCGACCTGCTGGTACTCGACGAACCGGTAGCCAGCCTCGATCCGCTCGCCCGCCGCGCATTCCTGGACGAGACCGCGGCCGCGGCTACGGCCACCGGTACCGCAGTGGTGCTCTCCACGCACCTGGTCGCCGATCTCGCCCACGTGTGTACCCACGTGGTGGTGCTCGCCCGCGGCCGGATACGCCTCGCCTCGGCGATCGCGGACCTGTGCACGACCCCGGCCGAACTGGAGCGCGTGGTCCTCGACGAGCTCGGCCGGGCATCCGGCGAAGGGCAGGCCGCCGCATGATCCGGCTTGCTGTTCGCCAGTTCCGCGCCTCGGCCTGGACCGCCGCGATCGGCCTCGTCGCCAGCGCCGCCGTGGTCCTGGCGACCCGGCCGCATGTGGCCGCCGCGGCCACCGCCGCACGGCGTGCCTGCGGATCGGACCCCGGCTGCCCGGCCCTCGCCGCGTTCGCACACAGCGACGCGGCCCTTCGCACCGCACTCGGTCTCGTCGTGATCGTGGCACCCGCGCTTATCGGCGCGTTCTGGGGCGCGCCGCTGGTGGCCCGGGAGTACGAAGCCGGTACCCATCGGCTGGTCTGGACCCAGAGCATCAGCCGGACCCGCTGGCTGGCGGTCAAGCTGGCCGTCGCCGGCACCGCAACCGTTGCCGTCACCGGACTGCTCAGCGCGCTCGTCACGTGGTGGGCCGCACCGCTGGACCGCGCCGCAGCGGCCGTGTACGGCCCGTTCGACCAGCGCGACATCGTACCGGTCGGATACGCGCTGTTCGCCTTCGCGCTCGGCGTGACCGCCGGCCTGGTCACTCGCCGGACACTGCCGGCCATGGCCCTGACGCTGGCCGGTCTGCTGGCCGCCCGGATCATCGTGACCCAGTGGATCCGGCCGCTGGCGGTCGCTCCGCGGATGGCGACCATGGCGCTCGACCCCGACACGACCGGATACGGCGCGGGCGGGAACATCCTCCTGGGCATCCCGCCGGCCACACTGCAGCCAGCGCCGCCGGACATCCCGAACGCCTGGATCCAGTCCGTCCAAATTGTCGACGCCGCCGGACATCCGCTCACCAACCAGGTGCTGCACGCGACCTGCCCGACGATCGGGGAGGGGCCCGGCGGGCCGGCCGGCCCGGCTCCGGCGGCCGTCGTGCAGCGTATGCACGACTGCGTCACCCGGGTCGGCGCGACCTACCACGAGGCCGTCACCTACCAGCCGGGCGGCCGCTACTGGACGTTCCAATGGTGGGAGCTGGCCGTGTACGCGGTTGTCGCGGCGCTTCTCTGCGGGTACGCGTTCTACCGCCTCCGCCGCTACCGCGGCTGACGCACGACCGATGCCGGGCCGGGCGGATGCCCGTGTGCGGGGCGGTGCCGTCAGCGCACCCAACATCTGCACGACAGTTCGACACGTCCCCGAGTCGGCCAGTCACGGGACGTAGCGTGCGCTCGGCGGCATGAGCGTGAAGGCGATCAACGGGTTCCGGCGCACTCAGCCAGCCATGGGCGAAGCTGCGCGGAGATGGCTGCGGTCAGGCCGACGTAGGGGTCGATGCGGTGCATCAATGCTCGTACCCGGATGGTGCGTGGTGTCCACCGGCGATCCGCCTCGGTGCTTTGGTCCTGGAGGACACATGAGTGGGAGCCCAGCTGCCCAGGCGGCGATGGCCGCGTCTTCCGGTGCGGTCCGGACACGGTTTGTTCGTCGGTGTCCGGCGATTGCATGACCGGTAGCGTGGGGAGGCGCCGCCGGCATCGTGCCGACGGCCCACTCAGGCCGGCGACCCACTCTCACCGCACCTGACCGGAGCGTGCAGCGCGGGAGATGAGTGGGCTTGCCCCGCTTGAGTCCCCAATCTTGCGACGTGGCCCGCGTCCGCGGAGCCGTCCGGCGAGCCGTCTGTCATGTCACAAGTTGCCGGGCTGTCTCGTCAAGGCAGATAGCCGAGGCGGAGAGGAGGCGGCGGCCGCCGTGCCGGATGAGGACAAGAAACGAGCAGCGCAGCGAGCCCTGGTGGATCGCATCCTGAACGGAGAAGGCAGGACATCTCCGCAGCAGCGAGCCCGTGCCTTCCACAACGCCGACATCCCTCCGCCCTTGCACGCGCTGATCGACAAGGTCGCCACGAGGCCGTCACAGGTCACCGACGCGGACTTCGATGCGGCCGAGGCAGCGGGCTTCAGCGAGGACCATCTGTTCGAGCTGGTGATATCAGCTGCGGTCGGTCAGTCCGCCCGGCTGTATGAAGCGGGGTTGGCAGCACTCGCCGAAGCAACCGGCGACGGGAAGGGCGAATAGTGCGACCTGGCATCCTCAACCGGGGCTACGGCCCCGGGACCAAGGTGCTGTTCGCGCTCATCCGGGTGTTCTCCGGGCACGCTCTACCAGACGCCGCCAAGCTGGTCTTCTACCGGCCCGACTTCTACGGCGACCGGGCGAAGAAGTTCACCCACGAGGCGATGCGCGGGCCTTCCGCCTGGTCAGTAGCTGACCGGGAACTGATGGCAGCCTTCGTGTCCAAGGTCAACGAAAACGCGTTCTGCGTCGGCGCGCACACCGCGACCGCGGGGCAGGCATACCAGGACAGCGCGAAGGTTCAAACGGTGCTGGCCGACCTGGAATCGGCCCCCGTCGAGAACGGGCTCCGGGCAATGCTGCGGATGCTCAGCAAGCTGACCCGGGAGGGAAGGGTGAGCGCCGAGGACATGCAGGAGGTGCTGGCCACAGGTGTCACCCGCCAGCAAGTCGAGGACGCCCTGGCGGTCTGCGCCGCGTTCAACATGACCAACCGGCTCGCCGATGCGTTCGACTTCGAACTGCTCACCCCCGAGGACTTCGAGGCAGGAGCCAAGTACCTACTCAAGCGGGGTTACCGATAGCACTGCAGTGGCCGGTGAAGCACGCTCGCCGCCCGAACCGCTAAACCCGTGCACTAAATTCGGCAGGTGCTGACGCCGCGCCGGGCGTACGGTCGGCGCGGACGGTGACGTGTCCGGATCGACGAGTTGGTGCAGATGCCGGCCGGGAACCTGCTCGACGTCCCAACCACGTTCCCGGGCCTCCTGCGCCATGCGGTTATACGGCGGCCCGAACAGCAGATACCCGCATGGCCGGTTGTCCCAGCCACCAGGCACAGGAATCTGCTGCTCGTAGTAGCTCAACGGAAGCCGAGGCTGCTCGGCCGAGACCGTCGATCTGGTCTGCGGATCAGGAAACAGCAGCGCGACGTCGTCCTCGTCCCACCACGTCGTCCACTGCGGCAGCCGGCCTTCAGCCACGGTGGAACGCAGGAACTTCAGCCGCTCGGGCGACGCGGCAGGCGTCGGCCAGGCACGGGAAGGCAGCCTTGCGTCGACGAACAGGCACCCGGCGACCGGACGCCGAGCCGCTTGCACGATGACCGGAACGAACAGACCAGCGTTGCTGTGCGCGACCAGGAAAACCGGTTGGCGCCGCGGCAGCTGAGCGACAGCGTCGTTGACTTCGTCGGCGACGCGCGGCCAGAACGGCGGGTCGTCCGCATCGGCCACCTCGACCAACGACGGCACCACCGTCACTGCCCCCAACGCTGCCAGCTGTCACCCGCCGCTCTGGTTGAAGACGGGGTGAGCCCTCGGCGTCGTTGCCGGTGAGGATGGTGTGGTGGGGCGGCCCTGGGGCTTGCCCTTTTCCGTGTGCGACGCCAGCGTGATCACGTCGGGATAGGCGACGGCCCTCCCGTGTTCCTTGGCAGGGTGCCGGGAGGGCCGTGCGGGTGGTGCACGGAGGCACCGTGGTCACGGTAGGCCCTGATGCGGGTCTGGTGGAACGGCAACTGCGGTCGGGCGCGTTGAGGTGTCCGGATTGTCGGGGCGTGTTGCGTCCGTGGGGGCGGGCGCGGCCGCGGACGCTGCGGTCTGACCGGGGTTCGATGCGGCCCGTGGAGCGGCTCGTTCTGCGGCGGTCGATCTGCGTCTCGTGCGGGCGGACGCATGTGTTGTCGCCGCTGACGGCGTTGTCACGGCGGGCGGACGCGGCTGATGTGATCGGGGCGGCGTTGCTGGCCCGGGCGCGGGGGTTCGGGTATCGGCGGGTCGCGACCCGGGTGGGGCGGCCAGTCTCGACGGTGCGGGGCTGGCTGGCGCGGGTGGCGGCCAACGCCGAGCGGATCTTCGCGGCGTTCACGCGGCTGGTGCACGAGTTGGAGGTCGATCCGCCGCCGGCGGCGCCGGCGGGTTCGCCGCTGGCCGACGCGGTCGCCGCGGTCGGGGCCGGGGCCGCGGCGGTGCGCCGCCGGTTCGGGGTGGCGGTGGTCGTGTTGTCGGCGTGGCGGGTGGCTGCGGCGTTGACGCACGGGCGGCTGCTGGCGCCGACCCCACCCACCAGGTTGATCAACACGAGTTGGCATCTCGCCGGTCCCACGTGATCGGGTGATGCTCGCGGTCGTCGATGTTCTCCGTCCTTTGTGGAGGTATTGGTGACCGTGCACGACGACGACCGAGCGAAACGGGCCGAGCGGGCCCGGGCGGTGGGGCTGTTCCGGTACGCGCTGGTGCGTGCCGCGGCCGACCCGGCGTTGTCACCGCGCGAGCGGGGGGCGTTGGTGCGCGAGTTGGCCGCGGCCGAGCACGTGGGGCCCTTCGGCGAGCCGGTACGGGTGTCGCGGCCGACGCTGGACCGCTGGGTTCGGGCGTGGCGGGTCGGTGGGTTCGACGCGCTGGTGCCCGACGAGCGTCGGGTGCAGCCGCGTACCCAGGAGCAGGTCCTCGACCTGGCCGCGGCGTTGAAGCGGGAGAAGCCGCAGCGCACCGCGGCGCAGGTGCGTCGGGTCGTGGTGGCCCATCTGGGCTGGGCGCCGTCGGAGCGGACCCTGCAGCGGCTGTTCGAGCGGCTGGAACTTCGCACGCGTCCGGACGGGCAGGCGCCGCGGGCGTTCGGCCGGTTCGAGGCCAGCCACCCCAACGAGCTGTGGGTCTCGGACGCGTTGCACGGCCCCAAGGTGGCCGGCCGTAACACCTACCTATTTGCTGTTCTCGATGACTATTCGCGGCTGCTGGTCGGCTACCGGTGGGGTCACAGCGAGGACACCCTGCGCCTGGAGGCGGCCCTGCGCAACGCGTTGGCCTGCCGGGGGATCCCGTCGGCGTTCTACTGCGACAACGGCAGCGCGTTCGTGTCCAGGCAGCTGGCCTACACGTGCGCCCACCTCGGTATCCGGATCGTGCACAGCCAGCCGGGCAGGCCCCAAGGCCGCGGGAAGATCGAGCGGGTATTCGGCACCGTGCGGGGCCAGTTCCTGGCCGAGATCGCCCCCGCCGGCGGCGCCGGCACCACGGTCGACAGTGTCGACGATCTCAACACCACGTTCGCGGCCTGGGCCGAAACCGTCTACCACCGGCAGGTGCACTCCGAGACCGGCCAGCCACCCCTGGCCCGGTTCGAAGCGGGCTGGCCCGACGGCACCGGCCCCCGCCTGCCCAGCACCGAACAGCTCCGGCAGGCGTTCCTGTGGGTGCAAACCCGCCAGGTCACCAAGACCGCCACCGTGTCGCTGCTGGGCAACGCCTACGCGGTCGACCCTGCCCTGGTCGGCAGAAAGGTCGAGCTGGCCTACGACCCGGCCGACCTGACCCGCATCGAGGTCTCCTGGCGCGGCACCCCGATGGGCGTGGCCACCCCATACCGCATCGGCCGCCACACCCACCCTGCCGCCAAACCCGACACCGCCCCGCCACCGCGTCCCGAGACCGGCATCGACTACCTCACCCTCCTCGAAGCCGCCCGCACCGCCGAGCATGCCGGCGGCATCAACTTCCTCGCCATCACCGACCCCAACCACCACCACCACGACAACAACGGCGACGACTGCGAAGGCCGGCCATGACCAGCCCCCACCAGACGGTCACCGCCGCCGAGATCGCCGACCTGCTCGGCCGCCTGCGCACCCTGCGCGCACCCGCCCGGGGCGGCGACCCCGCCGCCTACGCCGCGTTCCTGTCCGCCAAGGCCGACCTGCTCACCCGCATCGCCGACGAGCACGCCAACGACGAGCGGCCCTGCCAGCACGGCGCTCACGTCCGTCACGTCGCCGCCCACGCCCGGGCCGCCGCAGTACGCGCCCACACCCTCGCCGAAACCGCCCGCAGCAACCCGAAGGACACCAAATGATCGACCGTCTTCAAAGCCACTACGGGTTCGCCCGGCCGCCCTTCACCAAGACCCTCACCCCCTCCCAGCTGCACCACCACGCCGGCCACAGCCAGGCCGTCGCCCGCCTCACCTGGTGCATCAACGCCCGCGCCATCGGCCTGCTCTGCGGCGAGTCCGGCGCCGGCAAGACCGTCGCCGCCCGCGCTGCCATAGCCGCCCTCGATCAGACCCGCCACACCCTGATCTACCTGGCCAACCCCACCACCGGCGCCCGCGGCATCTGCCACCACGTCGTCACCAGCCTCGGCGGCGTACCCCGCTTCCAAAACGCCGCCCTCTACCCCCAAGCCGCCGACGCCCTCGCCGCCGAAAACGCTGAACGCGGCCGGCTACCCGTTCTCGTCATCGACGAAGCTCACCTCCTCGCCCACGACCAGCTCGAGCTGGTACGGATGTTGACGAACGCCGACATGGACGCCGCCAGCCCCCTGGCCGTCATCCTCGTCGGCCAACCCACCCTCAAACGCATGATGAAACTCGGCGTCCTAGCCGCCCTCGACCAGCGCATCGCCGTCCGCTACACCCTCACCGGCATGACCGGCGCCGAAACCGCCAGCTACCTGCACCACCACCTCAAACTCGCCGGCCGCACCGACACACTCATCTCCGACGACGCCGTCGCGCTCATCCACCAAACCAGCCGCGGCTACCCCAGAGTCGTCAACAACCTCGCCGTCCACGCCCTCCTCGCCGCGCTCGCCGACAACAAGACCATCGTCGACGAGTCCAGCACCCGCACCGCCCTCGCCGAGCTCACCACGACAGACTGACCACCACCCCGCCACCACGAACACCGAAGCCCCGCCCGGCACCCGGCCGGCGGGGCTTCCCCATACCGAAACCATCCTCATCACCAGTGACGCCAACATCCTCAAGATCAATGTCGGCTAACACCAGCCTCGCCGCGACAGGAGCCCAGCTCAGTGGACCCAACAACAAGCTATGCACAAGTACGAACGCGTACTCCACCCATCCACCATTCATGACGCCGACTGCGGGCCGCCACCCGAGCCGTCATGCCCACCGCGGACTGAGCCATTCCCGCTTCGTTCCCGCCGATGGCCAGCGTCCGTTCATCGGCACGTCGGGGCCATCCGTAGGCCATGATCGAATGCACTGACATCGGCATGAGTTGCCCTGTGTCAAGTCGTCGGTCAGGCAACCTTCTGTTGATCTTGTCGGAGGAGGTGCTGAAGGGCGCCGTGGACGGCAGGGTCGTAGGGGGTGTTGTCCTGCCAGCAGCGCCAGATGATGCCGACCCAGGCTCTTGCGAGGATCCGGACGGCGTGGGGGTGGTCGTGGCCACGGGCGCGGGCCTGCTCGTACAGCTGGGCAGCCCAGGGGTTGACGTGGCGGGTGTCGGCAGCGAAGTCGCATACCGCGTCGCGGAGCTGCTTGTCCGCACCCCACCGGAAGATCACCGCCTTGACCTTGCCGGACTGACGGGTCGAGGGAGCAACCCCGGCCAGGCAGGCCAGGGAGTCCGGGGTCGGGAACCGGCCCCGAGCGTCGCCGATCTCGGCCAGCAACCGGGCCGCGCGGACGGTCCCCGACCGCGGCAGGCTGGTGAAGACGGCGCTGTCGGGGTGTGCCTCGAGCTGCGCGCCGATGCTGTCGGCCAGGGCCTGGATCTGCGCGTTCAGGGTCCGCAGGAGCGCGACCAGCGCCCGAGTAGTGACCGCATGGACACCAGCGTGCGCACCGACCGCCCCACGAGGAGCAGCGGTCAGCCGGGCGTACAGCACCTCAGGCTCGACGCCGCCACGGTAGGAGACGCCGCGCAGCCAGGTCGCCAGCCGCTTGACCGACAGCCAGTCCGCCTGCTCCTGGGTCGTGAACCGCTCCAGGAACGACAGCGCCACACCCTTGTGCACGGCGCTGAAAAGCGTTGCAGCAGCGGGGAAAACGCTCTGCAGGTGGGCGCTCAGCTGGTTACCGACCGCCACCCGGTGCGCAACCAGATCCCGACGTGCCCGAACACTGGCCCGCAGCGTGGTGGTCGCCGCCGAGTCGAAGACCATCGGCCGCAGCCGGCGCGCGTCAGTGCGCACGACATCGGCCAACACGTAGGCGTCGAACCGGTCGTCCTTGTTCCCCGCCGACCCGTACCGCGAGCGCAGGTTCTTCACCTGCCCGGGCGGGATCACGAACAGGATCAACCCGGCCAGCAGCAGCGCCTCGACCACCGGGCCGTCCCCGCGTTCGATGCCGACCTCCCCGACGCCGGCCCGCAGCAGGCGCCGCGCCATCTGCGTCAGCCCGGCCGCGTCAGCCGCGACGGTGAACCGCTCGATCACCTCGCCCTGCTCACCGACCACGCAGACCGCGTGATCGTCCTTGGCCCAATCCACCCCGGCCGTGACACGCACGCCGCCGGGCGACTCGGGGATACTCACTGTTGTCTCCTCGCTGTTGCACCAGTGGGAAGACACCCGGTGGTCCCGGGACACCACAGCCGGTCGCTCACTGATCGGCGCTCATTGGCGCATAGCCCTGTAGCCAGTCGGGGTGTCTCGGTACCGCCGGGCCTCGCAGAACTCATGCTGGATCTCGAAGATCGAGCGGACGAGGGCGATGACCCAGCGGGACCAGGGTGCGCCGGAACCCTCCCACCAGAACACCCGATGAACGGCTCCGACACGACGAGAGTGGACCAGTGAGCGGATGGGAGCTCCACGCTCCGCCGATCGCTTCACGTAGTCGCACGGCCCCTTCACGCTACGGGCTGTGGGATGAATTGGATCACCGACGGCCCGTTGGGGTCCGCCCGGTCGCTGGTCCAGAGCAGAAGGACGGATTGCGGGCCTCCGCCGGTCTTCACGCCGGCGTTTCGGGGTGTTCGAGGCGGTAGGCGGCCCAGACGGCGGGTGCGAGCCGCCCGCGTAGTGGCACGTCGAGTCCGGTGGTGCGGGCCCAGGCTCTGACCTGGGCGGTGGTCGGCGGTGCGGTAGGTGGCGCGGTGGGCTCGGGCAGGCCGGACAGTCGGCTGGTGGTGTCGGCGTCGTCGAAGGCGTGGCGGGCCGCTGCGGCCAGCCACCGGTAGGTCCATTCCTCGGCGAGGGGCCGGGTGTCGGCGAATACGATCGGGACGGCCGGGCAGGCGACCTGCAACTCGGCGAGGGCGTCGGCGACGACGGCGGGGCGAACGCGGTCGAGCTTGAAGACCGCGGCGTAGCGGTCCTCGACGACGATCGCCGCGCGGGGTAGGGCGGCGAGGTCGGCGAGCTGGTATTTGAGGCGGCTGCCGGTCAGCGAGGAGACCAGGTCGGCCAGGGATTTGCGTTCCACGCACGCCACGATCTGGTCGGCGAGGGTGGTGGCGTAGTCGCCGGCGGGTAGCGCCCGCCGGGCTACGGTGACGCGCTGGTCGGCGAAGCGGTACGGGTAGCGCTCGCGGATGTCGACGAGGACCTCCAGTTCGGCGAGGCCGCCGGCGCGGGCGGTGGGCCGGCGCGCGCCCGGCCGGGACTGCTTGACGGTGCGTGGGGACTGCCAGAACACCACCTCCCGGCCGCGGGCGGTGGTGAACACGAACTGCGACCGGTTCTCCCGCCCCCGGGCGAGGACCAGGTCCACGGCGGCGCCGCGGCGCACGCAGGAACGCACCGGCAGCCGCTCGACGACCTCGGCGGCGGCGGGCCAGTCGTCGACGGGATGGCAGTAGATCGCGGCGGTGCGCGGCCAGGTGTCGCGGGCCTTGAACACCAGGCCGCGTTCGCCCAGCGGTACCCACAGCAGGTAGGGCAGTTTCGAGTCCGCCTCGGGGTTGCGGGCCACCACCAGTTCGCTCACGGGGTCCAGTCTGCCGAACCCGACCCGGGGCTGGCGGGCTGGTCAGCGGTGGTCGGCCAGGCGTGTCACGTTGGGTTCGCGTCTTTCCAGATGTTCGCGCAGCCGTTGGTTGTGTTCGGCGAGTTCGGCGTTGGCCAGCGCGAGCGCCTGGATCTGGTCGGCGTAGGTCTTGACGGTGTGTTCCAGCGCGCGCACGGTCTCGCCGTGGTCGCGGGTCAGGGCCTTGCGGTCGCGGGTGAGGTCGGCTACCTGCTGGCGCAGCGCGAGGATCTCGGGGCGGTGGCCGGTCTGGTTGGTGCACGCGGCGGCGAAGGTGGCCTTGAACGTCTCGGGTGAGCGGTAGTAGGAGTCGCGGCCCACGCCGGCCTCGCGGCACAGGTTGGCCACGGTCAGCTGCCCGTCGGTGCAGGTGGCCTGCCCGGCGAGGAGCCGGCTGAGCGCCTGGTCGAGCAGAGCCTGGGTGGACGGACGGGTCATGGCGTCTCCGGGGCGGTGAGCTCGTTGAGGATCTGGTCGAGTTCGGCGACGTAGGCGCCGATCGCCTGCTGCTGCAGGACCGGCACCGGCCCGGCCGTGGCGCACTGCCGCTGCAGGGCCAGGGCCTGTTCGCGGGCGGCGGCCAGGCGGGGGCGGTGGATGCTGGAGCGGCGGGCGTTCGGGCAGCGCAGGCACATGTTGTGCTGCGGCACCGGCCGGCCGATGACCTTGGCGCGTTTGACACAGACGGCGGTGTCGGCGTTGAAGAAGCAGTCGTTGAGCACGCCGGGGTGCAGCGTCCTGGTCAGGTGCCGCAGCAGCGCGCGCAGCCGCAGCGGGTCGGCCACGACGCCGGGCAGGTCGCCGAGGTCGCGGCGGATGCGGTCGAACTCGGCGTCGATACGCTGCCCGGCCGCGCCGGCGGAGCGGGCGCCGTCGTTCCAGTCGCGGTAGAGGTCCTCGACGTAGTCGAGCGCCGCGACGGCCTCTTCGGCGGCGACCTCGGCGGCGAAGCCCGAGGCCGAGGTCCCGGCGTACCCCTCAAACATTGTGATCTTGGCGTGGTGGTACTGGCGGGCCCCGGCAACCACGCCGAAGGGCTGGTGGGCGATGTGCCAGGCCAGGGTGCGCCGCCACTGCGACGGGGTGAACGCCCACGCCTGGTCGCCGTCGAGCGGCACGAACGGCTGCCGCGGGGTGCCGAACAGCTCGTTGATGTGGTCGCGGAACTCGCGCAGCCGCCGCGTCGGGCCGGCCATGAGCCGGTGCGCCGACTCACCGTAACTGCGGGCGAACAGGTGGGTCGGGTCGTCGTTGAGCTGGAGCAGGACCTCGACGGCGCGGTGGACGACGTCGAGCACGACCCACTCGGCGTCGTCGCCGGACAGCTTGCGGTGTTTGAAGACCCGTCCCCGCAGCAGGTGACGGACCCGCCCGTCCTCACCAGTCGTGGTGGCCGTGCAGTCGCGGCGCAGCTCGCGGACCTCGGCGTCGCGCATCCCGGACAGGTAGGCGATGACGATCCAGCAGGCGGTACGCAAGAAACCGGTCTCGGTGGCCAGGCTGGCGCGTTCCAGGCGGGGCCGCCAGGGTGCCCCGGTGGCGGGCCAGGGCGACATCGGGGTGTCCAGGCCACCTTCCTCGTAGCCGAGCTCGGCGCCGGCCTGCTGGTAGAGGTGCGCCGCCCGCTGCCCGGAGCGCACCCCGGCGAGCAGGTCGGCGAGGCTGGTGTTGGGCGCCTGCACCACCCCGCCGATGATGACCGCGCCCGGTCGCTTGCCGGCCTCGTGGCGGGGCAGCGCGGGGATGCCCCGACCGGCCCGGCGACGCTCGTCGATGAACGCCGCGATCCGTCGGGTGGCGGCCCCTTTCGGCAGGGGTCCCGGCGCGCGTGCCGCCTGCAGGCCGGCGACCTCCCGGGCGGCGGCGAGCAGGTCGCCGGCGGCGGTCTGGACGTAGAACAACGCCGCCTGCAGCATCGGCGCGAGGATCGGTTCCGGGATGCGGGGCGTGGTGTTCTCCCCCGCCCACGGCGGCGCGTCATGCGCGGCCCGGCGGGTGCCCCAGGGGGTGATCGTCAGCCGGTCCGCGCTCAGGTACGGGCTATGCGCGGCGATGCGGCGCACGAACGCCATCTGCTGGGCCACCGTCGTCGGCGAGCAGGTGCGCCGCCAATGGCGTGCCAGGTCGTCGAGGTGCGCCTGGGTGACGTCACACAGGCGGGGCGCTCCCAGCTCGCGCAGCTGCGTCACGATGCGGGTGAACACCTGCGTCTCCAACGCCGCCCCGGTCAGCTTGAGCGCTCGGGCCGCCGCGGCGCCGCCGTAGTGGGCCGTGGGGATCGGGTAGTGCAGGCGCGAGTGCAGGTACTGCTTGGCGGTCAGCACCGCGACCGGGTCGGGCAGCCGGGTGAAGTCGGCGCGGGTGCGTCTGGTCGTGCGGGGCACGAAGGGCCGAAAGTCCCACACGTCGTCACCGAACCGGGGCCCGCGGCCGGTCGCGGAGGTGGCAAGGTGCGGCGGGACCACGTACCCGTCATCAGCCTCCGCCCGCGGCGCCGGGGCTGGAGCCGGGTTGGGGTGGCTCACCGGCGGACCGTCGCTTCCGGCGGGAGCAACAGCCGCACGTCGCCGGTCTCGGCGACCGCGCGGGCCAGGCCGACCTGCTCGGGGCTGAACCTGTTGACGACGCCGTCGGTGACCCGCTGCCAGGCCAGTCCGTAGCGCAGGTTCCATTCCTGCCCGATCAGCTCGTCGCGCTGGCGGCCCATGAAGTCCAGGAACGTCAGCACCTGGGGCAGGTGCCGGGTGGTGAACACCGCGTTGGGGCACTCCAGGCATCCCCACAGCGGCACCGGGCAGGGCTTGCCGGGGGCGGCGAACGGGGTGCGGTGGAAGTCGCGGCAGGAGGCCAGGAACACGTCGCTGGCCCCGGTCAGGCTGTCGTGGACCTGCGGCGGCGGCAACGGTTCGGGACCGTCGTCGAGGCGCGCGCCGTCGTCGTCGAGCACGACCGGGGGCGCCAGCGCCACCGCGAGGGCCTCGCGCAGCCCGGCCTCGACCGCCTGGTCGTGGACCTCCCGGTGGACCGGGATGTCGGCGTAGTGACCGGCCGCCACCTGCTTGGAGTGTCCCTGCGCGAAGTCGACGAGCACGCCGGCGGCCTTCAGGTACTGCTGGGACTTGACGGTCTTGCGCAGCCGCCGCAGGTCCAGCCCGGCCGCGCCCTCGGCGGCGAGGAGGCGGTCCAGCCCGTGCCGGGCCAGCCACCCGGCGACGTGGCGGTGCATGTGGTTGAGCCCGGCGAACGACGGGTGCACACCCCGGCAGGCATGTACCCACAACGCGGTGGTGTCCGCCCGCTGCCGGGCCCGGTAGGTCAGCCGCCCGATCAGCCGAACCAGCGCTCCGGGATGGTGCAGCGCGCCGCCGTCTCGGACCCGCAACGTCTTGGCCGCCTGCGTACCGGCCCGGCGCTTGACGTAGCGGATGCTCACGAAGCCCCGCGCCGGGTTGACCAGGCAGTCCGCCTGCAGACCCTTGGCGGACTCCGGTTCCAACCCGCTCAGGCAGACCAGCAGCACCAGCAGCGCCACCACGTCGCGCGGCGTCAGGTACAGCCAGGCGTTGACAGCCTCCACCCCGCCCAGCGACTGCACGCGCTGCTTGTCGGCGTAGTCCAGCGGCCCGTGCCGGTCGATACGCCACAGCACGTTCTCCAGCCGGCCCCACCCGCCCACCTCGGGGTCTTGTCCCTGCCCGGCGCGCTGCTCACCCTGCTCCATCCGCCGCGTGATCTCCCGGACGTCGGCGGTGGCGGCATTGCGGACCGCGTCGAACACCGGTGCCGGGTAGGCGTCCAACGGTGGATACGTCCCCACGGCGGCCCGGCGCGTCGAGAATTGGATCCGTGCGGAGAACCCCGGATCGCAGCCGCCGCGATGGTGCATGCTCGCCTGGCGCAGGATGTGTACCAGCCGTGCCATCACCTGATGCGCCCGGAGGTGACCCTCGCCCCATCGGTCGAGCAGCGAGTCCTCGAAGCCGTCGACGTGTTCGGCGCGCAGGTCGCCGAACGTGAACGTGTCGGCCCGGTGCCGCTCGGTCTCGCTGACGTCGGCGACGAAGGCTTCGACCGCGGCCACGGTCGGCCGGTACGACCGCCAGGTGCTCAGCTGCCCCTCGGCGGCGCAGTCGCGCACCGCGGCGGCCAGCGGGCGGACCAGCGCGGGGCACGGCCATGACGACAGGTCCACCAGATGCTCGCGGCCGCCGAAGCTCACCGCGAACACGACCGCGGGAACCTGAGGGGCTGACGGCGCGGGGTCCTCGGCGTCGGGCAGCCGTGCCCGCCGTCCCCGGCCGGCCGGTCGTGTCGCCGGCGCGCTCACCGTTCGTCGTCCTCGGCGGGCACCCGGGTCAGCGCCTCGGCCTGCTCGTCCCAGTCATGGAGCGCGGCCAGCACGATCTCCTGCGCCTCGTCGAGAACATCCAGGTAGACAAAGGTGGTCTCGCGGTGGCGGTGCCCCAACAGCAGCTGCAGCTTGCGCAACGGGTCGCCCACCAGCTGCCGTTTGACCTGCTGGCTCATCAGCGTCCCGCCCGGCTCGCGGCGCAACGCCCGCACCGTCTGGCGCAGCAGCAAGCCGAGCATGTGCACCGCGAACGTGTGGCGCAAAGTGTGGGGGTGAGCCCGCACCTGCAGGCCAAACCGGGCGCAGCGCTCGTTGGCCCGGCAGAACACCGCCTGCCACGTCGAGGCCGACAGCGGCAGGCCGTTCTCGCCCAGCCACAGCCACAACGGGCCACCCGCGCCGCCGTCGGCGTCGACGCGGTGCAGGCGCCGCCGCTCCCCGACCGTGATCCGCGCGTACGGCCGCGACCCGCCGCGCCCGGCCATCGTCAACGCCATCCGACCCGCCGACCGCACCGGCACCCGGTCGGCGACGTGGTCGTAGGCGCCCGCCGCCGTCTTGCGCGTCACCAGTTCGTCGCGCTCCATCTCCACCCAGTGGTGCAGCTCGCGCAGCACCCGGCGGGTCACGAACACGGTCCGGGCCCGGTTGCGTTTCGTGACCGCGGACGCCAGCTGCACCGCGCCGGTCATCGCCCGCCCGTCGGCGGCCGGCACCTCCGGCAGCAGCAGGCTCGACGCCTCGCCCAGCCGCATTCCGGTGCACACCAGCAGATCGGCGAAGGCCGCGTTGCGCCGCCCGTGCCGGCCCCGCCACCCCCGGTCCGGGCCGCCGTCGGGCAGCAGCCCGCGCAGGCCGACGTCGCGCCACAGTAGATAGTCCACATAGGGCAGAAACCGCACCGGCGCGGTCTCGTCGTCGACCTCCCGCTCGGCGTTGACGACGACCCGCGCCAGACCCCGCCCGGTGAGCACCGTGCGCTCCACCATCCGAAACGGCCGCTCCGTCAGCAGCCGCTCGTACAGCGCCCACTCGACCCACTTGTCCAGCGCGGCCAGGAACCGGTTCCAGGTCGCCGCCGACACCTCGAACCCCGGCGTGTGCCGCCGCGCCCGCTTGTAGGCGCGCAGATCCTCCTGATCCGCCCGCCACAGCGACCGTCCGCCCCGCCGCTCGTGCAGGAACCGGGCAAACAGCATCAGGTCCCGCGCGTACGCCACCACCGTGTGCGCCGACCGCACACCCCACCCATCCAGCTCCCGCAGGAACCGGTTGAGGTTCAGGTCGTAGGCGCCGTCCGGACCCAACACGAACGGCTGCCCGTCGCCCACCCCACACCGCCGCAGCACCTCACCCGCCGCACCGTCCAGCCCAGGCGCCTGCACCGCCCGCGCCTCCGACGACCTGTACAACAACATGCTCGATCCCCCGCCCCCATCCGCGTCGCGAAGAATCCCTCAAACCGTGTCCCGTCCGTACCAAGGTTGCACCGTCCGGACTAACTTTGCACATGATCTTGCACAGTCCGGACCTACGACGCGCGCCGCTGGCGTCGTCATCGCCTTGCGCACCAGGGATTCTCGGCAGCGCTGCCCGGCATCGTTACCGTCCGCGCAGCCCCGTGCGGGCGTTCGCGGTGTGTTCCAGGACGCCACCGGTGGGTGGCGTCCTGGAGGCGGCGGCGTGTGCGGTGCCTATGGTCTGGCTGTCGGCTCAGATGTTGAAGAACGTGCGGCTGAAGGTGCCCGGGATCGACTCGGTGTCACCCGCGCCGCTGACTTGCACGTTGGTGTAGGAGACGCTGACCAGCACCCGGTGCTGCCCGGGTGGGCAAGTCAGCGTGGTTGGTGGCGGTGTGAGGGTGAGCGAGCCGCTCACCTGGCCGTTCTTGCCGGAGGTGAACTCCCCGGACGCGCTGACCGGTCCGGAGACTTCGGTCTTCTTCGGGTCGCTGGGGAAGTTGCCGCCGTTGTTGCGGCAGGCGTACACCGCCGTGGCGTCAGCGGAGGCGGTGACGGTGATCGTGACGTTGTCGCCGAGTCCGGCGATCTTGAAGTTGACCGTCAGGTTGCCGGCGTTGTTCGGCCCGGCCGCGTCGGCGCGGATGAAGTGTGGGTTGGCGGCCTGTGCGGGAGCGCCCATGATTAACAGGGCGGCAAACGCAAAGGCGACAATTGCCATGATACGTCGCACGTGTTCCCCCTCATTAAGGTGATCTGCAGACGGAACGGGAAGAATGTCTGTGCTGCCTGTCCCCCTCTAGCAGGCCCGCCAGCCGCCGCGGTCCCCGTTTCCAGACACCTGTCCCCTCGACACACAGTCTTTCCACCGCGCGAACCCAGACGCAACATCCGCACGAACACGGTCGGTGAATGAACGGCTTCAACGAGTACCCACACAGCCTCGCCGGCACGACAAGCGACCGGTGCGGTCGTCGACTGACCGGTGGGCAGCCAGCGCAGATCTTGGCGTGAGCGTCGCCAACGGCGTTTCGTTGACTGCCGAACACCCCACCCCAGCCGCGGTAACGAGGTTCAGCCGCCAGTTTCGGGCAGTCGTTGCCTCACCCGAGCCCCGCCGCCCTGGCCCCGTTCGCGGAATCCCGGGGATAACTCTGAACAAACCGCCCGCCCAGTTGTTCAGATCTACGTTGCGTTGCCGCTGGTCGGCCTGCCGGGCCTTCGCGGCCTCCGCCAGAACAGGACACCTACCTTGCGTACGTCGGCGTTTCGCGGCCGACACGCCGATCGTGAGGTCCTTCGAGTCACGCCCGCTCCGGAATATGCAGGGTAAGTCTGAACACCCGGCCGTTTGACCGTCCGGACATACCTTGCATCGCTGCAGGTGAATGCGGCCGGCAGGTGCAACCTTCAGGCGTGCGGGACAAACCGGGTCAACTGCGACACCCACGGAGTGCGAGCATAACGACGCT
>WNFV01005042.1_pt1 | contig 23325 bp, 21 predicted proteins | sample 5400101 | NCBI WGS metagenome assembly WNFV01 (sample SAMN13153361, study PRJNA577476) | soil metagenome | isolation source: 115 cm soil or saprolite under grassland replicate 1 | place: USA:California | collected 2016-06-15 | reverse complement strand
CGACCCCGGGCTTGAGTGCGTCCAGGTCAGCCTTGAGCCGCGCCACGTACGCCTTGAACTGGGGGTCGCTGACGGTCTGCGACTCCGAGCGGACGATCACCACCTCGTTGGAGCGGCGCGGCCCCGAAAGCCGCTGCTCGAGCAGCGTCTGGGCCTGCTTGGAGTCGGGGTTGTTGGTGAACTCGGCCTGGGTGGTCAGGGCGCCGCCCAGGTACCTGGAGGTCAGCAGCCCCCCGACCACAACCAGCCCCACCCAGATACCGATCACCGTCAAACGCCGTCTGGCGCTCCAGCGCGCCACACCCTGCGGAGAGAATCTCATGTCCTTCCTTTCAACCCTTCCACGTTGCGACCGTTCCGTGCACGCGGGCGATCCCGGGCCGCCGCACACCGGTGGTCGCGGGCTGGTCGCTTTGGAAGCTGGATGTGCCCTGCACGGCCATTGCTGCCTCCTGAGCGTCGACTGCTGGGGTAAGGGGTCCCCGTTTGCCGGCTTGGCCAGGTCAAGGACCACTCACCTGGGCGTGCCGACCCGGAACGTCCAGGTTGCCGCGCGGGGACCTCAGGGTGTGCGATCGCAGCGTCCGGGGTTTGATGCTGCCCCGCCGCCGCTTGCGTGTCGTCGGCTCCTGGACGGCACTTGCGTACGCTGCCCAGCGCGTCTCGGGCGGCGGCCGGGTACGTCGGAGCCGGGTGTCTCGGGTGTCGGGGTCGCTTGCTGACGTAGGCGGCGTGCGGCCGGCCTGCGCGTGGGGTCGTAGTCGGCTGCTCCCCCGGGTTGATCCGGCCGCCAGGGCCGGCGGCTACGATGACGGCATGGCTTCTACCGCCACGCCGATCGCCTCGCGGCTGCGCCTGCCCGTGCTGGTGCAGGACGTCCTGCTCGCGGTCTTCGTCACGCTGTTGCAGATCGTGGGGACCCGCCGGGCCGCCCCCGGCCCCCGAGTTGCCAGCTCCGACGATGAGGACCCCTCCGTCCCGCAGCTGGGCGAGGTTGTGGTAGTCGATGGAATGCAGCTGGAGGAAGCAGCGCCTCGTGATCCGCGGCCGACAGGTGGCCGTACGCTTCCCCCCGCCCGCGCGGCTAGCACGACCCACCAGGGCCCCGCGCAGGCCACCGCAGGTCCCCAAGATCACGACAAGCACCCCAACCCACCCAGCCACGCCCGCTGCGCGTCCCGGCAGCATTGCGAGCCCGGCCGGGCTTCCCACGTATCTGGTGGCGACGGGTGCCCCCTTTGATGACGAGAAGCGACGCTGCCGCGCAGCGCTGATAGGAGGGGGAGTACCGGTGACAGACACCGTGCGAAAGCGAGCCGCCCTGCGGGCTGAGGACCGCGAGCGGATGCAGCGGCTCTCCGAGGAGGTCCGGGGCCGCATTCAGGAGATGGCCATGATCACCGCGAGGACACTCGGCATCGGCCTCGACAGCGACACCGTGGTCAAGTTCGCGCCACTGAAGGTGGACCGCGCCAGCCTCGGCGAGGAGCCCGGACTCGGCGAGGAGCCCGGCCAGACCATCGAGATCATCTGTGGGCCGGAGGGCTGTGGCTGCTATGTCGATCCTCCCGGCATCTGCGAGTTCCCTTGCGGTGCCGCCGGTCCGCTCTGACCGCGTGGCCCTGCCCGACCCGGCGGGGCTCGGCGATCAGCCGGCCCCGAAACAGACGAAGCCGGCGAGCAGGTCGGGCGGCACGGCGCCGGCGAGTGCCGCCGCCGGTGTCTGGCCGGCTGCGATGGCCCGGTGGTAGCCGACCATGACGGTCATCGCAGCCTCGTCGGCGACCCTGCCGACGCTCGCCACGACGGTCGCGGAGCCCGCGCTCAGCAGGGCGGTGACCATGCCGAGCGTCTCGTCGCCGGGCCGGACATCGGTCAGCCCGAGATCGCAGGAGGACAGCACGACCATCGGGGGCGTCTCGGCGACCCGCCGCAGGTCATAGCCGAGCAACGGCCCCCCGGCCAGCTCAAGGGTCGAGAACAGCGCGTTCTCGCCCTGGTGGCGGCCGTGAGCGGCGAAGTGGCCGACGGCGACGCTGTCCAGCGCGGCCAGGGTGGCCGCCGGCGTGGCGTCCGCTCCGCTGAGCACCGTCGCACCAGGACGGAGTGCGGCGATCGCCAGCACCTCGGCTTCACCGCGCGTGTTGCCGGGCCCGGCGACCAGCAGCGCGCCGGTGCGCCTGTCCGGACCGCCCGCGCCCAGCCGTCGCACGGCGCCGAGCCACGTCGTTGCCGAAGGCGCCACCGTCACCGGCCGTCCGACACAGCCGGGAAGGACCGACCACGGCACCGTCATCAGGACGCCGGTCGGCACCACGACCAGGTCGCGGTCGCCGACGAGGCCCAGCAGGGGATCGAGCACGGTGGCGGCGAGCCCGGCGGCGTCACGCCTGGTCGCAGTCGCGACCGCCGCGGCCAGCTGGCGGGGCATCATGCGGCCCGCCTGCGCGTCGAGGTCGGCGCGCAGCCGCAGCACCGCCTCTTCCGTGGCGGCGTAGCCGCCCATCGGCAGCAGCGACGCCGACCCGCCGACGACGACGAGCGCCCGCAGCGCCGGGCCATCCCTCAGGTACATCACCAGCGCCGCGTCGGCGAGCTGTGCCTTGACGTCGGCAAACGAGGCCGGCGCCTGTCTGGCGGCCGTGCGGTGCCCTGGTGTCGACCAGGAGTGCTCGCGGACGATCCGCTGCAGCGCCGCCACGCGGCTGCGCGGAGCGGCGGCTGGCCGCCCGGCCAGCTCGGCCGCGCGGAGCGTGGAGCGGGCCTGGCGCAGCTCCTCGAGCGCGGCCGCGGCGACGGGGTCGTCCGGCGGCCGCACCCGGGGCAGCAGGAGGGCCTGGGCTCTGGCCCGCTCGGACCACCGATAGATCGCGGCGGGTGATCCGCCGGCCAGCGCGGCGGCGAGCCCGGCACGGGCGAGGTCCTGCCCGTGGACGGCGGCCCCGGTCTGCATGTCGAGGCAGCCGAGCTGGGTACGGTGCCGGTGCAGCGCCGCCAATCCGGCGATGAGGTGCCGGGACGCCTCGGCCGGCCGCCCCGCAGCGGTGGCCAGCTCGGCCCGGGTCAGCCGCCATAGCAGGCGGGTGTCGAGGCGGTCGACCCGGCCAGGCGGTCCGTATCGCGCCGCGATCCGCTCAGCGCGCCCCGGCCTGCCGGCGGAGAGCAGCGCTCGGGCCGCCACCAGGCCAGCGACGCGAGCGTCCTCCGGCAGGCCCAGCCGGCTGAGCCGCAGCGCCAGGGACTGCGCGCGGGCGGCGATCGCGGTGGCGTGCTCGCTCCCGGCCGCGGCGTGCTCGGCACGCAGCTCGAGCAGCGACGCGAGCGCCGCCCGCCGGCGGTTGTCGCGGCCGAGGAACCGGGCCCGGGCCTGCCGCGCCCACCGTGCGGCGTCCCGCGGCCGCCCGGCCAGGAGGGCGGCCTCCGCGCGGACCTGCAGGGCGTCAGCGTAGGTGTGGCTGAGCTGCTGGCGCGCGGCGTGCTCGACGGCATCGGCCAGCTCGCGGTCGGCGTCGGCGAACAGTCCGGCGGCCACCAGGGCGCGGGCCCGCTCCACGGCGAGGGCTGGCAGCCGGCCGGGCGCCAGCGCCTCGTACTCGACCCGTGCCGTGGTGAACCTGCGCAGGGCGGATGGCAGATCGCCGGCGATGACGTCCAGGCAGCCGAGGTTGACCCTGCTGAGCGCCACGTGGAGCGCCAGCTCGTGCCGCGCCGCGATCTGCTCGCAGCGGCGCAGGTCGGCCCGCGCCAAGCCGACGTGGCAGGCCTCCAGGTGGAGGAGGCTGCGGTTGTTGAGTGCCTTGACCAGATCTGGCGGGTTCGCCCGCTCGCTCAGCAGGGCCACCGCCTGGTCGTACTGCCGCAGCGCGAGGTCGATCCGCCCGGTGCGTTTGAGCAGGAGAGCACGCTGCGCGAGCAGAATCGGCCGCTGACGCTCGGGGATCGACGGCTCGGCCTCGTCGAGCAGCCGGAAGCCGAGCTCGACCCGACCGCGTTCCGACTCCGCCCAGGCGAGACTGACCAGCAGCCGGCCGCGGACCTCGGCGATGACAGGCTCGTCGCCGGCCGCATGGCGCTCGATGAGGCGCAGCCCGGCCCGCAGCTTGCGCGCGGCGACGGTGGGCCGGCCGTTGTCGCTGGAGGCCATGCCGGCCGCGTGCAGCCTGGCGGCCTGATCTGCCAGCGTCGTCAGGTCCACGTCACAGGGCCAGCGACGGCGTGACCACGCGCGGGGCGGTGCCGTCTTCGGGCGGATGCACCACCAGCTGCGCCAGCCCGTGGGGAATGCCGTCGAAGACGAAGCGCCCTGCATCGTCCGACAGCACGACCTGGGACGGCGCTGGCTCGGGGAGCCGCAGCTCGACCCGCAGCGCCGCCGAGGGCGCCAGCCAGCCGTCCACGCGCACGAGTCCGTCCCCACGGTCCACGACCATGATCATGAGCGTGCGGCTCTCGGCGTCGAACGTGATCGTGCGCGTGCGCTCGCTGCTCCGTGTGCCGGACCCCACCAGCAGATCCTCACCGAGCCGCGCCACGTCCACGTCCACGTCGTCGAGCGCGATCGCGAACAGCACCCGGTCGTCGAGGTCGGCGGGCGGTGGGTCGAGCAGGCCGTGGATCGCGGCCAGCCGATCGAGGATCGCCTTGTCCTCGCCGTCCAGCGGCAGCTCGGCGAAGTCCGTCATGGCGCGCTCCAGGCGGAGTCGGCCAGCAGCATCTCGCGCAGCTTGGCCAGGCAGCGGCCGCGCGTCGGGCCGATGCTGCCGCGCGGCATGTCCAGCGCCTCTGCTACGACCGAATAGTCGGGCCGGTCGACCTCGGCGACGACGCGCAGCAACGCACGGCAGCGTTCCGACAGCCGCTGGAAGTGCCGCCACAGCACCTGGTCGCGCTCGTCGGAGAGCAGGCGCTCGTGCGGCTCGGGGCCGGGATCGGGGGCCGCCTCGAGCACCGCAGTCGTGTCCGATTCCAGCCGGCGGGATCGCTCCCGGACATGCCAGGCCTCGCGCCGGGTCGTGGTGACCAGCCATCCGGTCAACGCCTGGGAAGAGCGGATCTCGTGCAGCCGGCGTATCAGCTCCAACCAGGTGGTCTGGACGACGTCGGCGGCTTCCTCGACACGCAGGCCCTGCGCTCGCGCAACGTGCCACAGCAGCGGGTTGAGCTCGCGCACCACCTCGTCGAGCGCACCGCGCTCGCCGTCCCTGGCCCGCTCGACGCACGCCCGCAGCCGGGCTGACCGTGCGGCCCGGCTGGCCTCAACCCGGCTGGCGTCGGTGGACATGAGGTCATGCTACGGCCTGGCGGCCCCCACGGGGAGCATCTCGTCGGTCTCCGCCCGCTGGGCCAGCGCGCCGCTGAGGGTCGCCGCGGCGAACGAGGTGCCACTCCACCACGCGTAGCCTCTGGCCGTATCGACCTTGGAGGTCGTCATCGGCATGATGCTGATCACGTCGGTCCCTTCTCCCCATTCCCTGACCCAGACGCCGTAGTTGCTGTACGGGGCACGCTTCGTCGCTGACCGGCGGGCACCGACGCTCACCACCGACAAGTCCGGATCGGTCGCGAAGGCGGCCGGATAGTTGGGGTCCTCGCTGCCTTCGTTGCCCGCCGAGGCGACCACCAGCACCCGCTGATCACTGAGGTGCCGCAGAGCGTCTCGGAGCTTCTCCAGGTCGGGGTCATCGCGGGGCGCCGGGCGGCCGAAGGCCATGCAGACGACGTCGACCCTGCCCTCGTCGCGGTTGTAGTCCGCCACCCACGTCAGCGCCTTGACCAGGTTGCAGTTGCTGATCTGGCCGTCGTCGGCCATGACCCGGACGGGAAGGACGCGGGCGTCGGGTGCCGCCAGTCGGATCAAGCCGGTGACGAAGGTGCCGTGGCCCCGATGGCTGCCCATGTGGTCCATTGCCAGCTCATGGATCTGCCTCGGCGGTTTCCAGCCGGTGGCTTCGAGCAGGAACGGGTCGGTCGCGACTTGCGGTGGCAACCAGGGGTGCGGCTCGACGTGGGTGTCCAGCAACGCGACCACCGGGCGCCGCCGGACCGACCGCCATGGCGGGGGCTTCGGCATCGCGTATGCCGGTGCCGGCAGCCATCCCATCATCCCGTGCCCGGTCCGCTTGCCGTCGGCGTCGAAGAAGAGGCCGTGCTGCTCTCTCGCGTCGTCCTCGACCGTGTGGGCGGCGTACTGGAAGTCCGGGGTCAGCTCGGGCAGGTCCTCGCCACGCTCCCTGGCCACCCGGCGCAGCGCATCCCGCACCGCCATCGGGTCGGCGCCGTCCACCGGCAGCACGGTCACCTCCGACGCGCTGTCCTCGGGCTGTCGCAGCGGGCGGCCGAGCCCGGCGTCGTGCAGCAGCTCGTTGAGCCGATCGATCTCTCCGGGCCGGAGCGCCGAAGCCGGCGCCAGGATGACGTCGTCGCAATAGGACGCAGGCATGATCGCCTCCAGGTGTGCGGGCGGTTCGCGACGGCTGCCGCCGCCAATCGAGTAGGTGGTCGCACCGGTCGCGGAGATACCTCCTCAGTCCACCACGACGCCGCCCGATCGCCAATCCTCTGTCGGCTCGCTGGCGCGTGGTCGCCCGGACGAGGCCAGGTCATGTATCTGCGCGACCGCACCCGCCCCTGATACCGCGAGCCACAGCGACCCAAGGGAGGTCGGCAATGTCATCGATCCCGGAGATCGGACTGGAGCCGGGGCACGACCTCGGCGACGTCCGTACGATGCCACAGTTTCGCACCCTCATCGAGCAGAACCTGCTGAGCGGGGCCGATCGCGAGACCCTCGCGCAGCAGGCAGCGGTCCTGCTGGACGGCCTGTACGTGCACCTGCTGCACAAGCACGCCATGTACGCGGTCGACCCGAGCCAGCGGCTGCGCCTGCTGCGGTTCCGGCAGGCGCAGATGAGCGACGCGCAATTCCACGCCGAGCTCCTGCGCATCTTCGATGAGCTGCGTGACCTCCACACCAACTACGTCCTTCCGGACCCCTACCGAGGCCCGGTGGCCTTTCTCGGCGTCCTCATCGAGCAGTACTGGGTCGGCCTCGAGCCACACTGGATGGTCTCCAAGGTCTACAGCCACCTCACCGGCGAGGACCAGCTCGTCCCCGGTGTGGAGGTCATCCACTGGAACGGCTCGCCGATCGCGTTGGCGGTCGCGGGCAACGCCGAACGCGAGGCCGGAAGCAACCCGGCCGCCCGGCTCGCCCGTGGCCTCGAGCGCATGACCCTACGGTCCCTCTCGATATCGCCGCCGCCGGACGAGGACTGGCTCGACCTGGGCTACCGTGACGGCAGCTCCGCCCGCGAGGTCCGCATCCCCTGGCGCGTGTACAAGAGCAGCGACGAGCTGACCGCCGCGATCACCGGCGGCGCCGGCGCGCCTGGAGCGATCGACGGCGTGGCGGTGCCGGCCTCGCACCTGGTCGGCCTCGACCTGCGGACCGAGCTGGTTCGCGAGGCCAAGAAGCGCCTCTTCGCGCCCGCGGCGGTCGAGGAGGAGCGCCGTGTGGCGCGGGCAAGGGCGGCCGGTGCCGTCCCGCCACCGACGGAGGAGCAGCTCGCCGCGGACGCGATCCCGACGATGCGGCCGCAGGAGCTGTCGGCCCGCACGGTCGCGACGACCTCGGGCACCTTCGGCCATCTTCGGATCCGCACCTTTCACATCAAGAAGGACCCTGGCGTACCGCCGGATGCGCCCCCACCCATCGAGGCGTTCCTCGAGGAGGTGGAGCGGCTGCTGACGCTGCTGCCCAAGAAGGGCCTCATCCTGGACGTGCGCGGCAACGGCGGCGGCTACCTGATCGCCGCCGAGTTCCTGCTGCAGTTCCTCACTCCGCGCCAGGTCCTGCCCGAGCCGTTCCAGTTCATCAACACGCCCACGACCGCCGCGCTCTGCGCGCAGGTGCCCGAGATGGGCCCATGGAGCGCCTCGATCGACGCGTCGATCCAGACCGGCGCGCAGTACTCGAGGGCGATCTCGCTCTATGGCGACGATTCGGAGAAGATCGTCAACCGGGTCGGCCAGCTCTACCACGGCCCCGTCGTGCTCGTCACCGACGCGCTCTGCTACAGCGCGACCGACATCTTCGCGGCCGGGTTCCAGGACAACGAGATCGGCCCCGTGCTCGGCGTCGACGACAACACCGGCGCCGGCGGCGCCAACGTGGTGGAGCACGCGGACCTGCTGGACGAGTGGCATGGCGGTCCCCTCAAGAAGCTGCCTGGCGGGGCCCGGTTCCGCGTGGCGCTGCGGCGCTCCCTGCGCGTGGGCAAGCTCTGGGGTGGCCAGCCCGTCGAGGATCTCGGGGTCATTCCCGACCACCGCCATCGCATGAGCAGCCGCGACCTGCTGGAGGGCAACGCCGATCTGATGGACAAGGCCGGCGAGCTGCTCGCCGGAGCGACCCTGCGGACGCTCGACGCCGACGTGGCCGCGCTGGAGGGCTCGATCGCGACGCTCGAAGTGACCACGGGGGCCCTGAAGAGTCTCGACATCTACGTCAACGGCCGGCCCGTGAGCACCGTCGAGGTGCACGATGGCAAGCACACGATCACGGTTTCGCTCGGCGACTCCACGGAGGTCTCAGTTCGTCTGGAGGGATTCGACAACGGCGACTTGGTCGCCGCGCGCACCCTCCGATTCACAGGCTCCAGCCACTGACCCGCACGAATGACCCCACTGCGCCGTCAGTGGAGCTGACCGTCCGCGAACCAGCCGTCCGGGCCGACATTGGCGCGGGCCTCGAGTCTCGGTGCGTAGTGCTGGAGGAACAGTTGTGCCACCAGCTCCCGGCGGCTGCCAGGGCGGTCGCGAGGATCGCCCGGCGGATCCCCTGCCCGATGTAGCCGCCGACGTCGGCGACGAGGTTGGCTTCATGGTCCTGGAACCGCCCGCGCCGGCGGTGCAGTGCCACGCAGCCCCACACCGACTCGCCATCCAGGAACACCGCGCGCAGCTCATCGCCTTCGGCATAGCCGTGGGGCGCAAGCACCTTGACAAAGCGGGCGCTTCGCCCGAGGTCTCCCCGGGTCGCCTGGCTCAGGATCCCCACCGGTCGCCTGGCATGCGCCAGGACCGCGAACTTGTCACGTCGTCGTCGAGGAACTCGTTGGCCGCCAGCTCCAGCAAATGGTCGGAACTGACCTGGCGCGTGAAGTGGCTGGTGGGCAGCAGCGTGGCAGGGTCGAGGCCGAGCCAGCACGAGCTGTCGAACTGGAGCAGGCCGGCCAAGGCGCGATCGGCCGCCTCGAAGAACGCGCCCAGGCCCAGCCCGCGGTGCAGCAGCCGCACGAACCGTCGGCGATCCTCAAGCCGCCCAGGCGTCGTCACGGCGTGATTGTCCTTCCGCCCCCGACCCCCCACAAGCACGGAATCCCAGATTGCTGGGATGGACCGGGGCCGGGCCTGCCCATAGCGTCTGGACGCAGGCAGAGTGAGGAGGAGGGCCATGGCGAGATCCGGCGGCTTGCACTGCTGGGCATCGGTCTGCTGATCGGCGGCTTTCCGGTCTGGCTCGGCTGGCTCACCCTCGGCGCCGACGTCGTCTTTCTGGCCGGCTACCTGCGGTTCAGGGACATTCCGCCGTTCGTGTTCTACCTGCTGCTCCTGCTGGTTGGCCTGGTCATGGTCTGATGCCATCCTCCTCCCGCCTGCTGCGTGCCGGAAGCGATCCGGGCTGTTGGTTCGCCTTGTCGGGCTGTGCGACACGGGGCGAGCGTCCCGCGACGGGCGGGTCCGCGCCAGCTTGGTGCTAGGGGGACAGGGCGGTGCCGAGGGAGTCGGCGCCGGCGAACTTCGGGGCGCCCTTCTCGTAGAAGACCTCGAGTTCGGTGATGGTGAAACCCGCGCTCGTCAGCAGGTCCACGACCGGCCGGGTGAGGTGGCATCCGCCGAAGACCCGCTTGTTCACCGGCTCGACGCGTCGTTGCCAGCGGCGGACCCGCTCGTCGGGGGCCAGTCCGTGCTCGATGAAGCGCAGGGCACCTCCGGGCTTGAGGACACGCCGCAATTCGCGCAGCGCGGCGGCGGGGTCGGGGATGGTGCACAGCGTCCAGGTCGACAGGGCAGCGTCGTAGCTGTCGTCGGGGAACGGCAACGACTGGCCATCCAGGCCAGACCACTGCACCGGGACGCTTGTCGCCCGCAGGCGCCTGTCGGCCAGCTTCCAGCCCACCTCGGCGGGATCGACCGCGGCGACCCGGGTGACGGCCGCCGGGTAGAAGGGGATGTTGCGTCCCGAGCCGAAGCCGATCTCCACGACGTCGCCCGCCAGCCCCTCGCAGACCCGGCGTCGTAGCGGTTGGGCCGTCTTGGTGCCGCAGGCGACGTTGATGATCCGCGGGAGGACTCGCTCGCGATAAAATCCCATGACCCTCTCCTCAGCTCGCCACGATGCTGGCTCCATCGTTGTCAACGACCAAGTCTTGGCGGGAAGGGGCCAGCCGTCATGAGGTGTTCACCTCATCTGTGGCCGGGCAACACCGCAGACGTGAGTGAGGGCCCGCTCGGCGCGCCTGCGGCCGAGGTTCCAGGCGGCCCAGCCGGTGAAGCGGGGCGGCGGGACGCTGTCGGGCTCGACAGGGCAGAGTTGGGCGCGCAGGTCGGCTCGGGCGACAGGGTCCAGGCCGGGCAGCCGGGCGGCCACGGTGGGGATGGCGTCCCGGGAGAGGTGGGCGACGTAGACGACATCGGGGCGCTGGGCCTGACGAGCGCCGGGGAGCTGGTCGCGGGCGACGACGGCCTCCGGGTTGGCGACGTTGAGGGCGAGTAGGAGGGCGAGGCCGGCGGCGGCCGCGGCGCCGACGAACCAGCCCCGACCGTGGCCGACGTCGGCCAGGGCAGTGCCCAGGAACAGGAAGACGACGCCGATCCAGTAGCTGAACAGCTCACTGTAGAACCGGAGCATGGTGAGCCCGAAGGCGTCCTCGTAGAGGTTGAGACGGCGCACGGCGACCACCACAATGACCACGGTGAGGGTGACGGCCACCTCCGCGACGGCGGTGAAGGTGGCTCGCTGGCCAGGGCCGGCCAGGTCGGTGGTGGCGCGCAGCAGGAGCAGGACGCCCAGGGTGATGACGGCGACGGCAAGGAGCTGGAAGAAGCCGGAGCGGGCGTACTCGGCGTAGGTGAGGCCGGCGGTGGCGAGCACGTGCCGGCCACCCTCGGACAGGGCGACGAGCTGGGCGGCGGTGAACGCGGCGAACAGGACGCACATGCCGGCAAGCACGACGGTCGCCTCGACGGCGCCGATGGGGGGGCGCCGGCCGGCCGGCCGGCCGGGCGGGGTGACCGAGGTGACGCGCAGGAGAGCGGCAGCACCCCAGGCGCCGGCGGCGAGCGCGACGACGTGCTCGGCCAGCGTGATCGGGTGGAGGTCGAAGCGGAAGAAACTGGCGAAGACGGCGTCGGCCGAGGCGAGCAGCACGCCGAGCAGGATCAGGACAGGGGCGGCGAGCAGCAGGCCGCGGGCGACGCGCACAGTCAGGTTGGTGTGGCGGTCATCGCTGACCTGCTCGCGAGCGGCCCGGATGGGCGCGGCCACGAAGGCGGGCGCGGCCACGGCGTGGACGCCGGCGTGGATGGCGCGCAGCGCAACCCTGGGGATGGTCAGGTCGGCGAGGCTGCCGCCGCGGGCCAGGGAGGCACCGAGCGCGAGCAGGCCGGCGGCGGCGAGCACGTCCAGTGGCACCAGCCAGGGGCTGGTGCGGAAGGCGAGCCAGGCGCCGAACAGGGGCGCGGCGGTGACGGCGAGCCAGGCCGACCGGGTGTGCAGACGGCCGCTGGCCAGCAATGTGGCGGCGGCCACGGCGACCAGCAGAGCGCCGGCCAGGCCCACCGCGCCCGACCGCAGGGCAAGGTCGCTGACCACGGCGGCGGCCGCGACGCCGACCAGGACGCGGGCGTCGGCCGGGGAGAGGATGGTCGCCTTCACCCCGGGAAGGGCAGGGGGAGGCCGGTCAGCGGTCTGGGTCATGGTTTGCCTCCGGGAAGGACGACGACCATCCGGCAGCCGTGCGGCTTGTTCGGCTCAGGTCGGATGCTGCCGCCGTGCAGATCGACGATCCAGTGGGCGATGGCCAGGCCGAGGCCCGCGCCTCCCTGGTTGGAGGCGCGGGCGGCGTCGGCTCGGTAGAAGCGCTCGAAGACACGCTGAACCTCGCCCTCGGGGATGCCGGGGCCCTGGTCGGCGACCTCGATGACGACCTCGACCGGTCGGCGGGTGGCGCCGGCCCGCTGCGGCGGGCCGGCGCCGGCCCGGGCGTGCACCTCGACAACGCCGTCGGGGGGAGAGTACCGGACGGCGTTCTCGAGCAGGTTGGCAACGACCTGGTGGATACGCTCGGGGTCGCCGTCCATGGCCAGGCCGGACTCGGTCGCGACGGCGACGGCGACCTCGGGGGCGGCCAGACGGGCCTCCGCGGCGGCGTCCTCGAGCAGCGGGCCGACCTCGAACGCGCCGCGCTGCAGGGGCACCGTGCCCGACTCCAGGCGGGACAAGTCGAGGAGCTGGGCGATCAGGCCGCCCAGGCGCTCGGCCTGTTTGAGCATGGTCCGCAGGGTCTCGGGATCGGACGGCTCGATACCGTCGACGAGATTCTCGAGCTGGGCCTGGAGGGCGCTGATGGGCGTGCGCAGCTCATGGGAGACGTTGGCGACCAGGTCGCGGCGGAGCCGGTCCACCTCCGCCAGCGCGGCGGCCATGGCGTTGAAGGCGCGGGCCAGCTCGCCGACCTCGTCGCGGGAGCTGGCTGTGACCCGACGGTTGTAGTCGCCGCCAGCCATGGCCCGGGCGGCGGCCGCCATCTCGCGCAGGGGGGAGGTCATGCCGTGGGCGAGGAACTGAACCATGGCCAGGGCGAGCACGGCCGCGCCGACCGTGGACACCCAAGGGTTGACCCCGAAAAGCAGACCGACGTACTCCACCACGACGGTGACGGCGACGGCGGCCAGGATGACCACGCCGAGCTTGATCTTGATCGAGGAGAGCGGGTCGAGCGGCCTCACCGGGCGTCCTCCGGGGCGGCATAGCCGACGCCGTGGACAGTGCGCACCACGCCCGCGCCCAGCTTGCGGCGGAGTGCCTGCACGTGGGAGTCGACTGTCCTCGTGCCAGAGCCGTTGGGCCAGCCCCAGATCTCGGCCAGGAGCCGCTCTCGGGTGAACACCACGCCGGGCCGGACGCCAAGGAAGTGGAGCAGGTCGAACTCGGTCGGGGTGAGGTGGACGCGGTCACCGCCGCGGCGGGCGCGGCGGGCGGTCGGGTCCAGCTCGACGTCGCCGACGCGGACCGGCGTGCCTGGCGGGGCCTGGGCACGCTCGATGCGGCGCAGGATCGCGTGGACGCGGGCGACCAGCTCGCGAGGGCTGAACGGTTTGGTGACGTAGTCGTCGGCGCCCAGCCCGAGTCCGACGAGCAGGTCGGTCTCGGAGTCGCGGGCGGTCAGCACGAGCACAGGCACGGATTGCTCATCCTGGATGCGGCGCAGCACCTCGAGCCCGTCCAGGCCTGGGAGCATCAAGTCCAGCACCACCAGGGCTGGACGCAGGCGCCGGCACGCCTCGACCCCATCGGGGCCGGAGTGGGCGATCTCGACGCGGAACCCCTCGCTGCGCAGGCGGACAGCCACGGCGGTGGCGATCGGGGCCTCGTCCTCGACGACGAGCACGGTCCTTGGCTGCATGGCCCCGAGCATAGGCACGCCAGGTCGAGGATCGGCATGCACCTCGTGGAGATTGTGTGGAGATTCCCAGGCAGCACGTCCATCAGGTCCACCCGGCCACGTGCAGCACGACCTTGCCCTGGCCGCGCCCGGACTCGACCCGCCGGTGAGCCGCGGCCGCATCCGCCAAGTCCAGCACCTGGTCCACCACCGGGCGCAGCAGACCGCCCGCCACGGCAGCGGCCAAGACCTCCAGCACCTCCCGCGATGGGCGCATCAGCACGCCATGCAGCGTGATGTTGCGGTCAACCGCGAGCTCAAGGTCGCCCGCCAGCTCCACGATCGAACCTGCCCTGCCGCCCTCCCTGACCATCGGGAGACTGGACGCCAGCGTGCCGTGGCCGACCAGGTCGGCGACCATGTCCAGCTCCTGGCCGATCGTGCGGCACGCCCGCTCGGCGACGTCACCGGCGTGGCGGTCCAGGAACACCTCCGTCCCGAGGTCGCGCAGCAGCGCCTGGCGCTGCGCGCTCGCCGAGGCGACCACCCGCGCGCCCCGCGCCCGGGCCAGCTGCACGAGCAGGCTGCCGACCCCACCAGCGGCGCCGTGGACCAGCACCCACTCGCCCGGCTTGGGGTCCAGCCGGTCCAGCAGTTGGACCGCGGTAGCGCCGGCGAGCGGGAGCGAGGCGGCCTGGACCGCGCTGAGGCTGGGTGGCCGCTGGCCCACCAGCGCCGCGTCGAGCGCGACCAGCTCGGCGTAGGTCCCCCAGCGGGTGCCGCGGACCGAGAGCAGGCCCCACACCGGGTCACCGCGCGTCCAGCCCGCACTGCGGTCGCCGTCGCCGACGGCCTCGATGTGCCCGGCCACCTCGTAGCCCACGACGTATGGCGGGCGCACCCCCGCCCAGCCCGGGTCTGCGCGGTTGTGGGCGTCGACGGGGTTCACCCCGGCCGCCTCGACCGCGACCACGACCTGGTCAGGACCTGGCCGCGGCGCCGGAAGCTGGCGCAGGCGCATGGCCTGCGGGCCACCCGGCTGTTCCACGACAAGCGCGCGCATGACGCTGGATCCTCACATTCGCCGGCTCGCTCGACGAGCCTGTGGGCTTGCCATCTGGCTGGCCAGCAACGACGGCTATCAGGACCGCCTACCACCGGCCAGGTCCATGACGGTCGGCTGAGGTCGGCGACCACCGAGGCTACACTGATCGACCTTGAGGACGTGCTCGTCACAACAGGAGGTCCGCGAGTTGCCCGGCGAGCGACTGGAGCGCCTCAGCTCCGCCGCCGCCGACGAGCTCCGCCATCCTGACTACGTTCTGGAGATGCCGGCTTGGCGGGCGCAGTGGGTGGAGCGGATGGAGGAATCGGATGGAGGACCGCCATGATCAAACGCGTGACGGTTGTGCACGCTCGCCCCGGCATGAACCGAGCCGAGGTGCTCCGGTACTGGAAGGACATCCACGGCCCACTGATTGCCAAGGTCGCAGGAGTGAAGCGCTACGTGCAGAACCACTGCACCGAAAGCGCCCAGAGCCGCACCGAGCCACCCTTTCTCGGTGTCGGTGAGGTCTGGTTCGACAGTCGCGAGGAAGCCGACAGGACAGTGGCGACGCCCGAATGGAGGGCGGCCATGGCCGATGCCGCGACCTTCATGGACATGGACCGCGTCGAGGCGGGATGGGCTGAGGAACACCAGATCATCTGAGGTCCTCTGACCGGCGCCATATCTTGCTGTAATCGTCCGTAACAGCGCAGACTGCGGACCACCATGCGATTCGGCATCTGCACACACGAGGCGCTCTATTCTGCCGGCTAATTCCCGGGCCAGGCGGACCGGCGGCGGGTTGCGGACAGGATGAGTGTGGACGATCCGGCCCGCCGCCAGCCCGCTTACCCGCCTCGAGACCGGTCCGAATCGGGACGGGGTTCTGGCAGGCCGAGCGCCCTTGCGACCGGGAACACCTCGCCGGGCTCCAGGAGCGGCAGGGCGGCGCGGTACACCTCGGCTGGTTGTTGTCCCCAGCCGGCGAGGACGATCAGCCGGTCGCCGCGGTCGTCATGGCGGCGTTCCACGGCCAGCCTCCAGCGCTGCGGCGAGTGCAGGGTCACGACGTCCATGGAGCCCTGTCGGTGGCCGCGCGGCGCACCCCATCGTGGAACGCCTCGTGGTCCTCGCTGCGCTTGGCGGCGTGGCTGACGAACAGGCTCAGCGCGGCGCGGAGCTGCTCAGCTTCGGTGACGAGCTGGCGTAGATCATGCGTTGGACGTTCCGGGTCGGCGGTCACGGCTAGGTCCCTTCGTCCGGCTCAGGCTGCGACGGGAACTTAGGCAGCAGCGCCACGCCTGGGGAACGGACAGGGCATCCCAGCGGTGGGACGCTGCGTCCTACCTACCGGGCCCGGAGCGCGCGGCGTGAGGAGGCGTACAGCTCGCGCCAGTCCCTGACCTCGGCGACGTCGCTGTAGGGCCGTAGCGCCCGGTGCAGGTCGGAGGCACGCCACAGCGTCGCCGTCGATGGCGTGGCGGACAGGCTGAGCGCCCGCAGGCCAGCCTCGGCAGCCCCGTCGATCTCGCCGCGGTGCGCCCGAGCAAGGCCGAGGTCAACGTGGCTGTTCGCAAGCCGGGTCGTGAACCGCCCGTCACCACACTGCCTGATCGCCTCGCGGGCGTGGTCCTCCGCGCGGTCTGCCAGGCCGAGCCAGGCGTACACGGTCGCCGAGTAGAAATGGAGCTTGCCGCCGTCGAAGACCATGTGGTTCTCAGGGTGCTCCGGTGGTGGCAGCGCGGCCAGCGCGACCGCGCCACGCCTGAGCGCTGCTGTCGCCTCCCGTTGGTCGCCGATCCGCGCCCACGCCCTGGCCTCCTGCACGGCGAGCTGCACCATCGACGAGGAGCGCCGAGGAGCGACCGCCTGGCCCTGCCTGGACAGGTCCACGGCAGCGCGGAACCGGGTGTCGACCAGCGCCCACCACGCCGCCAGCTCGACCGCCCACGCGGCGATCTCGGGGTGCTCGGCTTGGACGCCAAGGCCGAACGCAACGGTGCGGCTCGCCTCGGCGGCCAGACGGTCGCGGACGTCGAACTGGAGGGTCGCGCGGAGCGCCTCCAGCCACCCGGCCGCGACCAGCAACTGGCGGTGCTCATCGAGGCGGCAGTGGCCACCGAGGAGGCCGACGACACGGGACAGCCGGTCGTTCACCTTCGGGAGCAGCACCGCGGCTGGCTCCCGGCTGTAGTCGCGGCAGAGCCGGTCCACGATCGTCTCGACCGTGTCCAGGGTGCCCGGCCCGATGTCGGAGCGCTCCACGAGGCGGGCCACGTCGACCGCGTCCACGGGCTGCTCTGTGTCCTCGGCTGGTGTGAGGTCGGCGTCGGGATGGGACAGCAGCGCGGCCACCTCCACCCCGAGCGCTGCGGCGATCTTGCCGAGCGACTGAAGCGACGGTGTCTGCTTGACGCGCTGTTCGAGCTTGCTCACGAGGTCGACCGAGACGCCCGCGCGCTCGGCCAGCTCGCGCTGGGTCAGCTCGCGCTCTGTGCGGAGCTGCCTGATCCGCCGGCCGATCGGCGGTGAGCCGTCCGCCATGCTCGCACCTCGCACCCTCGCACCCCTGGGAGCCATCGTTGCACAGTCGGCGCTTACGTCGCAGATCCGCCGTCGTATGCTCCCCCGATCAGGGCCAGGGAGGTGCGGCGTGGCAACAGACCGGGGACCGGTGGTGCAGACCGGCGTCGGCGCCTCGGTTGGGCGGGTCCGTTGGGTCGCGGCAGCGGTGCTTGGGGTGGCATTCGCAGCGACACCGCTCACCTCCAACCCGCACCCGCCCGCCCCGGCCACAACCGGGGGCATCGCAGCACAGGGGTGCCCCGGCAGGCTTCCCGCCGAACTGGCACAAGCAGCTTGTCAGGGGGACAAGGAGCGGACACTACCCAGCCCGTTGCTGAAAGGACTCGTGTGAGCCTTCTGCTGGTGGTCGCAGCCACAGCGACATGGCCGTCGGCTCCATCGTCTGCTCCACGACCGCGATGAGTTCGGCAGTTAGCGTGTCGAGGTCGAGCTGCTCGCGGAGCCGCGCGCTGAACGCCGCGATGGTCGTGGCCGTGTCGTAGCGGCGGCGATTGAAGTGCCGGTCGACCGCGGCCTGGATGCGACCGCGGGCCGGCCGGAACAGCGCGGCCATGGCAAGCGTGGCGCCGGCGACCACCCAACCCGGCGGCTGCCCCCCGACCCCGCCGAACGCCTGTCCGAATCCGAGGACCAGGCCGGCGTAGCCAAGCCCGAGGATGGCGGTCAGTAGCCCGTAGCTCAGCGTACGGCTGATCAGCCGGTCGATGTCATACAGGCGATAGCGCAGGACCGCGATCCCGACCGCTGCCGGGATTCCGGCTGTTACCAGTGCCAGCATGACGAGGAAAACCGGGCCGGCGACAGCCGGTAGGACCGCGAGCAGCCCCGCACTCAGGAGCAAGGTCACGGGAATGCCGACCGCGACCAGCGCCAGCCACTGGAGCTGCTGGCGCTCGGCGGGCCCTGCTCTGCGCCGACGCCAAAACGGCGCGAGCGCCGAGGCGAGCAGCACCACAACCACCACCAGGAAGTTGAGCGCCGCCAGCGCCTGCCCTGCGGTGCCGGTGTCGGCGAGCGCATGGATCGCGAACGGATTTGCGACCTCGCGCCCAGCCACGTCGATCGGCTGGGGACGGACCATCAGCCATGACGCCCAGGCGCCAAACGACAGCGACACGCCCAACGCGACCGGCCGCCAACCGGGCGACGGCAGCCGCCCGTCGGGAAACAGCAATAGCAGCAAGGCCAGCGCCGGGATGTTCAGGGTGAACACCCATGTCGTGGCCCACGCCGCAAGAGAACCCGCAGGCAACGATCCGGGTGCGGTGACAACGGTGCGCACGGCGTACTCGGCGCTGAAGGCACCCACGGCGGCGACCAGGGCAACCCCCAAGAATAGCCAGCCGATCCTGTTGTGACGCCGAGCCGCCACGACCGCCCCAACCGTAGCGAAGCCCGGCACCAGGAACGCCTGGAGGAAGCCGTCGTGGCTGACTGGCCGGTTGCGCAGCATCAGGGCGACGCTGAGCCCGAGCAGGACGATGGCCAGCGTCCACAGTCCCCACGACAACCAGCCAGCAGCAGAACGCCGCAGCAGAGCACGCCGATCCGGCAAGCTCCAATGGGCGCCCTCCGCCGGTTGGGTGCCTTGGCGAGGGTGCATACCGACGCTCCTTATAGTACGTCCCCGATAGCACGTCCTCGGCCGACAGACTCGCCGATCCCGCAGCCCTCCCTCTGCTGCCGGCGACATCGTCTCGTCAGGTCGTCTCGAGATCGTTACGGCATATGTTACGACGTCGGAAACTCCGCGAGCACCGGCTGCTCAAAGACGCCCTGGAGCAGGTCGAGCTGGCCCACCGGCTCGACGAGACTTGGCGGCTACGAGGGTTGGCGTTCTGGGTCGTCGGCGGGTCGAAGCAGCCAGCGGTAGCCGATGCCTGGGTCGGTGGCGATGAGCTTGGGGCGTCCGGGGTCGTGCTCGAGCTTCTTGCGGAGCTGGCTGATGAAGACCCGCAGGACGTCCACGTCGCCGACGTAGCCGGGTCCCCACACCCGTTCGAGCAGCCAGCGGTGGGTGAGCAGCTTGCCGGGGTGCTGGCAGAGCTCGGCCAGCAACGCCCACTCGGTCTTGGTCAGCCGCACCTCGACGCCCGATAGGGTGACGCGGCGCGCGTCGAGGTCGATCTTGAGATCGGCGGCGCGGAAGCGCACAGGCCTTGGTGCCCCTTGAGCGCTGGCGCGGCGCAGTAGGGCGCGGACCCGGGCCATCAGCTCGTCGATCCCGAACGGTTTGGTCAGGTAGTCGTCGGCGCCAAGGTCGAGCGCGGCGACCTTGTCGGGTTCGTCCTCGCGCACCGACAGGACCAGGATCGGCACCTGGCTCCAGCCACGCAGCTGCCGGCAGACCTCCAGGCCGTCCAGGGCCGGGAGGTTCAGGTCGAGCACGACGAGGTCGGGCTGGAACGCTGCCGCCGCGGTGAGGGCCTCCTGGCCGTCGGTGGCCAGCTGCACCTGGTAGCCGCGGGCGGTGAGCGCGCGGCCGACCGCGCGTCGGATGCTCTGCTCGTCGTCGACGACGAGGACTCTGCCCTTGCTCATGGCACAGTGGTGTCTGTGGGGAGCGAGAACGCGAAGGTCGCGCCGCCGCCCTTGGTGTCCTCGATCCAGATCTGGCCGTGCATCAGGGTGAGGAAGCCCTTGCTGATCGCCAGGCCCAGCCCGGTGCCCAGGCGGGGGTGCCGCTCGCTTGGCTGGTAGAAGGGGTGGAAGAGCTGCTCGCGGACGCTGTGGGGGACGCCCTGACCGTGGTCGACGATGCGCACGGTCGCCTGGGCGTCGCCGCGTTCGGCGTGCACGTCGATCTGGTGGTTGCCGCTCTGGGCTGCCGCCTTGGCCGCATTGTCCAGCAGGTTGGCCACGACCCGGTCCAGGAACATCGGGTCTGCCCGCACGACGCAGTCGGCCTCCTGGAGGTCGAGGCGCACGGAAAGCTGTGGCCATTGGCGCTGGAGGCGGTCCACGCAGGGTGCCAGGACCTCGGCGAGGTCGAGGTTCTGTGGTCGTGCCTTGAGCGTGCCACCCTCGATGCGGGACATGTCCAGCAGGTTGGCGATCAGCGCGGCGAGCCGGTCGGTCTCCCTGTCGATGCTGTCGAGGGCGTCGCGCGCCTCGTCGGCGCCGTGCTGAGCGTCGTGGCCGAGCAGGTCGGTGACGGAGGCTTTGATCGCGGCCAGCGGGCTGCGCAGGTCGTGGGAGACCGCCGCGAGCAGCGAGCGGCGGATGTGCTCGGTGCGGCGGTAGGCTTCCGCCTCGGTCGCGGCCTGCAGCAGCCGGTCGCGTTCCAGCACCAGCGCGAACTGGTCGCAGAAGGCGCGCAGCACGCGGCGTTCGGTCTGGTCCAGTGCTGACCGGTCGCCGCGCAGCAGCAGCAGGCCGAGTGATCGCCCCCCCGCCGACAGCGGCAGCCGCTCAGGCGGATGCGCCCCGGCGCCCGGGTCCGAGTCGGGCGGCGGCCCGCCCGGCGCGGCGCCGACTGTGACCAGTTCGCGCAGGCCATCCTGCTCGGGGTCGTGCACGTACAGGGCGCCGGCCGCAAAGCCGAACAGGCCGAGCAGCCGCGACAGGATGGCCTGATAGGAGCCGGGCCCCGGGATCAGCGCGACCAGCTCGGCGCTGAGGGTCTGCAGGGTGCGCAGCTCCTGCTCGCGGGTCTCGGCGGCCTCGGCCCGCTCGGTGGCGCGGGCCAGCAGCGCGGAGATCAGGATCGACAGCCCGAGGAACACGAACAGGACCACCACGTCCTCGGCGCGGGCGATGACGAAGGTGCCGTAAGGGGGCAGGAAGAAGAAGTTGAAGGTCAAGGACCCGAGCAGGGAGGCGAGGATGCCGGGCCCGAGCCCGCCGGTGGCGGCGGCGGCGACCACCACGACCAGGAAGCCGAAGCCCTTGGACAGCGGTGTGGTGGCGTCGCGGAAGGCAAGCAAGCCCAGGGTCAGCGCGACGGTTCCCACGGTCGCGACGGCGTAGCCGGCGGCGCGGCGCTGTGGGTGGCGCATGCCAAGCCGGGTCAGCAGCGGCCAGACCCGGACCCTGGGTTGCTGGGCGCGCGAAGGCGTGCGCCCGGTCGGTGTCGTGGTGGTCATCCCCCCCAGAGTGTGCCAGCCCGGCTGGCTGCCAGGACCGCGGCTGGGCGGTGGGCTGGCCCAGCCTGCCGGGCCGAATCCAAACACCTCCCATAGACCCAGCGGCGGTTTCCTCACAGATCCCTTAGACCCCATCCCTACCTTGGCCGCTGGCTTGGTCTGACAAGGGGGCGGTTGGGCACATCGTGAGTCGAAGCCCCGTCGTCAGCCAGCACGAGACGGCTCCCGCGGCCCCGCGTCCGGTGGCGGACGAGTCACCTCCACCAGCCGGTGACGGCTACGAGCCGGCCAGTGCGACCTGGCCGCTGTACCGGTTCAAGCGGCTGGTGCTGGGCCCGCCGCTGCAGACCTCGCGGCTGGTCCACGAGCGGTTGCGCAAGCTGGTCGCGCTGGCGGTGCTGGCGTCCGACAACATCTCCTCCAGCGCCTACGGCACCGAGCAGGTCATGCTGCCCCTGCTGCTCGCCGGGTCGGCGGCGGTCGCGCTGACCTTCCCGGTCTCGCTCGGCATCGTGGCCCTGCTTGCCATCCTGATCCTTTCCTACCGGCAGACGATCACCGCCTACCCGTCGGCGGGCGGCGCCTACGTGGTCACCAAGGACAACTTCGGCCTCCGGTTGGCCCAGGTCGCGGGCGCGGCGTTGCTGCTGGACTACGTGCTCACCGTGGCGGTGAGCGTGGCGGGCGGGATCGCGGCGGTAGTGACCGGCGCACCGGCGCTCACCCCGTTCGTCGTGCCGCTGTCGGTCGCCTGCATCGCGCTGATCACCTGGGGCAACCTGCGCGGCGTGCGGGAGTCGGGCCGCCTGTTCGCGATCCCCACCTACGTGTACGTTGCTGCCCTCGGCGGGGTCCTGGTGCTGGGCGTCTTCCGCCACTTCACCGGCCACCTCCCGCCGATCCCCCCGGGCCAGACCGGCCCCCTACCCACGCAGACGACCACGATCGGGCTGCTGCTGCTGCTGCACGCCTACGCCTCTGGCTGTACGGCGCTGACCGGGGTGGAGGCGATCTCCAACGGGGTGCCGGCCTTCCAACGGCCCGAGGCCGTCAACGCCCGCCGGACCCTGATCGCCATGGGCGCCATTCTCGGCTGCCTGTTTGTTGGGACCAGCTTCCTGGCGGTCACCACCCACATGCTGCCCTACCCCAGCGGCAACCCGACCCTGGTCGGGCAGCTCGCCAGCTACATCCTGGGCGCCAAGAGCTCCAAGCTCGGCCATGCCGCCTTCGAGTTCGTCCAGGGCGCCACCCTGGTGATCCTGATCCTTGCGGCCAACACCTCCTTTGCCGACTTCCCCCGGTTGGCGTCGTTTGCGGCCGGGGATGCGTTCATGCCCCGCCAGTTCACCCGCCGCGGCCACAAGCTGGTGTTCTCCAACGGCATCCTCACCCTGGCCGGGGCAGCGACCGCGCTGCTGGTCGCGTTCAAGGCCAACATCAACAGCCTGATCCCGCTGTATGCGATCGGGGTGTTCATCTCCTTCACCCTGTCGCAGGCGGGCATGACCCGCCGGCACCTGCGGCTGCGCGAGCCCGGCTGGCGCTACGGGCTGGTGGTCAACGGGCTCGGCGCCCTTGTCACCTTCGTGGTGCTGCTGGATGTGATCTCGACCAAGTTCACCCATGGCGCCTGGATGATCCTGGTCGCCCTGCCGATCCTGGTCGTGCTGCTGTACCGCACCAACCGCGCCTACTCCCGAGAGGTGACCGAGCTGAAGGTCGAGCTGTCGGAGACCCTCGCCCCGCCCAAGCCCCGCCACGAGGTGGTCGTGCTGGTGGAAGGGCTGAACCGTGCCGCGTTCGCCGCGGTGCAGTCCGCCCGGCAGCTTCGCTCGCAGCGGGCGGTGGCCGTCCACGTCGCCGTCGATGCGCAGGCGGCGTGTGGGCTGCAGGCATTGTGGGCCAAGCTGCAGATCCCGCTGCCGCTGGAGGTGGT
>WNFV01002713.1_pt1 | contig 23325 bp, 15 predicted proteins | sample 5400101 | NCBI WGS metagenome assembly WNFV01 (sample SAMN13153361, study PRJNA577476) | soil metagenome | isolation source: 115 cm soil or saprolite under grassland replicate 1 | place: USA:California | collected 2016-06-15 | reverse complement strand
CGAGGCCGACCGTGCCTGGCAGCAGCGTTGGGCCGAGTCCGGGCGGGAGGGCGGCCATGAGCGCTGAGCCAACGCGCTGCAACTCGATGCTCGGCGGCCGTGAGGCCCTCCAACACGGCTGCGCGCTCGAGCGCGGCCACGAAGGCCGCTGCTCCTGGTGGGACTGGCAGCAAGAGCAGGTCGCCCGTTATGAGCATGCGCGCCGCTGGCGGAACTGCTTGAACCCGCCGCAATTTCGGCTGGAGGACTACCAGGGCTTCCTCGCCGACCGCCAGGCCCGCGCCCGTCTGCGAGCAACACCCCACGACCTGCAGGGAAGGGAGACCGGCTATGAACGCTGAACAGAGCGGACCGACGCTCCCAACCGCTGCGATGCCGATCGTGCAGTTCGCGGACCCGGTGCTGCGCCGTGGCCTGTCGATGGTCATATGGCTGATGGCCGCCGCTGTGGCCGGCATCGCCAGCCTGGCGTTTTGGACCAGCTTCGAGGCGATCCTCGACTTCGCCACTCATCATGGCGAGCAGGACTACGGCTGGCGGGTCCCGCTACTGGTCGACACCTTCGTCCTGGTCGCCACCCTCGCCGACCTGTGGTGCTCCGCCACCCGCACCGGCCAGGAGTCCAAGTGGCAGCGGGTCGTGCTGTGGTGGCCGAAGCTGCTGCTGGCCGCCGCGGTCACCGCTTCGTTCGCGTTCAACGTCGGCCACGCCAAGCCCGACCTCGGCAACCGCGCCGTCGCCGCGATGCCGCCGGTCGCGCTGGTGGTCAGCTTCGAGCTGCTGATGTTCATCACCCGCCGCGCGATCGCCGCCCGCATCGCCCGCCTCGCCAGGGCGACCACGACCAACGACAACCCTATGGTCGCGGCGGCTGTTCGCATCGAAGGCGACCAGGCGACCACGCTCCCGATGGTCGCGGCGACCAGCGACCGGCCCGCGCTGCCGGCGACCACGCCCACCGCACCGGCGACCAGGACCGCCGAGCGAGCGGCCGACGACCGCCAGGCGGCGGCGACTAGCAGCCGCGAGGCGACCTCGGCCCACGCACGAGGAGCGACCTACCGCAAGATCCGCGAACTGTACGAGGGCGGGACAACGGTCGCCGCGCAGATCGCCCGCGAGCTGGGCGTCTCCTCGAGCTACGCGCAGCGCACCCTGCGGCAGGTCAAGGCCGACCTCGCCCGCGAGGCGACCAGCCGGCCTGACGGTCGCGCGACCACCGACCAGGCGGCCGACCAGGCAACTAGTGACCGCCAGCCGGCGACCAGTTCGCAGGAGGACCAGGCGACCGCGACCGAACGCGCAGACGAGGCGACCACCGAACGCGGCGACCAGGCGACCACCACCGATCGCGGTGACGAGGCGACCACGACGGCGACCACCGATGGGGATCGTCATCTCAGCCTGGTCCGCGACCCGGACTCCGACCGGGGGGAGGTGCCGTCCCGGTGACGGCGCCAACCATCCTGGTGACTGGCGGGCGCGACTGGCCTGATCCCGAGCGGCTCGCCGCGGTCCTCGACCACGCCGCCGGCGGCGAGCAGGTCCGGCTGCTGGTCGGCGACTGCCCAACCGGCGCAGATCAGCAGGCCCGCGCCTGGGCCGAGCGGCGCGGCATCCCGGCCGAGGTGATCCCGGCTCGTTGGCAGCAGATGGCGGTAGAGGGCAAGCCGCGCCGGGCGGCAGGGCCGCTCCGCAACCTCGCCCTGCTCGATCGGCTCGACCAAGCCGAGGGCCGGCGGCGAGTCCTCGCCTTCCACCAGGACCTCGGCCGCTCTCGCGGTACCCGCCATTGCGTCACCGCAGCGCGCCGGCGCGGCTATCCCGTCACCCTCATCGGCGCGAGCACCAGGCAGCTCCTCCCCGCCGACTCTCACCGAGGCTTGGCGATCACTGACGCGAGCTCGCCCGGTGAAGCGGCACTGGCCTACGCCGCGCATGGCGTCCAGGTCCTGCCGCTGCGCGGCAAGCTGCCCCGCATCCCGAAACGAGCGGGCGGCCGTGGAGTTCACGACGCCACCTGCGACCCCGACACGATCCGGGCCTGGTGGCGTCGCTGGCCCGACGCGAACGTCGGGTTGCGCTGCGGGATCGCGTTCGACGTCATCGACGTAGAGGTCGCCGGCCGGCGCAACCTCGAGCGGCTGCTGGCCGAACATGGCGGCGAGCCCATCGGTGGGCCTCGGGTACGGACCGGCTCCGGCGGCTGGCACCTGTACGTGGAGCCAACCGGCCTGCCAGACAAGGTCGGCGTACTCGACCGCGTCGACTACCGCGCCGCCGACCGCTACGTCGTCGCTCCCCCATCCCGGCATCCCGAGACTGGGCAGCCGTACCAGTGGGTCCGGGGCCGCGAGGTCGGCACGCCGCTCGGCCTCGTCCCCAAGGGACTCCGGGAGCTGCTCATCCCCTCGCCCAGAAGCACACGCGACGCCGCCCCGGTCGTCCGGCCAGCGGAGTCCGGCCACCCCTACGGCCTGGCGGCGCTCCAGGCCGAGTGCGCCGAGCTGGCCGCCACGCCCAAGGGCGAGCGCAACCGTCAACTGTGGGAGTCGGCCCGCAACCTCTACAACCTGGTCGCCGGCGGCGTCCTCTCCGAGTTCCAGGTCGACCACGCCATCCACCACGCTGCCGCGCAGTGCGGCCTGCTGGAGCAGGAACCCCGACAGACGGAGGCGACCCTGGCCTCCGCCCGCAAGGTCGGCCTGGCCCACCCGCGCGGCATTCCCGACCACACCCGCACCGCCGCCGATGCTTCGTCCCACCAGCCGCCCCGACCGATGCCCGAGCGCACCCCAGAACGATGACCACCCTGCGCCCGAGCGCAGCGACCACGAGGAGGTGACACCCGACCAGACCCGTTGTGTTGGCTGGGCGGTGGCGCCCATCCCGGCAAGGAACCGCGCCACCGCCCCGGACCCACAGGAGGCACCCGTGGGACCCACCCGGACCGTACCGCCCGACCCTCGAGCAACGCCACGCGAACGGCGCCAGCTCGACAACAACTCACTGGAGCTCGACCGGCCTCCGGCGACCCCGGCCGAGCCGAGCACACCTGTGGAGGGATGGCCGCTCCGCGCCACTCCCCTCGACGGGACCCGTGAGGAGCGCGACCTCGCAGCCGACCTGCTCGCGCCCGAGCCCCTCCCCCACCACGTGGAGGTCATCGACAGTCAGCGCCAGCCGGCCGAGCCGCTCGGTCGGCGCACCCCCGAGCCGCTGGACGCCGCCCGTGAGGGGGTCGAGCGATGACCATCCGCGAGCGACTCCACGACCTCGCCGACACGATCCGTAATTACCCGTATCGCAACGCGCAGGACACCTTCTCCCGGCTCAACCCGACCCTCAATGGCCTGCACCCCAACGCCCTGATCGACGACCGAGCGGCGCACGCCCTGGAGGACGAGAACGACCCCTACGAGCCGCCGGCGCAGCGCCGCCGTGTGATCGAGGACCGCGCCATACAGGCACAGGCAATCGCCTCCAAACGCGAGCACGACCGCCAGGAGACCTTCGCCCAGCTCAACCCCGACTTCGGCGTCCTGCCCGACTCCCGTGACCCCGAGCAGCACCGATTCGCGCAGCAGCGCGAGCGGGCCTTGGCGCTCGGCCAGCGGGTCGCCGCGGCCGAGCGGCCTGCGCGGGAGCGTGGCGAACCGTCCGCCTTGGCCCGCATCGCGCGTCCGCCGGCGGAGCGCCAAGGAGCGGAACGCTGACCATGACCAGGGCCGCCAGCACCATCCACCAAACCCGTAGGGATCGGCGCGTGCCGATCGATCGTCGACGACTGCCAGCCACCCCGCTGATCGAGATGGTCCACAGCGCAGCCCGGCGGCGGCAGGAGCCGCTCGACGAGCTGCTCGGCGGGGTCGACGGGCCGCACAACCCCTGGCTGGTCGCCGCGCTCCGGCAGGCCGAGACGACCGGGACGGTCACCGTGCTGACCGGCGAGCACTTCTGCGACGTCCTCGGCTGGCACCCGCGCATGGTCTGGGGCGACACCTACGACGCCACCATCCGCGACACCACACCCCACACCACCCCCGCGCCACCCGGCACGACCAGCGCATGGCGGCAAGGCTGCCGCTGCCTGGACTGCCGCGAGGCCAACCGCGCCGCCGTCGCCCGCAGCGCCGGCCGCCACCGCCCAGGAGGTGAGCGCTCGGCCTGACGGCTCGCCACGCCACGACCCACCCGTCCCTCATCGGATCACCGCATCGACAGGAGGCCGACACCATGGCCAACGACAACTTCACCGTCCAGATCGGCAACCTGACCGACGACCCCGAGCTGCGCTTCACCCAAAACGGCACCCCGGTCACCAACTTCGGTCTGGCGGTCAACCAGCGCATCAAGGACGCCGACGGCTCCTGGCGCGACGGCGAGACGAGCTTCTTCCGCGTCAACGTCTGGCGCGACCAGGCCGAGAACACCGCCGAGTCCCTTGCCAAGGGCAACCGCGCGGTGGTCGTCGGCCGGCTCCGTACCCGCAGCTTCGAGACCAGCGAGGGCGAGAAGCGCACCGTCGCCGAGATCGACGCCGACGACGTCGCCCCCAGCCTCCGCTGGGCCATCGCCAAGCCAGAACGCGCCACCCGCACCCGCGCCAGCACTGAGCGGCCGGCCGAGCGCGGCCAGTTCAACGACGACCCGCCGTTCTAACCAAACGTTTCGACGCTGCCAACGCCCTCGGCTCCGACCGGGGGCGCTGGCTTGCCGGGGATCAGGTCCGCTACCCGCTCATCGACGCCAAGACGCTGGGCTGGTCATCTCGGAGGTGTTTTGACATTGCGCAGCCTGTTGGTCGAGGGCACGGCCACCTGCTCGTCAACGCCTGGGCTGGGTCCGTAGCCACAGCGAGACTCGGGTCGGCTGCACCGTGTGGTCCACCACCCGAGCAATTCTGCGGTCAAGGTGTCCAGGTCCAGCTGACCGCGCAGCCGGGCGGTGAACGCCGCGATCGTCTGGGCGACGTCGTAGCGGGGGCGATTGAAGCGCCGATCTACTGCGTGCTGGACGCGGCGGCGCAGCGGCTGGAACGCCGTGGCGACCGCCAGCGTGGCGCTCGCCACGGCCAGGCTGGAGCGGTAGCTGCCAAACAGTCCCCAAGCACCAGCACCGTCATGGCGTAGCCCAGCCCCAGCGTCGCGGTCACTACGCCGTAGACCAGGGTGCGGTTGATGAGCTGGTCGATGTCGTACAGCCCGTGCTTGAGGATCGCGATCGTGCACGCCAGCGGCACCGCCGCCCCGAACCCGAGCGATGACGGCGTCGAACCAGGGGATGATGGCCGTGACCCTACCGGCGAGCAGCCTGCGGCGGCCAGCACAAGCAGCGCCGCGATCGTGACCTGGCCGCGTAGGCGGACAGCTTCAGCTGCTGGCGTTCGGCGCCCTGGGCGTGGCGGACGCGGGCTAGCAGCCCGCCGATGGTAATCGCCAGCAGGCCCAGCTCGACAACGAACAGCGCGAAACCGATGGGAATCGGCCAGCCGAGCAGTGGCGCGAACGCGTGATGCCGGTGGGGGTTGGCGACCGCGGGGAGGTCTCCTACGAACCGCAAAACTGACAAAGTCCTACTAGGTGTCCACCGCCAGTCTGGTTGAGCCACCATGCTTCGTCACGCGAGGTCGTAGGCGGAGCTTGACTGCCCGACGGGTGAAAACCGAACTGGTCGCACGATTCGCCCAGACGAACGCCTCGCCCGGTAACAGGCCGGCCAGCATAGGCGGCGTGAGCTCACCGAGTGCCGCGAGTGATTTTTGAATGTGCTTAACCCAGCTCGGCGCGTTGAAGCGGTGCAGTACAACCACCGACGATAACTCGATGACAGCTGGCGGCACATGAACCGGATCCTGTGAAGCGATTACGAGCGAGACACCCTTATGTCGCATTTCACGGATGACCTCGACCACTTGGCCGATGAGCGGTCCACCAAGGTACTTGTGTGCCTCGTCGAGCACGATCAGCTTGTTGAACTGCTCGGAACCCATCCCAGCGCCGGAGAAGACATTCAGCATGGTGACGAAAAGGCCGAGTGCCTCGTCCCGCTCGACGAACTCGTCGCGGAGGTCGACGATGACCACCCGGCCGGGCACGAGCAGCGAGCGCAGTGATCGCGTGTCGTCGATGAAGCGGGCAGCGAAGTCGATCCTGGTTTCGGCCAAGGCGCGCTGGGCGTCGCTCAGGTTGGCGCGGGCGAGGCCAGCCCGGATTGCTTCCAACGTGAGGTCCTGACGGTTGACCCGCATCACCTCGTTCAGGAGCTTAAGGTACAGGGCGTCGTTTCCGGTTGCGCCCATGAGGAACCGCCAGTCGGCCACCGTGAGTTCCCGGCTCGCGAAGGCGATGGGCTCGACCTGAATGCCCGAGAATTCGTGTCGTCGCCGGTCGACCATGTCGGCGGTGGTCAGGACGAGCACGTCCCGGACGGCCGCCGGAGCTGCGCCGTATGCAGCTAACCGCTCAAGTTGGTCGGGATCGTCGTTGGGTTGGGTCATCGAGACGAACTCGGGCGGATAATCCTGGGTCTGGTGGTAATGGAATATTACCGAGGCGAGTGGCTGTGGGAGCACGTTGATGCCCGGGAAAGGACGCGTCGCCATCTCCAGGATGGAACCTAAGGTGTAGCTCTTGCCCCCGCCCTGGACCCCGAATACCGAGATCGTGTTGCAGCCGTTGAGATCGAGCGCCACTCGCTGCCACTCTTCGGCTGCGACAACTCCCAGTAGACCGAACTGCTTAGTTGGCCTGGAGTCGCCTAGAAGGATGTCGAAGTCGGGTGCCCTCGCGATTCCTTCGTGCCCTATTGCAGACATGTCATAAGAGGCGATCGTCTCTGACTCTGTCGCGTTCGAGACAGATTCGGAGCCTCTATCTGGTCCCATAGCGCCCGTCGGGCCATCCTCCAGCCCGGAAACCTCGGTACTCGGCGAGCCAGCTGAAGTAGATGTAGCGGCGGCCGGTCTGCCCGTCCCACCGACAGTGGGAATCGAGGCTGAATACGGCGGCTCACCGGTCGCGGCGGGACGCCCGAAGGTAGACCGGACCCGCTCCCAAGTCGGCTGACCGGTCATCGCGTCTCGGACGGTGGATTCGGACCGGTCTGCCTGCTCCGGGGTCGCGCTTTGCCGCATGCCCACAGTCAGCAGGCGGCCGATCACGTCCCGACCCACCACCCAGATAGGAAGATCGGGCTCTTCCGTGTCCAGCCTGGTCGTCTCGGCGTCGAGCCTAAACACCAATCCCATGCGTCGCACCGACAAGGAATAGCCTTGGTCGAGGCTGGTGAGGAATTGACGCCGCGCCGCCGAGCCTGGGTCAGCGATCAGGTCGTACCGCTCGGCTCGGTCCGAATAGAACGAGAGCACGGACGACAGCCTCCAACTCAACACCTGCCGGTCGATGCGGTCGTCGGGCTCGCCTATCTCGAACAGTTCCTGCAGCGCCGTGGCGCTGGTTACCACCTGGTCGCGGATACGGGCCCGCAGACCGGCGTCCAGACCGACGCCGCGATGGCACTTGGTCTCGACAACGAGCAGGTCGAGGTGGCGCCGGTCGGAATCGGGCGTGACGATCAGAAGGTCACCACGCAACGCCGGGCCGCCCTCACGCTTCGACAGCTCCGGATGGGCGTCCAGTGGGATGACCATGGCTTCGGTAAGCAGACCGTAGCCCTCGCAGAACAGCTTGGTAAGCGCCATCCCCAAGGCCCCCTGGGCTTGAGTCGGAGATGCCAGGAGGCGCAAAGCCAGCCGGCCCGATAGCGCCCGCATCGACTCGACCAGGAGCTTGGGGCCGTGCCCCTCCCGGTCCAGGCCAAGCTGCTCGACCAGCGGCAGGACGAGCCGCACGAGCTCGTCGCCTGCCCTAGTAGTAAGAAGAAGCTGCCGCCCGCCCGAGGGCACGAACTCTGGAGTGAAGTCGAGCAGGTAGCCGGGCCGGTCACGCCGGTCGCTGGCATCGAAGTACTCGAGCCCCAGATTGCGGTCGAGCGTCAGCACCCAGGTCGAGACCGCATGTGCAGTGTAGAGAAGGCTCTGGTCTTCGGTCCTGAGATGAAGCTCGCTCACCGCCAAGTCCGACACGCTGCGCTGCCCGGGGGCCAGCGTTCGCGCTTGAGCGACGGCGATCGCCGAGACCAGCCGGGCCATCAGATCAGACCGACCAGGAGCGTGGGGCAGGTCCGGACAGGCGGTCGGCGCTGGACGCCGGATCCACCGGTATGCCGTGCCATGACCGACGGACCGTACCGGAGGTGACTGAACCAGCCCATGCACGAAGCTCGAGCGGTCTCCGGCGTCCTGTTGAGCAACCCGCAATCGGAGCTGGAAGGCATCCAAGATCAGGGTGACGTGCGCACTAAATTGGTCTGGTTGCTTGAGTAGTTCGTCGAGGTGCTTCCGAGACCAGGTGAGCTTAGGGAACAGTGGAGAGCGCCCGGGCCCAGCCAGCCGGGCGGCGGCCTCGGAGAGCTGACGATCCGGGTCCATCAGCTCCCTCAGCGCGTCCCCCACCAGCTCGGGGCTCGCCGTCCTGGTGAACAGGCGCAACTCGTAGCGCATTGAAGCGCCGCCCCCGAGCCGGCGCTCGAGCTCGATCAGCGCGTCGACCAACAGGGCCGCGTCTCCGGGGTTGATCACGTTGACGACGAGCGCATCGACGTAGGGGTGCTGTCGAGTGAACGCCTCCAGCTTCTCGGCGACCATCGCGGCGGTCGCCTCGGTAACAGGAGGCACAGCCGGCATCCCGACGCGGCGCTGGACGAGCGCGAGCGCTGCCCGCGAGTCGGCCAAGCGGGGCGGGAGGTGGATCCCCCAGCCACCCGGCAGGTCACCCGCCTCAACGAACCCGTCACCATCCGGCAGGACGACGAGTGATGGCAGCCCAGCTGTTGGTAGCGCGGAACGCCACGTAGTAAGCAGGTCGGCCCTACTGCCTGGTCGGGCGGCGGGTGTCTCGCTCCACGCCCGCGCGAGCTGCTGCCGCTGAAGCAACCAGAGCAGTCGTAGGGGGTGTGTTGGCGCAACGAGCGTCGCTCTCCCCGCGCCCTCGACATCGGCCAGCACGACATCGAGCTCGAGCGCCGCAGGGTCGCCGCTCTCCAGCCAGTCAGCATAGACGGCCGCGTACCGTTCGATCAGCGGCGCCGCAGCAATCAAGTCGGCTAGCGAGACTAAGGGCGCGGCGAGGTCCTGCTCGGCCGGGTCGGTAACTTTCGTGGCATTGATCGCCTCGAACACCGCCATGCGAGCCTGGGCCACCATGAAGGGCAGCTCGACCGGTGCGTCGGGATCAGCGAGCGGGGCCGAAGGCGACCTGGTCAGCATCACACGCCACATGCCGCCTCGCTCGGGTTGTCTGAGGATCGCCAGCTCGATCCTGCGCAGCCGCTGGCTGAGCCGAATCTTGTACTGGCGCCGTGTGTCGAAGCGGACGGATGCCATCGCAGTCTCCGCGGTAGCGCCGATCCCGGTGAGCCAGGACCGCTCAAGCGGCCGTGCCTTGTGGGTGTCGCGTCCCTCGCTGGCCAAGCTGAGCCGGGCGAGCAGTTCGGCCTCTGCGTATGACCCCACGACGGTGGCTGTCACCGGAGGCGGCACGTCCTCGTCGATGTCGCCCGGCTCCAGGAGCAGGAAGTCGTCGCTCTCGTTGATCCGCTTGCTGCCAGTCAGGTCCGGATCCCGCGGCGGCTGGTCACCGAGCGCGTCGCCATGCTCGGACAGCCCCACGACTCGGAGAAAGTAGACCCCGCTCGGTAGCTCAAGGTCCTTGAGCTGCTTCGAGCGTCTCGACTGCCTGGCGGCCGAGACCTTGAGCAGCGCACTCTCCCACGCGACCTCGCCATCGGCGTCGACTACCTCGATCCGGAAAAATGCCAGCCCAGGCGCGTCACCCGGGGGTGGGTCGGTGCGCCACCCCACGGTCAGTCGTTGGGCCGCGTCGTAGATCAGCAGGTCGTCGTCCGGGCGGCGGGGGAGCCGGAGCGGCTCGATGTCGACACGGACTCGTCCCGGCGGCGGCAGATTCTCCGTGAGCGGCCAGCGGTCAAGCGCGAGCGCCCGCCACCGCTGGGTTGTGGCCACGGCCTCGCCCCACGCCTCGACTCCGTCGCCGTTGCCGACGAGCAGCAGCTCGCCCAGGAGCTGGCGAAATCCCTCGTCGGCGAGCGGCAGCCGCAGCAGTCGCTCCAGCGCTGTCTGATTGGGGGTGCGCAGCCGCTCCACGTTGGGGAGGTTGCGCTGCCCCAAGCGGTATCCAAGCTGGTCGGCCTGTTCGAGTAGCTCGAAGTCGGGGAGTAGACCAAGCGTATAGAGCGCCGCCCCCACGATCCAAGGCTCCGGTCGTGGTTGTGCGGCGAGCGTGGTGAGAAAGCGCAGGCGAGCCGACGGTCGCAGCGGCCACCCTCTCCGGTCCAGATAACGGAGCACCTGCTCCGCCGCCTCGCGGATCGCCGACGGGAGGTGACCGGCGATCCGTGCCTCGACCTCTGCCCAGAGCCCATCGGTCGGGATCGTACGGAACGTCGAGACGTCGACGCTGTCGCCAGCTGCCAGCCTCACATCAGGTGGAATTAGCGCGACCACGACCAGCTCGCCCACGTTGCGGCGGGCGACGACCCTGTGCACCCCGACTCGCCACGGCTCTGGGCCCGGGTGGTGGTCGACCAAGTACACCTCGGCTGATCCAGCGCCTGCCGCGCGCTCCGCCAGCGCCTCGAGCAGGTGCCGGGCCAGCCCTTCAAGCCGTAGACATTGGCCTGGGCCGGCCCGCTGGATCTCGCGGGCGAGCCGGCCGTCGAGCACCGTGAGCCAAGCATCGTCGACCGCCGTGGCCGGTGGGAGGATCAGCAGCTCAGGCATGTTCAACCGTGTACCGCGGTCGCAGGGTCTGGGAGTTGTAGGCGTCCGACAGGTCGGTAAAGAAGCCGATCTCGTGCAGTCGCTGCCGCAGCGCGCGCTCGTTCTGCCGCCATGCCTCCAGCTCCTCGGGTGGCACCTCGCGGTGAGCAGGGGCGTAGACCACAAAGCCGTAGCGCCATCTGATCCAGCCGACGAAATCGTCGAGCAGGATCGCACGGGTCCGGAGCCCCCCTTCCGGGTCCTGGTCCACCACCGCGATCTGCACGAGTGTCTCGAGCAGGTGGCTGTCGAGGGTGAACCAGCGGGGAGCGGACCGCCCGGCAGTCTGGCGAAGGAACCCGCCCGGCCGGTTCTTCTGGGTGAGTGAGTCGATCAAGTCGACCAGCCGCTTGCGCTCCAAGGCCAGTCGTTGGCTGCAGATCAGCTCCACGAACCGCTCAATGGCCGGAAGGTCCTGCGCGAGGATGGCGTCCACGATGGGGTCGCGCTCCTCACCGGATTCGAGGTCCAGCGCCCGGTAAATCTCACCCTCATAGAAGCCGTCCATGTTGGTTGGAGGGTCACGCAGTAAGCCGAGCAGCTCGGGAACTGAGCGGCGGGCCCCCGGGTTCTGTACACGGTCACGCAGCCCGGCGAAGTCCTTGAGCCGGTTGAGTAGGAAGACCGCGCGGACGTAGATAGGAAGTTGGTCGAGTACCGCTGCGGTCGAGGCTCGTGCGAGCCTGCCTGGTCCGGACCACGGGTCGTCGGTCAGGTCCATCGTGAGTTCGGTGGCGTACGGGCATTCGATACACGCGGGCTCGTCCCGCTCCTCTATGCGGCAGCCGGGCGGTGCCTCGCGCCGCTGGGCTGCCGCGATCTGCGCGGGAAGCAGCCGCAGAAGGCGGAGCATGAGCAAGGCTAGATGCAGGCCGATCATCGTGCGCATGTACCCGGCGAGGACGCGTCGGGGGACGGTGTCCTCGTAGGCGAGCAACCGGCGGAGGTCCTGGGCGAGCAGCCGTCCTTGGCCTAGGCAGAGGGATCGGAAGGGTTCTGGCCGAGGTGTGCTGGTCGCACTGACGCGGATGGGGTCCACTAAGCCGAGTACCGCGAGCGTCTCGAGATCCAGGCCTGTGACGCCGTCATACTGGTCGAGGGCGGGGTCGAGCCCGGGGCCGAAAAACCGCTTGAGTCGGGCGAGCAGCGGCCGGTCGGCATGGTAGAGCAGCGCCCAAACCTGGTCCGAGGCGCCGTGGTCGGCGACCGCGCTGGCGTTGGCGAGTTTGAACGCGTTGAGGTGCAGCGGGCGGGGCCCAACGACCGTTTCCCGCTCGCCCTTACCGCGATTCATGACTTGAAGCAGGTCCGCTTTGAGCCATGCGCCAGCCACGTCCTCATGGCCGTCGAAACCGGGAAACCGGTCGGGTGTTTCGGCCATTAGCCGAGCTAGCTCCTCAACTGTGATGGTCATGCGGCGCCAGCGAGCTGGGGGACGCCCGTCGAACCGCAGCAGCTCGAATAGCTTGAGCATGGCCCGGTCGAGCAGGATGGACTTGCGGTCAAGATAAGTGATCTCGTCGGCCTTAAAGCCGACCTGCCGGCGGTCTAGCCTCATTGCGTCCCCTCGGCGATCTCGGTTAGCTCGACCGCTCCGCTGGGTCTCGCCATGATGCGATGGAGGCCGCCGTCGGTGAACAGCAGCAGCTCCTGGGTGGATAAGGCTCGGAGGCGGTTGAGGAACAGCTGGACGTGCACCAGCAGGCCTCGCTCTTCGTCGATGGATGGGAGATAGCCGTCATGGAGCCGTTCGAGCAGCTCTAGCACGTCGAGATCTATGGTCAACGATGTCCCGCTCGGGGTATGGACCAAGTCGAGCCGGTCCGGCTCCGACTCGACGTACGGCGGGCTGCCGGCGACGATGCGGATGTCGAAGTCTGCGGCCTGGAAGCGGCGGTACCCCCGGACTCCTTCGGTATCACCACCGGCCGCAAGCCACAGCGAAACCATATCGTCCGGCGCCGTCACCAGCCCCTGCGAGGCCGATAACGCCCGCACGAGCCGGTCCCGCAGTCCGCTTCGAATCGAATCGCCATCAGGTCCGAGTGCTCGCTCGATGGTTTGGAGTTGCTGGTACGGAAGCATGTGTAGCCAGCCTTCGTCCCGGCGTTCAAAGAAGATCAGGCGACGCAGGGCCGAGTGCGCCCACCGGACAGCAACGGCATCAGCGTCAGCGCCGGCCCCGGCGTTCTCGTAGGCGCGGGTGATCAGCTCGTGCGGGTAGTCGGACTCGCGGCGCGGGAAGCCCATGCGCGCCGGTCCCCGGCCGATGGCCAGGGCGCGGTCGTCAGAGGGGTTGGCCGTAGCGGCCACGTCGAACTCGGCCAGCAGCTCGGCCCCTCGCTCGAGCGCCGTTTCTGAGGGTATCCCGAGCCCACCCGGTGCCTGGAAGTAAGCCAGATCCACGATGGCCCGTCCGTCGCCCAAGGCCAGCAGCTGGGCGACCTCGTGGCAGTCCCGGTCGCGAAACAGGACGTGGGAGATGAGCGAGCGGACGTCGCGCATGGTCAGGTGACGGCGGCGGCGCAGCCGCACGAGGTCGACCAGCCGGCGCAGCCGTTCGGTCACCGCCGCGCCAGACACCGGGTCGGCGAGGGTGTCGACGTTGTGCTTGAGCGGGCATCGAGCCCGGTGGTCGCACGACTGGCAAGGCTCCCAAAAGGGTCCGTCGACGATCGCCTGTACCGTCCGCGAGAAAATGCTCCCCGATCCGCCAGCCGTAACCGAGCGAAGGTTCAGATTGACCAGCACGACCGGGCCGTCCCGGTCCCGGCTGCCGGGCTGATCCAGCTCGCCAAGCAACTCAATCAGCCCTGGAAACCGATCTCGATGGGTCATGATGAAGTCCCGCAGGCGACCCTCATTGATCGCGGCCAGCCTGACGGCTCCGTCGTCAGCGGCGCCGGCCGCGAACGGGGCCAGAAAGCCGCCGAGCACCTCGTCGCTGGTCCGCTCGTCCTCATCCTGGCTGCCGTCGTAAAGTGTGCGCAGCAGGAGGCCACCGAGCCGCAGGGTGCTGCCGTTGGGCCCGGCTGGCGCCTCGAGCGTGGCTCCTCGCTCCAGGGCGTGGGCCTCAGTGCGCTGGATGAAGGCGGTCTTGCCATCCCCGGCATTGCCAGTGACGATAATCAGCCGGTGCCGTCCAGCTAGGACCGCCTCGGTCAGCACCTGGTCCAGCTTGGTCTCGACGTAGGTGCTTTCCGCTACCTCGGAGAGACCCCGGGTCTCACGGTTCGACCGCCGTGCCTGGCTCGACAGCGCGAGGAACTCGGTAACCATCGGGTTGACGTTCGGTGGTGCGGAGCGCATGAGGTCGACGAGCCGGGCCGAGATACCCCCGGCGTAGCGGATGGTCACCGTACGCAGGGGGTGTTCAATTGCTGCGAGCGCATCGCGCATCTCGGCGGCGCTGGCGAATCGCTCGTCGGCGTGCGGTGCACAGGCCTTGACGAGGAATGCGGCCAGTTCCGGTGACAGGTCAGGACGGAAGGTGTGCGGATCGATAGGATGCCGGGCTGCACTGGGCATGCCGCCCTCATACGGGTGCTCATGGCAGATCAGCTCGTACAAGGTCACGCCGGCGGCAAACAGATCGACGTCCGGGCGCCATTCCCCCCGAATGGCGTCAGGCGGCGCGTACGGAGGCGTCCCGGATTGGGTATCGATCGGCGCGCCGGCCGGCGAGGCGATATTGAAGTCGATGAGGACGACGCCGTCACGGGAGAGGAGGAGATTCTGCGGCTTGACGTCGCGGTGAACGATGCCGCGGGAACGGAGCTCCATTAGCTCCTCGCCCTCTTCGGGGGTGAGGCTACGCTCTCGACCAGCGGCCGTCAGCTCGTCGATGCGCCGCTGATCAGGATGGATCGCCTCGAGAGCGGCAAGGAGCTGGTCGCCGACGCGCAACACCTCTTCCACGCTAAGCCGCTTGCCACCCAACGCGTAGTCCGTCAGGGGCTCGCCCTCGACCAATCGGCTCAGCAGATACCATTGGCCCTGACTGGTCTGACCGGCCCAGACGACCCGCTCGATGTTGGCGTGATCGATCGACTGCAGGATCGAGATCTCCCTCTGTACCTCGGAGAAGCCGCCATGGTTGAACACCTTCAGGGCGAACTCGGCGTCGTTGAGCGCTCGATAGACGCGGTACACCGTGCGGAACCCGCCCATCCCGAGCCGGGAGCGGACCTCGAACTGGTTATCGATCAGATCGTCGACATCGTAGGCCTGTTTGATCTCAGCCCTTGTCCCGGCTGTCCCCGAGCCGCGGAGGGTCTCGACAATGCGGAGCGCCTCGGCGGCACCGGCCGTCCGGTCTTCGGGGTGCTCCTGGAGCAGGTTGTCGACTAGGTCCGCCAGCTCCAGCGGCATCCCTGGCGGAACCGAGGCACCCGCGTTTGGCGAGCGAGGTGCGTGGCCGGCGAACAATTCCCAGGCAATGCGGCCGAACCCATACATGTCGACGGCCGGACCGATCGCGCCAGACGCTGGGCGCAGCAGTTCGGGGGCGAGGTAGGGTCGGTCGTGGTCGTCGACGGCGTCCATGTGCCAGACGGTGGGCGAGCCCTGGATCTCCAGTTTAGACAGCCCAAAGTCAGCCAGCTTGGCCCGGCCGTCGTCACCGAGTAGGACGTGCCCCGGGGTCACCAGCCGGTGCACGACCCCGTGGTCGTGGGCATGGACCAGGGCCCGGCTTATATCCGCCAGCACGCCGAGCCGCTCCTCGACCGTTAGCGGAGTCCCGCTCGCAAGGCGCTGGCGCAGGCTGCGAGCATCGTCGGCTTCAAGTACGACTACGATGCGCCCGTCGTCGTCGCGGAACGCCTCCTTGGCCGTCACGATGTTGGGATGGGGACCCATGCGAAGTAGGGCTTCCACATCTCGGAACAGCCGAGCCTCCCGCTCCCTGCGGACCTGCTCGTCGAGGAGATAGGGCGAGAGAGCGACCACCCGCAGTCGCACCTCTGGCGCGGCCGGCATGTCTATCCGACGAGCTCGGTACACCGCCTCGTCGTCGGACTGCTCAAGCGTCTCCACCGCCTCGTAGTCTCTGAAGCGGAGGACGCGCGGACGGGCGTTCGTGCGGCGCAAAATGGCAGCCCGGGCGACCGGCGCCAGGGCAGCGATTGAGGCGGGTGCCTGTCCGACGGCGGAGGCGTCGATGAGCAACGCGACCAGGTCATCGAGCCGCACCACCATACGCCCACCCTCGGCGGTCAATCCCAGCACCGCCCGTTCATTGGCCAGCACCACCACCGCCTCCACGCGCACGCGCCCGAGCGCCTGCGCATGTTCGGTGAGCTGCGACTTCAGCACCTTAGCCTTGCGCTCAGTTAGCGTCATAGGGCTCGGCCGGCGGCGGCCATTTACCAGCCATTCGTACCGGTCGCCGCTGATCTGGCCGCGCCACCCCTTGATCTCAACTACGTAGACGGCATGTGGAGCAACCACGACCACGTCGTACTCGAACCGCTGCCCGCCACCACTCGTCACCAGTAGGTTTGGGATGATCGTGTAGTCATCCGGCAGTTCACGCACGAGCCGCTCGACTACCCGCCGCTCCCAATCGTCGACTGGCCCGTCCCCACCTGGCGGCTCGATCAGCCGAGCCATGCCTCAACCTCCCGGATCGCCCGCTCCTCGTTGGCGTCGGCCTCTTCGCGAAGTCTCAAGGCACGGTTGGACTTTTCGGTCAGCTCGGCGGGCAGTGGCGGCGTGACAAGTCGGCGAAGAGCATCCGGTACAAGATGCGGGATCTGATTTCCACTTGACCACCGGACAAGTGCACGACGACCCACATCGCTTCTCAGGAACGAGAAGACGCGACCTCGTTCGCCTGGGATACTGACACGAATTCGGAAGAGCAAATGTCCTGCGCTCCATCCGGACAAGCGACTGCCGACATAGCAGGGATGACCGATCAGCCCATTAAGCTGTCCGTACGCTTGTAAGAGGAGATCCCCTTCCTGAACATAGGCGTTAACTTCATCGGCGGCCCACTTTGCTAGGCGTCGCTCAGGGTCGGGTCGAAGCGCAAAGACATTTGTGCCGGTTACGAATGGTACTCCGTTGGGGGCCCAGACTCGCCGCATAGAGGACACCGACCAGACAGCTGCCAATTCTCGAAGTTGAGGTCCTGGCATTGGCGGCACGGCGGCCCACCCCATATGGTGAAAGGCGTCGAGCCTGCGTTCAAGCGCGGATCGCTGAACCGCACCGACGGATAAGCTGTGATAGTGGCTGGCGCCACCCGTTGCGAAGCTGCGGTCGAAGTACTCGCTAGCCTCGTCCAGCAGGCTGCTAGCCTCGCTTCGCTTGGCTGCCGCGCCCTCGACCAGCTCATGGATGCGACGCTGTGACCCCGCGTCAGGCAGCGGGACGGGAAGGCCAGCAAGGCGACGCGGCTCGATGTGCTGTACCACGCTGCCGTAGGTTTGCTGGCGAATCATTGCCTGAGCGGGCGCCGAGGCGAGGAAGGCGAAGAGGTAGCCAGGCCGCACGTGGCCCTGGCGTGGACGCACATGGATTACGTCCTCGCTGACCGCCATGCCGTCCATTTCCTGCCGCCAGTACACAGTGCGGCCGATCGTGCCCGACCGCGAGATCAGGGTGGAACCCGACACGCTGGTGAGAGCGTCGAGATTCGGTGCGGCCTTGCGAGATAGCAACGGCAGGCCCTGAAGGTCGGCGAGCAGCATGTCCGAGCTCGACAAGAGTGGTACGCCCCGCACCGGGTCGTTGACGTACCGGCGAGTGAAGCGCGGGGGTAGGTAGGCGGTGGCCATCTCCTCCAACGGCTCCCACGGCCAAGGTCCGGCCTTAATGTGATCGCGGGCGGCGAGGCCACCCTCACCGTACGCCGCGGCTTCCAGGCGGTAGCCTTGGTCGGCGAGCCAGCCGCTCTTTACCAGGTAGGTGTGAGCGGGCATGGGCCTATGCGACGGACGCGAGCTCGCCGGTCTCAACCCACCGGCGGTACGCCTCCGCAATCAGCGGCAGATCGTCGGCACGCTCGCGCCGGCGTACGGTTCGCGGCTGCCCGTCCGAGACGACCTCCAGCTCGATCTCATAGTCGCTGTAGACCTCGAACCCGTCGGGATCGCGGCGGAAGACGGGGTTCCCGCGGCGATCGTGGCCAACCTGCTCGGCGATTGCCATGAAGATCGGGTAATCGCGCTCAGCGCCAAGGGCGGACTCGGCCTCAGACCGCTTCCTCAGGAAGAGCAGCGATGCCTGGACCCCGACCTGGGGAAGGAACGCCTCAATGGGCAGATCGATCGATGCAAGTACATCCGCGTGCTCCAGGATCCAAGCCCGAATCGGCTCGTTATCCGGATTGCCGAGGATGCCATCGGGAACGACGATGCCCATCCGGCCGCCGGGCTTCAGCCACTGGAGGCAGCGCTCGATGAAAAGGATCTCGGGCGGCATCTTTTTTTGCAGCTCGTCGCGCGGCATCCAGCGGCCCTCGCCCACCCTTGTAAAGCGGTGGCCTAGTTCATAGTTGGCCAGCACTTGCGGGTCGTCGATTGGAATGTCGGCCCCAAACGGCGGATTGGTCAACACCACGTCGAAGCTGCCGAGCCCGACCTGGTGTCCGGTCGCCTCGAACACGCGCGGGGCGGTACCCACAGTGACCTCGAGGCTGTTGGCATCGACGAGGTTCCCGTGGCCGTCATTGTTGAGAAGCATGTACATGCGGGCCGCGCGGACCAGCTCAGGGTCCACATCAATCCCGAAGAGCTGGTCACGGGCGTACTCGGCGGCGGTGGCGAGGATTTCCGGACTGTTGCGGAACCGGCGAGCCTCCACCCGAGTCCTCGGCCCCTTCGCTTCGGCGACATGCTGCCGGAACCGGTCCAGGCAGGCGACCAGAAACCGCCCGCTTCCGCACGCGGGGTCGAGCACCCGCTCGTTGAGCTCAGGGGCTAGGATTTCGACCATCGTCCGCACCACGTTCAGCGGAGTGAAGAATTGCCCCCGCTCGCGCTTCATGGTGTTGGCCACTATGGCCTCGTAGGCCATGCCCTTGACGTCGACCTCGGCCTCCAAGAGCTGATAACGCGCCAACTCTGATGCGACCCAGGCCAAGGGAGCATCCTTGAGGTCGATCTCGTCGCTTTCCCGGAAGGCGCTGCCTAGCTCGGGGTCCTTCTTGACCTGGTTGAACAGTTCCCGGACCCTGCTGGCGATCGCCTGGCGCCCATCGAGAGAGTTGCGCTCGGTGAGGCCCACCCAGAACTGCCGGACGTGACCGGAACGGGCACGTACCAGCCGCTCATCGTAGATCTTGGAGAAGATTAGCTTGACCATCTCCGCGAATACGCGCGGCGCCTGCATCGACTGGTTGCCGTACAGGTAGTCATGACACCGCAGCACCGTCTCGCGCAGGTCCTCGGCGACCGCTACACGCGGGGCCGCCCGCCGGTCGGGTCGGTCGAGATCGTCAAGGGATTCACCGTTGCCCGGGAAGTCGACCAGTTCCTCCCAGTCGTTCATCACCGGCTTGCGCACCTTGCGCAGGTAGACGACGTCTCGGCCGTTGGTCCAGAGCCCTAACTCGCAGCGCTCGACGCCATCCAGCAGATCCTTCAGGAGGTCCACCCCCTGTGCCCGGTTGCCCGGCTTGGTCCCCGGCTTGCGGACGACCACAATCCGCTCCGCGTTACCGAGGTCATGCGGGTAACCCGGGGTGAATACGACAAGATCGGCGGTCTTGCGCTGTCGACGCCCGTTTGCCTCAACGGTCACGGGTACGTCCCGCTCCATGGCTTCGAGTGGAAACCGGTATTCCTCGGCCAAGACCAAGAGCATCCGCTGCATTAACTCTTCGAGTTCCGTGGCCTTCCGGCGCTGAGTAGTGAGGAGGTCGATTAGGAAGGCCTCGTCCGGATTTTCTTCTATGTCAGCTTTACTTTCGTCGTCCGTAGTCGGCCCCCTGTGGACGAGTTGCACCGGATAAGCGACAAGAACGCATCCTATCGTGGGGCCCCTTCCTCCCGTCCATCCCCGATCTGGGCCTCCCTGAGGGCTCTGGGAAGGCTCAGTGGGAAAGTTCTGCGATGGGCTGGACGACCGGCAGGCACCCATGTCGTGGAGGTCAGGGCCAACGCTTCGGCCTACCCCGAGCAGGTGCGCCCGGCGGCCCCGGCATATCAGGGCAAGGGTCACCGTCCCCCGGTCGCGGTACCATCACAGGCCGTCCTCGCTGAGGAGCTGCCTGGCGGCCGGCGAGCAGGCCGAGGTCGAGCTGATCTGGCGGCACAGCACAAAGGCCTGCAGCCACAGTTTGGCGCTACGGGTCCGCCCAGCGCAGGCGTTACCCGGGCCGCCAGGCCACGACAAGGCGTGGAGTTCGGATCAGATGGCGGGATGGATTTGCCGCCGCGCTTGCTCGGTCAACAAAGCGAGCTGAACCTCGTCTAGCAAGGGTGGCAGGGCGCGCAGAGTGGTCGTCACCCGGTCGGCGGCAAGCACCGGGATGCCCTCGACCATCAGCTCCCCCCAGGGCAGCTGCGCGTGGTGCACGCAGAGCATCGGGGTGACGGTGGTCCCGAGCGTCTGGCTGAGGACGGCGGCTTCCCAGCGAACGGTGGCCAGCACGCCGGCCAACGGGTGGTGGCCATACCAGAGCGAGCCTTCGGGGGTGAGGGTGAGCCGGCCGCGGTAGTGCTTGGAGTCGACCAGGAAGACTCCGGGCGGGCCGATGACCAGGTGGTCGACGTTGGCACGCGATCCGGGGATGGCGAGGTCGTGGAAGACGGTCCAGCCGCGACCGAGGCGGCGCAGGCGGCGGGCGGTGAGTCGCTCGCCTTTGGCGCCGCGGCGCCAGGCGGTGGTGTCGGCGGAGACGCGGAAGCGCAGGAGGAACGCCAGGCCGCCGGCAACGACAGCCGCGGCTGGGATGGCGAGGCCGAGGGGCCAGGCGAAGATGCCGACGACCACGGCGGCGGCTGTCATCGCGGCGAGCCGCAGGAACAGGGTCCGACGGTAGTCGGCCCATTCGGCGGCGCGGCGACGACGGTATTGCGTCACGGCCGATGCGCCGGGCTTGCCGAACACGATGGTGTGGCGGCCGACCGGCTCTGGCGGAGCCGACACGACGGGATCGGGCGGCGGCGGGAGGGGTGGGAGCTGGTCGGCGCGGAGCGGTCGGATGGACACACCGACCGTGGGCTCCTCCTCGTCCGGCCAGTGTGGCCAGGGGTAACGGGCCATGGGGGCCTCCTTCAGTCTAGCCGGCCTCCCGCTCCGGACCCTGGACCGGATGCTGGCCGCTGTCGCGGGCGTCACGGCGGATGGGCTGGTCGTGATCGTGAGGAAGCGTCACGACATTTCGTTGGCGGTCACGGTTTCGTTGGAAACCGCGGCGGGAAAAGCGCTCCAACACGTCGTGGGCGGCGCGCCATGCCTGGCGCTGTTCGGGGTCGCGGGGCCGCGTAGCATCCAGCGGCTGGCCGGGATCGGCAACCGGGTAGCGGTCGCGGTAGTCTTCGATCAGCCGGGCGGCTTGGTTCCAGGCGCGCCGGCCGCGGACGCTGTCGGGGATCTGGCCGAGGACCTGGAGGAGGTGGGTGGGCTGGTCGACCTCGGCGGCGGTGGCGCGGGCTCGGCGCCGCCAGGCGAGTTCTCGGACGACGTCGCGGTAGGCGATGCCGAGGTCGGGGTGGGCCTCCATCCAGGCCTCACGCTGCTGCTGTGCCTTGCGGGCCTCCAGTTCGGCATCAAGCGCGCGGGCGGCTTGCTGGGTGGCCAGAGTGTGGGCTGCCTCCGAGTCGCCCGGCATGTCCTGGCCAGGGCGAGGTCGCCTTGAGCTGGCCGGCTGAGCACGCTCGATCTCTGCGAGTGTCTGTTCGGCCTGCCGGCGACGATCGGTGGCGCGCTCGAGCACGCGGCTGCGGTCCGGTGGGGCCTGGTCCAGGAGTTGGCGGAGCCGGTCGCGTTCGCCGCGCAGCTCTGAGGTGGGAACGGCGCGGACGTCCAGACGGCTGGACGTGTCGATCGCCAGCGTCTGGCCGCCGGGGCGGGCGAGCGCGGCGGCGAGCTGGTCGTAGGCGTCGGTGGGCTCGCGCTCGGGGAGATCGACCTCGCCGGCGTTCTGCTGGGGTTCGGGGCCGACGATGGTGAATAGGCGGGTCAGGTGCTTGGCGCGGGAGAGCTGCACGTACAGCCAGTTCGCGTCTTCCTGGCCGGTGAGGCGGACCAGTGCGCGCCAGCGGGTCAGCCCTTGGGCCTTGTGCCCGGTGGTCGCGTAGGCGAGGTCGACGACGCGGCGTCCCTTGGGGGTGGGACGGTCGAAATACTCGGCGTCTAGCGTGATCTGGTGGCCCTGCTCGGTGCGGATCGTGATCGCGCGCTGGGCGAGGTGCAGGGCGGTGATGGTGCCGCGGGTGCCGTTAGCGACGCCGAGGCCACGGAGGTCGTTGCGACCACAGATGAGCTGGTCGCCGACGTGGAACGTCCGCTCGCCGATCTGGAGGTGCTCGGCGCCGAGGCGGCCGTTTTCGGCCATGACCTGCTGGCAGACGGTGTTGAGCCGGTCGACCTCGTCACGGCGGTAGGCCAGGATCACCGCATCCTTGCCTGGCTCGCCGGCGGACTCGGCCGCTTCGACTTCCTGGTGGGCGCCCCACCAGTCCCGCACCAGCTCCAGGGTCAGCTCGGTCTTGGACCGTGCGGCAACTACCCGGTCATGCTCGCGGTAGGCGTCCACCGCCTGGTCGACCTGGCCGTCGCGGACCAGCTCGAGCGCGTCGCGCTCCCAGGCCGCCTGCTGGCGGCGGTTCTCAGTGAGCACGCTGGCGCCAAGCCGCAGCCGCAGACCGCGGAACCCGCCGCCGGCGTCGATCGCGCCAAGCTGCCGGTCGTCGCCGACCAGGACCATCTTCGTGCCGGCCTGCTCGGCATGGGTGAGAAGGCGGGTGAGCTTGCGGCTGCCGACCATGCCAGCCTCGTCCACCACCAGCACGGTTCGCGCGTCCAGCACCGGCTCAACCGCCGGGGCGCCGCGGGCCGATCGCTGGCCAGAGTGCCGGGCGGCCTGGTCCAGCTCGACCAGGAGCCGGTCGACAGTGGCGACCTCCTCGAACCCCTCCGCCTCCAGGCTAGTGGTGGCGATCCCAGTGGGCGCGGCGCCCATAACCCGATAGCCGTCCAGGCTGAACGCATGGCGGGCGACCCCCAGCGCGAACGTCTTACCGGTGCCGGCCTTGCCGACCACCACCTGTACGCCAGCGCCGCGGCGGCACAGGTCGCGGACCATGCCGCCCTGGTCCTCCCCAACCGTTGGGTGCTCCGCCAGCGCCTGCCGGACCGCCGCCGGCGAGCACACCCCGGCCTGGTCGCCCTGCCGCCCGACCGCGGCGACGACCAACCGCTGTTCGACCCCGAGCAGTTCCGGAGTGGCGTAGCGGCGCTCCTCGACC
>WNFV01009683.1_pt1 | contig 23337 bp, 19 predicted proteins | sample 5400101 | NCBI WGS metagenome assembly WNFV01 (sample SAMN13153361, study PRJNA577476) | soil metagenome | isolation source: 115 cm soil or saprolite under grassland replicate 1 | place: USA:California | collected 2016-06-15 | reverse complement strand
GGTCCAGATCACCGCCGAGCCCAGGACCGCGAGCGCTGCCGGCCATACGACGCCGTCGCCGAACCACAGCTCGGCCCGGCGGAGCAGAAGCAGGAAACCCGCGACGATCATCCCAACGGCGATGGCCTGCCGGGCACCGGTGCGGGGCGGGCTCTCCAGCTGCGTGTCGGGGTCGGGCCCCCGCGAGACGAGCGCGGCCGACACGTAAAGCAGGACGCCGACGCCGCCGGCGAGTGAGAGCATGAAGAAGGCCAGCCGAACCACGAGGGGGTCGATGCCCAGGCGCTCACCGATCCCCCCGGCGACGCCCGTCGGGACCCGATCGCTCGAGCTGCGCCTGAACACCCGGCGGCATGCTCTCACAGCCCGGCGAGACACGGGAATCGGGGAGAACCCCGAGCCGGTCGGGGACGGGCTGGGGTCTTCCCAGGGACATCCCCGATGGAATGCGAACGGGCCTCCGGACATGATGACCCCGATGGACCAGCGCGGGACCTCGGAACCTGGCGCGCCGACCGGGACGATCTCGAATGAGCAGCCCGCCCAACCCTTCATTCGGCGCCCACTTCGACGCCGGGCCGGAAATCGGCTGATCGCCGGCGTCGCGGGCGGCGTGGCCGACCACGTGGGAACTCGCCCCCTGGTCTTCCGTCTGGTATTCGTGGTGTTCGCGTTCATCGGGGGGATCGGGATCCTCGTTTACCTCCTGATGTGGTGGCTGATCCCTCGCGAAGACCTCCCGGACTCGGCCGCCGAGCGGTTGATCCGACGATTCCCCGACGCACCGTCTTGGTTGGGGATCGCATTGCTCGGGCTGGGCGTGGTCCTGCTCGCCGGGAAGCTGGGCCTGTGGGACACGAACGTGCTGTGGGCCGTGCTGCTGATCGGCCTGGGGGTGGTCCTGTTCCGTCGTGATACCCAACGCGCGACACGCGATGGCGGCTCCGTCCCGCCAGCGCAGGACGAGGCAGGCGCCGCAGCTCCGCTGCTGCAGCCGGCCAGGGCCCAACCGTCTCCGCCTCCGCCCCCGGCGGTGACGCGTCCGATGGCGACCCCTCGCGCCCCGCGCGAGCCGTCGCCCCTCGGCTGGCTCGTCTTCGGGCTCGCCCTCCTGGCGGTCGGCGCGATGGCCATCCTCCAGAACCTGAACGCCGTGCACCTGTCGGCCGTGCGGTTCCCCGCCCTCGCCCTGCTCGTGCTGGGCGTCGGCCTGCTGGTCGGCGCGTTCGTCGGGCGAGCGCGGTGGCTGATCCTGCCGGGCCTCCTGCTCGTGCCCATCGTGCTGGCGGCGAGCCTGATCGACGTGCCGCTGGAGGGCGGAGTCCATGAGATCCACGCCTTCCCGCAAGCACCACAAGCCATTGCTGGCTCGTACCGCGTGGCGGCCGGGTCGATCTACCTCGACCTGACGTCGCTAACGGGAACGGCGGCGGCCCCGGTGATCGCCGCCTCCACCGGCATCGGCGATATCAACGTGTTGGTCCCGTACGACGCCCACGTCGTCGCCACAGGGAAGGCAGGCGTCGGGATAGTCACGATCGGTCCGTTCTCGACCGACCGCGGGCTGGACCGGTCTCTGCGCCGAACGTGGCAACCGAGATACGGCGACGGGGCCACGATCACGCTCGACCTCCAGACGGGGGTAGGAGACATCTGGGTCGGCCGTCGCGACCCCACGCGGAATGAGCGCAAGGAGCTGAAGGCCCGGTGAAGCGCCACGCCATCGACCCGTTCTCGTTCGTCTTCGGGCTGCTGTTCGCCCTCGTGGGGTGGTTCTTCCTGACCGGCGACCGAAGCGTGGCCGACATCGGCTCGACGTGGATCTGGCCGGTGGCGATCCTCACGCTCGGATTGCTGATGGTGCTGTACGCGGGGAAACGGATCTACTCGGGCGTGGCTCGATCGTCAGAGGAAGACCTCACCGTCGAGTTGGAGCCCGAGAACGAGCCCACTGAGTCGGACTGACCGTCCTCACCCGACCCGGTCTGCATCCTTCGACAAGCGGCGGAGGGCGTCCAGGATCCGATCGACGTCGGCCTCGGTTGACAGGTAGTTCACGACGCCGGCTCGGAGATAGGTGCGGCCCCGGAGCTTGGTGGTCGACACCCAGCCCTCCCCGCTCACCTCGAGCGCCCGCTGGAGCCGGTCCTGGTAGGCGTCGAGCTCGGATGGATCCATCCCCCGCGGCACGTGACGGAAGCACACCACCGACAGCTCCGGCTCCTCGGGGACGACCTCGAACTCGCCGGACTCCTTGCATCGCTTCACCAGATACGCGGCCAGATCGTCGTTGTGCTCGATCAGCCGGCCGAACCCCTCCGTCCCGAGATGCTTCCACGACGTCCACAGCTTCAGCGCTCGGAACCGGCGCGTCCCCTCGATCGAGTACTGCATCCAGTTGAGCGGCGCGTCCTCCGGGTTCGGATACCGGTAGTACTCGGGCTCCCGGTGGAACGTCCGTACCAGGTCCTCCCGCCGCTTCATCACCAGGGCGCCGATGTCGTAGGACTGGAAGAACCACTTGTGCGGGTCGATCGTGACCGAGTCGGCTCGCTCCAGGTCCGGGACGCGGCCGGCGTCGCGCTTGGAGAACCGGGCCCCGCCGCCGTACGCGGCGTCGACATGCAGCCACAGGTGCTCGTGGTCCGCGATGTCGGCCAGCTCCCCCACCAGATCGACCGACCCGGTATTCGTCGACCCACTCACCGCGGCGATGGCGAACGGGAGCAAGCCGTTCGCCCGGTCCTCGGCGACGGCCTCCGCCACAGGCCGGGCCTGCAAACGGAATCGCTCGTCCGATGGGACGATCCGAAGCGTCTCCGGCGGGAACCCCAGCACCGAGAGCCCCCGCTCGATGGAGAAATGGGCCTGGTCCGAGGCGTACACGCGCACGCCTTCGAGCGCGCTTCCCCGCGGGGGCTCCGAGCGCCCGAGCAGCGCCGGCAGATGGACGTCGCGGGCCGCCGTCAGGGCCATGATGTTCGCCATCACGCCGCCCGACGTGAGCACCCCCCAGCTCCCCTCCCCGAACCCCACCAGCTCCCGGAGCCAAGCCGTGACCTCTTCCTCCACCAACGCCCCGATCGGCCCCGCGGCCCACACGTCGACCCCCTGGTTCAGCCAATGCGCCAGCACCTCGCCGGAGATCGACAAGGGGAGCGGTGGCGGGGTGAAGTAACTGTAGGATCCTGGGTGCTGCGAGCTGAACGCGAAGGGCGCCACGCGTTCGCGGAACTCGGTCAGCACCTCGCTCGAGCCTGCCGGCTTCTCAGGCGGTGGCGCCGGCTCGTTGTCCGGGCCGAAGTACTTCCTTCGCATCTCGGAGTACGACTCGGTCGGCACCGGCCGGCGCATGGCGTCGCTGTAGAGCCAGTCGAGCGCGGTGCCCCACGTGAGCCGGCCGAGTTCTTCCAGTGCCTCCCTGGCCTCGCCCGGGTCGCGGAAGCCGATCAGCTCGGGTTCGGGATGCCAGGAGAACGGGTCGGGCACCCGCGGAGCCTAGCAAACGCCCTGGCGATGACCTGGCGCGACGCCCTCAAACGAGCCAGGGAAGGCGTCAGGCGATGAGCGCGGTCAGGATCGACACCCCGGCCACGATCGCGACGACGCCGACGAGCTGGAGTCGGGTCAGCCGCTCGTGGAACAGCACCCGGGCGGCGAGCGCGGAGAGCGCCGCGAATTGGGCGCCGAGCACCGCGGCGACCGCGATCCCGTAGCGGGCTCCGATCGCGAAGGAGGAGAAGCCGAGGACCTCAGCCACCCCGGCCACCGCCACCAGCGGGACCGCGGCCCGCGTGATGCGCAACCGAGCGGTCAGCGCGAGGGGAACCGCGACCGCCGCCACGCCCACCGCTCGGGCCGGGAGCACTGCCCAGGGGATGGGCAGCTCCTGGCTGACCCGACCGGTGGCGTAGATGCTGATCCCGAAGGAGAGCGCGGCACCTAAGGCGAAGAGAGCTGCCGCACCGTCGCGTGCCTCCGTCGGCTCGTCGCCGTCTCCCGCAAGGGCGGCCAGGCACACGCCGGCGGCGATCACGGCAAGCATCACGCCGGCGCCTGGCGAGATCCGCTCACCCGCCGCCACGGCGATCAGGGCGGCGATGGCTCCTTCGGTCGAGGCGATCGGGGAGACCACACCGACCTTGCCGAGCCGGACCGCCCGATACGCGAGGAGCAGGCCGAACACGTTGCCTCCCCCCGCTACGACCAGCCGGGCGGCTGCCGGGCCGTCGAGGTTCGCCGGTACGCCTGAGACAACCACGAGCGGGAGCACGATGGCCAACCCGACCAGCATCACCCAGGCGAGCGTAGAACCTGCACCGATCAGTCGGGCGGAACGGGACGAGCAGATCGTCGTCACGGTCCACATGGTTGCGGCTCCCAGGCCGCCGAGGATCGCGAGCATGCCCTTCCCTACCGGTTGCGACAGCTCCTGGCAAGCACACAGAGCAGCCCTTGGCGGGGAGCGATGGGAGCCTGGAGAATCACCAGACATGTCCGTCGACGCCGACGTGGTCCGCCGTCTGAAGTGCAGGGAGGACGAGCGGTTCCGTGATGCTCATCCACGTTCGTTGGACCTGTTGGAACGGGCCAGGGCGTCGATGCCGAACGGTGTGCCGATGGCCTGGCTGGCCGACCCCGGCACCTACGACCACCTACCCGTGTGGGTGGCCGAGGGCAAGGGCTCCCGGTTCCGGTGCGTGGACGGCCACGAGTACGTGGACTTCAACGTGGCGGACATGAGCATGTTCTGCGGCTACGCCCCCGAGCCGGTCGTCGAGGCCGTGTCCCGACGGATGGCGGCTGGCAACCAGTTCCTGCTCCCGGTCGAGGACTCGATCTGGGTGGCCGAGGAGCTCTCCCGGCGGTGGGGCCTGCCGAAGTGGCAGTTCACCCTGTCCGCATCGCAGGCCAACAGCGAGCTCATTCGGGTCGCGCGGGTCGCCACCGGCCGGCCCAGGGTCCTGCTGTTCGAGGGCAAGTATCACGGCCACTTCGATCAGGCTCTGGTCACCCTGGAGGACGGGCGCGAGGTCCCCGAAGAGCTCGGGCTGCCGCCGGACGTGACCGAACAGACTCGCGTGATCCCGTTCAACGACCTAGAGGCTGTGGCGCACGCCCTGGAGCCCCGCGACGTCGCGGCGGTCCTGCTGGAGCCGGCCATGACGAACAACCAGGGGCTGATCCTGCCCGATGCCGGATTCCACGAGGGGCTCCGCAGCATCACCCGGGAGACCGGCAGCGTCCTCGCCTACGACGAGACCCACACGCTCGTCTGCGGGCCCGGCGGATGCCTCGGAATCAGGGCACGCGCCGCACGGGGTGGCAACGGGCGGCACGCTCTTCGCGAACGCCCTGACCGCGGCGGCGGCCCGGGCCGCACTCGGCGAGGTGTTGACGGAGGACGCCTATGCCCACACGGCGAAGCTGGGGACACGCCTGGCCGACGGGATGGAGGCGGCCGTCCTTGACGCGGACCTCCCGTGGACCATCCACCGGTTCTTCCCCCGGTCGGGCTACACGTTCGCTCCGCGCCTGCCCCGCGACGCCGCGGAGGCACGCGCGTCCGAAGATCGCCCCCTGGTCCACCTGATCCGCGTCTATCTGGCCAACCGCGGGGTGTGGGAGGCCATCCCCGGCGCCGGACCGACCGTGGCGGTCCCGGCGACCGAGGACGACGTCGACCGCTACACGTCCGCGTTCGCCGACCTGCTCGGCGAGCTGACGTCCTGAGGTTTCTGGGACGTAGTCCCATAGGCTGGGCTTCCGGCTCGGTTCGGGGTTCGACTCGTTTCGTCATGCGGCGCCTGACTCAGCGAAACGACCTCCTCAAGTCCCCGAGGGCCTCGACCAGTCCGCAAGATCAACGCTGTCGTTACAGACGATCGGTCGATCTACACGGCGATCGAGCGGACAATCGCGTCGCCTGTTCGGCGGCTGACTCCCATCATGAATACGCTCAGTTGTACTCGGATCCCGGCCGACTCCGGCTGCATGAAGTACCGAAGACATCGAGCGGCGCCGAGAACGGCATTGCCACGCTCGCCCGGCGCATCGGTGATCACGAACCGATCGCCGACTCGCGGCTTGTCGGGAAACCTGTCAACGCCCTCGATACGGTCCCAGTAGGTCAGGTCGATCTCTCGACATTCAGCATCGGCCCACACAGCCTTCGCAGCGAAGTCGGGGCCGAGGCCTGACTGGGCGGCCCCCATGCAGCAGCCAGGTCAAATCCATCAGGAAGCCAAGTTGGCACGTGGCCATCGATCGCCGTGCCGAGAGATGAAGCGGGCAAAGCGGTCGCCCGTATTCGGCCCCTGGGGGCAAACTCGTGGAGCCGGCGACAACACGAACGCCTCCTCTTCCGTCAGCCGATCCGATGGACTGACCGTTGGTTCGGACGGGGTACACGCCGCGAGGGCAATAGCTGCGATGAGCGCAGGAACACATCTCATTGTTTCTCGTGCTCACATTATCCATTGACGCATGCGACTCGAGCGGTTCCCGCCGGCCGTCGCCTGAGTCGAACCCTCACAGAGTGGCGGTTCCCGCGGAAGGCGACTGCCACCGCGGCGCATCGCGAAAACGCCACATTTAGCCGTTGTGGCGGAGCTGCGGATTCCCTGCGTCGGTAGTGACGGTGTCACCATCTCTATCCCAGAGCGCGATTTCCGCGACGCTGGGTCCGAAGGGCGGCTTGACACTGAGGTTTGGGTCAAGCTCGGCGCATGGCCGGGTCGCTTCTTGGCTCAGCTCCATGAGGATGACTTCTCTCCGTTTGGCGAGAAGCTGGAAGAACGTCACACGACCCTAAAGGGCAACGCGACCCTCGTCACTCGACGGTTATCTCGATCTCACGTTGACCGGCGACGGTCTCGGCCACATCTCGGTCGTGGGGGAACTGTGGGACCGGGCGAGGGTTGCGTCGCACTTGGTCGTCTCGTACAACACGGTAGCAGAGCTCGCGTCCGACGGTATCGTCGGCGTCCGCTACGCGGCTCTCATTCATACGTCGTGAAGCAAAGCTGCGTGAGCCTAGTGTCCTCGCGACGGCCGCCAGGCTATGTCCACCGTTCGGCCGTGCCCAGGTTGGGCGATTGACGCGCGACAACCGGCTCCGTACCGTCGTGAATACGACTCGCTACGTCCCTCACCCGTCGCTGTGTCCACGATGCGCTCAGCACCTCGCGCGTGTCTATCTCCGCGCGTTCGTCGGCGGGAAGGCCATCGTTCGCCCAGACGAACTTTGCTCGAACTGTCAGGTCCGAATGCAGGAGTTCGCCCGTTGCCATCGTCGAGAGATGGCGTAACAGCTCAGGGGCGGGCATCGGGGTGGGGCTATCAGCACCACGACTGCAGCCAACGAATGAACCACACGTCCAGGATGTCGCTCTCGATGGAAAGCGACACTCAGACCTGAGTCCGCCCGGAACCAGTTCGAGGGCCAGGTCGTAGTTGCTATGTCGGGAGACTCAAAGTTGAGGCGCGATGCTGAGTCGAACGGTAGCCATCGCCGGACTGCTGATCGTACTTGTCGGTTGCGCTCAGGTGCGGACGCAGCGGACGCAGGCCGGAAGGGAAGGTGAAAGGTCTGCCTCGGCGAGTATCTTCGTCACGGATGAGCCACCAGCGGATGTCGCACTCATCGTGTGCGAGAGAGACGCCGTGAAGCTGAAAGATCAGGTCGTCCGAACAGAACGACATGGAGTCCACCTCCTGGTCGAGAACCCGGGGGGCGCCTGGGGCGTCGATCTCCACCACGAGTCATGGGCGTACGGCAGCTCGGAAGGGTTCCAGCTGAAGGACGAAGCCACCCCAGACACCTCGGGGATGGGTCCTGGGACCGTCACCGTCGCCTGTCTCCCGACGAGCCGTTCGTCCTCCTCAGACCCCGGCGTTCCGACGGCCACGCTCACCATCGTCGATCCCGACGGGCTCTACGTGCCGTGGGAGCTAGCTTGCGGCTTCGGTGAGCAGCTCCGGATGACGATCATGGGGAGCGAGGACGAGGATCCGGTATCGGTGGTCCGGCGCGTTCCAGGCGTCATGTCGTCCGACGACTTGAAACGGCCGAACTATCCTGACTCGCCGCGATACTACCCAGTACAGTTCATCGTCGTCCGCGACGGTGAACAGCTCGCTTGGGTACTGGGTCCCTACTCGGACGGAGGATGGCACTTAATCGTCAACTCGTGTCCTGGCAGCGGGATTCACATGTAATGTTCTGCACAGCTGTCGCTACCGTCACGAAGCGACTGTCTTCGAGGCTCCCGCGCGTGAGCGCACCGTCCCCTCCCGCAGTTCTCATCGAAGCGCCTGCCACGCGAGCGAGAACCCGCCTTGATCGGTGGTGAGTCGCTCCTCGCCGCTCCCGTCCGGACGCATCAGATAGACCTGGTAATCCGCCGTATCGACGGTGAGCTCGGTTGTGGCCCGGTACGCGATCAGCGAACCATCGGGTGACCACACGGGCGAGTTCTCCGCTCGCTCGGTCGTCTGGGTGAGATCGCTCCAACGCGATCCGTCAGCGTCAACGAGATACAGGTCGTAGTTGCCGTGGGCCGTCGCCGTCTCGGCCTCGAGGAGAAGCTGCGTGCCATCGGGCGACCAGAGTGGCTGGTGGGGGTACACGCCCTTCTGCTGAAAGACCTGGTGCGGGTCCGATCCGTCGGCGGCTATCACAAGGACCGAGTTGACACCTCCGTCGCCTCGTACGAACGCGATCCGAGAGCCGTCGGGCGACCAGGAGGGCTCATCGTCCCATCCCGGCGCGTTCGTCAGCTGCGTCGTGACCGTGCCGTCGGGCGCGATCGTGTACAGGCCCGAGCGCATCGTGAACAAGATCCGACTTCCGTCCGGTGACCACACCGGCCGACTCCCTTCGGCGAGCCACCGGAAGCCGGTGCCGTCCGCGTTCATGACGTACAGCCCGTCGGTCTTGCCGTCGTCGCCCTCGAACGCCAGCATCGTGCCGTCCGGCGACCAGACTGGCGGCCCCTGCGAGGCTCCGCGGGCGACGTCGTCGGGGGTCTTCGTCAGGTTGCGGAGGTCCGAACCGTCCGCGTTCATGGTGTAGACGTCGTAGTTCGCACCCCCGCCCGAGGATGAGCCCTCGTGGTCGTAGCCGGTGAATGCGATCTTCGTGCCGTCAGGCGACCACGCCGGCGTGTACCCGGCCACGACCAGGCCCTTGTCGTAGCCGTCCATCACATCGCGAACGCTCGTTCCGTCCGGGACCATGGTGCAGATGCGGTAACCGCACCCGAACGCGATCAGGCCGTTCACTCGCCCGGCCGCCGCACCCGTCGGGCTCGACTGCGCATCTGGAGTTCGTCGCGAGGCCGACTGGTCGCGTAGCGCGAGGACCGCCAGCCCGAGTCCGGCGACGGCCACGACGAGGGCAACGGCGACGGTCAGGGCACGCCCCTCTGGTCGAAGATCAGAACGGTTCATGTCCTGTTGGAGGTGACTGCTCCGTTACGGAAGGGGTTCCCTAGCCGGATCGAGTCGCTTCCGTCACGAAACGACATTCGCGGTCCCGCCCCGGCATTGTGTGGCACCATTCGATTGTGAGGCGAACGTGGCCGGAAGGCTGGGACTGCCGTCGAGCGGGTGACGACTGGCCGAAGTGCGCCCAGGGCCGCCCCGACGAAGATGAGGACGACATCCGCTTCTTCACGGGCGGTGTATCAGACGCCTATCGCCGATGAACATGAATCACCCCCCGGACGAACGGAGAAGAGCTGGCGCCTTGGAGGGCTCCTACTCTTGGTCGTCGGGATCGTGGGCGCCGGCGGGGCGATGGCGGCTGCCACGAGGGGACCAACGTGTGATCAACAGATCACCCAGCTGAACAGCCGACTGCTCGGCTCCGCACCTCCAGCAGATCCCGAAGCTCTCCGGCAGCGGTACGCCGCCTACGAGAAGGCGTTCGCTACGATCTGCGGTCCTCCGGCATCCCCGTCGCCAGTACAACCCAGTCCGGGCGACAACGCGCCCCCGTACGTTCCCACTGAGGGCATCTTCGAGCCCGCCGAAGACATACTGCCTCAGTGGGACTTCGTGAACTATTGGGTTGGGCACGTGGGCGACCAGTGGGTCTCTGTCTACGCGGGGTCGCAGGATGCGGATCCGACTCAGGGCGGCGTTGTCGTTATGCCGAAGGGCTCCCCACCGGGCCAGTTCCTACCGACGCCCGTCGCTGCGGGGAGTGTGAAGATCGTGTCGGCCCAAGGCACCACGCTGACGCTGCTCGCTGCGGACGGCACGACCGTCGTGTTCGACGTGAGATCTGAGTCCTACGTTGCGTAGACCGGACCCCTCGAACCAGTTGGCCGCCTGCGCGCGGCTCTGAAGACGCTGCGCACCTCGTGCCTTCGCTCCGCTCGGATGTCGCTTTCGGCGGGAACAACGCGAGATCGTCGCCATTAACGGAAATGGCCCGAAAGCCGATGATTCAAGGGATGAAACCCGCGGGTGAACTCCTCGCCCTGGGCTCTGAAGCCGAGGCTGGATTGACCCTCGATCAACAAGCCTTCCTACAGGCGGCCCGTGAGTGGCTGAAGCGCGCCTCGCTGGTTGATTTCGAGCCCTCCGCTTCCCACGAGCCTCGCCCCAAGAGGTTGGGAGGTTCCACGTACCCAGGCGTCTTGTGGATCGTCCTCAAACCGATACACCAGCCCGCACGTGGTAAGCGGCCCAGGGGCCCGCATGAGAGCGTCCAACTGGGCATGAGCTGGGGCGGGTTCATCTTCGGGGGCTGGCAAGGCTACCCATATGTGTGGGAGTTCGAGAAGAACGAGGCGTTCCGCTTTGCGATCGAACGGTTCGGACTGGCGGAGGCGGAGGCGGCTGCTTTCGCGTGGGCCGAGCGAGAGCTCAGGCCCCCTCTTCCTTCGTCGCGCAGGTCTCACTGACAATGGTGTTTCCGGTCGGAAGCCTTACCCGGGTCGGTCTCGCTTTCGTCACCTAGCGACACTCTCGGATACGCCTCCGCAGTGGACGAACGAGCGCAGTTCGGAGTCCCGTGAGTATTCGAGCGCCTAGGACGCGCCGTCAAGGCGGTCGTTCGCGACACCGATGCCTGACTCATTCTCACGGTCGGATGTCGGTTCCGGCGGGAAGCGACACCGGCGAGTGGCGAGCCTTGCGAAAGTCCCCGGCCGCCCCCTACCGAGTTTTCCGGGCTATGGCGAGCAGATGCGCGCTCGCGCCTATCAGACTCCGCTCCTGCTCGACTGCTCGCGCCGCGTGCAAGATGTTCTCCCGACCCCGAGGCTCATCCCACTGCTCCCAGAGCAGCCAGCCCGGGCCTTCGACACCAAGCAGCGCCTCAAACTGCAGGCCCGCGTCTTCAACCTCTGCTCGCAACTCGTCGGGGTAGTGGAAGAAGGCGGTTGTGAACCACTCGGGGCGGTTCGTTGGATTCCGGTGCTGACCCTGTGCAAGGTCGCGCTCGACGATCGGGTCGAACTCGGGGTCACCGAGCCAGCCACTGACCAGACCATCCAGCAGCGACGCGAACCGAGAGATCGCAGCCGCCACAACCATTCCCCCCGGCCGCAGCACGCGCCTAGCCTCCCCCAGCGCGCGGACTCGCTCGCTCCGCTCCGTGAGGTGGTAGAGGGGACCGAGCATCAAGACGGCGTCGCATGATGAGTCATCTTGAGTGAGGCTGCGTGCATCACCAAGCTCGATCGTGAACGATGGGTCGCAGCCTCGAGCGGCGGCGGCTGCCTGTTCCACGTGAAGAGGCAGCGCATCGACGAGATGAACCGTGTAGCCCTCGTCGGCGAGCCAGGCCGCGTAGACGCCGGGACCACCGCCGACGTCGAGCACGGTGGCAGGCGCGCTAGGAAGGAAGCGTTGCAGCAGCTCCTTGGTCCGGGCGAATTCGATCCGAGATGATCCCCCAGTCAAACGCTCCCGTTCGTACCCGGTGCCGTAGTGTTCGCGCATTGGCCTGTCGTCCATAACACCAGCCTATTCCTGCTCCTCACCTGCCCGGGTAAGAAGGAGCGGGGTGGGGAGGTAGCTGAGAATGCTGTTCTCGAACGTACCGATGGCGGGAGGCGAGTGTGGATGTCGCTTTCGGTGGGGAGCGACATCCACTGCCCCTACGTCCCCTGCAGGTCAGCGGATGAGGCGGGAGAGCCTCCGATCGGCCAGGACCTTGCCGCCGGTCTGGCAGTTCGGGCAGTACGTGACCTCGTGCGATTCGTACGAGATCCGGCGGAGGTCGTCGCCGCACCGCGGACAGGGAGTCCCGTACTTGCCGTGGACGGTGAAGTGATCGCCGATCTTCGTCGGCAGGCCCCCGGTTCGGCGGAGCTCGACCTCGAGCGCCTCGGACAAGACCTCGTGCACCGCGTCGAGGAGACCACGACGCTCCTCCATCGACAGCGCCGCCAGGGTGGCGAAGGGCGAGAGCTTCGCCCGATGCAGGATGTCGTCGGAGTACCCGCGCCCGATCCCCGCCACGGTGCGCTGATCCCGGAGGATCGTGTGCACACGCCTGGCGTCGTCGCCTTCCAGGACGAACCGCTCGAACCCGGGTGAGTCCGGCTCCGGCCCGAGCTTCGCCAGCGGCCCCTCGTCGCCCTCAGCCAGCACCCACCAACCGGCCTTGCGCTCCCGGCCGAACTCCTTCACCAGGACCGTGGGCCGCCCGTCGAAGGCCAGGCGGACCACAGCGCCACGAGGCCGCGTCTTCTTCGGCGGGTCCTCCACATCGATCCGACCGCCCTGGGACAGGTGGACCAGGAGCCGGGGGCCGTCGAACTCGAAGACGAGGAACTTTCCCCGCCGGCCCACACGTCGGAGCGTCGCGCCCACCAGGGACTCCGGCCGGGGCGCCACGGTCTTCAGCGAGGAGAACTGGAGCACCTCAACACCACTGAACGGCGCGCCGGCGACCGCGGCGTCGAGCCGTGCGGCGAGCGCCTGCACCTCGGGAAGCTCGGGCACGGGCTCAGTTCCCGGCGACGGCCCGGCGGATGATGTCGACGCACTCGTCGATGCGGTCGCGGTGCGTTCGATGCGACAGGATGCAAGCCCGGATGGTGAACCGGTCCTGCACGATCGTGCTCGACATGAACACCCGGCCCGACGCGTTGATCCGCCCGAGCAGCCGCTTGTTCGCCTCGTCCTCGCCGTTCACGAGACGGAACGGGACCACCGTTAGCTCGGGCTCCCAGGGGAGCTCCAGCCCGGGGATACCACGCAGGCCGTCGTGGAGGACGCGCGCGAGGTCCAGCTTCTCGTCGAGGGCTTCCCGGAACGCCTCCACGCCGTGCAGCTTCAACGGAAACCACACGCGGAGGCCTCGGAAGTCTCGCGAGAGCTCCGGTGAGTACTCGGAGAAGTTCGGGATCTCGTCGTCCCCCGCCACGTCCTGGAGGTAGGCGGCGCCGGTGAAATGGGCCTCGCGCAGGCGCGCCCCCTGCCGAACAACCAGCGAGCCGGTGCCATAGGGAAGGAACATCCCCTTGTGGGGGTCGAGGGTGATCGAGTCGGCCTGCTCGATCCCCTCGAACTTCGTCCGGCCCCGCCCGGTGAGCTGGAAGAAGCCACCGTACGCGGCGTCCACGTGGAGCCACATGCCCTCAGAGACCGCGAGGCCGGCGACCTCGGCGATCGCGTCCACCGCGCCGGTGTTGGTCGTGCCGGCGGAGGCGACCACGAGGAACGGCTGGAGGCCGGCGGCTCGGTCCTCCCGGACCATGGCCCGCAACCGGTCGACGTCCATCCGGAGCTCTGGCGAGGTCGGGACGACGCGGATGTTCCGGGGTCCGAAGCCCGCTAGGGCGGCGGCCTTGTTCACCGACGCATGGACCTGATCCGAGACGTACAGCGCGCCGTCGAGGAAGGCATCGGGGAGCAGGGCCCTGCGGGCGGCCACGATGGCCGAGAAGTTCGCCATCGACCCGCCCGAGGTCAGGATGCCGCGCGACTCGGCCGGATACCCGAACAGGTCGCACAGCCATCGCACGACGTTGTTCTCGATCTGGGCCACGACGGGCCCGGCCGACCACAGGTTCACGAACCGATTGATCCCGGTGGCCAGGAAGTCGGCGAGCGCGGCGGTGAACAGCCCGCCACCGGGGATGAACGCGAGGTACCCGGGACCGGTGGTGCCGTAGGCCTTGGCCGCCGCGAGCTCGATGGTCTCCATGAGCGGCTTGAATTCGCCGCCGTCCTCGGGCGGGGACCCGCGGACGGCGCGGGCGGCCTCGAGTCCGCCGGGCTCGCCGCCTGCGGGAAGGTAGGGCTGCTGGCCGAGGAACTCGATGAGATAGGCCAGCGCGGCCTCGCCCATCTCCTGCATCTGTTCCGGCGCGGGATCGAGCGGCAGCATGCGGCTCATCCTAACGGCGGTCGGCCGTCGCTCAGGACCGGCGCACCGGCGTGACGGCGTCGAGCAGCTTCCGTGAGGCCTCAGCGACGTCGTCAACCGCCGCGTCGAAGGCCTCGGCGTTCCGCTGCGACGGCACGCGATAGCCGCTCACCTTCCGAACGAACTGGAGCGCCGCCTCCCGGATCTCCTCCTCCGTGGCGGGACCGTCCTCGGTGCGCAGTCTCTTGATGCTTCGGCACATGCGATCGATGGTACCGGCTCCTTGCGCGAGCCTCGAGCCGGCCCTACACTGCTCGAACGCATGTTCGATGCCTTAGAACGCCTGAACCCGGTCCAGCGCGAGGCGGTCGAGCACCTCGGCGGTCCCCTCCTGGTCGTGGCCGGCGCGGGCAGCGGGAAGACCTGGACCCTAGCCTGCCGGGTGGCCAAGCTGGTCGATCGGGGCGTCCTCCCCGAGCGGATCCTCCTGCTCACGTTCACCCGGCGGGCGGCGCGGGAGATGCTATCCCGAGCCGAACGCTTGACCGGCGAGCGCTCGGTGGGCCGGGTGTGGGGCGGCACGTTCCACTCCGTCGGGAACAGGCTGCTGCGGCTCCACGGGCGGGCCCTCGGCCTTCGTCCGGACTTCACGGTCATGGACCGGACCGACTCGGCCGACCTCATGGACCTGATCCGTGGCGACCTCGGCCTGGGGACAACCGAGCGACGGTTCCCCCGGAAGGACACGCTCGCCGACATCTATTCGCGGACGGTGAACGCGCAGACCAAGCTCCGCGAGGTGCTCCACGTCGAGTTCCCCTGGTGCGCCGAAGAGCTCGAGGGCATCCGGCAGATCTTCGAGGCGTACACCGATCGCAAGCGCGAGCACCACTGCCTGGATTACGACGATCTCCTGCTGTACTGGCACGCATTGGCCCGCACCCCGGGCGGGGGTGAACGGGCGGCCTCGATGTTCGACCACATCCTGGTCGACGAGTACCAGGACACGAATGCCCTCCAGGCCGACATCCTGTGCGCCACCCGGCCCAACGGAGCCGACGTCATGGTCGTGGGTGACGACGCCCAGGCCATCTACGCGTTCCGTGCGGCGACGGTGCGGAACATCTTGGAGTTCCCCGACCGGTTCCCCGGGACGCGGCTGGTTCGCCTAGAGCAGAACTATCGCTCGACCCAGCCCATCCTCGACGTGTCGAACGCGGTGATCGATCCCTGGACCGGCTCGTCCGGGGCTCGACGAGCTCGCCTCGGTGGCTCGTGACTGCGGAGCCGACGTGCCCCCTCCCGCACAGCTCGGGCGGGTCCGTCGGTTCCTTGAGCCAATCCTGGCCCGCCGGTACGACCATGCTGACGCGCGGCTCCGAGACCTGGAGCAGCTGGAGCAGCTCGCGGCGGGCTACCCGACGCGCGGTCGGTTCCTGGCCGACCTGGCGCTCGAGCCCCCGATGTCCACAGCGGAGCTGGCCGGCCCCCCGCTCCTCGACGAGGACTACCTGATCTTGTCGACGATCCACTCGGCCAAGGGCGGCGAGTGGGATGTGGTCCACGTGATCCACGCGGCCGACGGCATGATCCCCTCGGACATGGCCACCGGCGACGAGGAGCGGATCGAGGAGGAGCGTCGCCTGCTGTACGTCGCGCTCACCCGGGCCCGCGACGCGCTGTACGTGTACTTCCCGCTCCGGTACCACCGGAGGAACCACGGGTACGAAGATCGCTACCACCACGCCCAGATCACCCGGTTCCTTCCGGAGGAGGTACGTGGGCTGTTCGAGCGGCGAACCACGTTCTCCGATGGCGAGGCGTCCGAAGCGGAGCCGGTCGGGGCCGTCGCCGCGCGCGGACGCGGACCGGACGAGCTGCTCCGATCGCTCTGGTCCGACGAGACGGACTAGCGGAAACCCGAGCGCCTCGACTGTGTGCCCTCCCAGTGATCAGAATCGCGGGGGGTCACCGCTCGCCACACCCTAGAAATCCAGGGCTGCCCCGTAGGCGACTGCGCCACCCACGTTAACTGCGCTTCTTGAGGTCTTTGAGGATCACGCGCGCCGCGTTCGCGCCCGGCGCGCCAGTCACGCCTCCGCCGGGGTGGGCGCCGGACCCGCACAGGTACAGGCCGTCGATGCCGAACCGGTACCGCGCGTGGCCGAGCAGCGGCCGCCAGGCGAAGAACTGGTCGAGGCCGGGCTCGGCATGCAGCGGATGCCCGCCCGACAACCCGTACTCCCGTTCCAGGTCGACCGGCGTCATGATCCAGCAGGGTGGGGATCGCGGCCTCCAGGTACGGCTCGTCGCTCATACGCCCGTACTTGGACGCGTCGAACGCCTTCTCCAGATAATCGATCCCGGGGGCGATGACGATTCGGCCGCTCAGTCGCTCATCGCCCTCGGCACCGACGAACGCCGGCAGCCCCGACAATGCCAGGTTCACTTTCGAGACGATCCCGGGCGTGCGGATGTTGCCGGCCCGCCACATAAGATCGGGTCCGGCAACGACCGGGTCGAGGAGCGTCGTGACCGTTCGCTTGGGATCGGCCGCCGAGACCACGACTCGCGCGTGGAGCTCCTCGCCGCTCGCCAGCGCGACGCCGATCGCCCGGTGCTCCTTCGTCAGCACCTCGACGACCTCCGTGCCCGTGCGGATCTCGGCGCCGAGCGACACCGCCGCTGACGAAAGTGCATCGGCCACCGCGCGGGGCCCACCCCGCGCGATGGTCGACTGCCCGGCTCCTCCCCCGTCGTTCCCGGCCGAGTCGCCGAGGAACACAGCGGTGGTCCCGGCCGACCACGGCCCCATGGCCGTGTACTGGACGGCCCGTGAGGCGATGGCCCCTCGTACCGCATCGGTCTCGAACGACTCAGCGACGTAGTCGGCGATGGCCATGGGCAAGGCCCGGGTCGCCTCGCGCGCTGCCTTCCGGCCCAGGCGCCGGAACGCGGTGCCGATCCGGACCCCGCTCATGGCGTCGCCGAACGACGGGCTCTTCACGTCGGGCGGGGTGGCGGCGAACAGGTAGGCGAGGAAGCTGGCCAGGGCTCGGACCCGCGCGTCGAAGCGCGGGTAGGCATCGGCGTCGTGCGGCGAGCGCGCGCGGAGCTCGTCGGCCGTTCGTGCGGGATCGGCCCACAGCGTGAGGGCCGACCCGTCCGGCTGCGGCGCGAACACGCGCACCGGCGGGTCGGTGAGCAGGAGCCCGTGCCGCTCGAGCCCGAGGTCCTCGATCACCGACCTCCGCAGCCGCCCGACCGTGTGCGAGATGCCCGGTGCCCGTATCCCGGGCGCGACCTCCACCGTCTCGAGGATGCCGCCCACCTTCTCACGGCGCTCGAGCACCAGGACCCTTCGTCCCGCCTTCGCCAGGTACGCCGCGGTCACCAGTCCGTTGTGGCCGGCCCCGATGACGATCGCGTCGTAGATCGGTTCGGGGCTCACGCGGCTCTCCACCGGCCGGCCCTTCCGGCTTTCAGGACCTCGAGCGCCGCGATCCGGCCCGGCGCGCCCATGATCCCGCCGCCCGGGTGGGTCGCCGATCCGCACATCCACAGGTCCTTGATCGGCGTTCGGTACCGGGCCCACCCCGGAACCGGCCGGTTGAAGAACAGCTGTTCCAGCGACAGCTCACCCTGGAAGATGTTCCCCTCGGTCAGGCCGGTGACGTTCTCGATGTCCTTCGGCGTCAGCACCTGCTGGTGCAGGATCACGTTCCGGATGTTGGGGAACCGCTCCTCGATCGTGTCGATCACGGTCTCGCCGAACGCGTCACGTGCGGCGTCGTCCCAGACCGCGCCGTCGGCCAGGTGGTACGGCGCCCACTGCACGAAACAGCTCATGACGTGCTTTCCCGGTGGCGCCATGCCGGGATCGACGAGGGTGGGGATGATCATGTCGATGTACGGGCGCCGGCTGGGGTGGCCGTACTTGGCTTCGTCGAACGCTCGCTCCATGTAGTCGAGCGACGGCGAGAAGCTGATGGCCCCCCGCAACCACTCGCCCGTGCCCGGCTTGCACGCCAACTCGGGCAGGCGGTCGAGCGCCAGGTTCACCTTGCCGGACGAGCCGCGGTACTTGTATCGCTGCACCTCCTGGAGGAACTCGTCGTCGAGGATGCCCGGCTCGACGAGCTTGACGAACGTGACGCGGGAGTCCGCGCTGGAGAGCACCACGCGCGCCGGGATGTGCTCGCCCGACTCCAGCGTCACGCCCACGGCGCGGCCGTTCCGCGCGTCGATCCGGGCCACCGGCACCTCGGTCCGGATCTCTCCGCCGAACGACCGGGCCGCCGACGCGATGGCGTTGCTGATGCCGCCGGTACCACCCTTGGGGATGCCCCACGCCCGGAACGCGCCGTCGATCTCGCCCATGTAGTGATGGAGCAGCACATAGGCGGTGCCGGGCGAGCGCGGGCCCTGGAACGTCCCGATGATGCCCGAAGCCGACATCGTGGCCTTCAGCGGATCGGTCTCGAACCACTGGTCGAGGAAGTCAGCGGCGCTCATCGTCATCAGTTGCACGAAGGTCTGCTGGAGCCGACGGGGAAGCTCGGAGAACCGCTTGGCCAGGCCGGCGAGGGGCCGCCAGTCGAACGGGTTGATCCGGCCGGGATCCGGCGGGACCACGGAGAGGATGGGCTTGATGAACCGGGCCATGTCCACCATCAGCCGGCCGTACTCCTCGTAGGCCTCGGCGTCGTTCTTGGACCATCGGCGGAGCTCTCGGATGGTCGTGCCGTGGTCGTTCACCCGCCACAGCGAGTCGTCGTCGAGCGGCGTGATGGTCCCATCGAGGGGAAGGATCTCCAGCCCGTGTCGGGGAAGGTCGAGTTCGCGGATGATCTCCGGACGAAGGAGCGAGACGACGTAGGAGAAGACGCTGAACCGGAAACCGGGGAAGACCTCCTCGGTGACGGCAGCCCCGCCGAGGACGTGCCGCCGCTCGAGGACGAGCACTCGCCTGCCGGCCTTGGCCAGGTAGGCCGCGGCCGTGAGGCCGTTATGGCCACCGCCGATGACGACGGCGTCGTAGCGCTGCGCCATCCCTTCTCCCCCAGCCGGATCGGCGCCTACACTACACGGCGCTCCCTTCGACTCGGAGGTCGTGAGTGACCGTCGGTACCGCGTTCCACCCGCGCACGTCGGGGCTCAACCGGAAGCTGGCGTGGGGCGAATGGTCCGGCTATCTCTCGGCCCAGGTCTACGCCGACTTCCACGACATCGAGTACAACGCGATCCGTGAGGCGGCGGGCGTCATCGACGTCTCGCCGCTGTACAAGTACGTGATCGCCGGACCCGACGCGGGGCGGTTGGTCGACCGGGTGATCAGCCGCGACGCCGCGAAGCTGGCCGTCGGCCAGGTGTATTACACGCCGTGGTGCGACGAGCGAGGCAGGGTGATCGACGACGGCACCGTAACCCGTCGCGACGAGACCACGTACTTCTGGACGGCCGCCGATCCCTCGTACCGATGGTTCTCGCTGAACGCCCACGGGCTCGACGTGTCGATCACCGACGTGTCCGAGGACGTCGCCGCGCTGGCCCTCCAGGGGCCGAGGGCCCGCGAAGTGCTCGAGGCGGCCACCCGGCAGGACTGGTCCGACCTTCGGTACTTCCGCCATCGCCGTTCCGAGGTCGGCGGGATCCAGACGGACGTTACGCGCACCGGCTACACGGGCGACCTCGGCTACGAGCTGTGGGTGGAGGCCGACACCGCCGTCGAGCTGTGGGACGCCGTGTTCGAGGCCGGCCGCCCCTACGGCATCCGCCCCGCGGGGATCCGGGCCCTCGACGTGGCCCGGGTGGAGGCAGGGCTGATCCTTAGCGAGGTCGAGTACACGAGCTCGCGGCACGCCCGGTCCGCCGAACAGGAGTACTCGCCGTTCGAGATCGGCTTGGGACGGATGGTGGACTTCGGCAAGGCCGACTTCGTTGGCAAGCGTGCCCTGGAGCTCGAGCAGTCGAGAGGAGGTCCAGAGCGACGCCTGACCGGGCTGGAGCTCGATTGGGCTGGGATCGAGGCCGTGTTCGCCCGCCACGACCTGCCACCGGAGGTCTCGCCGATGGTGCACCGGGACCCCGCGCCGGCGTTCAAGCAGGGCCGGCTGGTTGGCCGAGCGACCAGCCTCACCTGGTCGCCGACGCTGAAGCGGATGATCGGCTTCGGGTCGCTCCCCCCATACCTGGCCGCGCCGGGCACGCGCGTCTCGGTGGAGTGGATGGTGGAGGGGGAGCCGGGAAAGGTCCCAGCCACGGTCGTGGAGCTCCCGTTCCTCGACCTCGCGCGCAAACGCGCGTGAACCAGGGGCCTCTGGGACAATCGGACGCGCCGTGCAGCCCGATTCAAAGAGGGCACTCCTCTTCATCCTGACCCTCGTCGAAGCGATCGTTGCCCTCGTCGTCGCGTTCGAGCGGGGGCTGATCGCCGGGGTCCTCGCCGGAGCCATCGGGCTCGTCGTGGCGCTGCTCATCGCGGGGCTCATCGCGGGATGGATGCGGCCGCGACCGGAAGGGCCGTCGAGCCCGGGACGGCGGGGATTCCTCGGCCTCGTGGGTATCGCCTGCACCGTGGCCCTCGCCGGAGGCGCCGGCGTCGGCCGGGCCCTGCGACGCCTCGCGCGCCCGGATCCCAAGCCCGTTCTCGTCGCGATGGCAAGAGACGTCGGGGCCGACGTCCTCGAGCTCGTGCGGCGCACGTATCACCCCGGCCGTTCGGGTGACCTACAGCTCATCCTCGCGCCGTGGTCGACCTCGAACTACCGGCAGGAGTCCATCCGATTGATGCCAAACGACCCGCGGTCGAGCCACGCCCTGCCGTGGATGTACCTGGAACGGGTCCCCATCGCCGTTCACGCGCCGGGGATCGTCGAGCCGTCCGACGGCACCGAGCGGGTCACGCTTGCCGATCTGGCACCGACGGCGTCCCACCTCATGCGGTTCGACGGCTTCCAGGCCCCCGACGGGGCACCGCTCCCCCGCATCGATCGCCCGTCGGTGCCACCGAAGGTCATCGTGACGTTCGTCATCGACGGCGGCGGGTGGTACGTCCTGAGCCACTGGAAGGACGCCTGGCCGAACCTTCGGCGGCTCTTGCGTGAGAGCGCCGTCTACCGAAATGCCATCACCGGGTCCTTCCCGGCGGTGACGGCGTGCGCCCACGCCACCATCGGGACCGGGGCCTTCCCCAGGACCCACGGGATCACCGGCCACAAGTTCCGCGACGGTGGGTCGGTCCGCAAGGCGTACGGGAAGCCGGGGCGGGCACAACCCTCCGACATCTTGGTCCCCACCCTCGCGGATGCGTGGATGGAGGTGGCGGGGAGCGGGTGTTGGGCCGGCGAGATCGGCTATCAGATCTGGCATCTGGGGATGTTGGGCAGGGGTGGCATGCCACTCGGCCAGAACCCCGTGGCCGTGTACTGGGACGAGGCCCGAACGGGAAGCTGGCAGCCTCAGAACCCGGACCTCTATCGCCTCCCGATCGAGGTGCCGCCACTCAGCGTCCTCCAGGAGCACCAGGCGAAGTACCACGATCCGGGGGTCGATGCGCAGTTCGACCGGTTCGCACCCGGTCTGCGAGCGGTCTGCTGCTCCCCCCCGATCATCCAGTACCAGGGCGACCTGATCGAGGCAGCGTTCGACTCGGAGGGGATCGGACGCCACGACGGAACCGATCTCCTGTACGTCAACTACAAGTCCCCGGACTACACCGGGCACGTCTACAACATGGTGTCGTTCAAAACGATGTTCGCACTCCGGGAGGTGGACGAGCAGCTCGGGCGGCTGTCCCGGATGCTGGCGTCGAGGTTCACTCCCGGCGAGTACGCGTTGATCGTGACGGCCGACCACGGGCAGTGCCCCACCGTGGACCTGGCGGGTGGCGTGCGAGTCGACCCCATCCAGCTCAAGGACGACCTCAACCGGGAGTTCGGCGGCCCGATCCTCGACGTCGTGACCAGGGTCGTCCCCTCCGAGGTGTACCTCGACGACAGGGCACTGTGGGATGTCGGCGCTTCCCGGGACGACGTCGCGGCATACCTCCGCGACTACCGGTACCGCGACAACATCGGCCCCTACGTCAGCCGGGACGCCATCGAGTGGAACCGCCTTGACCAGAAGCCGTTCGCCGCCGTGCTCTCCACCGACTACATCGAGGGGCTGGGCGACCGCGACCTGTCGAGCTTCGGTCCGGGCCGGTACCTCGCCGAGTCCGACCCCGACGGCGTCCCCCCCATCACCTGGTAGCTCGCCGCCCCCGCCGGGTCGGGGCACAGATGGTACCTTTCGCCTGCCCACCGAACCACGCCGCGACAGCACGACGGAGACACGATGATCGAGCACCGCCTCGCCACCAAGCTGGACCGGATCCTTCAGGGACAGGTGCCCCTCCTCCGGTTCTTCAGCGAGTCCGCGTGGTCCACCCGGGATCCGAGCGACCCGGACAACGCCGACTTCGTGGCGGGCAATCCCCAGGAGATTGTGATGCCGGAGTTCGTGGAGGCCCTCCAGCGATGGGCGGTGCCCCGGGACAAGGATTGGTACGCGTACAAGTTCAACGAGCCGTACGCGCAGGCCGCCGCGGCGGCCGCGCTGCGCGACCGCCGCGGCGTCCCGTTCGAGGACGAGGACATCTTCCTGACCGACGGCGCATTCGCCGGGCTGAACATCACGGTCGGGGCCGTCACCGACCCCGGCGAGGAGGTGGTGTTCATCTCGCCGCCCTGGTTCTTCTACGAGGCCCTGATCGTCGCCCACGGCGCCACGCCGGTTCGGGTGAAGGTGAAGCAACCGTCCTGGGACCTCGACATCGATGCTATCGCCGGCGCCATCACCGACCGAACCCGAGCCATCATCGTGAATTCGCCGAACAACCCGACCGGGCGGATCTACCCGGCCGACCAGCTCCGGGCACTGGCGAAGGTGCTGACCGAGGCCTCCGAGCGGAACGGCCGGCCCGTCTACCTGATCTCCGATGAGGCGTACTGGCGGATCGT
>WNFV01004885.1_pt1 | contig 23341 bp, 15 predicted proteins | sample 5400101 | NCBI WGS metagenome assembly WNFV01 (sample SAMN13153361, study PRJNA577476) | soil metagenome | isolation source: 115 cm soil or saprolite under grassland replicate 1 | place: USA:California | collected 2016-06-15 | reverse complement strand
CTGAAGTGGAACCACGCCGCCGCCGGCAGCACCGAGGTCCACAGCGTCCAGCGCTGGAGCGCCGCAAACGCGGCCGCGTCGGCGCGCGTGTCGGTCAGCGCGCCGGTGCAGAAGTAGATCGCCTGCGCGAACAGCCCTACGAGGCTGACCACGATCAGCGGCGTGCGCCGCGCGCCGCGCACCAGCACGTACAGGCCGAGCCACAGGAATACGCCGAAGCCAACGATCTGTGCAAGCACTGCCGGGTTGTCGGTGATCATCGGCTCATCCTAAAAGTTCATGAGCATTTGGAGAAGAATTAGTTCTCTCATCTCCAACAGAAAATGATGAAGTACCGCTCTGCCGCAGGCTAGCGGCACCGCCGCTCAGCTAATCAATACGCAGCGCCACGATCGTCATATCGTCGTGCTGCGGCGCGGCGCCGCGGAACGCCTCGGTCGCCGCGACGATGCGGTCGATCAGCTGCGCGGGCGGCAGGTGGCCCTGGTCGCGCACCAGCGCCTCCAGCCGCTCGAAGCCGAACAGCTCGTGCCGGTCGTCCTGCGCCTCGACGATGCCGTCGGTGTAGAGCAGCAGCAGGTCGCCCGGCTCGAGCGGCAGCTCGCGCGTGGTGTAGGGCGTGCGCGGGTCGATGCCCAGCGGCAGGGTGTTGCCGGGCACCTCCAGGTACTCGACCTGCCCGCCCGCCCGACGCCGCAGCGGGGCGAGCTGGCCGGCGTTGGCCAGCGCCAGCCGTCGCCCCTCCAGGTCGAGCGTCGCGTAGCACAGCGCCACGAACGAGCGCTCCGGCACGTCCAGCGCGATCCAGCGGTTGGTCTCGCGCATCACGTCCTCGGGCGTCTGGTGGTCGCGCGCCTCCGAGCGGGCGATCGAGCGGGCGATCGCCATCAGCATCGCCGCCGGGATGCTCTTGCCCGACGCGTCGCCCACGATCAGCGCCAGCGCCGCGCGCTGCTCGCCGGTCTCCTCGCGCAGCACGATCACGTCGTAGAAGTCGCCCCCGGTCTCGCGCGCCGGCAGACACCAGGCCGCCAGCTCCAGCCCGGCGACCTGCGGCAGCGCGCGCGGGAACAGGTTGCGCTGGATCTGGCTGGCGATCTCGAGCTCCTGCTCGACCCGCGTGACCGACTCCTGGTACAGCCGGGCGTTCTCCATCGCCACGGCGGCCTGGCTGGCGAACGCCAGCGCCACCTCGGCGTCGCGCTCGCTGAAGCGGTGCGGGCTGGCAGCGCTGATGTTCAGCACGCCGATCACCAGGCCCTTCGCGATCAGCGGCGCGCCCAGCCACGAGCGTAGCGGCGCCTCATTCTCCACTGGCGTCCATTCGGGCGCGCTGTGCGTGTCGTCGATCACCAGCGGCGCTCGGCGCTGTGCCACCAGTCGGGCGGCGTTGAGCTGGTCGAGCCGAAAGACCATATGCTGCGGCGCCTCGGTGCTGGCCTGCCGGCCCTGCATCGATAGCCGGAACACATCATCCTCGAGCAGCAAGATCGAGGCACTGTCGTAGGCGATCACCTTGCGCAGCTCGCGCAGGATCAGATGCGGCACCTCGTCGGCGTCGAACGATGAGCTGAGCACGCGCGCCACCTCGCGCAGTGTGTCGGCCATATGCCGCGCCGCCTGCTCGGCGAAGAACAGCCGCTCATTCTCGGCGATCTGGCGCTCGCGCTCGCCGAACAGCTGCACCTTCTGCACGCCCAGGCTGACATGGCTGGCGACCTGGCTCAGGAAATCGACAGTGCGCCGGTCGTACTGGGCCGGCTGGTAATCCTGCACCGAGATCAGCCCGATTGGCTGGCCCTGCTTGGCCAGTAGTGGCACGCCCACCCAGGCGCGCGTGCTGTTGTCGGCGCTGATCTGGTTGATCGCAATGCCCATGCCGGCCAGCTCTGCGCGCTGGGCTAGCAGGTCGTCCAGTAGCAGCGGCGTGCGATTCTGAAGTACCCAGTTGGTCAGGCTGCCCGGCCGCGCCACCTGGCCCTGCCAGTCGTCGGCCTCGCGCGCGCCGCGATCGATATAGGCCGAGTGGGTGATGAAGAACGTCTCCGGCTCGCAGATCACCATGTAGAACACCGGAGCGCCGGTGACATCGCGCAGCTGCTCGTAGACCTGCTGGATGATCTCTTCCAGATCATACGAGGCGCTGACCAGCTGCCCGACCCTGCCGATCGCATCCAGCTCGCGAATACGCCGCTCGCGCTCGGCCAGCAGGCGTACATTCTGGACATGCAGCGCCACCTGGCGGGCCACATCTTCGACAAAAAGCTGATCGCGCGTGCTGAACGCCTGGGGCGTGTAGCCCTGCACGCTGATTACACCGATCGGCTGGCCGGCGCGATCGAACAGCGGCACGCCCAGCCAGGTGACGGCCGGGCTGTCGGCGCCGATAATATGCTCGGTCAGCTCGGGGTAGCGGCTGATCTCGGCGGGCAGATTGCCGAAGTGCAGCGCGCGCCGCTCACGCAGCACCCACTCGGTGAGCGAGCCGGACAGCGGCGGCTGCTGCTTGAAATAGATGTACTCCTCGCCGCGATCGATGCCGATCCCATCGGCGATCAGGCCGCGCTCGGGATCGTACACAATCATCATAAACGCGTCGGGCCGCATCACCCCGCGCAGCGCCTCGTGTACCTGGCGTAGTAGCGCCGCCAGATCCAGCGCGGTGGCGGCGGCGTGGCCAATGCTGCTGAGCGCGCGCAGCTCGGCGATCTGGCGCTCGCGCTCATCCAGTAAGCGTGCCTGCTCGATCGCTAGCGCGATCTGGTTGCCGATCACCTGGAGCAACTCGATCTGCTGGGTGGTAAAGCTATGCGGCCGAATGTCGAGCAGCGTGAGCGAGCCGACCACCTGCTCGCCGATTCGCAGCGGCACCCCCAGCAGCGATTGGAATCGTGAGGGCGCTTTGATCACCGAGTAGCGCGCCAGGTCGGATTCGATCAGCAGCGGCCGGTTTTCGCGAATGATGCCGCCGATGCTGGTGCCAGTGATCGTAATGCTCGCCACCGCGCGCGGGTCGTCGGGCGGGATGCCGCGCTGGGCCAGCAAGATCAGCGTGTCGCGCTCGCGATCGTAGCGGCGCACATTGCCGGCCGCCACGCCCAGCAGCGGCAGCACCAGCTCCAGCGCGCGGTCGAGCAGTTCGGGCAGCGGGCGCTGAAGCACCATCTCGCTCGCCAGCGCGCTCAGGATCGCCAGCTCTTCCGTGCGGGCCGCCACGCGCGCGGCCAGCTCCTGGCTCAGCGTGCGCTGCTGCTGGGCCAGATTAACGTTCTCCAGTGCCACGCCCACCACGTTGCCCAGCCGCTGGAGCAGATCCAGATCCTCCTCGTCGTACAGGTTCGGGGTGTAGCTCTGCACCGATATCACGCCCACGGCATCCTGGCCCACCAGCAGCGGCACGCCCATCCACGATCGCGAAAGCTTGCTTTGGTTGCCGAACCGATCCGCCGCAAGCGGCGATTGGAGACGCTCGGCGGCCAGGTCGCTGAACAGCAGCGGCGCACGGCGCGCGATCAGCATGCCGGTGAGGTTGCCGTGCGGCTGGTCCTCGATGTGCTCGCCCTGGCCCTCGTCGATCATATACGCGGCGCGGAATATATCCGGGCGGCTGAGATCGCACACTGCCAGGTAGCAGGCGTCCAGCGCGAAGACGGCGCGCAGCTCGTCGTAGGTGATCTCGAAGATCTCGCGGAACGAGGCGCGCCCGCGACAGGCCACGCTGACGTGATAGAGCACATCCAGCGCGCGCCGATAGCGCCCCTGCTGCTCGCGGAACGCATCGCGCTGGCGCTCGATCGCCGCGATCTCCTGGTTGTGCGTGCTGGTCGCCGGCTCCATGCCCATCCTGTGGTAGTATCATGCTTGGCTGTCGCTAATCAGGCATACTATAGCACAAACGCCGGGCGCGCTTTCTGAATACTGGCTGACAATACGGCGACGAAATGCAAACCAATCATCTGCTTTTTGTCGAGCGGCCTCGACAGGATCGCTGGCCTCTGCTAGGATGCCTTGCATCAGCCAGCATCAATCGAAGTGACTTTACTATGCCATATGTGGGCAAACGCCAAGCCAGTATCAAAATGATACCACCGAACAGCACAAAGACACGCCGCCGGCGCGAGGCCGGCGGCGTGTCTTTGTGTCGAGTGAGCGCTAACCCTACGGCGCGCGCACCCACTTCACCGCGTCGAACCAGATCGTCCGCATCTCGTCGCCCGCAACATCGCGCAGCTCGACGAAGCCGCCCTCGCCGGCGCTGAACGGAAAGCGGCCCAGCAGCACCCATTCACCGGCTTTCGCGCCCTGGTCGACCACAACCTCCGCCGTGCCGTCGCGGTGCTGGATGAGATAGCGCGCGCTGCCGGTGTTGGGCTTGCGGCCCTCACACTTAGGAATCGCCACGTACACATCGTAGAGCGCCTGATCGGGCAGCGCCGGCTGCCAGCGGCCACTGTTCTCGCTCTGGCCGGCGTCGGCTGTCGTGAAGGTCCATAAGGCGCTGCCGCCCGTGCCGCAGCCCTTCGGCCCATCGTACCACTTGATCGCTGCCTGGCCCTTGAAGCTCGATGATTGCTCATCCACTACAACCTCGACAGGTGGAGCGGGTGCTGGCGCCGGATCGGCTGCCGCTGGCGGCGCGGGTTGTGGTGGTGGCGCCGGTGCTGGTGGCGGTTCGGCTGCTGGCGGCGCCGGTGGTGGCGCGGGTGCCGCTGCTGGCGGCGCTGGTGGCGGCGGTTCGACTGCTGGTGGTGCTGGTGGCGGAGCGGCCAGCGGGTCGCTGCCAAGCCACAGGAATGTGACCTCGACAACCGCGCGGTCGCCCTTGATGCCCAGGTCATCCCACCACGCGCCATCGCCGATATCGATCGCGGTTGGGAACCTCACGCGCCCCTTCTCGGCCCGGCCGCCGTTGTATTTATCGAAATAGGCCGCGTGATCTTCCGGGTAGCCGCGCGGAAGATCGGCATAGCGCTGGCGCTGCTCGTTCCAGTAGTCGTCGTGCGCGTTCCAGGGGCCGACATCGTACACCGGCGCGACCGAGCTGCGGCCGTTGTAGATGATCCGCACCATGTAGTCGTTTGTACCATTAGGCGCGAGCGAGCGCCACGATGGCAGCGAGACGAAATGATCGCGTTTGGTGATCCGGTGGCCGTTGGCGGTACGCCCGCCGACCATGCCCTGGCGCGTGGCGTGCAGCTTCCAAGTCGGCGCGACCAGCTGGGCATCGGCCATCGTGGTGTAGCGGGCCGGGTCGCGCAGCGGCGTGATCCGCGCCACGCGTACCGAAGGACTGCCATGGTTCGCCAGCAGCGTCACACGGTACTGCGCGAACAGCGCCGCATGCTCGAAGCTCGCACGCGTGCCGCTGGCCAGGTCGATCTCCCAGCCGCTCCAGCGCTGGCCGTCCGCGCTGACGCGCGCATCCACACGCGCACTGCTACCAGCGGGCGTTGTCGCGGCGTAGTCGATCTGAAGGGAGCGGAAGGGAGTGCTGAAGTGCTGGGCGAGAGAGATTGCGAGGCCGAAGTGTTTGAAGGAGCCGTAGATTGCCGGCGCCGGCGGCGCGTTCGCCAGGAGCATGAGCGATCCATCGCCGCCCTCCTGGATATCACTGCGCTGCACGAAAGCCGTCTGCTGCGACAGGGTTGCGGCAGATCCCGCGCGGGCCAGGGCTGGAGTGGCAAGATTGCCGAGCAGCGCCAGCGCCAGACTACCAGCACGCACATGGTGCGCCCAATGTCTCATAGACACCTTTTCCTACGAACGTGGTAAGCCCTACATCAGGGTAGACCGGCGCATTATATCATAAGTTTTTCAGCTGTCTATCAGGGTGTTAAGGAATGATTAGCGTGCGGCCTGTTCTCGTCCACGAAGGTGGGCTTCGTAGCGGTGCTTTTCCTACTTTTGTATGTTATTTTTTCGCTCTGCGAGCGAAAAAATAACATACAGATGAAATACAAGTACCTTGCTGCCACAGGCAGAGCTACGTGTAAAAGGTGACTGCATAAGTCCTGTCAGTAAGAAAACATGTTATGCGCCCCACGCGAGATAGAACTTGTCCGCCGAGTCGGATGTGATCTGGCGCGGCGCGCTGCCATCTGCACGCATGGCCCACACCTGCCAGATCGCGCTGCCGGGCTGCTGGTATAGGTAGGCGATCCACTTGCCATCGGGCGACCAGACTGGGTTGCTATGCGCGCCCGCGCCCGATGTCAGCTGTGTGCGGTTGCCGCCGTCCGCGCCGATCACGAAGATTTGCCGCTGCGCCAGGTTTTCCGCGCCGGCCGGGCTGCCGACGAACGCCAGCCGCGCGCCATCGGGCGACCAGGCCGGGAATTCCTCTTCTACATCGCTGGTATTGGTCAGGTTGCGCGGAACATCGTGCGAGTCCAGTAAGAACAGATCTTGCGCCTGCTCAGATTCCAGCCGCGCCGCATAGGTCAGCCCCTGCGGCGACCATGTCACCCAGCCGACGCGGTCGGGGCCGGGAAAGCGCGTCTGGCCGGTCGCCAGGTCGAGGATTGCCAGCCGGAAATTGCCGAACCGCTCCGGCGCGGTGGTGTAGGCCAGCTGGCGGCCGTCGGGCGACCAGGCCGGGTAGCGCGCGTAGCCGTCGGGCGCGACGACCTGCTGGAAGCTCCGTGTGGTCAGGTCGCCGATTAGAATGGCCGCGCGCTTGTCCTTGGCCGTCACGCGCGCAAACGCGATCTTGCTGCCGTCGGGCGCGGGCACACCGCTGAAGTCAGCGCCTTCGGTTGTCAACGTCTGTGGCGGCCGGCCATCGAGGGTGGCAAGCATCAGGTTGTAGGCCACACCGCCACTGTATTGCCCGAACACAATCCGCCCTGGCGCGCCGGGCAGCAGCCAGTCCCGCAATGCGGGCGAGCGCCGGCGGCGGCGGGAGCGGCGTGGGTGCTCGGTGAGCTGCCACGGCCGGCGGCCGCCAGGGAGTTTGTGCCGCCTCTTGGACTAGCCCTTGCTCGTGCGCCGCGATCAGCTGTGCGCGCGCCACCGCCAGCAGATCGTGGCGCAGATCCTCCACGCGCTGGTAGCGATCGGCTGGATCAACTGCGGTGGCGCGCGCGACGATCCGCGCTAGATCGGGTGAGACCGCCGGGTTGACGCTGGCGAGTGGCGGTGGCGGAACCGTGTTTGGGACATAGCTGCTGAGCAGGTGGTACAGAGTCGCGCCCAGGCTGTAGATGTCGCTGCGCACGTCGGTCTGGCCCTGGCCATGCTGCTCGGGCGGCGCGTAGCCGGGCGTGCCGATAATCAGTGTGTCGCCTGTCTGGTCGGGCTTGAACAATCGCGCGATACCAAAATCGATCAGCCGGAACACCGGCGGCTCGGGCGGCTCGCCGGCTATCGCCGGCTGCTGCTCGACCACCATCACATTGGCCGGCTTGAGATCGCGGAATATCACCTGCGGGCGGCGCGCGTGCAGGTAGCCTAGCACCGCGCATAGCTGAAGCGCGCACTCTAGCACGAACGGCTCGTCGAGCGGGCCACCGCGCCGGTGTAGTGTGTCGCGCAGCGTACAGCCCGGCACATACTCCATCACCAGGAACGCGCGCCGCTCCTGCTGAAAGAAATCCCAGATGCGCGTCAGCCCAGGGTGATCGAGCGACGCTAGCATGCGCGCCTCGCGCTCGAACAGCTGCTCCGCCGCTGCCCGCTCATCGGGGCCAAGCCGCGCAACGTCGATCTCCTTGATCGCCACGGTGCGGCCCAGGCGCTGATCCTCGGCCAGGTACACCGCACCGAACCCGCCGCTGCCCAGCAGGCGGATGAGCCGGTAGCGATGTTGGATCAGCTCGTTATGATTGATCATACAATGCTTGAACTAAACAGCGCGTGGCAATCTTGTTCTGACGTATGGAACACTGTTGCCCTCAGGAGGTGGGAGGGCGCGGCGGCACGACTTCATCTGGCAGACGCTTCATAATCTCTGTGATCAGCACGTTTGCACTATTAAAAGCGAGGTTGGCTTTGTCCAGCGGTGGCTCGATCTCATCGCCTGGGTATCGAAATTGTGTTGACAGCGGGGATGGCAGAATCGCGTCCGCCTTGAAGGAAAACAGCATGGTATCAATGGACGCAGATTGTACGAGCAACTCTTCTAGGTTGTGTGTTTTGCGAAAGGGTTTATCGTGCCAAAACAGATATCCTTTTAACGCCTTCTCAGCAGCTTGATAGCAATGATAGACAACCGAGTCAAGCAGAGGATTCTCAAAGGCAAACAATTGTTCAGCTATCATGAGGTCGCGCAAAGCTTTGATCAGCCATACGCGGGTATCACTGGCTTTTTGTGGATCTATGGTCATAGAGCAGAATTCCCTCACGAAGGATTGTGGCCGGTAAAGAAGCGACAAGATGCACCCGCCGATCAAACTCATCACGCGTCCACACCAGAACATCCTTCGCCTGATGAAAGTCAAAAAGAACGCGATGAGCTTGTTGGCTGCGTTCATACTGTGGCAGAGGCGATTCGGACACAATCATCATCAAATCATAATCGCTGTCGGGCGTCATATCCCCACGTGCGTACGATCCGAATAAGTAGATCCGTTCGGGGTGAAATGTCTCGACCAGGCACTCGGCCATGTCCAGGACTACTTGTGGAACATTTTGAACCCGTTTGAGTTCAGTTTGATCTTTAGTTGTCATGATCAGGCTCCGTTTCACTGGCGGGTGGCACCAGTAGGAAGAACCGTGGTCTTGATCGCGATTTCGATCGTCATAGTCTCGCTCCGTCACCTTGCGAAGCATCGGTTGCTGGGCTTCGAAAAATCGTGTCTCTATTATAGCCGAATCTTGTCCTAGCTGCTCCCTTCCGCAATCTCCGCCAGCGCGCCCCAGCGCTCCACCGCCGCCTCCAGCTCGGCGCTGACTCGCTCCAGCTCGGCGGTCAGTCGCAGCAGCGCCTGATATTCGCCCGACGATGTGTTGATCTGGGAATGCAGCGCCGCCTGCTCGGCCTCCAGCGCAGCGATTCGGCCTTCTAGCCCGGCTAGCTCGCGTGCCTCGTTGAAGGTTAGCTTGCGCGGTTTCGCGGCTGGCAGGGCGCTCGGCCGCGGGTGCGCAGGTTTCGGCTCGCTGCGCTTGGGCTTCGAACGTTCAGCTCTCGCACTTTCAATCTGCAACCGCGACTCGGCGTAGGCGCTATAGCCGCCGGGGTACTCGACCACCACGCCATCGCCCTCGAACACCAGCATGCGGCTAACCGTTCGATCCAGAAAATAGCGATCGTGCGAGACTACGATCACGGCGCCGCTAAAGCCTTCATCATTGCGAGATTCGGGCTCGTCCAAATAATCCTCCAGCAGCGCCAGAGTCTGGATGTCGAGGTCGTTGGTCGGCTCATCCAACAGCAGCACGTTGGGCGCGCCGATCAGCTTGCGCAGCAGGTACAGCCGCCGCCGCTCGCCGCCCGATAGCCGTCCGATCGGGGTGTAGTGCGCCGCAGCCGGGAACAGGAAGCGCTCCAGCATCTGCGCGGCGGTGATCAGCGCGCCCTGGCCATCGCCGATCAGCTCGGCCCCATCCTTGATGTAATCGATCACGCGCTGCGCCTCGTCCAGCTCGGCGCTCTCCTGATCGTAGTAGCTCATATGCACCGTCTCGCCGATCGCTATCGTGCCGCTGTCGGGCGCGATCCGCCCGGCGATCATATCGAGCAGCGTGGATTTGCCGCTGCCGTTTGGCCCAATAATGCCCACCCGGTCGCGCGGCCCGATGCTCAGCGTCAGATCGCGCATCAGAGTCTTCGAATCATAGCGCTTGCCGACGCCGGCCAGATCGATCACGCGTTTGCCGATCCGCCGCGATACCGCCGCGATCTCCAGCGCACCCGGCGCCGCCTCGGGCTTGGCGGCCTGCATCGTCGCGATCCGGTCGATCCGCGCCTGCTGCTTGGTGGTGCGCGCCTGTGCGCCGCGTCGCAGCCAGACCAGCTCTTTGCGCAGGATAGTCTGGCGGCGCGCCTCATCGTAGATCTGCTTCTCGGCACGCTCGGCCTTTAGCTCCAGAAAGCGGCTGTAGTTGCCGGGGTAGGAATAGAGCTTGGCGTTGTCCACTTCCACAATCCGCCCCACCACCCGGTTGAGGAAATAGCGATCGTGCGTGACCAGCAGCAGCGCCGCAGGCGAGCGCGCCAGAAACGTCTCCAGCCAGGCGATTGTGTCGATATCGATCTGGTTGGTCGGCTCGTCGAGGATCAGCAGATCGGCAGGAACGATCAGTGTGCCGGCCATAGCCACGCGCTTGCGCTGGCCGCCGGAAAGGTCGCCCACTCGTGCCGACAGCTCGGTGATGCCCAGGCGCGCCAGGATCGTCCGGGCGTCGCTCTCCAGCGCCCAGGTGTCGGCGGCGTCCATGCGCGCCACCAGGTTGGCCATAGTTTGCTGAAGCTCCCGGTCGCCCGGCGCGTGCGCCAGCGCGTCGGCGGCGCGCTCGTACTCGCGCAGCAGCCGGATCTCGGGCGCGTCGCCGCGAAAGATCTGCTCGCTCACCGTCAGATCAAGATCGAGCGTGGGGTTTTGCGGCAGGTAAGCCACGCGCAGATCGCGCGTCATGCTCACGCGCCCGCTATCGGATGACTCGGCCCCGGCGACGATCCGCAGCAGCGTGGTCTTGCCGCTACCGTTCACCCCCACTACGCCCACACGCTCGCCGGCGTCGATGCCGAGCGTCACGCCGTCGAGCAGCGGCCGGTCGGCGAATTGTTTGTGAATTGCTTCGAGTGATAGGATGTTCATAGCGCCTATTGTAACATCTTAAAGTACAGGCTATCATACAAGCGATCCGGGTTTTGAGGCGAAGAGCTGAGGATGCGAAGCTTCCGCCTTGCCGCCCCCTTGCCTCGTAGGGTGGTAGTACGCAGCGCCGCGGAAACACGCCAAATAGACCGCTTGCTGGTTACGCACTGGTTAGCGGCAAGCGTTATAGTAACATTCCATCAGCATGAACTGGTGGGCCGACGCTTTTTAGCAATACCTTGCGTCAATGCTTCAGGAGGCGCTCATGCAGCATCTTCCAGGTGAGCCCAGTCAGTTCCGCGCGGCAGAGCAGGCCGCCAGGCGTGGCCAGCGTGAGGCAGCCTACCAGCTCATGTGCCAGGCGCTGATCGAGAATCCGAGCTATCTGCCGGCCTGGCTTGCGATGAGCCAGCTTGTCGATGATCCGGCGCGCCAACGGGAGTGCTTGCAGCGCGCGCTGGCACTCGACCCGCACAACGAAGCGGCGCGCGATGGCATCGAGACACTGCGGCTGAAAGAGATGCTGGCCTCGGTGCATGCGCCCGCGCTGATCGATCGCGGGCCGGCGCCGCGCCAGATCGGCGCCTACCTGCTCGATCAGCGTATCATCTCGCACCAGCAGCTGCAAGATACGCTCCGAGAGCAGCGCCAGCGCCGCGCGCGCGGCGAGTCGATCCAGTTTGGTGACCTGCTGATCGAGCGCCGCCTGATATCGCCGAACACGCTGGCGCGCATGTTGGTGGTGCAGCTGCAAGAGCGCGTCGATCGGCGCAGCGGCCATACCCCACAGTTCTTGGGCGAATATCTGATCGCCGAGCATATTATCACTCCGGCTCAGCTGGAGGCGGCGCTGGAAGAGCAGATTCAGCTGCGCCTGGCTGGCCGACGGCTCGCGCTTGGCAATTTGCTGCTGCGCAAGAAGTATCTGACGTCCAAGACGCTCCAGAAGGTTCTGGATGACCAGCGTAGGGCGTTCTATTCGCAGATGGGCGATTAGGTTTCTCTATTACGTCTACTGTTTGGGCGTGCGTGCTGCGGGCTAGTCCGGCAGCATACACGCCCTTATTGATTCTAGCCCGGAAAGCTGGGTGCCCTTTGGGCGATGTTTTAGCCCTGGGCTTTACGGGCTTCTTCTGCTTTGGCGGCTTTAGCTCAGCATTGCTTTTTAAGTAGGCTGATGTTACGATGATGGTATGCGTAAAACATTCAAATACCGTATCGCACCGACGAAGGGCCAGCAGCGACTCCTTGCGCATCAGCTTGAGGAGTGCCGGTGGGTGTACAACAAAACCCTTGAGGTTCGTCGGGACGCCTACGCGAATGGTATAAAATGCGGTTTGTACGATACGCAAGCCTTGCTCCCAATTTGGAAAACGGATCGACCATCCTTGAAGCTGGTTCATTCGCAAGTGTTGCAGCAGGTGCAGGTACGGGTCGATCTGGCATTCCAGGCGTTCTTCCAACGGGTAAAGAAGGGCGCGGACGAACCAGGCTATCCGCGTTTCAAGAGCGTCGGGCGCTACGATAGCATCACCTATCCGCAGTATGAGAACGGCGCGCGATTGCATGATCGTACACTGGTGCTGAGTAAGATCGGTTCGGTCAAGGTTATCTTGCATCGACCAATCGAAGGTCAGATCAAAACCGTCACCGTGCGGCGTGCGGCGACGGGGAAGTGGTTTGTCAGTTTCAGTGTTGAAACTGAAGGCTGCCGGTTGCCGCCGTCCGATGCCGCTGTTGGCGTGGATGTCGGCTTGGCGTCGTTCGCGACCTTGTCGAATGGTGAGAAAATCGCAAACCCGCGTTTCCTTCGGCGTGATGAAGCCGATCTGAAACGTGTGCAACGACGAAAAGACGCGGCAAAGAAGGCCCAAGATTGGGAAGAAAACACACTTCAAAAGGTGCTGCTTGGCAAGATCCACGCGCGGATAGCGAACCGGCGTTCGGACTTTGCGCATAAGCAGAGTCGCGATCTGGTCAATCGTTTCGGTGTCATCGCATTTGAAGATCTGAATATCACGGGCAGGCTCAAAAACCACTGCCTGGCAAAAAGCATTGCGGATGCCGCGTGGAATCAACTGGTACAGTACACGACGAGCAAAGCGGGAGAGGCTGGCCGCCGTGTCGTACTGGTTGACCCGTGCAACACCAGCAAACGCTGTAGCCGCTGTGGGCAACTGGTCAAAAAGGATTTGAGCGTTCGTGTTCATACATGTCCGGTGTGCGGACTCGTACTCGATCGAGACGAAAACGCCGCGATTAACATACTTGCGTTGGGGCTACAACGCGTGGGTGAAAATCCCTAGAAGCCCAAGCCGTTAGGCTTGGGAGTAGTCACAATGATGTAAGACCATGCAACAGGGAGCTGCTATGCTCAAGCTTTATAATACGCTCACGCGCCGAGTCGAGCCGTTCGCGCCGATTGAGCCGGGCACGGTGAAGCTGTACAGCTGCGGCCCAACGGTGTATCGCTACATCCATATCGGCAACCTGCGCACCTTTCTGATGGCCGATTGGCTGCGCCGCACACTCGCCTACCAGGGGCTGGAGGTGCGCCACGTCAAGAATATCACCGATGTCGGGCATATGCGGGTCGAGATGCTCGATCGCGGCGAGGATAAACTGATCGCCCAGGCGCGCAAGGAGGGCAAGACCTCGGCCGAGATCGCGGCGTTCTACACGGCGGCGTTTTTGGAGGATGAGCGGCGGCTGAACATTCTGCCGGCGCACGTTTTCCCGAAGGCCACCGAACATATCCCCGAGATGATCGCGATCGTCGCCGATCTTGAGCGCAAGGGGCTGGCCTATGCCGCCGGGGGCAATGTGTTCTTCGACGTGCGGCGCTTCCCCGACTATGGCAAGCTTTCGGGCAATCAGTTGGCCGGCATGATCCAGGGCGTGCGAGACATGGCCGATTCCAACCGGCGCAACCCCGAGGATTTTCCGCTCTGGAAGCTGGCTGAGCCTGGACGTGAGATGGCCTGGGATAGCCCGTGGGGACGTGGATTTCCCGGCTGGCATATCGAGTGCAGCGCGATGGCGATCAAGCATCTTGGCCGGCACTTCGACATTCATACCGGTGGGGTCGATAACCTTTTCCCGCACCACGAGGATGAGATCGCCCAGAGCGAGGGCTATACCGGGCAGAAGTTCGTCAACTACTGGGTGCATGCCCAGCACCTGCTGGCCGATGGCCAGAAGATGGCGAAATCGACCGGCAACGCCTACACCCGCGCCGATGTCGAGGCGCGCGGCTTCGAGCCGCTCGCACTGCGCTACCTGTTTGCCACGGTTCACTACCGCAGCCGGCTCAACTTTACCTTCTCGGCGCTGCGCGCAGCCCAGACTGCGCTCGACCGCCTGCGCGGGCAGGGGCTGCGGCTTGCCGAAGCGAGTCGGTGGTCCGTGGTTCGTGGTTCGTTGCAGGTAAACGGCGATGTTGAACATGCGATGGATGAAGGACGACCGATCATCGACGACGGACGACGGGCGACGGACAAGTGGCGCCAGCGCTTTTTGGGGGCGCTCGAAGACGATCTGAATCTACCCCGCGCGGTTGGGGTTGTCTGGGATCTGCTGCGCCACGATCGCACGACGCCGGATGCACGCAAGCTGGCGCAGTTGCTGGAATTCGATCAGGTGCTGGGGCTGGGGTTGGCCGATTTCTTAGGCAAGGAGACAAGGAGACAAGGAGACCAGGAGATCGACGTTGGGCGATCTATCTCCTTGTCTCCCCTTCTCCCTGTCTCCTTGTCTGCGCCTGAGGAAGTAACCGCCCTCGTGCAGCAGCGGCAGTCTCTCAGAAACGCAGGCCGCTACCCCGAGGCCGACGCGCTGCGCGAGCGGATTCGCGCCGCCGGCTACAGCGTGCGCGATACACGCGCGGGGCCACTGGCCGCCCCGCGCACGCCGGAGGAGGAGTTCGGCGGCATCTCGCGCGCGGCGGATGTACTGGATATGGTCGCCACGCCGGATCTATGCGAGTTCTCGGTCAATCTGCTGGCGCGCAATAGCTGGGCCGACCTGCGCCGCTGCGTCGAGAGCATCGCGCGCAACCGTTACGGCCGCGATCTGGAGATCGTGATCGTGGACAACGGCTCGACCGATGATACGCTGGCCGAGCTGCAAAGGCTGGCGCGCGATGGCCTGCGCGACCCCAGCGGCGCGCCGATCGCCATCCGGGTGCTGTTCGCCGACCACGATATGGGCTTCGCCGCCGGCCGCAACGCGACCATGCGCACCAGCCGTGGCCGCTATATTGTGCTACTAGACACATCGATTGAGCTGTGCGATGATATCTGGACGCCGATCGCCCGCATGCTGGACGACGAGCAGGTGGGGCTGGTTGGGCCATACGGCCTGATCACCGATGATCTAAAAGAGTTTCGCGAGAACGATGGGCCGGATGTGGACGCGATCGAAGGCTACCTGATGGCTTTTCGGCGGGCGATCCTGCCCGAGATCGGCCAGTTCGAAGAGAAGTTCCGCTTCTACCGGCTGCTCGATGTCTACGAGAGCATGATGATCAAAACTGCGGGCTATCGCGTGCTGGCGCTGCCTGAGCTGGCCGCGCTGTTGGAGAAGCACCCGCACCTGGAATGGTACAGCCTGACCGAGGAGGAGCGCGCCACCAAGAGCAAACGCAACTTCGACATCTATAAGCGCCGCTGGCATCACGGCCAGAGCTTGCTGGTAGCCAACGTCGTGCCCGAAGATCGCTGGTTCGGCCACAATCACCCGCGCCATCTCGGCGGCCGGAACGCCCACCCGCCCGAGCAATTGCCGCCACCCGGCACACCGCATAGCCACAAGCACCAGCACTGGCCTGACCACGATCATGAGCATCCGCATTATCACTATAGCGATCCTACGTGATTTGTAAAACGGAGTCGCGAACATATCCGAATACCGATGGCTCATTTATGCCCCCGATCTAGCAATCGGTTGCTATATAAGAGGGCTGGTTTCAACAATGCGCGCGCATGCAAAAGAGCGTATAATCGTGCTGCAGCGCAATCTGGCGTCATCCTGCTTGTTATTCTTTTGTTCCTTTTGCTCACCACAGAGGCACAGAACGCACACAACGGTGGAACCGACCTAGTCGTTGGGGCGCAGCTGACCCTCGACTCGGGCTTCGCAGGCGACCAGCGGGCCAATGTTTCCAACGTTACGGTCAACGACAACACGTGGATCCCGAAGACGACCGAGACGACGACTACGACCACTGTCGACGGCCCGTATGCGAAGACCTGCATATTGCCAGCCGCAGAGCTGCGTTGGGCGAAGAACGATGCGACTCCCACCGGTGCGGTGAATGAGGCGGAGAGCATCCAGCCCAAGGACACGGGTCAGTTCTACCGCCAGGTGGACTGCAAGTACCTCTACAACCTCGACGTCTCCGGCCTCAGCGGCGGGGGCGTACACGGTCTGGGTTCGTATCGGCGGCATGAATCTCCAGGTGCCGGCCACGTTCGACCTGAGGTAGACACCTCCCACAAATAGTGAATTATTTCATTTATACAGCCTCTACAGGACATAGGCAAAAGGCATTTTCGCCTGCACCTCGACCCTTCGACAGGCTCAGGGCGCGCACGCTTAGGACGAACGGCAACATGGTACGTTACGTTTATGGTGTGTACTTTTTTCGCCCTGCGGGCGAAAAAAGTACACACAAAGGGTGAAATCTGTAGTCTGAGTAAGTTCTATTCTAATATAGTTTCGCCTTGTCACTCGTCACTCGTCATAGCAGGAGGATTGCTAAACATGGCATCACATGGCATTACTCACGAGCAGATCCGGAGCTTTCAGGAGAACTTCGCGCGCGACCCGCGCAATCGCCTGGCGCGTAACGCCGTCACCAAGAGCTCGATTCAGTCGGTCGCGCTCAATCGCTCGGTGGTCGCCGGTGCGAACCACACCTTCTCGCATATGCTCAAGAGCAATGATTCGACCATGCAGAGCCGCAGCGGCCGCTGCTGGTTGTTTGCCGGCCTGAACTTGTTTCGGGTCGAAGCGCTGAAACGCCTGAACGTCGACAAATTCGAGCTGTCGCAGAGCTACCTGATGTTCTGGGATAAGCTGGAGAAGGCCAACTATTTCCTGGAGACCATCCTGGCGACGCTCGACGAGCCGGCCAACGGTCGGCTGCTCATGTTCTTGCTCCAGCAGCCACTTCAGGATGGCGGCCAGTGGGATATGTTCGTCAACCTGGTCGAGAAGTACGGCGTAGTGCCCAAGTCGGTGATGCCCGAGGCCGAGAGCAGCGGCAACACCGGCGCGATGACCAGCCGGATGACCACGCTGTTGCGCGAGGATGCGGCCGAGCTGCGCCGTATGTACGCCTCCGGCGTCGGAATTGACGATCTGCGCGAACGCAAGCAGACGCTGCTGGGCGATTTCTACCGCATGCTGTGCATCCACCTGGGCGAACCGCCGCAATCGTTTGCCTGGCAGTGGCGCGACAAGGATAACGCGTTTCATCGCGATGGCGAGCTGACTCCGGCCGAGTTCTACCGGCGCTATGTCGATTACGATCTGAGCGCGCTGGCCTGTCTGATCCACTGCCCGACCGCCGACAAGCCGCTGAATCGGCTCTACACCATCCAGCATCTCGGCAATGTCGCCGAAGGCCATATCGTGCGCTATCTGCATGTCGATCTGCCTGTGTTCAAGCAGGCCGCCGTCGATATGCTGCTGAACGAGCAGCCGGTCTGGTTCGGCTGCGATGTCGGCCAGCAGCTTGAGCGCGATCTGGGCATCCTGGACCTCGACCTGTATGATTATAGCGTCGTCTATGGCGTCGATTTCAAGGCCGATAAGGCCGAGCGCGTCGATTACGGCCACAGCCTGATGACCCACGCGATGGTCTTCACCGGCGTCGACCTCGACGACGCGGGCCGGCCGCTGAAGTGGCGGGTTGAGAACAGCTGGGGCGACAAGATCGGCGACAAGGGCTTTCTGGTGATGAGCGACGGCTGGTTCGAGCAGTATCTCTATGAGATCGTGGTCGACAAGCGCTTTATTCCCAAAGAGCTGGTAGGTATTCTGGAGACTGACCCGATCGTGCTGCCGCCCTGGGATCCGATGGGCGCGCTGGCGGCGGCGGAGTAGTGGTATAGTATTCACTTCGACGAAGGACGAAGGACGGAGGACGAAAGGCGCGTGACACCGAGTTTCGTCTTTCGTCTTTCGTCTTTCGTCTTCTGGAACAAAGTAGCTTGGGTTGAAAGTAGAGATATGATGTCGAACACAGTCCGCACCCAGCCCGGCGCGCTGGCCTTGGTCGGCTCGGGTGAGTACTTGCCGCACATGGCCGAGACCGATCGTTTCTTGCTCGATACCTTGGGCGGGCCTGCGGCGGCGCGGGTAGTGGTGATCCCGACCGCCAGCGCGCTGGAGCTGGGTATGCCCGAGCGCTGGAATAATATGGGCGTGGCTCACTTTCGCGCGCTGGGCGCGCGGGTCACGCCAGTGATGCTGCTGACTCGCGACGACGCGCAAGATGAGCGGGTGCTGGCCGATCTACGCGGGGCCGATCTGTACTACTTCTCGGGCGGCAACCCCGAGCATGTGATCGAGACGCTACGCGACACGCCGGCATGGCAGATCATCCGCGACGGGTATGCGGCCGGTGCGGTGCTGGCTGGGTGCAGCGCCGGCGCGATGATGCTCGGCGGCTACACGCTGAGCGTGCGCGCGGTGATGCGCGGTCAGCCGCCGCGCTGGTTGCCGGCGCTCGGCATTGCGCCTGGGATTGTGCTGATGCCACACTTCGATCGTATGGCCGATTTCGCTGGCGCGGAGATGTTTCGGGCCATCCTGGCCGCGGCCCCGCCCGGCGCCACACTCGTAGGTGTTGACGAGGATACCGCGCTGGTGTACTTCCCAAACCGGGTCAAGCAGCGCTGGCAGGTGTTCGGGCGCCAGACGGTCTCGGTGTTCGATCGCGAAGGCGGGCGGGCGATCTATCGGGTGGGTGAGCCGGTACCGTTAGGAACGCTGTAGAATGCGGCGCACGAAGCATCCAGGCGCACAGCGCAGAGTCACTCAGCGGGGAGCGCGCGGGGCGGAGCCCACTCGCAAGTCTGATCTACAGCTCAACGGAAAGCGCGGGACAACGGGCGTTTGCGTCGCCGTCAGACCTCCATCTCCGAGTGTAACGTTTGCAAGAACCATAGCGTATTCTAAAATGATCGGTTATTGTTCCACGCGATATGTGTTGGAAGTGCTATAATGTGGCCCACCGCACTATGGCCACCGCACCCATGCAGTGATTTGCGGCGTTATACATGTAGATAGGCCATGGCGGCCAGCCGTTGGGGGGTGTCGATGTGCTGGCCGGGCTTTGCCCGACCCGCCGCGACACCCTTTGATTCGCCGTTCGCATCCATTTGGAGTTAGGAAATGAGCGTTATCGAGACTCAGACCGGCTCGCCAAGCGCGAGCATGCTTGACCGCCCGTCGATTGTGAACGACTTCGCGATCGTCGCGGCGACAGTGAATGGCTCAGGGAGCCAGACCGCCAACAATACCCTGATTCGCGCGATCTTCAAGATGGGCATACCGGTCAGCGGTAAGAACCTGTTTCCCTCGAATATCGCCGGCCTGCCGACCTGGTATACTATTCGTGTCAGCGAGCAGGGCTATGTAGCGCGGCGCGAGGGCACCGAGATCCTGGTTGCATTTAACGCCAAGACCGCCGATGAGGATCTGGTGGCGCTACCCGAGGGTGGCGTTTGTTTCTACATTGATGATATCACGTTTGCCAAGCGGCGCGCGGATGTGACCTACTACCCCATCCCCCTCAAAGCGCTGCTGAAGCAGGTCAACCCGCCGCCCAAGCTGAAGGATTATGTCGCCAACATGGCCTATGTCGGCGCGCTGGTCGAGCTGCTTGGGATTGAGATGGACGAGATCGTCGCCGCGTTGAACTACCACTTCCAAGGTAAAGCCTCGGCGGTCAAGCTGAACTTGGCCATGGTCGAGGCCGCGCGCGCGTGGGTGAGCGAGAACCTGAGCAAGGCCGACCCATACCGGGTTGAGCGCAGGGATAAGACTGCCGGCAAGATTCTGATCGACGGCAATTCCGCGGCCGGGCTGGGCGCGCTCGCCGGCGGTGTGAGCGTGGTCGCGTGGTATCCAATCACACCTTCGACCAGCCTGGTGGACGCAATCACCGAATACGCGCCACAGCTGCGGCTCGACCCCGAGACGGGAGCGCCGACCTATGCGATCGTGCAGGCCGAGGATGAGCTGGCGGCGATCGGCATGGTCGTGGGCGCCGGATGGGCCGGCGCGCGCGCGATGACCTCCACATCCGGCCCCGGCATCTCGTTGATGACCGAGTTTGCCGGCATGGCCTACTTCGCCGAGGTGCCGGCGGTGATCTGGGATATCCAGCGCATGGGGCCAAGCACCGGCTTGCCCACTCGTGTGGCGCAGAGCGATGTGATGAAGTGCTACCTGCTGGGCCACGGCGACACGCGCCACATTGTGCTGCTGCCCGGCTCAATGCAGGAGTGCTTTGATTTCGGCCACCAGGCGTTTGATCTGGCCGAGCGCTTGCAGACGCCGGTGTTCGTGCTGAGCGACCTCGATCTGGGCATGAATAACTGGATGACGGATCCATTTGCATACCCCGATCAGCCGCTCGATCGCGGCAAGGTGCTGAGCGCCGAGCAGCTGAAAGAGTTCCAGAACTGGGGCCGCTACAAGGATGTCGACGGCGACGGCATTCCGTATCGCACGCTGCCTGGTAACCAGAACCCGCTCTCGGCCTACCTGACGCGCGGAACTGGACATAACGAGTTTGGTATCTATAGCGAGCGCCCGGCCGATTGGCAGAACAACCTCGACCGGCTGACCCGCAAGCACAACACCGCCCGCACGCTGGTGCCCGCGCCGATACTTGACGAAGTCGAAGGCGCGCGGATCGGCATCATCGCGTACGGCTCGACCGATGCGGCGGTGCAGGAGGCGCGCGATCGGCTGCGCAAAGAGGGCGTCGAGACGAGCTACCTGCGCCTGCGCGCGCTGCCGCTCGGCGAAGCCACACGCGATTTCATCGCCAAGTACGATTGCGTGTATGTAGTCGAGATGAATCAGGATGGCCAGATGCACCAGCTGGTGCGGCTGCATGTGCCCGAGCACGCGATCAACATTCTCTCGGCGCGCAACTGCAACGGCCTGCCGATGAGCGCGCGGTTCATAACTGAATCGATTTTGGGACAAGAACGGTGATAGGGGACAGGAAACAGGGAACAGTGAGCGTGCTGCTCGTATTCTGTACCCTGTATCGTGCACCCTGTGCCTTGTACAGGAGCTATACGAAATGACCACCGAAGTCAAGCCGGCCAATGGCAAGCCGGCGAATGTCAACCGGATCGGGCTGACGCATCAGGAGTATCGCGGTGGCGAATCGACGCTGTGCCAGGGCTGCGGGCATAACTCGATCACCGCCCAGATCATCGCGGCCGCCTACGATCTGTCGCTTCAGCCAAGCCAGATCATTAAGGTCAGCGGCATTGGCTGCTCCAGCAAGACGCCGGCCTATTTTCTCAATCGCTCGCACGGCTTCAATACGCTGCACGGCCGCATGCCCTCGGTAGCCACCGGCGCGATCCTGGCCAACCGCACGATGACCGCGATCGGCGTGAGCGGCGATGGCGATACGGGCAGCATTGGCCTGGGCCAGTTCAAGCACATGGTGCGGCGCAATGTCCCGATGGTCTACATCATCGAGAACAATGGCGTGTATGGCCTGACCAAGGGCCAGTTCTCGGCCACCGCCGATGTCGGCCAGCATCTCAAGTACGCCGGTACCAACGAGCTGCCGCCGATCGATGTCTGCGTCGAGGCGCTGGTTGCCGACGCCGGCTTCGTAGCGCGCTCGTTCGCCGGCGATGCCAAGCAGGTGCGCGAGCTGCTGAAGGCGGCCATGAGCTTCAACGGCACCGCAGTGCTGGATATCATTAGCCCGTGTGTGACCTTCAATAACCTCGATGATTCGACCAAGAGCTATGGCTATGGCAAGGAGCATGAGGAGCGCATCCAGGAGATCGAGTTCATCCAGGTCTACGACGAGATCCGGGTGGACTATGAGCCAGGCAGCCAGCAGATTGTCAAGCTGCACGATGGCCCGACGATCAAGCTGAGGAAGCTCGCCCGTGACTACGATGCGACCAACAAGTGGCGCGCGCTGGAGCTGCTGGAGGAAGCGCGTACCACACAGGAATTTCTGACCGGCCTGCTGTATATCAACGAAAGCCGCGCGACGCTGCCCGACCTGATGCACATGATCGAGACGCCGCTTGCGCAGCTGCCTGAGGCCAAGCTGCGGCCCTCACGCGAGGCGTTCGCCAAGGTGATGGCCGAGCTAATGTAGGGATGCTTTGCTCCAACCCATCGCGGGCCGCGCCAGTATGGCGCGGCCCGCTTTTTGTTGCTTGTTTATTGCGATCGTTGTAAGGTTTAGTTATGATCGCTGTAGGATCTTTCTGGTAGATTGGTGTTCAAATAATCTTAGGACTTACGCAAAAGGCAGTTTTCGCCTGCGGCAGCATGGTACTTTATCTTGTGTGTCTAGTATTTTTTCGCCCAGCCGGGCGAAAAAATACTAGACAAAAGGTGGAAATCCGTACGGTGCGCAAGGCCTAAGTCTGTAGTTCGCTTTTTCGCGCGTAGCGCGAAAAAGCGAACTACAATAAAGAAGAAAAGTACCGCAGCCTGATCGCACGCAAGGTCGGTGCGCGCAGCTACGATCAACGCGCCGATATGCCGACCACGATCTACTACGCCTACTGGCGCAATGTCGCGCCCTACGACGATCGGGGGCCGCTGATCATGTCGTATGGCAGCGGTCGCGGCTACGGCTACCTGCTGATGGATAGCGCCGATGGCATGACCTGCGTGGCGATCGAGGGTCGCTCGGACGCGCTGGAGCTGGGCGACGAAAAGGGTGCGGCACGCTACATGCAGCTGCTCCAGGCCCACCCGCGCATTCGGCGGCGGCTGGCGCAGGCTGAACAGATCGGCGAGGTGCGCGGGATGCGCGATATCGGCAACCTGTACCGCCAGGCCGGCGGCCCCGGCTGGGCGCTGGTCGGCGACGCGCTGCACCAGAAAGATCCGCTCGACGGCCAGGGCATCTACGACGCCGTGTTCACCGCCAAGGCGCTGAGCCAGGCGCTGCTGGCCTGGAAGCGCGGTGGGCTCAGCTGGGCGCAGGCGCTGGATACCTACGCCGCCACCGTGCGCGCCGAGACCCAGCCGATGTATCTGGCGACCATGGATCGCGTCAAGCGCGAACTGTGCACTCAGCACCCCGACTGGGCCTATCGCTCCTGGCTGCGCTGGCTGGCCGACGACCACGAGTACAAGCGCCGGATCGGCCTTTTGCTCGCGCGCGGGATCGATCCGGCCGGCTGGCTGCCGACGCCGGTTGTGCTCGGCGCGATCGCGCGTGGCGCGCTGGGCGATCTGGGCCGTCTACTGGTTCGCCGGCCACGCCCGAATGTGATACCGGTTCGGTACTAGCGATTAGGGATTAGGGATTGGGAGTAATACCCGCATTGGGTACTAGCGAT
>WNFV01002706.1_pt1 | contig 23341 bp, 34 predicted proteins | sample 5400101 | NCBI WGS metagenome assembly WNFV01 (sample SAMN13153361, study PRJNA577476) | soil metagenome | isolation source: 115 cm soil or saprolite under grassland replicate 1 | place: USA:California | collected 2016-06-15 | reverse complement strand
CTTTTCAGCACGCTCGTATTTTGGATCGCGGCAAGGCTCTACCTTCTTCCAAGACTCCACGAGCTGAGGGCGAGGTCGGTTCTGCTGCCGATCCTGCTGCTGCACGCCTTCCGCCACCTGGGCTTGATGTTCTTGGCCCCTGGCGGCACCTACGCCGGCATACCGCCACAGTTCGCCTATCCGGCGGCTTTCGGTGACTTCCTTGCTGCTGTACTGGCTGTGACTGCGATTTGGGCCGTAGCTGTCAGCGCTCGCGGCGCGCGGCTTTTGGTGTGGGCTTTCAACATTGAAGGCACATTGGATCTGATAGTCGCCATCGCACTGGCCACGGTCACTGGCGCGGCAGCCTATATGGGACCAGCGTATTGGATTCCCGCGTTCTGGGTTCCGGCTTTGTTGGTAACGCACTACATTACGTTCATAATCCTGCGCAGCTCGTGGAAAGGAGCGGTCTTACCCCACGATGGAGCCGACAGTCGAGGCGGCGACGCTTCGCTTGCGGTTGTCCGGCGTTTCATCGCGAACAAGACTCGATGCTGCTCATCTCCCCGTTCCGGCCGCTGTCGGAGCAGAATGTGGCGGTAGTGGAAGCCGAGATACCACAAGCCCCGTGAGGTTAGGGCCGCTGTAATCGCTGAAGTTGCTACAACGGTCGCCGTCGCGGGCCGAGGTGGGCAACGTGGCGCCGCTCACGGCTTCAGATCATGCCCGTCCGATGACCGGGATCGTCGCCAAGAGGACCTGCGGCGAGATTGTTGACGAGAAAGGAAACGAAGCGAGGAAGATAATATGCAGGCCAGCGCTCGCCATGTTTGCCGTGCTCACACTGACCGCTCTCATCGTGGGATGCGGACCGCGTGACCATCTGGCCGACCGCGCGGCCGGCTAGACCAACCAGAAGGGAAATGAACACGGCGTCCAAGGGCAGTTACGCTTCCGTGAATGGCCTCAAGATGTACTACGAGATCCACGGGAGCGGCCGACCACTGGTGCTGCTTCACGGCGCGTTATCGACAATCGAGGCCTCATTCGGCAAAGTTCTGCCGTCCCTTGCCCAGACCCGACAGGTCGTCGCCATCGAGCAGCAGGCTCATGGGCACACCGCCGACATCGACCGCCCGTTGACCGACGAGCAGATGGCCGAGGACACTGCCGCACTCCTCCGGCAGCTCAAGATCGAGAATGCCGACTTCTTGGGCTATAGCATAGGAGCTGGCATAGCCCTCGAGTTCGCGCGTCGGCAACCGGACCTGGTGCGCAAACTCGTGGTCGCCTCGCCCGCCTACCGCAGAGACGGTGTCTACTCCGAGATCTGGGAGGGAATCGAGACCTCGAAACCCGAAGACTTGGCTGGGTCTCCGTTCCGAGAGGCCTACGCCAGGACCGCGCCACATCCGGAAAACTGGCCCACGCTGATCGCCAAAAACAAGCAGCATGATCAGGAGTTTGCCGGCTGGCCGCCTAAGGACATTCTGGTGATCAAGGCGCCCACGCTGGTCATCATCGCCGATTCCGATATCGTCCGCCCCGAGCACGCTGTCGAGCTGTTTCGACTGCTCGGCGGTGGCGTGGTCGGCGATGTCGCCGGTCTGCCACGGTCCCAGCTTACCGTGCTCCCGGGCACCGCACATGTGACGCTCGTGGACCGCGCCGATTGGCTGCTGTCGATGATTACAGCCTTTCTCGACGCGTCTATGCCGGACGCGGAGTGAACACTCTCTCAAAGAGCGATTGTTGGCAATTGCCGTTGATACCGGGATTTCCCTGGTGGCGCTGGCACTTGCAGTCGCTGAGACCGAGACGACAGAGCATTCGAGAGCAACCGAGATCCCGAATTGGGTGCGAGACCGCGATCGCTATGAAGCAGGCAGCGGTGGGCAAGGCAGCCATCAAGGTCCGCTGAAATCGGACGAAGTGAGCAGCCGATGCGCATGGGAGCATTGTCCAAGGCGCGGCTGGGGCGCATGCACCATGTGATGGCCGGCAATGTCAAGCGTGGCGAGGTGTCCGGTATGGTCAGGCTGGTCAGCCGGCGCGCTCAGCGAGCGGCTGATGGCCGGTGATAGCGCGGTGCGCATCCAGGTGTTGGAATTGGACCGACGATCGGTCTACGGCTCTAGCGACGGGCCAGGTTGCGCTGGAGTTGGGCGTGTGCTCACCCGTCTGGCCTGCGCACCGTCGGGCTCGAGCACCCCGGCGCACGGATTGGTGTTAAGCCACCCCAAGCCTTTTGCAGAGCCGCTCCTCACGTTTCTTCCGCGCCGGCTCACCGGCGAAGGAGCGATTGGCGGACGCAAGATCAGGAATGGCTCTGAGCGACGAACCTTTTGAGGTGCTATAACACGCGTGATGCGTCTCCAGACTCGGCTGTACACGTTTCAAGGTGTTGTAACGCACATTATCGGTTCACCCTCACTTTCTGCGGACCCGATTCCTAGCACGGCATAGTGATGCGGTCGTGCAGAATTTCTTGATTAAATTGATAAAGAAAGATATGAACTTTTCTTGGTTCAGTGCTACGCTTGCAATTGGTAGATGAAGCTCGATGATTTACCGTTGCCTTGCCTGTCGCGGTACTATGTTATAACCTGCTAGAGTAGTCCCTGGGCTGCTCCTTGACCTACATAGTATCATGAGTGAAGCAATAGACCGACGCGCATCCGCCTAAATTCCATTGGGAGTAGCGAGATAGCTCAGGCGGTTATTAGGGCAATTGAAATTCCTTCTAACAATCTTGTGCCATGGCAACTGCGTTACGGCATCGAAGCTCGTCCACACCAGCCGCTTCACAAAGCCTTGGACCAACAACTTCAATTGCCAGAAATCGAAAGTGTCTCTTTAACCTCTACTGGCAGGAACAGGATGAGTCGTCTTTTGGCGAATTGATTGGCATTTTCGCTGATGGAGATGAGTAAATACATACTTCCGCTCCTAGCTGCGATCGTGCCGCTTTTATTTATGTATCAGAGACACTAAGCTTCACAGAGGCACGCAGCCCGACTGCTTTAATTCGTAAGCTATGATTGATGCGCCAACAACGAGCAACCGGCACGAAATGCACTATCAACGGTAGTAGAATAAGCGGTAAAAGCTACGGCTCCAGCCGGTCGGCTGTGCGCGCAGGTTAGCCCGCTACTTTCTATCAAAAGAAGAAAAGGGCGTCGTGCTTTTGCATAAAAGTTAGATTACGCAACACAGCCGGGGTTGGGGGTTCTCCAAGAGATGCGATTCTATACGAGGCGAAATCCCGCCCGCGTTTACATAAGAACAGGAAGGTGATCATCGTGGAACAGCCAACAGTTCCTGCCGTCGCTACGCTGCTCGACTTCACCGGAAAGGTCGTGCTCATCACCGGCGCTGGCGGTGGCATTGGGCAAGGCATCGCAATGCGCTTCGCCGAGGCAGGCGCACGGATTATCGTCCACTACCATACGAGTGCCGTGCAGGCTGAAGCGCTGGCGCAGCATATTACCGCCAGCGGAGGACACGCGGCCGCCTTCCAAGCTGATGTAACGAACGTTCAGGAGGTAACACACCTAATCGATCAGGCGGTTGCGCGCTTTGGCCGGCTCGATGTGCTGATCAACAATGCCGCACGGCAAACACTGGCTGGTTTGCTCGACATGGATGTGGCGGAGTGGGATGCAATGATTACAACCAATATGCGTGGGGTGTTTTTGTGCACACAAGCTGCGGCACGGCAGATGATAGTCCAAGGCGGCGGTGGCGCGATTATCAACATCACCTCGATCGGAGCTGAACACCCGGCGCCACGGCATAGTCACTACAACGCCTCGAAAAGCGGGGTGCAGATGCACACCCGCGCGGCGGCGAACGAGTTGGGCGCCTACGGCATTCGGGTGAATGCGATCGCGCCCGGCCTGATCTGGCGTGAAGGGCTCGATCGCGACTGGCCCGAGGGGGTGGCTGGGTGGCAGCAGGCCGCGCCGCTGAAGCGGATCGGCTTGCCCGCAGATGTCGCCGACGCCTGCCTGTTTCTGGCCTCGCCGGCCGCACGCTGGATCAGCGGAATCAGTCTGCGCGTTGACGGCGGGGTCATGAGCAGTCGCATGTATTAATGGTTCGGCGGAAGCTGTATGGAAGTGATGAAATGCACCCGCTTCGAGTGGCGGTCGTGCGCAACGTAGGAGGTTCCGTGTGCGCCATAGCATTTCTGTCTCAAGTGGAGGGAGTGACGAGCGCTGCGCGACGCAGAGGCGCGGAAACAGCCAGGCCGACCCTACGCTACTTCCACCTCGAATTGGAGCAAACGGTGCTACCGATGGCAAGACACTATGCTGTTTTCTTGCCTTTTTTGGTATTACAAAGCGGAAAGTGATGTGCAAAATCCCAAGCCAGCGTCGTTTATCTCCCTGCCCTGAATACTAGGTACGATGCACGAGGATTTGTGGCGCACGCTTACAAAATGGCTTTCCAATGCCACGAAGAAGCATGAGCGACACATATGACACCGGAGCAGGGCGCACAGACCGCACTGTATCTTGCCACATCATCACAGGTTGAAGGTGTGAGTGGCAAGTACTTTATCAAATTCATATGATGAGACATTGCAAGAGCACATCTGGAATATCAGCGCCGATTTGGTCAATCTGGCACGTGAAGGAGAAACAGCGTGAATATATCAGGAAAGGCTTTCTAACGCATCTGAACTGCAAAATCGCTGCGATCCAGCCGCTCCGCTGCGACTCGATGTTGGGCGCTCCCTCAATGTACGCCGCGGAACGTGCGTCGATATGACTGTGGGCTGACACCGACGAGTTGCTTGAATCGATCACGAAAGGTTGTTGGCGAACCAAATCCGACCTGACTGACGATCTGCTCGACTGATAGATCAGTTGTTTCTAGCAGGATTTGCGCTTGGCGCAATCGAGCGCGGTTCAACCACTGCATGGGAGTTGTTCCAGTCTGCTCGCGGAAGCGTCGGCTCAGGGTACGGATGCTCATCCCACCTTGAGTAGCAAGATCTTCGAGTGTGAGTTGCTGATCGGCGTTTTCTTCCATCCACCGCAACAAAGCTTCAAGCGAGCCTCCTGTCGGCGTAGGTTGCTCGTGAATGATGAATTGTGCCTGCCCGCCGTCGCGTTCCAAGGGCATAACTGCAATCCTCGCAGCATCAGCCGCCACCGCAGAACCATAATCTCGGCGGATCATGTGCAAACACAGATCGAGCCCGGCAGCCGCACCAGCCGAGGTGAGAATCTGACCATTGTCGACGAAGAGCACATCTGCATCCACATGCACAGCGGGATATCGTCGCGCCAACTCGCTCGCAGCGGCCCAATGCGTGGTCGCGCGCAAGCCGTCCAGCAGGCCAGTGGCAGCAAGGATGAACGTTCCGACACAGATTGAAGCAATCCTCGTCCCGCGTGCGGCGGCATGCTGCAACGCAACCACCGCATCATGCGGAACTGGAGCCATAGGGTCAGCCAGGCCCGGGAGGATAATGGTGTTTGCCTCAGCGAGCATGTCCAAGTGCCAAGGAACGCGCATGGTGAACGAACCTGTGTCGATCTCATCTTTGGGAGCACAGATACGTACGTGATATCCCCGCTGTCCGCCTGACAAACGAGCGCGCCCGAATACCTCTATTGGCGTGGACAGATCGAATGGCAGTACCCCATCGAAGGCAAGAATAGCTATGGTATGCATCGCCATAAAACTGTACATTCCTCATCATACAGTGAACACATCCTGTTAGCCTTCCTAAAGGACGTGCCTCTGCTGGTCATTGTTGCACACTTGGCGCATACTATTTGGCTAAAATCCGTCGATAGATGGCAATGTCGCCACTTCTGGGCAGCGTGAGCGTGCCCTATACTGAAGAAGGCGCATATGCTATGGTTCGCAGCGTTTTCTTGGAAGGAGTGATCGGAATGTACGCACAGATTGTATTATTTGATGGCTTCGACCCACTTGATGTCATCGCCCCATACGAAGTGTTGTGGGCGGGGGGTGTCGCTGCGGGCGGCGCCCTATCGGTAGAGTTGGTTTCGGCGGAAGGACCACGCGAGGTCGTGGGCGGATCAGGTGGCCTTGTCCTACGGGCAACGGCTACCCTTGATCCAGAGAGAGCCGACCTGATTATTGTACCTGGAGCGGCGGGGCTGGTCAGCCAGCCGAAAGATGGGCCCGAGATCGACACGATCCCCATGCTGTTGGCGCGGACCATCGAGACCGACCTGCCGCTCCTGATCAGGAAAGCGCTAGATAATCCCAAGGTCATCGTCGCAACGGTCTGCGGTGGTTCGCTTGCACTAGCGATGGCTGGTCTCCTTGAAGGTCGCCATGCAGTGACACATCACATGGGGATGGATGTTCTGAGTGCTACGGGAGCCATCCCAGTCCGCGCCCGCGTGGTTGACGACGGTAATGTAGTTTCTGCTGGTGGCGTCACCTCTGGACTAGACCTTGGCTTGCACCTCCTTGAGCGCGCGTTTGGTCCACACATCGCCCTTGCGGTCGAGGAGCTTTTCGAGTACGAACGACGCGGTACTACGTGGCACAACACGGGACTCAAAGCCATTGCCATATAGCGTTTCAGCTGCTGCATAGATGATACGCATCCCAACAGTCTCGGTGTTGATCGACGTTGCAAATACCGCCGTAGCCACGGGCATCATGACAAAGACGATCGACGCTTGATATGTATAAACCTCGTACGAATGAGAGGATGGCATGGCTATTACAGGGTCTTGGAACGTGAGAATCTCAACCCCAATCGGCACACAATTCATTGTGCTTGAACTCGCCGAGCACGGTGGGGTGGTAGAAGGGATCGCAAAATCCGTGGCAGAAAGCACACCGCTGATCAATCCGGTTCTCAACGTCAATCGGCTCACCTGGCAGCAGTCGATTACCAAGCCAATACGGTTGAATCTCATATTCGATGTGCTGATCGACGGCGACAAACTTACTGGCACATCGAAAGCAGGCGTACTGCCTGCTTCCAAAGTTACTGGCACACGAATTGTTGGCTGACGAAGGACCACATATGAAAGGCCTACCACGCCTTCAACAATTCACTCGTCAACGAAAAGTAGCCCTAGCCAGCGGCCCAACACAAGGAGACGGACAATTCATCTACTCTACCTGTGTGACAGGATGTCCGCCCGCCTATTCCTTCGCCCATGATGGCATGGAAGTCAACGGCAACCCAGCGAGATCATTCTATCGCTTTGCAGAATGGTACCCACCGTGGAGCCTCATTTGTCGGTAAAAAAGCGAGACGAAGGTGAGGATGCTCTTTATATTCTGTATCAAATAATGTAACAAGAATCCTATCTTAGTCGCCTCAAGGTGAGAGCGGCAGTCAACCGGTGGCCACTGATCTGACCAAGTCAGATAGACAATGTCCATTTGGCATAGCCCGAGAAGCTCCTGAGTGACCCAGGATAGGGTGCTTATCGTCATCACTGATTGGGCTCCCCTTTCAACTAACACTTTGCCGTTTTAACCGACCTCGCGGGCACATAGCACCGTAACTTTGCTCAATGGACACGTCAACAATGAGATGGTCCCAGTACCGGCTGGGCAAGGGGTAGATTGATCTTGCTGGAGTGGCACTTGATTTGCGGGGTATCATGAAGCAAAGCACCTCGATAATAAGAGGTATACCAGGAGCGACCAATGCGAACGATTGGTTGGGGTATTATCGGATGCGGTGATGTTACCGAAGTCAAGAGCGGTCCTGGATTTCAGAAAGCCCAACACTCCCGCTTGGTAGCGGTCATGCGACGCACCGGGGAATTGGCCAGAGATTACGCTCAACGCCATAATGTGCCGCGCTGGTATGACGATGCGGAAGCCTTGGTCCACGACCCTGAGGTCGATGCCGTCTACATTGCTACGCCCCCGGCCTTTCACAAAGACTATACCCTGCTCAGCGCTCAAGCCGGAAAACCAGTCTATGTTGAGAAGCCGATGGCACTGAACGTTGAAGAATGCCAATTGATGATCGACGTGTGCCAGGCAGCTGGTGTGCCTCTGTTCGTCGCCTTCTACCGGCGCGCTTTATCCCGTTTTCTGAAAGTGAAGCAGCTCATCGACGCCCAAGCTATCGGCGAACCTCGCTTTGTTACGATCACCCTCTACCAACCCGTCACCCATGAAGAACTCAATCCACACACGCTGCCCTGGCGGGTCATTCCAAAAGTAGCAGGTGGCGGGCGTTTCGTAGACCTGGCTTCGCATATGTTGGACTTTCTAGATTACCTTCTCGGCCCGATCCGCTCTGTTCACGGCTTTGCGTCCAATCAAGCCCACCGCTATCCGGCCGAGGACATCGTCACAGGCACATTCGTATGCGAGTCAGGCGTGCATGGGGTTGGGACGTGGTGTTTTAGCGGCTTTGAGCGCTGGGATCTCACTGAGATTGTTGGGACGGAAGGGAAGATTGCGTATTCGACATTCGACGCCCGCCCAGTTATCTTAACGACGGCCACAGGCACCACGGAGTTTTCATACCACTATCCTACGCATATTCAGCAACCGCTGATCCAGGCTGTTGTCGATGAACTGAATGGATTTGGCACGTGTCCAAGTACGGGTGAAAGTGCAGCGCGTACGTCCTGGGTGATGGACGAAATGCTGAAGGGTATGCTCAGGGACCAGCGCTCGAAGCGCAGCTGAATACCTCAAAGACAGCTATTGGGCGTGGTTCTTCTCTATTTCCATCAGAGGCGCAAGGCACGTGTCACGATCCGACTAGCAGCGAATCTCTGCGCTGTTGTTAAGGCTGACTCCCGAGGTTACGTAAGTCGTTTGGACCCTCAGCGCCTCAGCCCTTCCGTTGGAGTGTACTACTATATGATTTACTACGGTTTCATTTTGCTTGGAGTTGACGGCGCTAAGAAACCCGGTTGCGATAGCCGTGGCAAAGATTGAAAGCCCCATAAACGTGTCATTGAACGTCGGCGTGCCAGCCAACCCACTTATCGTTACCAGATTGATCGACGACAGTAGCAACGCAATGGTCATGAACAGCAGGGCAGCAACCGTCAGCTTGGGTGAGCGAGCACGCATCTGTGTAGCAAGCATACCTAGACCGAAGTTCAATATTGGAATAGACAGAACAAACAGCCGAAGGCCGACGCGAAGATAGAGTGGTAGTTGTACATCGCCATCGGCTGGCAGGCTACCAGTCAACACACCATTGAGAATAATGAGCACGAAGTCGATCACCCAGAACAAGCCGCCGAAAAGCAACGCTACCACGAACCACACACTAGGCCCGACGCCGCAACGCGTGACATTGATGTAATCTTGTGAATCGGCCGGCGGCACGCCCGCGCCCATCAACGCTGCAGCACCAACGGCGGATTCTGTGTCAGGGCTGGGTAGCGGATACATCGATCTATGTACTCGTGGCTGAGGTAATTGAGTACACTCATCCCGTAATTTATACGATGTGCGCGCGCCGCCGGTCACATATACTCAGTGTCAGAGGAATAACACTACGGGTCACTGCCATTGAAACCAGCTCTGAAGCGCTCTCATAGGAGACATGATCATGAAAGTCGCAATAGGTAGAACTATTCGGTCCTCCAGTGTTGCGGCGCAGCTCGCCTACGCCTTCGCACTCATACTCGTGCTTGCCGTGCTGGTGTTTGCCGGCGGCACTTTGCTCACACCAGCCAGCACTGCGGCGCCAGCTGTCCGCCCAGCAGTTCCTACAAGCTCGCCCGCGAACTATCGTCTACCGAGTGAGCCTGTGGACTACAACGACCCGAATTATATCGGGTCGTATGGCGGGTAGCCGAGCGATCGGACGGTGATCTGCCGCCACTGCTCGCTTCGGCTTCCGCGCTGCGCCCCAAGTCGATATGCAATAGGAAAGCCGCCCGATACATCGTCCCACGCCGGAATCTACGGCAGATCGCCGGTCTACCACCAGATCGGGCCATATCTAACGTGCAGCCCCGGCATCGAGACGATGGTGCTGTTTCACTATGCCAGCTCTGCGGATGTCATTGCCAGGTTCACCGTCAGACGCATCAAGGTGCGGATGGGACTGCAAATTGTTGGTGGAATTGATAAAGAAAGTCAAGAATATGCGGGTCTCTAGAGGATGACCAGTGTTCGTGAGCAGCAGCAGTCTTGCCGACGGGCCCGCATGAGACTGTTCGGATAGACCCTGTTTTTTGATTATTTCTATCAAGTTTATCAATAATTTTTGGCGTCGCTCTGGTACTGCCCATTCGGACCGGCATCGGCACAGAAAACGACGACGAATGGGCAGGCGACATCATTCAGATGCCAGGCGTTTCCGCCTATGATCTGAGCTATCGATATTCCGTCGGCTCAAGGGGAGGCAGCATCATGGGTATTGGTTCACTTCAGCGAAAGCCTGTGCGCGGGATGATTCTCGCGTTTACCGCCACCAGTTCAGCAGATTTAGCGGACATTCCCGCCACCGTGATCGATATCTGGCCCCGCTTGCCCTCCGGCAACTACATGGTGGAACTCGAGTACGGCGAGCCGGTACGGCTGGGGCCATATCTGATAACACAGATCGGTGCGCTGGTCAGCGAACTCTACATCCCGTGCCGCGCTGACCAGCGCTGGCCACGTGCTACGCCGAGCGGGTTCCAGCACCGTATGCATCGCGCGGTGAGCGGAGGGACCTACCCTGCCTCTGGCAGCCTCGCTCTGGTGTGATGACGCATCCAGTGGCTGACACCGGCGCAGGAGCACGTTATTCGTTGGATCGACGCCGCTGCTCACTGCCGCAGTCGGCTCTATTGGCTGCTACTCTAGAAAGCGGCAAAGTGTGCTATCGCGGGCAAAAAGTTACACTCGATATTTGTCTTTCCGCAGCACAAAGTGGAATGTAATGGTTTGCGCATTGTCTTGCCTTTGGGATGAAGGACCAAGAGATGCGAAAATTGTTGAGTAAGTTGATCTACACAATCAAGAACAATCAGCGATAGAATAGCGCCAATACTGCCGCTACTGGTCACATCAGAACCCAGGCCGCCGTCCAACGCCCTGCGCATTAGCCGCCGGCTGGAAGGAACCACAGTGATAGATCGAAAGGGCGTTTTAGCGCTTCCTGCTGCCAAAATCGCCCCGATCCAGCCGGTCCGCTACATGTGCTTGTTGGGCGGCCCTGATCGCTTCCAGTATACGGGCCGTCAAGGATGTGGCCGGTTGTAACTGATGTACTTGTATCATTAGAAGCTATTCGTGATAGTGAATATTGTCTGAGCAGGCAAACCAACTCCTACTAGGAGCCACCCTGGACGGGCCGCTATGCCCGATGGCTCCATACACGACTAGCACCGCAACGACAACTGCAACGCCCGCCCAATTATCCCCTAACCGTCAGGTGAACAACCCCGGCGTTTGTCCCCTTCTGATGCCCTGTGCAGGACCTTTGCGGGTGTCGACCGTTGCAGTGCAAGACCCGTAAGCGGTGAGCCATCTTACAGAGAGGTCGTCGAGCAGGGGTTGTTCCCTTCCCTATGCCTCAGATTACATTCGCTGCAATTCTGAAAATTTGTGACGACCGGCCCAGGCCGTCCTAATGCCGCCTGCACGGACCCCATACCCCCCTTTGCCGTGTCCCTATGCGGTATTCAACCCTTGTGTTGTCAATTCTCATAGGCTTTACAATCCTGTTTTGTTTGTTCGCATAATATGTCTTATACCAAGTATAGGAACAAAGAAAAGCCCACCGATTCTTTGAGCAGCGGGGTGTGATTGCATTCTACTCGGCAAAGCGTAAGGCGCACTGGCCTTTCGGGTTGGCGGCTTCCCCTGGCTTGGCGCGTGCTGAGCAGTACAATCCATATTGGCCGTCGCTCAACGAGCGCTTATGCACCGGGCATCACAGCGTACCATCGGGCTGTTTTTGGGAGATGTGTTCAACAATCTAGCCAATGCTGCGCATCGTGGCCAGCGCGGCCGCTGCGCCGCCCACATAGCCCACGTAGAGGCGGTACTCGGGAAGGGTGAACCAGCTCTTGCGGATGTTCAGCGCCGCCGCGCGGTCGTCGCTGGCGACCTCGAAGCCGTCGGCCCACAGCTCGGCGAAAGCATCGGCCTCGTCGCGGCCAAGCTCGCGGATTTCGAGGCCCTCCGGCAGGGGCGGTTCGTGGGCAGCGGGCACGCCGTACAGCACCATACCGTTCGGCGCGGGGGCAAGGCCGCGCGCCGCCAGTGCCTCACCGATCTCGGGCGTCAGTGTCAGCGGGTCGAGGTCGATGTGGCAGCGCCGCGCGCCATCGCGGTAGAGCGCGATGATGTCGTCGATCGCGTTGATGTCGTCGGGCTGGAAGCCGACCACACGGTTCCAGCAGCCGTGCGGCGGCGCGTTGCGTCCGACGAACGCCGCCGCCGCACCGAAGTCGTGGCGCTCGATCCCGTAGGGGTTTCCGGCCTGCTGTGCTGTGCAGGTCAGCCCCGCGATCGTCTCGGCGACGAGCACGCCCCGGAGCCGTGCCGCCAGCTGCCTGGTCATCACGGGGGGTTGCATGGGACATACCTCTAACTGAACCTTCACAAAACGTCAGTAATGAGTTACCCGTGTTCTTCCTACGACTCCGATCTGCTCGACTCAAACCGATCTTCTATGATCTTGCCGTCGGCGAAGCGGACAATCGTGATGCCAGTTGTCGTCGTAACTTTGCCTGTGGGAGGCCTGCCCTGATACTCGCCGTGTTGGGTGCCCTGTGCGGTCCAACGATAAGCGACCTTGTCGCCTTCGGCGATCATTTCGTCGATCGTGAAATGGATATCTGGGAAGGCCGTGCGAAAGTTGGTGATCGCAGCTTTAAATTTCTCAAGCCCGCCGAGCCCATGGAGCGTGTAGTTCGGATCGCAGAGTTCATCTAATGCGTCCACGTTACCCTGGTTCCAAGGTTCCTCCACGAAGCGCTGGACGATCGCCTTATGCTGTTCTACTGACATGGTAGCGCCCTCCCTCAGTGATACCGACAGCGACTAACAGGCTATTGTGCATAGTCTAGCAGGTCGCTGGTCGGAGTCAAGGAGCAAAAGCACGCCCCGCCAGCACCAGGCCAGCGGGGCGGTTTTCTTCCAACGATCTCGCGCCGGAGGCGGTCAGGCGCAGCACTGGGTTCGGCTCGAATATCTATGAGGTCCCCTTTTCCGCCTTCCTGATCTCCACATCCTGCACTTTCTCTTCCGCCGCCCGCTTCAGACGTTGCAGCGAATCCTCGATGCCCTTATGGAAGGCGCGCTCCCCAATACTCCAACAGCTAGCCCCACCATCCAGGGGGGAAGGCAAAGTCTCACCCGTAGCGTACCATACAACGTTGCTCGTCGATCTGTGCACCCACGATCCGGTTGTTGCCGACGGCCCCGAACGGGAGAGACATGCGGAATAGGATCTGATGGCGCTGCGCATCCACTTGCTGAATTTCGCCGTCGATCGGCCAGCGCCTACCCAAGGCCCTGCTCCAGTCAGCAAACGTTTGCCCGACCACGGCCGGGCCCTCCGGTTCGACGCGCTCGACCGTGACATCCCAGAAACGACCGTATCCCGCAGGCTGCATCAACAGTTCCCAGACACATTCAACCGGTGCATGCACCGTGTCGGCAGGACAGACGCTCAGGGTCATGCTCGTCTCCTCTTCATTAACCTTCGGCGGCCCAACGCTCTCGGTGAGCTGTGGCCCGCAGAAAAAACGCCAGGAATAGCCCCAAAAACCTACGCTGTGGGCCGTCAGCTCTTCTGGGTTGTTAGGCCAGGCATATGTGGTATTGCAAGACCCGCCCCGCGCCCTCGAAGCACCCTGCGGGTCAAGTCACTGCCTTCCGCAGATACCCAACGCACCCTTAGGCGCGAAACGACCGAAAGAACGCACGAATGTCCATGGCCAGCGCCTCCGGCTGCTCAAGGGCAGCGAAGTGGCCACCGCTGTCCATCGTCGTCCAGCGTTGGATGTTCAGGACGCGCTCGGCCATCGAGCGCGGTGGCCGCATGAGCTCACGCGGAAAGGCACTGTAGGCGGTCGGCACGTCGATGCGCGGGCTGGTGGCCACTGACCAGTCGCCGTGACGGCTCGCATAGTAGGGCCAGAATGAGGAGTTGATGGCGCCGGTGGCCCAGTAGAGCATCACGGCCGTCAGCAGTTCGTCCTTGGTAAAGCACCGCTCGATTTCCCCACCGCAGTCGCTCCAACTCCGGAACTTCTCGACCATCCAAGCGGCTAAGCCGACCGGTGAGTCGGTCAGGCCGTAGGCGAGCGTTTGGGGCTTGGTCCCCTGGATCCACTGGTACCCGGTCTCTTCCGTGAGCCAGTGTTGCAACTCCTCGAGGTATTGCTTCTCCTCATCCGTCGGATTCTCCGGACGTTTGACGTCGCGAAGCCCGATGAAGTTCAGATGGATGCCGTACAGCAATTCGGGATGCGCGGCAGCCAGCCGCATGGTCACTTGCGCACCGATATCGCCGCCTTGTGCAGCAAAGCGATGATACCCCAGCACCTCGGTCATCAGCGCCGCGAACAAGTCGGCCATGGCGAAGCGGTTCAGACGCGGCTGGTGCGGACGGAACGAGAACCCAAAGCCTGGCAGCGATGGCGCGACGATCGTGAAGGCGTCGCTGGCATCGCCACCGAAGCGGGCCGGATCGGTCAGCAACGGGATCAGTTTATGAAATTCCCAGACCGAGCCAGGCCACCCGTGCAAGAGCAGCAGCGGGAGCGGGGCTGGGCCGACGCCTGGCTGATGGATGAAGTGCAACTCGATCTCAGACAGGGGCGCCGTAAACTGCTGGAAGGTATTGAGGCGTGCCTCATGCACGCGCCAGTCATACTGGGCGCGCCAGTAATCGACGAGTTGTCGCAGATACGCCAGGTCGGTGCCGTACTGCCAGCCAGCGCCGAGCATCTCATCGGGCCAGCGGACGCGGTCCAGCCGCTCGTGCAGGTCAGCGAGGGTCTTGTCTGGGATCTGGATGGTAAAGGGAGTGGGTTCCATCACGGTTTCCTCCGATCGTTGTGGCATCGGCTTGTCTCTTGCTGAGGACATGATGAACGGCTGTGCCGCGTACAGTAGTGATTCTGAGCTTACCCAAACTGGTTGTGTCTTGTATCACGTGGTGCCCTATTTGTGACGCCTAACGTGTTGCGCGTCAGCCGCGCCGCACTGATAGATCGAGACGAGCTTCGAGCCAAATCCTGGTTTCAAAAGTTGACGGCCGCCAGCCCTAACTGAGCCGTTGCGTGACTACGGTTCAGTACTAGTCCTGTCCCTATGCCAGCGAGCACGTCGAGCGCACTATAGAACGGGATGTACACAAACACGAGGATACGCGCGAGCCAGGCCCAAGGACCAGGAATGTTGGCGAGCAACCACCAGAGGTTAACGCCCAAGAGCGAGAAAATGGGGAGGAGCACAGAATGTAGGGTGTACCAGTAGCTCGCCGTTGCTGGGGTGAGATCATAGGGATGGGTAAGACCCATCCCGGCTAAGAAGAGCGGCGCGGCGGCGATGCCGAGTAGGGGCAGCAGGGCTTGAGAGCGCAGCTGAATATTCATGTCACACCTCCAGATCGTTGCGGTACGCCCAAACTATGATGAGCAGTATAGCATTAGCCCTTACTGCATGACATGATTCTGCGGCGACGGCTCGAATGTGTGTGAATAGTCGAGTACACGTGGTTGTGGTGGTGTTGAGAGCGATAATGTGCGCTGTTTCTTGCTTGCGTTGGTAAACGCACTGATCCCTTGCTGAATGATACTTTTACGTCGTCGTTGTGGTGTTGTGGTCGAAGCTTTGTGACCTGGGATGTGTTCGTGCGCGCGCCCCAGCAGCCACATTGCCCACAGCGCGCAACTCATGCCAATCAGCAAGATTTCTACCCGCTCAAACTCGATGATCCGTCCACGCTCCCAGTCGAATAACGCGCTTTTCAGCCCTGGAGAGCCGCATTCATGCCACCAGCGACAGGCATATTCGACAAAGCGTTCTTGAGCCGCCGGCAAAGACGAAACCAGATACCAAATCACCGGACGGTGGCCCTTGCGCGGCAGTTTGTAGCAACTGACATTCGTGCGGCGCTGACCTACTTTCCAGATCCGCACCTGATGGAGCAACCGGCCGCGCCGCGAGCGCAAGCTGAGCGCGTGTAATCTCTTCCAGCCACGCGATGTCTCGATTTGGGTGTCGGCGCTCGCTCGAAACACGTATTCCCAATGCAACGCTTCGAGACAGGCCAGAAATGGCTCACTGGTATGGAGCCGATCGGCCAGGACAATGATACGCGTGGTTGGTGGTAGATAGTGGGCCAGCGTGGTCAACAACTCGCGAGCCTGCTCGGCCCGCGCGTCATTGCTCTCATAAAGCAGTCAGCCGAGTGGAATGGACAGGCCGTCGGTTGCTAGCGCGACGCCAAAAATGCCGAAATTGTCCAGATGGCTGGACTCATCGATGGTCAGATACAGTTCACTTGGCGCTATCTCAGGCAGCAACTGGCGAATAAATGGATAATAGGCCGAGGCGAGAAACAGACGTTCATCGCGTAAGATGCGCCGAACTTGGGTTTCGTTACTGCTATCGGTGTTGGCTCGAAACGCGGTTGCTTTGGCGATGTTGGTTACGAGCGCCGACTGGCGCTCAAAGATGCCGGCGGCCAATTGGATAATGTGCTGCCGCGCGCTCGGATCGACCACCTTGGGCAAGTGCGGTTGCATCCACGTAGCTTTGGGGAACACACCGCGTCGCTCACGAGCTGTCAGGGCTTGCGGGCGGCGCTTCTTTGTGTCATGCCTTCTGGTCGCAGGCCGGATGCCCCAGTCAATCGGCTCATGGGGTGCTATACTACACACATAGGAGGGCGTGACCAATGAGCAAAGGACACAAGCGGCCGCCTCCACCAGCACTGACGGAGCAAGATGTCGCACACCTAAACTGGGTTCAACGAAATAGCACGGATCTCGCGCGCAGCGCGCTTGACCTTTATCGCAAGCGCGGACGCGGCGCCTTTATCGTCAAGGAAGAAGAGGCGAAACCGTCCGGGACAGCTGCGCACTACCTTACCGTTACTGCCGTGCAAACAACCGAAAGCCGTTGGCCGGATGTAAAGACGGCCGAGTTAGTTCGGAGGTACGATCCAGCACAGCAGTTCGTCATCGTCTTCTTGTACCACAGCGGCGCAGCCAGTTCATACACCATTCACTTTGTCGAGGTGGATGATACGTTCACGGTTGAAGCCGCCTAGCCCCCGCACGCGCGCCGCAACGCCCTAGGAGTGATCCAGGCGCTATCATTTCATTTGGCTCGCAACCGTGCTATACTGCCATTAACCTATTTGCGTTGTCCTTAGATGCGCCTCCTACCTGTGGGCGACGGCCCCAATCTCGCGCCTCTTCCTATCGGGAGGACAGCATGCCAGGAAGATACCCGCTGGTTGTCTTCGCGCCGAATGGCGGCGCCAGCTTCGTTGTCCGTCTCAGCGAGTCCGTGACATCGCTTCCGTTGCGCACGCCAATGCCGGCCACACAAGCCGACGGCCGACTGGCGCCCCCCTGGCGCTGGGGTGGACACCAGGTTGACCAGGACACGCAGATGGTACATTTCACGTTCGTGAACCGCCTGACTAATGAAAGCTGGCAAGCTGATGTACCGTTCGGACGAACGGCTGAATGAGGCATATACCGTCTTAGCGGCGAATCGACGGTCATCCGCAGGCGCCAGAGTGCTCCGGGCGCACGGCACTGGCAGTGCGTGACGCGCTTAAATTAAATCACTATGAACACAAACTCCCGTCCGCAGACGACCCACTTAGAGAAACTAACCGACCAGTTCGGGGTATGGCAGTTCTTTGAAAACGGCCAGATTCTCAAAAGTGAAGGCTACGCACTGGACGATTCCGCCCGCGCCCTCATCGTCTACCTCCTCTACAACAAACGTGACAATGCAAACGTTTGTCTTTCCTATCTTGAAAAATCCCTAAATGACGACCTATTCACTGGCTTCTTCAACGAACACCGCGAACCCATAATCTACGGCTCTTCCCAAGACGCACACGCACTAGCATTCTGGGCACTCGCTTATGCCAAAACCCAAAAGTTCGAAATCGACCGCGTCCAATCGCTTCTCGACAACCTGAATAAAACCATTCTTTATGAATCCACTTACATCCGTGCCCAAAGTTACACATTAATTGCGTCATCATTACTTAACGACAAGGAACACGCAGGAAGCCTTGCAAACACAATTGCCAACCAATTCAACGAATCCTTCAACTGGTTTGAACCACTTCTAACATATGCCAACGCTATTATCCCGTATGCATTGCTAACCTACTTAGAAGCATTCAAAATCAAAGATGCACACTTCGAGGAAGTCATCCTCAAATCCATCCAAACCTTAGAAAAATACATGCGCATCGGCGTCATCCCCGCGCCGGTAGGAAATAGAAAATGGCAACAACTCGACGACACTCAACGCGACATCTATGGCCAACAACCCATCGATTCCGCTTTCATGGTCCTGCTCCTCACCAAAGCCCACGAATATTTCCAAGACGAACTATACAATACCAAAGCAGGGGAGTGGATGGACTGGTTCTACGGTAACAACATCATGAAACAAAACCTTATCACTGACGAAGGTGCCTGCGCCGACTGGATCGGCGACCAAGTCGTCAGCACCAACTACGGTTCCGAATCCACCATCGTATATTTATGGGCTGCAAAAGAATATAGTAAAATAAATTCATGAAATACCCCAAGGTAGCATTACTCGCTCCAATAACCCACAACATGCCTCCGGTAGCTTACGGACCATGGGAACTCGTCGTCTATAACCTCCAAGAAGAACTCGTCAAACTTGGTGTCGACGTCACCGTGTTTACAACTGCCGACGCTAATATAAGTGCCAACAAACGCTCCTTCCTCGATCATCCAACCGGAGAAGACGATAAAGACTACACAACTGCAGCATTGACAATACATGCAATCAAAGTGCTAAAAGAAGCCAAAAACTACGACATCATCCACACCCATCTCAACATTCACCCCGTCCTGTATTCCGAACTCATCGACACACCAGTAGTCGCAACACTTCACGGCGCTGCGATTGAAAAAAAGAACGCTCTCTACTACCAATTCCTCAAAAACAAAAACTTCATCTCCATCTCCAACGCCGAAAGAAACTTCATGCCTGACCTTAACTATATCGATACCGTCTACAACGGCGTAGATTTCAACAAATACACCTTCACTGAAAGAGTAGGGGACTATCTCCTATTCAACGGCCGTATCTGCCACGAAAAAGGCATAGAGAACGCTATCGAGTTATCAAAAAAAACAGGCATCCCCCTAAAAATCGCCGGCTACATCACCGACCAACAATTCTTCGACACGCAAGTAAAACCCCACATCGATGGCACAAACATCGAATACCTCGGCAATCTTCCCCAAGACCAACTCTCCCAAGCCATAGCCAATTCCCTCGCAACCGTCGGCCTCATCAACTGGGACGAACCTTTCGGACTCTTTATTGCAGACTCCCTAGCCTCAGGCGTCCCAGTAATCGGCAACAAACGCGGCTCCATCCCGGAATTGATCAACGATCCCAATCTGGGTATCCTCGTCAATTCCCTAGATGAAGCAGCAAATAGAATTGAAGAAATTCGAACTATAAATAAATCAGAATGCCGCGAATTAGCACGTCAGCGATTCTCAAGAGAAATAATGGCGAAAAGATATTTGGAAAATTATATAAAATTAAGACTCAAGAGTACAAGTAGTGCACAGTGACTAGAGCGGCCACAAACAGCTCGCTGACCGCTTTCAGATTGACCCGAAACTCGTGCAGCGCGACATAGCCACTCAGGTACCGTTTATGCACGCCACGGAACACCCGCAGATATGTCCGCAAGGCTGCCCACCTTAGTGTATGACATGATCTTTTAGCATTGGCTCGAACGTGCGTGCATAGTCAAGAACGCGCGGTTTTGGCGGCGTGGTGAGGATTAAGATGCGCTGTTTCTTGCTCGCATTCATAAACGCACTGATCCCTTGCTGAATGATACTTTTACGTCGTCGTTGTGGTGTTGTGGTCGAAGCTTTGTGACCTCGGATGTGTTCGTGCGCGCCCCAGCAGCCACATTGCCCACAGCGCGCAACTCATGCCAATCAGCAAGATCTCAACCCGCTAGGATTGAGCCCAGCCGTCCGCTGCACGCCGTGTTGGACCGCCTGCTCAAGCGATGGCCGTTGCTATATGTGCATCGTGTTCACAATGCGTTTAATCTGTTTCAGGTGCGGCCTTTCATGGCCTGCAAGCCACCGCGCATAAAACAGCACGGTCCGTTCGAACACCTTTCCCGCCCCCGTCACTGTGGCCGTGCGTGACCAGCCTTCGGGTGCCATCGGTTCCAATACTGCCAATAGATCGGCTCGCTGGGCCGTAAAGGCGTGCAACGAGGGTTGAAATTCCTGTTCCAGATAGTCCGTCTTTCGGATCCAGTTACGTGGATTGACAGCTCGCAGTGCCGGTTTGTCTTGGGTGATGATTGCCACAATGCAGTTGCCCCACATGTCAGCACACGCGCGCAGATGGGCAAGCACATCATTTGCGGACCACTCACCTTGACAGGGGGAGGTATGCAATTGAGCCGGTGCCAGACCCGCGGTAAGCGTGGCGATGCGCGGCGGCGTTTCTGCAAGTATGGTCAGAACCTGCTCAATGGTGAGTGCTCTATTGGGCACGTGACGTTATCCTTTCGCACAGACCAAGAGATAAGAGATTATAGTGCTCTGGTTCTGGCGTGACAAGCAGGACAGCATCGAGAGGCGGCCCAACGGCGAGCATTCAGGCGCGCCGCACCATTAGATCGGTATGAGTGTAAGCATAAAAACCAGATTCTAAAATGCCAGCGATCTTGGGGTCGCGCAGCGGCGTCGGCTGGAATGCGTTGTTGGGCCGCGTCATCGGCGCAGGAAAGCTTTACAGGTACTTCCTCTATTGGTGGTGGATAATTCCGCGTCTTGCTTCCCAGCCACTTGACTGCTCCCGGCGTCCTCGGTATCCTTCCTGAGCGATTCCCGTTGCTCTGAAATGCTGGCGTGAGGTCACCGATGCCGACCGCGTGGTGCTGGATTGTACTGCTGCTTGTGGTGGCTCTGACCTGGCTGGCGTGGATCTGGCGTCGGCAGCACTCTCAAGGGCGCACCGCCGCCGTCACCACCGTCCAGCGGCTGCTGAAGCCACGCACGCCGGATGCTTGTCTGGCCTGCCGCCAGTTGGTGGCGACCTCGACACCCACCATCTCACTACGTCCCCCCGTGACGCCCTGGCGGGAGGTGAAAAGTCGCCGTGGCGCGCCCAAGCGGATCGACACCGCCGGCTTCGCGTGCCCCAACGGCGCGTGTGCGTACTATCGGATCACCGATGCGCAGGTCAACTTCCTCGACAAACGGCGACGCCAGCGTAATCATCAATTCCTGGATCGCTCGCGCCTGGGCAGCGTATTCGGTTTCGGTCAACAACCCATCGGCATACAGACGCGCCAGGCGCTTTTTTCGCGCCTCCAGTTGCGTGCGCTGCTCGTCGTCCGCGCGATTTGGATGAAGCATTGCTTCAGCGCTGCCGCTCCAGCGCCAGGGTATCGGTCTGGGTGCTGCCAGCATCGACGCTGCCAATCTCGTTGATGACGCCGGCAGTAAACAGCAGCCGCTCAGTCAGGCTCGTCTTACCGGCGTCGACATGTGCCACGATGCCAATGTTTACATACTTCATTCACACTCTACTTACGCTGTTAGAGGATACTCTTGCGCCCACACTCGACCGCCGGTGTTATCCAGCCGTGTCATCGGCGGCGCTGGCCTCTGTTTCCTCACTGGCCCATAGCTGCCGCATCTCTTCGGACGAGGCCAGCAGTTCGTCCAGCGTGCCCTGCGCCTCGACACGCCCGTCCTTGAGCACGATGATCCGATCCGCTCGCCGGAGCGCCGCGCGGCGATGAGAGACGGCGAGAATGGCCGGGGAACGATGAACGATAAGCGATGAACGGTAGCTAGCGGTGTCTTCGTGTGTTATTCCATCCAGCTTTTCGCCCTCACTACTCGTCGTTCCATGTTCATCGCTCATCGTTTGCCGCAGCCGCTCCCACAGCGTATTTTCGGTTTCGACGTCCAGCGCGCTGGACAGGTCGTCAATCACCAGCAACTCGGCACCACGCACGAACATGCGCGCCGCCGCCGTGCGCTGCACCTGGCCACCGGAGAGCTTGACGCCGCCGGCACCCACTAGCGTCTCCAACCCCGCCTCCAGTGCCTGCACGTCGTGCTCAAGCACGGCACCCCGCACGGCGGCGGTCAGGACCGCAGGGTCGTCGGGTAGCCCCAGCAGGATGTTCTGCTTGAGCATCTCGTTGAACAGGCGCGGCACCTGTGCCGTGTACGCACAGCGCGGCGGCACGAGGAAGGCGGCTGCGTCGTCCACGACGTGGCCGTTCCACTGGATTTCGCCCGCCTCGCGGGGCAGCAAGCCCAAGAGGGTTCGCAGGAGCGTGGTCTTGCCCGCGCCCACGCGCCCCGTGACCACCGTCAGGGTGCCGCGCGGCAGGCGTAGGTCCACCGAGGCGATGCCGCGGCCCCCCTGTGGGTGGTGGTAGGTCAGCCCCCGCGCCTCCAGGAGGACCAATTGCTCGGTGGCGCTGCGCGTCGGCGGCGGCACGGCTGGCAACGGGCCGCGCAGATGCAGCGGGGTTGGTGCCACCAGCGCCTCGGGCGCAGCATCACCCAGCAAGGCGTCCATGCGTGCGAACGCGACCCCGGTCTGCCGGTAATGGGCCAGGAACTGGCCGAGCCCGGTGGTGAAATCGGCGATGAAGCCCAGGTAGGAGACAAACAGGACGAAGTCTCCCACCGTCAGGCTCCCGTCGCGCAGGCTGCCGGCAGCGAGCAGCATGATCAGCCCTGTGCCCACGCTCACCGTGTTGGCCGTGATGGCGTCCACAACCTGCGTTACCACGCGGTCGGCCAGGATGGCGCTACGGCGGCGCTCGTTGAGCCGTCGAAAGTGGGCCACGATCCGTTCTTCGGCACCGGCGGATTGCACCGTCTGCACCGCGGCCACAATGTCGCCGATCGCCCCGGCGACGTGGCTCGTTGCCTGACTACTGGCGGCACGGTAGCGCCCGAGCGCGGCACTCGCTCGCTGCGCGATTGCAGCCACGACGATCGTCGGCAGGATGACGACCAGGGCCATGGAGGCGTTGATATGCAGGAGTATCAGGAACGCCGCAACGGCGAATAGGCCGTGGCTGATGATCTCGTCGGTCCAATCCATGTTGTCCTCGGCCTCGTACGCATCGTCGCGGAAGCGGCTGATGGTCTCC
>WNFV01005906.1_pt1 | contig 23344 bp, 13 predicted proteins | sample 5400101 | NCBI WGS metagenome assembly WNFV01 (sample SAMN13153361, study PRJNA577476) | soil metagenome | isolation source: 115 cm soil or saprolite under grassland replicate 1 | place: USA:California | collected 2016-06-15 | reverse complement strand
AGTGCTCACGCGCCGGCGCGGCTTCCGGCTTGCCGCTTGTGACGGGGCGGCCGAGGTCGCATCGGCGTGGAGGCACTCAGAAGCGGTAAACCCGTGCGGGAAGCTCGGTTCGCCGCCTGGCGCTCGAGTGCTCTTACTCAAGAGTTGAAACCGCAGCAGTCCAGCGGGCCTTAGAATCGGGCGGCAGGAATCATGTCTCTTTCGCCCGGTTCGCGTCTCGGCCCCTACGAGATCCTCTCCCCGCTTGGCGCGGGAGGGATGGGAGAGGTTTACCGGGCGCGAGATCCCCGGCTCTCGCGCGAGGTTGCGATCAAGATTCTGCCGGCGTCATTCTCGGGGGACCCGGACCGGCTGCGCCGATTCGAGCAGGAGGCGCGCTCGGCTTCGGCCCTGAATCACCCCAACATCATCACGATTCACGACATCGGCTCTTCCGACTCGACCTTCTACATCGCCATGGAATTCGTGGACGGCACGAGCTTGCGAGAGCTGACGGCTGGCGGACCGCTCCCGACCAAGAGATTGTTCGACGTCGGCGTGCAGATCGCCGAGGGCCTCGCAAAGGCGCACGCGGCGGGGATCGTCCACCGGGACTTGAAGCCCGAAAACGTCATGGTCTCCAAGGACGGCTTCGTCAAGATTCTCGATTTCGGTCTTGCCAAGCTCTTCGTCGCGCCGCAAGCGCAGGCTTCCGGCCTGCCGACGGTCATCCAGCAGGAGACACAGCCCGGAACCGTGATGGGGACCGTCGGCTATATGTCGCCCGAGCAGGCGAGCGGGAAGTCGGTCGATTTCCGTTCCGACCAGTTTTCCTTGGGATCGATCCTCTACGAGATGGCCACGGGCAAGCGCGCGTTCCAGCGCGACACGGGAGCCGAGACGCTGACGGCCATCATCAAGGACGAGCCGGAGCCCGTCGAGCGCGTCAATCCCAGGGCCCCGGCGCCGTTTCGCTGGATCGTCGAACGCTGCCTCGCGAAGGACCCCGACGAGCGCTATGCGTCGACGCGAGACCTCGCGCGGGACTTGAAGAGCGTACGGGAGCACATCTCGGAAGTCTCCGTCTCGGGCGCGACCGCCCCGGTCGAGGCTCCGCGCAGCCGCGCGCCGAGATTGGTCGCCTTCGGAGCCGCGCTGCTTGCAGCAGGCCTTATCGCGGGTGTTTCGCTCGGCCGGCGCTTGAGCAAGGTCGTGCCGCCCTCCTTTCGTCAGCTCACCTTCCGACGCGGCGAAATCCACTCGGCGCGCTTCGCGCCCGACGGTCAGACGGTGATCTACACGGCCGCCTGGGACGGCAAGCCCATGGAGATCTTCTTCCGGCGGCTCGAGAGCCCGGAGTCCCGTCCCTCGGGTCTCGCCGCCGCCGAGCTCCTGGCCGTTTCGGCCTCCGGCGAGATGGCCGTCTCCCTCAACCGGCGCCCCTTTCTCGCGTTCGTCCGTACCGGACGGCTCGCCTCGACGAGCATCGCCGGGGGCGTGGCGCCTCGGGAGATCCTCGAAGACGTGCAGTGGGCCGACTGGGCGCCCGACGGTAAGGAGTTCGCCATCGTCCGCGACGCCGCGGGCCGCAACCGGCTCGAGTTTCCGGTCGGCAAGGCGCTTTACGAGACGACCGGCTGGATCAGTCATCCTCGGATCTCGCGAAGCGGAGATCTCGTCGCCTTCTGCGATCATCCGGCGGCCAACGACGATTCGGGATCGGTGGCCGTCGTGGACCGGGCGGCCAAGAAAAGGACGATCTCGGGCTCCTTCTCGACACTCCAGGGGCTTGCCTGGTCACCGAATGGCGGGGAGATCTGGTTCACCGCGGCGGAGGTCGGGGGCAACCGATCCCTCCATGCCGTGACTCTCTCCGGGCGCCACCGGGTGCTTGCGCGCGTGACCGGATCCCTGACGCTTCGCGACGTCGGAAGCGATGGACGTCTGCTGATCACGCATGACACGGGCCGTCAGGGGATCATCGGCCTTGCTCCGGGCGAGACGAAGGAGAGGGAGCTCTCGTGGCTCGATTACTCCTCGCCGCGGGACCTCTCGAGCGACGGGAAGACGCTTCTCTTCGACGAGTCTGGGGAAGGAGGCGGTGAGGGCTACTCGGTCTACATCCGCAAGACCGACGGCTCTCCCGCGACCCGACTCGGGGAAGGGGCGGCGGCGAGGCTCTCGCCGGATGGGAGATGGGCGCTTTCCGTCCGGCGACTCGGAACGACGAATCCCCAGATCGTCGTCTATCCCACCGGTGTCGGCGAGCCGAGGCCCTTGCCGAGTGAGAACCTGAAGGTGGGGCCGACGCTGGATTGGCTCCCGGACGGGAAGACGGTCGTGTTCACAGCAAACGAGCCCGGACACGGAACACGCATCTACCTGCGACCATTCGACGGAGGCAAGGCACGGCCACTGACGCCGGAGGGATACCGTGGATTACCCCGGGCCGTCTCGCCCGACGGCAGGACGGTCGCGGCGATTGGTCCCGACCAGCGCTTCTATCTGTATCCGATCGCCGGGGGCGAACCGACTCCCCTTCCCGCGGTGGCGGCAGAGGATCGCGTCGAGGGCTGGAGCGCGGATGGAAAGTCTATCTTCGTCCACCGGCGCGGCGAGCTTCCGGCACGGATCTATCGGTTGGATGTCGGCACGGGGAAGAAGACACTCTGGAAGGAGACGATGCCGCTCGAGACGGCAGGCCTCGGAGACGTCGGGGGCGTGATCGTCACACCGGACGGCCGGTCCTACGTCTTCGGTACGGGCTGGATTCTCTCGGACCTCTACCTTGTCGAAGGACTGAAATAACGCTCTCTGCGGGCTTGCGCCCGGTCCTGCTCGGGGGTCCGAGACATAGAATCGACGCCTTCCAAAACGAACCTGAAGAAAGCGAGGGCCCCCGGCCGATGAGTTTCCATGGCGATGACTCGATGAAGCCGGGGGGCGCCGGGGAGGAGGCGGGCGGAAGTTCCGGGCTGTCCAGGGAGCTCACGGTCGCCACTCCACTGCCGGGGTCCCTCCCGCGCGGGCCGGCCGCGCCGTCGGTTGGTTTCGGGACGACGCTCGATCACTTCGAGATCCAGGAGCTCCTCGGCGCGGGAGGATTCGGCGAGGTCTACCGGGCGCGTGACGCGCGTCTCGAGCGCATGGTCGCGGTCAAGGTGCTGCCCGAGGATTTCGCACAGGACGTCGGCCAGCGGGAGCGGTTCCGGCGCGAGGCGATGGCCGCGTCCGCCCTGAACCACCCCAACATCTGCACGGTTCACGACCTGGTAGAAGCGGGAGGGCGGCACCTGATCGTGATGGAGCTGGTCGAGGGCCGCACCCTTCACGAGGTTGTCTCGGGCGGTCCGGTGCCGCCGGCGCAAGTCGTGGCGCTGGCGCGTCAGATCGCCGCGGCGCTGTCAGAGGCCCATCGCGCCGGGATCCTCCACCGGGACATCAAGAGCGGCAACATCATTCTGACGCCGCAAGGCCAGGTGAAGGTCCTCGACTTCGGGCTGGCCAAGCGGCTGGCGCCGGGACCGGGGACCGGAGGCGCGGCGCCGGAGCTGACTCGCGAGGGAATGGCGGTCGGAACGCTGACATCCATGTCTCCCGAGCAGCTGCTCGGCAAGCCTCTCGACGCGCGCAGCGACCTCTTCTCGCTCGGAGTGGTGATGTACGAAATGCTTGCGGCCCGCCTGCCGTTCGGCGGCAGCACGGCCGTCGCGATCGCGGACGCCATCCTGCACGCTCCGCCTCGGCCGCTGCGGGAGGTCATGGCTCCGGGACGGTTGAAGGCCGTGATCCTCCGGTTACTGGAGAAGGACCCGGCCCGGCGGTTCACGAGCGCGGAGGAGTTGAAGGCCGAGCTCGCGGAGATCGAGGCCTCCCTGGCTCCTCTCCGCGGAGCGCGCCTCTCCAAGAAGATGGTTGCTCTAGCCGCGATAGCCGGCCTCGGCGTTGCAGCGCTCGGCGGCTGGTTCTGGCATCGCGCGGCTCGCGCGAGATGGGCCCGCGAGACCGCCGCGCCCGAGATCGCACGATTGGTGGCCGCGGAAGACTTCGCGAAGGCCGCCGCGCTCTCCCGGCAGGCTCGTCTCGTGCTTCCACAGGACCCGGCGCTCGAGAAGCTGTGGACGCAGGCGACGATGGAGGTCTCCGTCGAGAGCGTCCCGCCCGGCGCCGAAGCGTTCTACCGGCCCTACCAGGGAAACCCCGGCGTCTGGGAGAGTCTCGGGAAAACGCCGCTCCAGAAGGTCCGCGTTCCCAAAGGGTTCTACTACTGGCGAATCGTAAAGCCGGGCTACGAGATCGCCTACCGGATCGCGCCGACGTGGTCCTACGGTTTCGGGAGAGACGTCTCATGCCGGCTCGACCCGGCCGGGAGCGCTCCGCCCGGAATGGTACGTGTGGCGGGCGGAAAGGTCGGCCTCGCGATTCCCGGGCTCGATCACCTTCCCGAGGTGCCGCTCGACGACTATTGGATCGATCAGCACGAGGTCACCAACGAGGAGTACAGGAAGTTTGTCGAGGCCGGGGGCTACCAGAAGCCCGAGGTATGGAAACACCCGTTCGTCGCAAACGGGCGAACGTTGTCGTGGACGGAAGCCATGGCAAATCTGCGCGACGCCACGGGGCGTGCCGGGCCAGCCACCTGGGAGCTCGGCAATTATCCGAAGGGGGAGGAGAAGCACCCGGTCGCGGGCGTGAGCTGGTACGAGGCCGCTGCGTACGCCGAATTCGCGGGCAAGAGCCTTCCGACGATCTACCACTGGAACGAGGCCGCGCAAACGCGGGCCAGCATGCTCATCGTGCCCGGGAGCAACTTTCGCGGCGCGGGGACGGTTGCCGTGGGAGGCGACGGCGCCTGGAGCGGCTTCGGCACGACCGACATGGCCGGCAACGTGAAGGAGTGGTGCTGGAACGAGAGCGCGGGCGGCAAGCATTACATCCTCGGGGGCGGTTTCGGAGAGCCGACCTACATGTTCATAGACCAGGACGCGCAGTCGCCCTGGGACCGGAGAGCGAATTACGGATTCCGGTGCGTCAAACTCCCCTCGCCGCCCCCCGCCGCCGCGGCGGCCCGGGTCGAGGCCCCGTTCCGAGATTTCTCCAGGGAGAAGCCGGTCTCCGACGAGGTCTTCGCGGCGTACAAGGGACTCTACTCATACGACAGAGGCGACCTGGCGGCGAAGGTCGAAGCGACGGAGACGACCGAGGACTGGACGCAGGAGAAAATCAGTTTCAACGCGGCTTACGGAGGCGAGCGCGTCATCGCCTACCTGTTTCTGCCGAAGAACGCGGCCCCTCCGTATCAGACGGTCGTCTACTTCCCGGGCTCGGGTGCCATCCACACGGACAAGTTCAGTCTCTCCATCTATGCCGATTTCATTCCGAAGAGCGGGCGGGTTCTCATGGCCCCCATCTACAAGAGCACGTTCGAGAGGCGGGACGACCTGAAGTCGGACTATCCGGAGCCCACGGCCTACTGGCGCGATCACGTCATCGCCTGGTCGAAGGACGTCGGCCGCTCGATCGACTACCTCGAGACACGGAAGGACATCGCCAGGGAGAGTCTCGCCTACGTCGGCTTGAGCTGGGGTGGCGCCGTCGCGCCGGTGGTGCTCGCGGTGGAGAACCGTTTCAAAGCCGCCGTCCTAGAGTCCGGGGGGCTCGAGTTTCAACAGGCGCTTCCCGAGGCCGACGCGATCAACTTCGTAACCCGCGTGAGGATGCCGGTGCTCATGCTCAACGGCCGGTACGATCACTTCTTTCCGGTCGAGTCCTCGCAGCTCCCCCTCTTTCGTCTTCTTGGAACACCCGACAAGGACAAGCGGCACGTCATCTACGAGACCGGCCATGCCGTTCCGCGAAAGGAGTTCATTCGCGAGAGCCTCGACTGGCTGGACAGATATCTCGGACCGGTGAAGAGATAGCTAGTGCTTCTTTCCGCGGTCCAGGAGCTTGACGATCTCCTTGAGCTCCTTGACGACCTTCTTGCGCTCCGAAAACTCGGAAGGGGAAGCCCGGTGTGAGGAGGTGGACGTGGATTCTGAGAGGAACGCAGGCTCGGCGAGCTCGGGCTCACGGGCGCCGGCGGGCAGGCGAGACGGCGCGGAGGGCTTCGGAATCTGCTTCTGCATGGCGGGAGACGGCGCGGAGGGTTGCGGAGGCTGCTTCTGCTCGGCGGGAGACGGCGCGGCTTTCAGGCCGTCTTCGAAGCGGCCTTCGGCAATCTCGGCTTCGAGGCGCTTCTTGGCGCCCGCGACGGTGAACCCCTCGTCGTAGAGAAGCTCCCGGATGCGGGCGATGATCTTGACGTCGCGGGACGAGTAGAGCTTGGCGGCGCCTTTTTCCTTCCCTTCGGTGAGCGCCGGGAATTCGGTCTCCCAGTAGCGCAGGACGTAGGGCGCGACCTCGGCGATCCGGCATGCCTCGGCCGGCTTGTAGAACTCCTGTTCGGTTCTTGCCACTGAAATACTCTAACCCCTTCTCGCGTCTCTGGGACTCTTGACTTTAGACCTTGGACCCCGGATTTTGGACTTCTCCCCGGACGTTTTTTCCCCGGACCTTCTCCCCTCGACCGGCGTCTGAGCCCGGCCTCGGATGGAGATTCGGATCGGGCTGCCACCGAAGTCCGCGGCCTTTCTGACGATGTTCTCGATGCGGCGGGTCTCGGAGAAATGGAGCGCCTCGGCGCGGTTGGCCACCAGGGTAAAGGTCGGCGGCGCGGAACCGGTCTGCGCGACGTAGAAGACCTTGAGCCTCTTGCCCGAGACGGTGCGTGGCGGCTTGTCGCGCAGCGGGCGGCCGAGCACGCGGTTCAACTCCCCCGTCGTGATGCGGCGGCGCCGGTTCTCCGCCACCCTGGCCGCGGTATCGAGCACGCGGGAAATCCCGCGCCCGGTCCGCGCCGACGCGAGGAGAAGCGGCGCATGAGTCGCGAAGGGAAGATGCTCCTCGACGGTCGCCGCGAACTCCCTCGCGGCCTCCTCACCGGGCCTGCCCGCGAGGTCCCATTTGTTGCCGATGAGAACGAGGCCTTTGCCGGTTTCATAGGCAGCGGCGGCCACCGCCGAATCCTGCGCCGCCACTCCCTCGTTGGCGTCGAGAACCAGAAGCACGACGTCGGATTCCTCGATTCGCTTCCTGGCGGAGACGACCGAAAGGACTTCCGGCCCCCGCTCCGTGCGGGACTTGCGGCGGATGCCCGCGGTGTCCACGAGCCGGAAGCGCCGGCCGGCGTGGACGAGCACCGCGTCCACGGAGTCTCGCGTCGTTCCCGGTATCTCCGACACGATCGCCTGTTCCCGCCCGAGGAGCGCATTGACGAGAGAGGATTTCCCCACGTTGGGGCGGCCGACGACAGCCAGCGCGATCTCCGCGGAACCGTCCGCCGACCGGTCCTCCGTCCTTTCCGTTGAAATTCCTTCCGAAGAGGATGCCGACATCCTCGCCGCGATCGCCGCCTGGATGTCGTCCACGCCGACGGCATGCTCGGCGGAGACGCCGTAGACCTCCGGGAATCCGAGCTCCCACGCCTCGACCTCGCCCTCGCTCCCTTCCTTGCGGTCGATCTTGTTGGCCGCCACAATGGTGTCCGCCCCGGCCTCTCGCGCCGCCCGCGCCGCGGCCCTGTCGCCCGGCAGGACTCCCGCCGAAGCGTCCATGACGAGCACGACCAGGTCCGCGCCGCGGATTGCCGCGAGCGCCTTCTCCCGCACCGCTTTCGGAATGGGCTCCCTGCCTTCGGGGTCGAAGCCGCCCGTATCCACCAGACGATAGATCCGTTCGTCGGGAAGACTCGCGTCGGCCTCGAGGACATCCCGGGTCATTCCCGGCAGATTGTGCACCAGTGAGCGACGCCGTCCAAGCAGCCGATTGAAGAGCGCGGACTTGCCCACGTTCGGCCGCCCCGCGATGACCACCTTGAATCTCCCTCTCGCCCCGGGAGAGGGCCGGGGTGAGGGCGCGTCGATCACCACGTCAACTCTAGCAGGCCGCTGAAAAATGGATGCGGGTGTCGTGTCTGGCCTTTTGCAACTCGCGACGCAAGGAAGACTCTCTCGCAGAGAAGACTCTTCTCTTGGAAAGCGTCGCGTGCAAAAGGCCAGCCACCGCAAGCGGTTGCGGCGGCGCAGGGCCGTCTGCGGCGTCGCCGCTCCTCCCCGATGCGCCCCGGCATCGCCTTCGTCGCGGCTCCTGGCATCCGACCCCGCGGCGCTCGCAACGCCACCCACACCCTTTTTCAGCAGCCTAGGACGCGCGCCGAACGCCTCCGGCGAGCCGCAGAGAGACGCGGGGATGCTGAAAGGGATGGACTTCCGGAAAGTTCGTGAAGATCCATCCGCTGAAAATCTCGCTGCCTTTCTCGATGACGCTGATGCGCGCGGCCGGGTTGCTCGGCTCGACACCCTGCGACGTGATCTCGTCGGCCGCCATCGTGAAGGCGGGCAGGAAAACATCCGAACGGACCTCTATCTCCGAATCCGGGACGCGCGCGGAGCCGCCGAGCGGCACATCCACGGCGCCTTCCTTGCCGCTGCCCGAGTTCTTCCAGGTCAGGCGTATCGCGGAATAAGTCTTCGCGACCTCGGGTGGCACGACCAGACGCGTGGGAACCTTCGGCGCTCCGGGGGATCCGGCCCCGGCTTCCGTTCCGGTGCTCCGGCCGCCCTCTCTCCTGACACGCAGTGCACGTGAGAGCCGTCAGGAAACAAAGCCCTGTCATCCTGAGCGCAGCGAAGGATCTGCTCCGGCCGCTCCTACAGGTCACGGGAGCAGATTCTTCGGGCCTTTGGCCGTCAGAATGACAAACCGGGTCTGCTCCTCTCATCAGGTGATCCTCCGGGTCCTCCGGGCAAGCGCGGGCGCCGGCGCAACGGCGCCGGGAAGGCGGAAATCGAGGCGGCGACGCGCCTCATCGATCGCGGAAAGCCTGACGCGCACGCTGTCACCCAGCCGGTAGGATTTCCCGCTCGAGCGGCCCCGCAGCCGGTGCTGCTTCTCCTCGTACGCGAAGAAGTCCTCCCCGAGGGCGGACACGGGAACCAGGCCTTCGACGAAGAAGTCTTTGAGCATCACGAAGAGGCCGAATGATGTCACACCGGTAACGAAGGCGTCGAATTCCCGCCCGACCTTGTCCTTCATGAAGACGATCTTCTTCCACAGAAGGCTCTCGCGTTCTGCCTGCTCGGCGCGGCGCTCGCGTTCGGAAGAGAGCCTCGCCATCCCGGCTAGGCTTTCGTTCACCGATTCGAAGTTCTTGGCCGGCACCGGCCGTCCTTCCTCGAGCAGCATCGTCAACTGCCGGTGAACGACGAGATCCGGATACCGGCGGATGGGGGAGGTGAAGTGACAGTAATAGGGAGCGGCCAGCGCGTAATGGCCGCGGCATTCCTCACTGTAGAGCGCCTTGCGCTGCGCCCGCAGGAGCAGGTCCGAGAGCAACCGCTCCTCCGGCTTCCCTTCGATCTTCTTCAGGATCCGCTGAAACGCGGAGGGCGGGACCTCGTCCAGATCGCCCTTCAACTCATACCCGAAGCTCTCGAGCACTTCGCGCAGGTCCACGAGCCGGTCCGGATCTGGCCGGTCGTGCACCCGGTAGATCGACGGCTGCTTGGAAAAGAGCAGCTTCTTCGCCACGGCCTCGTTGGCCGCAAGCATGAACTCCTCGATCAGGCGGTGGGCGACGTTGCGCGACTCCGGCACGATCCCGACGACGAGCCCCTCGTCGTCCAAGACCACGTCGGCATCCGGCAGATCGAAGTCGATCGAGCCGCGCGCGAAGCGCCGCTCCCGCAGGAGAGCGGCGAGCTCCCCCATCGCGCGGAAATCTTCCAGAAACAAGCCGTAGCGGCTCTCGTCCGCCGCGCTCGGGCGCGTCTCCAGCAGCCGCGCGACCTCGGTGTAGGTCATGCGGTGCGCGCTGCGGATCACTCCCTTGACGAATTCCGACTTAGTCACCCGACCCTTCCTGTCGGTCTCGAGAATCGCCGAGAGGACCAGCCGGTCCACGCGCGGATTCAACGAGCAGAGGCCGTTGGAGAGACGCTCCGGGAGCATCGGCAGCACGCGCCCCGGGAAATAGACCGACGTCCCGCGCGAGAGTGCCTCATCATCCAGTGCGGTTCCCGGCGCGACGTAGTGCGAGACGTCCGCGATGTGCACGCCCAGGCGGAAGCCATGGGACGTGCGCTCCACCTCCACCGCGTCGTCGAAGTCCTTGGCGGTCTCGCCGTCGATCGTGACGACGCGGTGATCGCGGAAGTCCCGGCGCCCCAGCAGCTCGTCCTGCGCGACCTCTTCGGGAAAGGCCTCCGACTCTTCGACGACTTGTTGCGGGAAGCGCGGCGGCAGGCCGTGGGACCGCAGCACGATCTCGATGTCCACGCCCGGCTCTCCCAGAAACCCGATCCGCTCTTCGACGACGCCATGCGCGATCCGGCGCGCGTCGGGAAACGAGGTCAGGCGCGCTTCGACGATCTCGCCGGGGCGGGCGCCGTGCGCCTTGCCTTCCGGGATGCGCACGACCGCGTCGATTCTCGGGTCGTAGGGCACCACGACCTTGTGTCCCTCTTCCGCCTGGAATCTCCCGACGACGCGCTCCCGCGCGCGGATGAGAACCTTGACGACGGTCCCGGAGATCCGGTCGCTTCCGGCAGGGCCACGGCGGGCTGACGCTCGGGCGCGCGTCCGCTCCTCGCGCGCCAGCACGGCGTCGCCGTCCATGGCACCGTGCATGCCGGAGCGGGGCACGAAAAGGTCGGCGCCGCCTTCCACGAGCACGAAGCCGTACCCTTCGGGCCGAACGCTCAGGCGTCCCGCGGTCAGGTTCGAGAATTCGATAGCGGAATACTTCTCCCCCCGCACCCGGGCGACCTCTCCCTTGCGCTCCATTGAGTCGAGACGCTCGCGGAATGCCTCTTCCTGATCGGACTCGACGCGGAAAACCCGGACGAGATCTTTGAAGGAGAGGATCCGCGCGCGCTTCTCGCGCAGGCGCTCGAGGATTTCGGATTCGCGCGGCAGCACGCGCGGCAGTCTACCCTCAGCCGGCGCGTTCCCGCCGGCTGGTGGCACGCCATCTGCTTTGGATGACAACCGAGCAAACAAGGCAAACGAGATAGGAGTGAAGCGTGCGGACTGGCCGGCGTGTAAGCCGCTGGTGCGCAAGCGTGAACACCTTGAGCCCTTGCTTCCGACTCTGTCTTGCAGGCATTCAGGAGGGTTCGTAAGTGACAAAATTGAGGACATACCACCTCGGCCTCCTGCTGACTTGTGGCGCCCTCGCTCTGGCGCGGACCGCCCGCTCCCAGGAGAAGCCGGCCCCTTTGGACGACTTGCTCGAGGCGAAGGTCAGCGCCGCCTCCAAGTATGAGCAGACGGAACGGCGTGCGCCGGCGTCGGTGACTATCGTGACCTCGGAGGACATCCAGCACTTCGGATACCGCACGCTCGCCGACGTTCTCGGCTCCGTCCGTGGCTTCTACGTCAGCTACGACCGCAACTACACCTACGTGGGCGTCCGGGGCTTCAGCCGCCCCACGGACTTCAACAGCCGCATCCTGCTCCTGATCGACGGGCACACTGTCAACGAGAACTTCTACGGGACGGCGATGCTCGGGCCGGAGTTCGGACTCGACCTGACGGCGGTCGAGCACGTCGAGATCGTCCGCGGACCAGGCTCCGCCCTCTACGGCACCGGCGCGATGCTCGGCGTCATCAACGTCGTCCTGAAGAAGGGGAGCGCGGCCGCAACCGGGTCAGCCGCCGTGGGCGTGGGCAGCTACGGCCGCTCGAACGCCTATCTTTCCGCCGGGACCGAGACGAAGAGCGGTCTCGACCTTTTCGCCGCCGCGTTCGGCACGGACGTCAGAGGGCAGGACCTCTATTACTCCGAATACGCGTCCGACCCCGCCACGCACGGCGTCGCCCGCGGGCTCGACCGCGAAAGATCCTACGGCTTCGCGGTCCACGCCTCGTACGAGGGTTTCCACTTTCTCGGCCTGACCACCTCGCGCAAGAAGGCCATTCCGTCGGGCGCCTACGACGTCGTCTTCGGGCAACAGGGAGCGGAGACCACCGACAAGCAACAGTTCCTGGACCTCTCCTACGAAGCTGAGCTCGCCTCGAATCTCGCTCTCAAGACGCGGGGCTTCGCCGAGTTCTATGGCTACAAGGGACAGTACCCGTACGACCGGATGCAGTTCGACGGCACCGACGACAACTGGTATGGAGGCGAGGCGCAGCTCAAGTGGGACCCGCGGCCCGACAACCGCGTCGTCGCCGGGGTCGAGTACCGCCGGGACACGCGCGCCGACTACCGCAACTTCACTGCAACGCAGACATACTTCCGAGGGAACTTTCCCTCCAGTGTCGTCTCGGCGTACCTTCAGGATGAGTACCAGCTCACCGAGGACCTCGCTCTCTTCGCGGGCCTGCGGCACGACCGCTATTCGACAGGGTTCAGCAGCACCAATCCGCGCGGGGCGCTCGTGTATTTCGCATCCCCGCGCGCGACCGTGAAGCTCCTCTACGGCCGGGCGTTCCGCGCTCCCAACGGCTACGAGGTCCACTACGAGGATCCCCTTTCCGGCGCGGAAGGGAACCCGGACCTGAAACCCGAGCGGATCGAAACGGCCGAGGCGGTCTGGGAGCAGCGGCTGGGGCAGTCTCTCTTCGGGACCGTCTCCCTCTACCAGTCGCGTTTCCGCGATCTGATCGAGCAGACGACCGACCCGTCCAACTCCCTCCTGCAGTTCCAGAACCTGGAATCCGCGACCGCCCGCGGGGTCGAGCTGGAACTGAAGGCGAGGCTCGCCGGCGGGCTCGATGCCTATGGCAGCTACGGCTTCCAGCGCGCCACGAGCAGCCGGTCCGGCGCCACGCTCACGAATTCCCCCGAGCACATTGCCAAGCTCGGAGTCTCGCATCCTCTGCGCTGGGGCCTGACCGCCTCCACCAACCTGCGCTACGAGAGCAGCCGCGCGACCGTCCAGAACACGCGCACGGACCCCTACCTCCTGGCCAACGTGACGCTGACATTCGAGCCGGCGGGCTCGCCGCTGCGCCTGCAGGTCCAGGCGCGTAATCTCTTCAATACGAATTACGCGCTGCCCGGAGGATACGAGCACCGGCAGGCCGCGATCCCGCAGGACGGCCGCAACTTCACGGCTAGCGTGGAGTACCGGTTCTGACCACGAGCCGCCTCCTCCGACACAGCCTCGTCCGGGCGCTCTCGGGAGCGGCGCTGGCAGCAGCCGCGCTCCTCGCCGCGCCCGCGGCCCCGGCCGCCGACATCGCGGTCCCGACGGAGATCCAGGCTCCGCTCTTCGCCAAGATCATCACGTTCGACAGAAGCTTCGTCTCGCGCCCGCCGCGAGAGATCGTTATCAGCATCCTCTATCAGCGCAAGGTGAGGTCCTCGCTCGACGTGAAGGACGACTTCTTGAGGGCCCTCGACCGGATCCCCGGGCGGCAGGTCGCAGGTTTTCAATTCCGCTGCATCGCGATCGATTGGGACGGCTCGAAGGACATCGCTGCCGTTCTGGCCCAGGAACGCCCCCACGTCCTCTACGTCGCGCCGCTGCGCTCGGTGCCGATCGAGAAAGTCGCCGCGGCGGCCCGGGCCCAGGGAATTCACACGTGGACGGGAATCCCCGAATACGTCGAGCGCGGCCTGGCCGTGGGCATTGGTCTGCGCGGAGAGCACCCCCTGATCCTGGTCAACCTGACCGCGGCCCGCGCCGAGGGGGCCGATATCTCCTCCCAGCTCCTGAGCATAGCCCGAGTCATTCCATGAAGATCCGTACGAAGATGGTGCTCTTCGTCTCCCTGCTGATCGGGGGCATCTCGGCCTTCATCTTCCTCTACTTCCCCGCTCGCACGAAGGCGCGCATCATCCAGTCGGTCCAGACGGAGGCGCAGAGCGTCTCGCTCGCCGCGGCGTTCAGCATCGCGCCGGCTCTCCTCTTCGGAGACAGCGAGACGGGCCGGTCGACGCTCCAATTGACCGAGAAGATCGGCGATCTGGCATACCTCGTGGTCCTCGACGCGCGCCACAGCCCCTTCGCCGCGGTGCGGGAGGACCTCGCGAAGGACCATTTCCGCGACGCGAACTCCAGCCCCGACCGGACGGCGGGCGAGATGTTCCGCGCAACCGTGCCGATCCTGCACGACGGCAGGCGGATCGGCACGCTGTTGGCGGGGTTTTCCCTCCGGCCCATGCATGCCGAAATCCTGCGCATGCGGCGGACGATCGCTCTGGTCAGCGTCGTGGTCTTCTTCTTCGGGGTCATCGCCGCCTTCGTGATCAGCACGCTGGTGACCCGGCCGATCGCGCAGATGGCCGAGGCGGCCGAAGCCATCTCTCGCGGAGACTTCGACCAGCGGGCTCCCGTCGCCGCTCGCGACGAGGCCGGCCAGCTGGCCTCCTCCTTCAACCTGATGCTGGACCGGCTGGCCGCCGCCCGGAGCGCTCTGGAGAAGTTGAACGGCGACCTCGAGCGCCGGGTGTCTGAGCGGACCCTCTCGCTCGAGCAGGAGGTCGAGGAGCGGCGGCGGGGAGAAGAGGCGTTGAGGCGGGCGAACGAGCGGTTCGCGCTCGCGGCGGCCGCGGTCAACGGCGCGATCTACGACTGGGACATCGAGAACGGAAGGATCGGTTGGACCGACGGCTTGACCCGGGTCTTCGGCTACCCGCTCAAGGACGTTCCGGCCGATGTGAAGTGGCGAACGGGCCGGATCCACCCGGACGACGCCGCACGGGTGCAGGCGCAGCTCTCGCAGGACGTGCGGTCGCAGGAGGACTTCGTCGCCGAGTACCGCTTCCGCGCGAAGGATCAGTCCTACCTTCAGGTCTGGGACCGGGGCCGTGTCGTCCGGGACGAGAAGGGCCGCGCGGTACGGATCGTCGGCTTAATCGAGAACGTCACGGAGTTGAAGCTGCTGGAGGCAGAGCTGCGCCAGTCCCAGAAGATGGAGGCAATCGGAAGGCTGGCCGGCGGCGTCGCGCACGACTTCAACAACCTGCTGACAACGATTCTCGGGTATGCCGAGCTGCTGATGGGCAGCCTCGGCGACGGCCCGGAGCGCGAGGAGGTCAGCGAGATTCAGAAGGCCGGCGAACGCGCGTCCCGCTTGACACAGCAGCTCCTGGCCTTCAGCCGCAAGCAGATCGTGGAGCCGCGGGTCCTGAATCTCAACGCGATCGTCGCTGACACCGAGAAGATGCTCCGCCGCGTCATCGGCGAAGACATTCTGCTCGAGACGAGGCTCGACCCCTCCATCGCGCCGATTCGCGCGGACCGGGGGCAGCTCGATCAGGTGCTGATGAACATCGCCGTCAACGCGCGCGACGCCATGGAGCAGGGGGGTCGGCTGACGATCGCGACGTCGAACGCCCGGCTCGACGAGCGGTTCGCCCGCGACCATCCGGGCGCGAGGGCCGGGCCATACGTCTTGATCTCCATCGCGGACACGGGCTGCGGCATGGGCGAGGACACCCTGAAGAGAGTCTTCGAGCCCTTCTTCACGACGAAGCCCCCCACCAAGGGCACCGGCCTCGGGATGGCCACCGTCTACGGCATCGTCAAGCAAAGCGGCGGTTACATCTGGATCGACTCCCAAAGAGGAGAGGGCACGACGGTTTCGATCTGGTTCCCGCAGGCGGACGGGGAAACGACTCACTCCGGCGCGAAATCCCGGGCGCTGCCGCCCCTGGGAGGGTCGGAGACAGTCATGCTCGTGGAGGACGAAGACGGCGTGCGGAAGCTGGTCCGCGGCGTGCTCCAGTCCCACGGCTACACCGTCCTCGAGGCGAGCGATGCGAGCGTAGCCCTGCGCATCGCGAAGGAGACCGAGAGCCCGATCGACCTCTTGTTGACCGACGTCGTCATGCCGGGCATGAGCGGACGCGAGCTCGCCGACCGGCTGCTGCGGGAGAGGCCGCAGACCCGCCTCCTCTATGTGTCCGGCTACACGGAGGACACGATCCTGCTCCACGGCGTCCGGACCTCGGGAACCGCGTTCCTCTGCAAGCCCTTCCCGCCGGACGTGCTGCTGCGGCGGGTGCGAGAGGTCCTCGACGGCACGCAGAGTCCCCAGAGCAGCTCCGACCGACTCCCGATCGTCTAAGAACCTGCCGTCCGGAGCGTAGGGCACGTTCGCGCGCGCGGTCGGCCGATTCCGGCAGCCACCCGGGGCCGCTCCCCAGACTCAGATTGCTCTCGTCTGCCCCCCGCTGCGACGAGGCCACACACCGCTGGAAACCTGCCTGACGCCGCAGGCCGCGTCGTGTATCGTTTCGGCGACAGAAGGAGTTCTCATGCTCAAGAATCGGCTGCTCTCTTTAGCCGTCGTGGCCGCGTTCCTGGCTCCGGAGGCGCCGCGGCCACCCGCGGCGCCGGCGCGGCCGGCCACCGATGTCTATCATGGCATCCCCGTCCGCGACGACTATCGCTGGCTCGAGAACTGGTCCGATCCGCAGGTGCAGAAGTGGAGCGAGGCGCAGAACTCTTATGCTCGATTTGTCCTGGATGGCCTGCCCGACCGGGAGGCGATCGCGCGGCGGATCCGGGAGCTCGAGGCCTCTCCGTCCCCGGAGTATTTCGCGCTCGACCAGCGCGGCGGGCTGCTCTTCGCTTTGAAGGACGAGCCTCCGAAACAGTACCCGTTCCTGGTGACGCTCGAGTCCGCCGACGCTCCGCAAAGCGAGCGCGTCCTCGTGGATCCGAACGCCCTCGATCCGAAGGGCAGCACGGCGATCGACTGGTTCGTGCCGTCCCTCGACGGCAAGCTCATCGCCGTCTCGCTCTCGGAAGGGGGAAGCGAGAGCGGCACGGTCCGCGTGTTAGATGTTGCGACGGGCAAGCCGCTGCCGGACGTCCTCCCGCGCGTCAATGGCGGAACGGCAGGAGGCAGCCTGGCCTGGAACGCCGGCGCCACCGGCTTCTTCTACACGCGCTACCCGCGCGGCGGCGAGCGCCCGCCCGAGGACATGGACTTCTACCAGCAGATCTGGTTCCACAAGATCGGCGCGCGGACGGAGGAAGACAGCTACTCGATTGGCAAGGATTTTCCGCGAATCGCGGAGACGACGCTCCAAAGCTCTCCGGACGGGCTCGCCATCCTCGCTTCCGTCAGGAACGGGGACGGCGGGGAGGTCGCCCAGTTCCTGCTCGGTCCCGCCGGGAGCTGGACGCAGGTCTCCACCTTCGCGGACAAAGCCGTGGACGCGCGCTTCGGGCCGGATCGCGCGCTGTACCTGCTCTCCAGAAGCGGCGCGCCCCGCGGAAAGATCCTGCGTCTCGCGCTCGAGACTCCCTCGCTCGAGAAGGCCAGGGTGGTCGTACCCGAGAGCGACGCCGTCATCAGTCACTTCCGCGCGACGGAGAACCTGGTCTACGTCGTAGACACGGTGGGTGGGCTCCACCGGATCCGCGTCTTCGACCACGCCGGGCAGGCGCGGGAGAAGGTCCCGATCCTCCCGGTGTCGTCGGTCGGCTCGATCGTGCCGCTTCCCGGCGACGAGGTGCTCTTCTTCAACCAGAGCCACCTCGTGCCCCGGGCCTGGTACCGCGTGGGACCGGGCGGAAAGGTCGTCCGGACGGCCCTGGCGAAAAAATCGCCGGCCGACTTCCGGGATACCGAGGTGGTGCGTGAAACGGCGACCTCGAAAGACGGCACCAAAGTTCCGCTCACAATCCTCCGCAAGAAAGGGACGAAACTCGACGGAAACCGGCCGGTGATCCTGACGGGCTATGGCGGCTTCGGAATCAGCGAGACCCCCTTCTTCTCCGAGGGGATCCGTCTCTGGATCGAGCAGGGAGGCGTCCTGGCGGACGCGAACCTGCGGGGCGGCGGCGAGTTTGGCGAGGCGTGGCACCTGACGGGGAACCTGACGAAGAAACAGAATGTTTTCGACGACTTCCTCGCCTGCGCGCAGTTCCTGATCGACGCGGGTTATACGCGGCCGGAGCGGCTGGCAATTCAGGGAGGGTCGAATGGAGGTCTCCTGATGGGCGCGGCGATCACGCAGCGGCCGGGCCTCTTTCGTGTCGTCGTCTCCTACGTCGGCATCTACGACATGTTGCGAGTCGAGCTGTCTCCCAACGGCGCGTTCAACGTGACCGAGTACGGCACCGTAAAGGACCCGAAGCAGTTTGCGGCACTCTACGCCTACTCCCCCTACCACCATGTCTCCGACGGCAAGCGCTATCCGGCGATCCTCTTCCTGACGGGAGCCAACGATCCGCGGGTCGACCCGATGCAGTCGCGCAAGATGACGGCGCGCCTGCAGGCGGCGACGGGCTCCTCGGCTCCGGTCCTCCTGCGCACGAGCGGAAGCTCCGGCCACGGCTTCGGCACCGCCCTCGACGAGGCGCTGGCTCAGGAGACGGACGCGTGGTCCTTCCTCTTCTGGCAACTCGGCTTGAAGTACCGCCCGGTGCAACTGCGTTCGACGGCGAGGACAGGAAGGTGACGGTGGCGGTCCGGCTTCTGATCACGGGCGGGACATTCGACAAGGAGTACGACGAGCTGACCGGGACTCTCTACTTCAAGGATACGCATGTTCACGAGATGCTCCGGCTCGGCCGCTGCCGGCTCGATGTCGCCGTGCGGACCGTCATGATGGTGGACAGTCTCGAGATGACCGGCGCGGACCGCGAGACGATCCTGGCCAACTGCCGCCAGGCAAACGAGGGGCGGATCGTCATCACGCACGGCACGGACACGATGGTCGAGACGGCCCGTGTCCTGGCCACCGGAGCCGGCGACAGGACGATCGTCCTAACAGGCGCGATGGTCCCCTACGCCTTCGGAAGCTCTGACGGCCTCTTCAACCTGGGCAGCGCCCTCTCCTTCGTCCAGGTCCTCCCCCCAGGCGTCTACATCGCCATGAACGGCCGTTGCTTCCCGTGGGACCGAGTCCGCAAGAATACAGCCCTCGGCATCTTCGAGGAGATCCCCGACTGACTCCGGGCTGAGCTTCTTCGACGGGGACCGGCCTGGGGTCCGCTGGACCGAACGTCGGGAGGTTGTAAGATTGACTCGATCGAAAATCGAGTAAGCGATGTCGGCTGTCTCCCATGTCCGATCCGGGACGGCGTTTTCATCGCAAGAGCGTCGCCCCTCCCGGTTAGCGGCAGCGTCCTGTCGTCGCACTATCGGTGTCTTGCTGCTCCTTGGGTTTCCTGTCGCCTCGACAGGGGGACGAGGTTGGCAAGCTCGTTGGCCGCCGGCTGAGTCCGGGCATCATTGCCGGAGGGAATTATGGTGAAGATCGGATCCGAACTTCGCGCGTTTGCAAGAGCCCGGTTGATGCTTGGTGTCATTACCACGGTTCTGGTCGCGGGACTCGTTACGGCGGCTGTAACGATAGATGGCAACGATAGCCGACGAGCCGGGACGACTGCCGCTGGCAGGGCCGGAAGAGCTGACCACGACGACACTCTTTGGGCAACCGGCTCAGGCTTCGCCAGCCGACTCGAACAGCTCAAACCACAAGCGGACGTCGTTGAGCTGATCGGTCAAGCCTCGCCGCTGGACACAGCCCACGCCGACGTTGACGGCCTCCCCCTCATTCCCTCGGAGAATGTCGTTGACATGGACCTATCGCCTAATCGCTCTCTCCCATTCGGGGTCCTGCATGTGCCCGGCCCTGCCGGAGCAGCCGCGGGTACACAGACCGCCTTCATGAGCGTCAGCCCCGATGTCGCCAACCCGAGCACCAATGCCGCCATCGGTACGCTCCTGACCAACTTCACGCCGGGAGAGCCGATTCAGTTCTTCATCAGTGGGTCCCTCGCGGGCACCACCGTTGCTGACAGCTATGGCCGGATCGGCGCCAGACTCGACGCTCCCGCGGGCGAGGGCTATCTCACTTTCGAGGGCATCGGTCCGACCAGCGGCAAGCGCGCCGGAGGGGTGGCCGGGGTACTGACCGGCGCGACCCCCCTGCCCGGCGTGGCGATTGGTCCTCACGCCATCAACCCCAACGGGTCCAGCACTATCCACATGGTAGGCTCCCGCTATCCGGCAAACACCCCGGTGACCATCGCACGCAACGGCGTGCCGCTAGGCACTGTAACAAGCGAGAGTAACGGAGGCTTCTTCATAACGGTTCCCGTGGCGGCCGGCGCCGACACCTCGGCCGTCTACAGCGCCAACTCCATCGCGGCAGGCAGCCTGAATGGCCAGAGTATCGAAGAGCGCGCTGACGCAGGCACACCGCCCCAGGGTGATCAGAATGTCTCGCGCGCCTATTTCGATCGCGCCGTGTTCTCCTCAACCGGTGCGACTCTGGGCTGGGTGGGCGAGGGCTTTCAGCCAGGCGAGACAGTCAATATCAGCGGTTGCTCCACTGGCTCCGCCACTGCGGATAGCAATGGGGCCGTGTCTCTCTTCGTGAGCTTTGGCGCAGGCACCGGCGTTGGTCAATGCGTCTATACGGGCGGAATGAGCGGTCGAGTAGCCAGGTCCACGGCCCAGGGCGACTCCAACGCCGTCAATGTGCCTGCTGCAATCAATGCTCCCGCTACTCTCCCAAACGCCGGGGCTAGCTTCGTGTTCTTGTACGACCGGCTGACTGCCAGCCAGACCGGCATCATCTATATCGACGGCGTGAGCCAGGGCCCCGCCAGTACAAACGCGAGCGGCTACGGCTCAGTCGCGCTCATCGCACCAGGCTCCGCCGGAATCCACTCGGTGGTCTTCGCCGGGTCATCCGGACAGGTGGCCATTGCTCCGCTATATGTCATCGCGGCCGGCCTGACTCCAACTCCGACGGGCACTTCAACGGCAACCCCAACGAGCACTCCGGTGAGTACGCCGACCGCCCGCCGCCTGCCCCGTGTCATTCCATTTCGCTGAATCCTTGACGGCGACCTCGCGCTTGAGCTTCGAGTCTCGCGCCCTGTACACCTCTCCCATCCCGCCCGCGCCGAGCGGCGAGAGGATCTCGTATGGGCAGAGCCGGAAACCGGCTGTCAGGAACACCCTGGCGGAGATTATAGGCTGCTCATGGCCCGCCCCCGGGGCTTGCAGTCCAGCTTAAGCCCGGGTCCCAGGGCCGACGGGTGGCGCCGGACGGAGACCTCGCGCGCGGGCGGAGGAGCCCTTCCGTAGTCCAACTGGACGGTCCGCCCGCAGTCCGCGCGCGAGGTGGACGGCGACACGACCCGTCGGCCCGACTTTTTCGCCAACAGGACTCTCGAAACTCAAACTAGGTCACGACCCGCCAACGCCTGTCGTTGAACGACCGGCTGCCGAGGAGTATCGTAGCGACAGCTCGTCGACCTGAACCAATGATTGATATTGAGAAGGAGTGATGAGGACCGTCGGCAGAGTGATCGCGGCCGCTTTCTTTCTGACGGTTTCTGCCTTCGGCCTATCCGCCGGCGAAGTGGTTGTGCTCCAGGGAGGCGCCAGGATCGAACTCCAGAAGCCCCCGGTGCGCCAGGGCAACGTTGTGATGCTGACCCGAACTGACGGCACGTTGCTTTCCGTTCACGATGCCGACATCGACTGGAAGGCGACCGCAGCCGCCAGGACCACAACGCGGGCTCCCGCGAAAGAGGGGGCCGCAGTCCAGGCGCCACCGGAGAGGCCGGCACAGGCCAGGCGCGTCGCCGGCCGGGATGGGCCCAAAGCGCGCCTCAGGCTGACCGATGCGGACGTCGCGCACGTCGTTGAGGAGGAGCCGGCGCCCGGCGAGAAGAAGGGGAACGAGGCGCGCTCGGGAGTCGCCCGCCCGAGGGTCGCCGACTCCACGCAGGAGAAGGTCGGGGGCAAGCCCATGCTCTACGACTTCACCGCCGCCTGGTGCCCTCCCTGCCATGTGCTCGATACGGAAGGTTTTGGAGATCCCCAGATCGCGTCCCTGGTCAACAGCTCATACCTGCTCTCGCGCGTCGTAGACCGCAAGCGAGAGGACGGGAAGAACCCGCCCGCGATCGACGAGCTCGAGGGCCGGTATTCCGTCAACGCCTTCCCCACGCTCGTAGTGGCCACACCCGACGGCCGTCTCATCGCAAGACTAGAAGGCTATCCCGGACGCAAGAGTCTCCTCCATTTCCTCCAGGAATCCAGCCGCAAGACGCCCTGACGTCCTCCCGGTCGCCGCGTGCCGTACCGACCGGCTGCTGGTGACATCCGGTGCTCCTGGTCGAGGGGCCGAGCCGGGTTCCCGCCGTGATGCTCAAGGTCTTCCTCCGAAGGATATCCTCGCGCCAACAAAGGAGAAAAAAGTGGGAAGTATTGCCGCGGTCCTGATTGTCGGACTTCTTCTCCCCGGTCGGATTCAAGGGGCTGCCCCGCCCGGCAACCCCGACGTCGCCGCCGCCCGCGCCCTGTTCGAGCGAAACCTCGAAGCGATCCGGCTGCGCGACAAGGCAGCTTATCTCTCCTGCTACCTCGACTCCACGAAGCTCGCCAAGGCCGGCGCCGACGGGACCGCGCTCGGATATCCGGCGTTCGCGAAAGCCGCGGGCGAGAACTGGCCGGATACGTTCGACGCGAGCGACCTCGAGGTCGTGTCGGTTCAATCTGGAATCGTGTATGGCACGTACCGCTACCGCGTCCGCTACGGAGCCGATGAGCAGACGGGCGTCTCCGAGAGACTTTTCGTGAAGACTCCGGCCGGTTGGAAGATCGCGATGACGAGCGCCTTCCCGGCCCCTCCGGGAACGCCGCCTCCGCCGCGCGCAATCGCCGGAGCGACGCTTGTCGACGGAACGGGAGCGGTACCGGTGCCGAACGCGACGATCGTTCTGCGCGGCGGAAAGATCGATTGCGCTGGCCACTGCGCGATTCCTGCGGGTGTGACGGTTCTGGACGGGCGCGGGATGTGGATCACGCCGGGCCTCATCGATGCGCACGTTCACTTCTCCCAGACCGGCTGGGCGGACGGGCGACCCGATGCGCTCGACGTGCGCGACAAGCATCCGTACGAGAAAGTCGAAGCGGACCTCCAGGAGCACCCGGACCGATTCTTCCGCTCACACCTCTGCTCGGGAGTGACTGCGGTCTTCGACGTCGGCGGATACCCGTGGACGCTCGCAATGGCGCGCCGCGAGCGCGTCGACACGCGCGCGCCCCACGTCGCCGCCGCCGGTCCGCTGCTCTCGACGCTCGACCACTGGCTCAATCTGCCCGCCGAGCGGCAGTTCATCTTCCTGAAGGATGCGGAGTCCGCTCGCACGGGGGTTGCCTACTTGAAATCGATAGGCGCCGAGGCCGTGAAGGTCTGGTACATCGTGAGACCGGACCTCCCCGTCGAAAAGTCGGCGCCGGCCGTGCTCGCTGCCGGCGAAGAAGCACGCAAGGCGAAGTTGCCGCTCATCGTGCACGCGACGGGGCTCGCGGAGGCGAAGGTCGC
>WNFV01004750.1_pt1 | contig 23351 bp, 20 predicted proteins | sample 5400101 | NCBI WGS metagenome assembly WNFV01 (sample SAMN13153361, study PRJNA577476) | soil metagenome | isolation source: 115 cm soil or saprolite under grassland replicate 1 | place: USA:California | collected 2016-06-15 | reverse complement strand
TGCGCGAGATGCTGAGCGTCACGGCGTCCGTGATCGGAGCCGGCATCGGCGAGTCCGTCGTACTCGTCACCGACGGCCGCTTTTCCGGCGCGACCCGCGGGCTGATGGTCGGGCACGTCGCGCCCGAGGCCGCACGCGGTGGACCGCTTGCGGTTGTGCAAGACGGCGATGTGATCGCAATCGACGTGGACGAGGGCACGCTCGTCGTGGAACTCGACGACCGGGAGCTGGCCGAGCGCCTCGTCGGATGGCAGCCCCCTCCCCCACGCTATGACGTTGGTGTGTTCGCGCGCTACCGGGCGCTCGTGTCGTCCGCGTCCGACGGCGCTGTTCTCGTGCCGCCCGCGTGACGCGCTTCGCCGGCAAGCGTGCGCTCGTCACCGGCGCCGGGTCTGGCATTGGCGCGGCCGTCGCGCAACTGCTCCAGACCGAGGGCGCAGAGGTCGTCGCCGCGGACCTCACCGGGACGGACGTTCACCTTGACGTCCGCGACGAGGCGCAGGTTGCCGCTGTCGCGCATGACGTCGACGTGCTCGTCAACGTCGCAGGCATCGGGTCGACGACCAACGCCCCCCAGACTTCGCTCGCTGTTTGGGAGGACGTCTTCGCCGTGAACGCGCGGGGCACGTTCCTCTGCTGCAAGCACGCGATCCCGACCATGATCGCGCGCGGCGGCGGGTCGATCGTCAACATCGCGTCCGTCGCAGCCATTGTGGGCCTTCGCAACCGGGCGGCGTATTGCGCCTCGAAGGGGGCGGTGGTCTCGTTGACCCGTGCGCTCGCAGTCGACCATGTGAGCGACGGCATCCGCGTCAACGCCGTCTGCCCGGGAACCGTCGACTCGCCCTGGGTGCGGCGGCTCGTCGAGGACGCCGGCGAGTCCCTGGACGAGTTGACCGCGCGGCAGCCGCTGGGCCGACTGGGCACACCTGAGGAGATCGCGGAGGCGGTCGCCTACTTCGCCTCCGATGCGGCGAGCTTCGTGACGGGGAGCGTCTTCGTAATCGACGGCGGACTCACGGCGGCCTAGTGCTGGCGCTCGTCACGCAACCGGGTCACGCGCACACAACACACATCGAAGACGTTCCGGCCGTGGAAGCACGCGAGGGCGAAGTGCTCGTCCGCACGCTCGAGGTGGGCGTGTGCGGCACGGACCGCGAGATCTCGGAAGGCCTGTTCGGGATCGCGCCCGAGGACGAGCCGCTGCTCGTGCTCGGGCACGAGGCCCTGGCCGTCGTCGAGCGAAATGGCTACGGCTTCACGCGCGGCCAGCTCGTCACCGCGACCGTTCGCCGCTCGTGCGGCCATTGCATCGCGTGCGCGCAGGACTCGCCGGACTCGTGCCTGACCGGCGACTACAGCGAGCGCGGGATCACACGGCTACACGGCTACGCCCGCGAGCTCGTCGCGGAGGATCCGGAGCAACTGGTCGCAATTCCGAAATCGCTCGGCCGCCTCGGCGTGCTCGCGGAGCCGACGTCGATCTGCGAGCGCGCGCTCCGACACGCCCGGACGATCGGCGGCCGCCAGCCCTGGCAGCTCCAGCGCGCGCTGGTCATCGGTGCAGGCGCGATCGGCCTGCTGATGACGTACCTCCTGCGCCTCGCTGACGTGGAAGTGTGGACGGCGTCGCTCGAGCCTGAGAACGAGCTCGTCGAACAGTCGGGCGCGCGTTACGTCTCGACGCACGACAACGAGCTGTCGGAGCTCGGGAAGTTCGACCTCGTGGTCGAAGCGGCCGGCAACGCGCAGTTGATGGCGCAGACGCTGGGCCTACTCCGCCGGAGCGGAGTCGCGTGCCTGCTCGGGATCGACCCGCGCGACCAGACCGTCGAGCTCGACGGCCCGGTGCTGGGCGTGGACACGATCCTCGAGAACCACGTTCTCTTCGGCAGCGTCAACGCGCAGCGCCATGACTGGCTGACCGCGGTCGCTGATCTCGACCGAGCGCGACGGCGCTGGCCGGAAGCACTGGAGCAATTCGTCACGCTCCGCGTCCCGCTCGACCGTTTCGCTGAAGCATTCGAACATCGGAGCGGCAAGGCGACTCTCGTTCTCTCGGACTAATGGCCGAGCGAAAGCTGCGCTTTCGCTCGGGTTTGGGTACTGCGCTTCGCGCAAAACGCGCGCGGGCTTGGCCCGCGCGCTCCAGGAGGGTCGGCGAAGGTTGTCAACCGTGCGGGGCGGCGATGCTGCGCGTCGCCGCCCCGCATCAGTTCGCCTGCGCATAAGCCGGCTTCGCCCGGCTTACGCTCCGGCTCTGGGCTTGTGGTCGGCGGACGTCTTTCGCCCGCTCCTGGTTACCGTGTCCGGAGGAGGCCTGCGGCCTCTAACGCCTGCCGGGCAAGGTCTTCGTCGACCTCCCCCGGCAAGCCGCTCACGCCGACGGCTCCGCCAGCTCCCTCGTCGAGTGCGCGTCGCTCCGCGCGGCGGTGTAGGCCTTCCGTTGTGCGTTGAGGCGCGTGTCCGGTGCCGCGCCGTCCATCGTCGCGGCAGCAACCAGCTCGCCGTGCGTATCCGCGACGAAAACCGAGACCGGGCCGGACGCTTCGCGAACCACGAAATCGACGATCGCCTGTGCGTCTTTGAGCTTCACGAGGCGATTCTACGAGCCAGGTTTGGTGGGGCCGACGCCAACGTGCTGTAGTTCAAATCCATGAGCGTCGACGTCGCACGCCTCGCACGGCGGGTCCTGGTCCTCGTGGTCTTCTCGGCCCTCCCGGTCCTGGCCGTCACAGCCCCGTCCAGCTCGCCCGCGGCAGCGAGTGTCGCGAGTCACGCCTCGAGCTCCGGCTTCGACGGGATTCGCTTGAAGAACGTCGCCGGCCGCGTCGGACTCGACTTCCGTCAAGGCGCATTTCGCTTCGGTGTCTCGCCCGACCCGGCGGCGATGACCGGAGGCGGGCTGTGTGCTCTCGACTACAACAACGACGGCTGGGTTGATCTCTTTGTCGTCAACTCGTACTCGCAGGCAGACGTCGGCCGGTGGCGTACGCACGGCGGACTCCCTCGAAGCGCACTGTTCAGGAACACGAAGGGCCGGTTCACGAACGTGAGCCGTCGGTCGCAGGCGAACCTCGCGGTACGTGGAGAAGGCTGCGTGGCAGCAGACTTCAACTCGGACGGACGAACGGATCTCTACGTCACGACTGCGGGCTACGACAAGCTGCTCTGGAACAACGGCGACGGGACGTTCACGGAAGGCGCCCGCGCCGCGGGAATCCGTAGCTACGGATGGCATGCGGGAGCCGCGGTCGGAGACGTGAACGGCGACGGGCGGCCGGACCTGTATGTCGCGGGCTACGCAGATCCCAACATCCCCGTTCCCGGCTCCGCAGCCGGGTTCCCGAACAACGTCTCCGGTGTCCGCGACCTTCTCTATCTCAACGCCGGGCGCGACCGCAATGGACATTCGAAGTTCCGCGAGGTGGGTGTTCAGGCAGGGCTCGAGGCCGCGCGCTTCGATCACAGTCTCGGTGCAGTCTTCTCGGACTTCGACGCCGACGGGCGACTCGATCTCTACGTCGCCAACGACGGCGACCCGAACCGGCTGTACCAGAACATCGCCTGGCCGGGTGGGAGAAAAGCCGATCCGGCGGGCCTCGGCTTCCGCTTCGAGGAGCGCGCAGCCAGCGCAGGCGTGGCCGACCCGAGTGCGGGGATGGGTGTCGCGGCTACCGACTTCAACGGCGACGGGCGCACCGATCTGTTCATCTCGAACTCGCGCGGCCAGCCGCATGCGGTCTACACCGGGCAACCGCCGGTCGCCTCGGGATCGTCGTTCAACGACGTCCACGCTGCGTTCGCACCGGCGTTCGGCAAGACGTTCACCGGCTGGGGGGCTTCCTGGGTCGACCTCGACCTCGACGGCAATCCCGACCTCGTGCTCGCGAACGGCGGCATCCCGGTGACCAATCTCGCGCGGGACGCGCAGCCGATCCAGGTGCTCGAGAACATGGGCGCAGCGCCGGGGTCTCTACCGCGATTTACAGACGGGACCACACTCGTGGGCGGCAACGCCCTCCCTCGCGTCGTCGGCCGCGGTCTGACGACGGCGGACTTCGACAACAACGGCCGCATGGACATCGCCATCAACACCATCGGCGGGAAGCTGGAGCTCTTGCGTCCAACGGGAGTGGTCGGCAACTGGCTTGCGGTGCGCCTTGCCCGGTTCTCGCCCGGAGCGGTCGTGACGGCGGTTCTCCCGGATGGGCGGCGGCTGGTACGCGAGGTGCAGGCAGGGACGAGCTATCTGTCATCGCAAGACCCACGAGTTCACTTTGGACTGGGCGCGGCGACCAGCGTGAGTCAGCTGATCGTTCGCTACCCCGGCGGTCAGACCGCGACCCGCAACAGTGTCCCTGCCGACCGCATCGTCGTCTTTCGTCGGCGAGCGACCGCTGCACGACGCCTCTCCGCGGAAACTGCGCCGTACCTGATCGACGGGTGCGCGCGGACCGACCTGGAGGGGCACTCGATCGCGCGCGTCTGGGACGAGGCGATTCTCGATGCGATCCGGCGTGATCTTCCGGCACCGACGACGCATGCGCGGAACCTCTTCGACGTCTCGGCCGCGATGTGGGATGGCTGGGCCGCCTACGACCCCAAGGCGGACGGCTACTTCGTACAGGAGAAGGACACAGCTGCCGGCGTCGAGGCTGCACGAGAAGCTGCGATGAGCTACGCGGCGTACCGTGTCCTGCTCTGGCGCTACTCGTACGGAGCGAACATTCGCGTGACCTTCGACGAGCTCGCCCGGACGATGAGCTCGCTCTGCTACCGGCTCGACTACACGAGCACGAAGGGTGACTCGCCGGCCGCACTCGGCAATCGCATCGCGGCCGCGGTCATCCGTCATGGTAGGAGCGACGGCTCGATCGAACGACGCCACTACGCCGACGAAAGCTACGTCCCCGTGAACGTGCCGTTGGTGGTGAATCAGCCCGGAACGGCGATGCACGATGCCACCTTCTGGCAGCCGCTCGCGCTCGACCAGACCGTCGCCCAGAACGGGCTCGCCGTCCCCGGCAAGGTGCAGACCTTCATCGGAGCCCAGTGGGGTCATGTGCGCGGCTTCGCGCTGCCGAGGTCCAACAACGGCGTGCCGATCGATCCAGGTCCACCGCCGATCGGGACGCCGGCCGACGTGGCGTACAAGCAAGCGGCCGTCGACGTCATCCGCAAGAGCGCGGAACTGGATCCGGCCGACAGCCAGACGATCGACATCGGCCTGGACGGGCTGGGGAACAACCCGCTCGGAACGAACGACGGGCACGGATACACGGTGAATCCTGCGACGGGTCAGCCCTATGCGCCCGAACGCGTCCTCCAGGCGGACTACGCGCGCGTGCTCGCTGAGTTCTGGGCCGACGGGCCCAATTCGGAGACGCCACCCGGACACTGGAACGTCATCGCGAACACCGTCTCGGACTCGCCGCTGCTGGCATCGCGGATCGGTCCGGGAGTTGCGAACCGGCTGCGCTGGGACGTGCAGATGTACTTCGCTCTCAACGGCGCCCTGCACGACGCCGCGATCTCCGCGTGGGGCCTGAAGCGGAAGTACCAATCGGTTCGTCCCATCTCGATGATCCGCTACCTGGCCGAGCACGGTCAGTCGAGCGACCCAAAGCTGGCGTCGTACGATCCCGACGGCCTGCCGTTGATTCCGGGTTTGATCGAGCTGATCACGAAGGAATCGAGCGCGCCCGGACAGCGCCACGCCGTCCTTGCCGATCACGTCGGTGAGATCGCTATCCGCGCCTGGCGGGGAAATCCGAACGATCCGAACCAGGTGAGCGGCGCCGGCTGGATTCTCGGCGAGCGTTGGGTGCCGTATCAAAGGGCGACCTTCGTCACCCCGGCCTTCCCGGGCTTCGTGTCCGGCCACAGCACGTTCAGCCGTGCGGCGGCGGAGGTGCTCGCCGCGTATACCGGCAGCCCCTACTTCCCAGGAGGGGAGTTCACACAGACCTTCGCCCCGGGTTACCTCAAGTTCGAGCACGGGCCGAGCAAGCCGCTGACGCTAGCCTGCGCGCGATCGTGTCCAGCGTCACAGCGAGCAGGAGGATGACGCCGGTGACGATGTAGATCGTCCCCGTCTTGTAGCCCGCCGTGTTGAGCCCGTTCGAGACGGTCGCGATCACGAGCGCGCCGAGGAGCGCGCTGCGCACCTCTCCGCGACCACCGAACAGGCTCGTGCCGCCGATGACCGCCGCGGCGATCGCGTCGAGCAGCAGCGTGCCGCCGCCGACGTTGAGGTCGACGGAGTTCAACCGTGCGGCCAGGATCACACCTCCGACGCCGGCCATCGCGCCCGAGATGATGAAGACGATGATGCGGATCCGGGCGACATTGATGCCGGCGCGACGAGCCGCTTCGGCGCTGCCGCCGACGGCGTAGACGTGGCGGCCGAACGGGGTTCGCTTGGCCAGGAAGGTCAAGCCGATGAGGAAGATGACGACGAGGACGCCCGCCAGCGGCAGCCCGTTCGGCACGTTGGCGTGGTTGGAGACGGCCACGGTCCCGAAGGTCGCGACAGCGACCGCCACGACCTTGGCCACCATGAGCAGCGGCCGTTGGATCGCCACGCCGGCGCGGCGCTTGCCGAGGATGCTGCCCAGCGTGCCGATGCCGTAGATACCCGTCACGACTCCCGCGATGATCCACCCCGCGGTCGACGTGAAGAAGTAGACGGCCGTGTCGTTGATCCACTGGCTCTCGATCACGATCACGCCCTTGACCTCGAGCACCTGCAGGATCACCCCCTGCCAGATCAGCAGGCCCGCGAGCGTGACCACGAATGACGGGACACCGACCAGAGCCACCACCGCGCCCTGCACACCGCCGATGAACGCGCAGATGCCCACCGCGATCGCGATCGCGACGAGTGCCGGGTACGCGTGGCCGCTACCCGGAAGCTGGAACTCGGCAACTGTCAGGGCCGCTATTCCGCTCAGATACCCGATCGACAGGTCGATCTCGCCGAGCAGGAGGACGAAGACCACGCCGAAGGCGAGCATGGTCACGCCGGTCATCTGGACGATGATGTTGTTGAAGTTGTCGGCGGTGAAGAAGTTCGTCGCCTTGAAGCTGAAGAAGACGACGATGAGCACCAGACCGATGGCGATCGGCAGGATGCCGAGGTTCCCCGTCCTGAGGTTGTCGTAGGCCCGGCGCCAGAGGCCTGCCTGCGCCTCGGACTCGTCTCCTTCCGGGAGACCGATTCCCGGTGCGACGACGTCGACTTCGGAGCTCACGACGCCAACTCCGGCGCTGTCTGTGCGATGCCCGCGACCTTGGTGGGAATCCCCGCAGTGATCGCCTGCACGACCTCCTGCTGGGTGGTGTGCTCCCGCTCGTACACACCCACGTCGCGCCCGAGGCGGAGCACGGTGATGCGCGTCCCCACCTCGAAGACGTCGTGCAGGTTGTGTGAGATGAGCACGACGGCCAGGCCTTGCTCGGCGAGGCGCTTGACCAGCTCGAGCACCTGGCGCGTCTGTGCGACGCCGAGCGCGGCGGTGGGCTCGTCGAGAATGACGAGCTTGGAGTTCCACAGCACCGCCTTGGCGACGGCGACCGACTGCCGCTGGCCGCCGGACAACGAGGCCACCGGCTGACGGATCGAGCGGATGGTCGTAACAGACAGCGATCTGAGAGTCTCGGCGGTCCGCTGCTCCATCCCCGGCTCTTTCAAGCGCCAGAGCCAGTCGCGCTCCTCGCGACCCAGAAACATGTTCTGGACCACGTCGAGGTTGTCGCACAGCGCGAGGTCCTGGTAGACGACCTCGACTCCCAGCCTGGACGCGTCCTTCGGGCTGTGGATCTGAACAGGCTTCCCGTCGAAGAGGATCTCTCCGTCGTCCGGCGCATGGATGCCGGCTACGCACTTGACCAGGGTCGACTTGCCCGCGCCGTTGTCGCCGACGAGCGCCATGACCTCTCCGGGGCTGACCTCGAAGTCGACGTCGGTGAGCGCCTGTACGGACCCGAACGCCTTGGAGATGCCGCGCAGTTGGAGGATCGGCGTCTCGCTCACGGTGCCGGGTTTCCTACCAGAATTCCGGTGGAGGCGCCCCGCCGGGGCGCCTCCACCTGTCGATCCACTTTGGTTACTTGCAGAACTGCTTGAACTCGCCGACGCACACGTCGCTCTTCTTCAGGAACTTGTCCTTGAAGAGTCTCGTGTAGTTGGCCTTGGTGATCGAGATGACCGGAATCTGGACAGTCGGCTCCTTCTTGCTGCCGTTCTTGCGGAACCCGTTGACCCCGGGCACCTTCTTGTGCTTCAGCAGCGCGACAGCCGCCGCCGCGGCTGCGTTGGCCTCGAGGGGCACGTACTTGTAGACGGTCATCGTCTGCCAGCCCGAGATGATGTTCTGCACGCCCTGCACAGTCGCGTCCTGTCCCGACAGAGCGATCGGCTTCAGCTTCTTCGCTTTCAACGCGGCAATCACAGCGCCGGCGATGCTGTCGTTCGCCGCGATGGCGCCGTCGATCTGGTTGTTCGTCTTCAGCAGCATCTGCTCGAAGATGGGCTGCGCGTTCGTCGCCAGCCAGAGCGGCACGAACTGTTGCGGGCCCTTGGTCAGCTTGCCGCTCTTGAAGAGCGGGTTCAGAACGGCATCGTTTCCGCTCTTGAACCAGAATGCGTTCTGATCCGTCGGGCCGCCCCAGAGCTCGGCGACGACGGGCTTCGACTTGCCCTTGAGGGCGTTGACGACGCCCTTCGCCTGAGCTGCACCGACGGCCTTGCCGTCGAAGGAGACGTACACCTTCGCGATACCGCCGACCACCTGACGGTCGTAGTCGATCGACGAACCGCCTGCCCTTGCGAACTTCTTCTCGATCGCGATCGACGTGCCCTGGGCGATGTCGGTCACGATGGCCACCTTCGCCCCGCGGGACAGACACGAATCGGCCTGGGAGACCATCTTCTGCGGGTCGTTCAGCGCGTTCGTGATCGAGTATGTGACTCCGGCCTTCTTCAGGGCCTTGGCGAAGTACGGCGCGTCAAACTGCACCCAGCGCACGGATGACTTCGTGTCAGGAAGCAGGACGCAGACCTGGATATTCGCGGAGCTCCTGGCCGTTGCGCCGGAAGCCACTACCGCGACAGCGACGCCGACCAGGACCACGATCGCCGCCGACCTACGAAACAATCGTTTCACTGCAAGCCCTCCTAGGTGTGAGATTCCACGACTCTAGTACGAAATCGGGGTGGATTTGAAGGCTTATTTGGCTCGTGACTCTCGTCACAGCCCTTGACCTGCGTACTATCGCGCGATGGCGGAGATCGGCGTCGGCATGCTCGGCTACGCGTTCATGGGGAAGGCGCACTCGAACGCGTTTCGCAAGCTCGAGCACATGGCATGGCCGCCACCGCTCGTGCCGCGGCTCGTCGCGATTGCGGGACGAAACGACGATGCGGTCGCCGAGGCCGCGCGCCGGTACGGCTACGAGCGGTGGACGAACGACTGGCATGACATCGTCACGGATGAGCGGATCGGGCTGTTCGACAACGGTGGCCCCAACGCACTCCACGCCGAGCCGACGATCGCCGCCGCCCAAGCGGGCAAGCATGTCCTGTGCGAGAAGCCGCTCGGGCGTACGGCCGACGAGAGCCACGAGGTGTGGCGCCGCGTCGCGGCGACCGGGGTCAAGCATCTGTGCGGGTTCAACTATCGCTTCGTCCCTGCGGTACGCCTCGCGCGCGAGCTGATCGACGACGGCGCACTCGGCGAGCTCCGCCATTTCCGCGGCCGTTACCTGCAGGACTGGGGCGACGACCCGACGCTCGACACGTGGCGCTTCGATCCCGATCAGGCGGGCTCCGGTGCGCTCGGCGATCTCGGCACGCACGTAATCGACCTCGCGCGCTACCTCGTCGGCGAGTTCAGCTCGGTTACCGGCCTCGTGAAGACGTTCGTGAGCGGGCGCAGGGTCGACGACGCGATCGAGGCGGCCGTCGAGTTCGAGAGCGGCGCGGTCGGCACGATCGAGTCGACACGCCTCGCGCTCGGACGGCGCAACGCGTTTCAGTGGGAGATCAACGGCTCTCTCGGCTCGCTCTACTTCGACATGGAGCGCATGAACGAGCTGCAGGTCTTTCTCGACGGCGAGGACCGCACGCGCGGTTTCAGGACAGTGCTCGTGACGGAGGCGAACCATCCGTTCATGGACTTCTGGTGGCCGCCTGGCCACATCATTGGCTGGGGAGACACCTTCGTGCACGAGGTGCATCACCTTCTGCGCTCGATCGCCGACGACAGCGACGTCGCACCGCACGGCGCGACGTTCGAGGACGGCTATCGCGCGTCGGAGATCGGCGAGGCGATCGTGCGATCGAGCGCCGGCGGTCGCCGCGAGCAGCTGACGTTCCGCAGCCTGACCGACTCAAGGGACTTGTGACCCGCCGTCCTCGGCCGACCTGTACAGCGCGGCGATCGTGCGCGCCTGCCCGAGGGCGTCGTCGCGGCCGAGGAGCGGCTCTGCCTCGCCCCTCACGGCCTCGCTGAAGTTCGACAATTGCAAGCAGTAGCGGTCCAGGTCGCCGACCTCGATCCGCTCGCCGTTCAGCTCGACGTGCGGGTCGCGGCACCGGACCGGATCCGGCACGATCGCGACGCCGCTCGAGCCGATTGCCTCGAGCCGGGCCGTCTGCGGCATGTCAAAGCCGCAGTGGAACTCGCCGAAGACGTCGGCGCCGAACTGGAGCACGGCGGTGAAGCCGACGTCGACGCCGGTCGAGCCGGTGCGCTGCAGCCCGAAGACACGCTCCGGCTCCCCCGCCAGCAGGCGCTGCATGCTGACGCAGTAGCAACCGAGATCCATGACGGCGCCACCGTCGAGCTCGGGCAGCATGCGGACGTCGGCGACGTCGGCGAGCGTGAACGAGAAGGACGAACGCAGCTGGCGGAGCTCGCCGATCGCGCCGTCGGCGACGAGGTCGGCGATCTTCCGGATCTGCGGGTGGTGGCGGTACATGAACGCCTCCATCAGCAGCCGGCCCGCCTTGTCGGCCGTGTCGAACGCGCGCTCGACCGCGTCCGGACGCTTGTCCATCGGCTTTTCGCAGAGGACATGCTTTCCGGCCTCGAGCGCGCGGATCGACCATTCGACGTGGAGCGAGTTGGGCAGGGAGTTGTAGACGACCTCGACGTCGTCGTCCTCGAGCAGCGCCTCGTAGCTTCCGTGCGCGTGTTCGAGCCCATGCTTGCGCGCGTACTCCTCGGCGCGGCCCTGGTCGCGGCTGGCGATGGCGACGATCTCCGTGCTGTCGGTGCCGGTGGCGCCGGTGAGGATCGCCTCGTTGATCCGTGCCGTCGAGAGAAGTCCCCAGCGAACCGGCTCCACAGGCGCATCATCTACGCTCAGTGGCGATGAGCGCGGTCGCCTCGATCGAGCGTGACCTCCGCGCCGCCGTCGCCGCCGACGTCGTCGCACCCACGGCCGCGTATCTGACCGACATGACCGAGGCTCGGGGCCTCAGCGGCCGAGCCGACGCGGTCGCGTTGCCGCGAACAGCGGAAGAGACCGCGGAGGTGGTCGCCTGGTGCTACGCGCAGGGTGTGCCGATCGTCCCCCGCGGGGGCGGCACGGGCTACGCGGGCGGCTCGGTTGCGCTCGACGGCGGCGTCGTGCTCTCGCTCGAGCGGCTCGACCGGGTGCGTTCCTTCGACCCGCTGCTCTGGCGGATCGAGGTCGAGGCCGGGATGCGCACGTCCGAAGTGCGGCGGGTCGCCCGTGAGGGTGGGCTGTTGTTCGCGCCCGATCCCGGCGCGGCTGAGCAGTCGCAGATCGGCGGGAACATCGCGACGAATGCGGGCGGTCCGCACGCCTTCAAGTACGGCGTCACCGGCGCGTGGGTGCTGGGGCTAGAGGTGGTCGTCCCGCCCGGCGAGCTCGTACAGCTCGGCGGGCCGCTGCGGAAGGACGTCGCCGGCTACAACCTCAAACACCTGCTGGTCGGCTCCGAGGGAACGCTCGGCGTGATCACCGCAGCGTGGCTGCGCTTGACGCCCGCGCCGGAGGCGGCGTGGCCGGTCGTCGGCTTCTTCGACGGGGTTCGCGCGGGGGCGACGGCGATCGAGCGGGTGGTCGGGTCGGGCCTGCCGGCAGCCGCGCTCGAGTATCTGGACTCGGAGACGATGCGCTACGCGGGAGCGACGTTCCCCGGCGACGTGCCAGCGGGAGCGTTCGCGGTGCTCGGCGAGGCCGACGGCTCGCACGACGAGGCCGCGCGGGTTCGCGCGGAGCTGCTCGAGGTGCTCGGCGAGGACGCGCTCGCGCTCTACGCGCCGGAGACGGCGGAGGAGATCGCAGGACTGTGGCGCTGGCGGGACGGCATTGCGCTCGTCGTCGACGTGCAGCGCGGCGGGAAGGCGAGCGAGGACATCGCCGTTCCGCTCGACCGTCTCGGCGAGGCGATCGAGGAATCGCTCGAGGTCGGCCGCAAGTTCGGCATCCCGGCCGCGTCGTGGGGACACGCGGGCGACGGCAACCTCCACACGACGTTCCTGCTCGCCGGCGACGACGAGCGCGAGATGGCGTTGGCACCGCAACTGTCGGAGGCGCTGTTCGAGCTCGCGCTGCGGCTCGGCGGGACGATCTCGGGCGAGCACGGCGTCGGCTTCGTCAAGCGCAACTGGCTGGAGCGCCAGCTCGGCCCACGCGCATTCGAGCTCCACACCGCGATCAAGCGCGCGTTCGATCCGCAGAACCTGCTGAATCCGGGCAAGAAGGCGTGATCGAGGAGATCCGTCCCGGGCTGAAGCGCTGGGCCGCCCCGCACCCGGAGTTCGACCCTGTGGAGGGCAACCTGGACGAGTCCTACAACGACGTTGCGAGCGTGCTGTTTCACGGCCCGGATTCGCTCGTCCTGATCGACCCGCTCGTGCCGGACGAGCTCTGGCCGGAGCTGGACGCGGAGGTGAAGGAGAGCGGCAAGCCGATCGTCGTCCTGACGACCATCTACTTCCACGAGCGCAACCGCGAGGACGTCGCACGCCGTTACGGCGCTCTGCTCGGCGGTGACGTCGCCGGCGTTCGCGCGTTCAGCGCGGAGCGCGGCGACGAGGTTGCGTACTGGCTCGAGAAGCCGCGTGCCGTCGTGTTCGGCGACGCGATCCTCGGCGACCAGGCAGGCGGGCTGCGTTTGACGCCGTGGGCCAGGAATGCAGAGGGACTCGAGCGCACGCGCGTAGCCCTCCTGGCGCTGCTCGATCTCCCGATCGAGATCGCGCTGACGGCCCACGGCGACCCGGTGCTCGCGAACGCGCACGACGCACTCTCCCGCGCGCTCACTCCGTGAAGGTCCTCGTCGCGAATCGCGGCGAGATCGCACTGCGTGTCTTCCGCGCGTGCCGCGAGCTCGGCATCGCAACAGTCGCCGTGGTTGCCCCTGACGACAAAGGGTCACTGCATGCGCGCTCCGCGGATGAGACCGTCGAGATCGCGAGCTACCTCTTCTCCGAGGAGCACATCCGCGCGGCGAAGCAGACCGGCGCCGAGGCGATTCATCCAGGCTACGGCTTCCTCGCGGAGAACCCGGATTTTGCAGAGGCCGTCAATGCCGCGGAGCTGGTGTGGGTCGGCCCGCCGCCGGAGGCGCTCCGCGCGGGCGGCGACAAGCTCGAGGCGAAGCGGATCGCGCAGGAGGCGGGCGTGCCGGTCGTGCCGACAGGGGAGCCGGATGAGATCGGCTATCCCCTCGTCGTCAAGGCCGCCGCGGGCGGCGGTGGGCGGGGCATGCGCGTCGTTCGTTCTGCGGACGAGCTCGACGAGGCGCTCGAGGCTGCACGCCGCGAGGCGAAGGCGGCGTTCGGCGACGACCGTGTCTTCTGCGAGCGCTACGTCGAGCGTCCGCGACATGTCGAGATCCAGTTGCTCGGAGCGCGAGCGCTCGGAGAACGCGACTGTTCGATCCAGCGCCGCAATCAGAAGGTCCTCGAGGAGGCGCCGTCACCCGCCGTCGACGAGCAACTGCGCACCGCGCTGAGCGAGGCCGCGGTCGCGTTCGCGCAGGCGATCGGCTACGAGAACGTGGGCACCGCCGAGTTCATGGTCGACGGCCGTGACTTCTGGTTCCTGGAGCTGAACGGCCGCATCCAGGTCGAGCATCCCGTCACGGAGCTCGTCACCGGAGTCGACCTCGTGCAAGCACAGCTGCGGATCGCCGCAGGCGAATCGCCCGACGTGCGGTCGGATCCGCGCGGACACGCCGTCGAAGTGCGTCTCTACGCAGAAGATCCGCGCACGTTCTTCCCGCAGACCGGCCGGATCGAGCGGCTGCGCTTGCCGGACAGCATTCGCGTCGACGCCGGCGTGGAGGAAGGCGACGAGATCGGCATCGGCTACGACCCGATGATCGCGAAGCTGATCGCGCACGGGACGACACGCGAGAATGCCTTCGACCGCCTGGCCGCGGCGCTCGCGGAAACAGAGGTCGAGGGAGTGACGACGAACCTCCCGTTCCTGCGCTGGCTCGTCGCGCATCCGCTCGTTCGTGCGGGGGAGACGACGACGGCCTTCCTCGTCGAGCAGCCGCCGCTGTCGCAGCCGCCCCTGCACGCGCCGGCGAAGCCGTGGCGCACCCCGTTCCGGCTCAATCTCCCCTCCCCCGCGCCGGCCCCGCCGCCTGACGTCGCCGCAGCGTCGTCAGATCACCACGGCGCCGGCGGCGAGCAGTCCCGCGTTGTGGCGCCGATGCCCGGCACGGTCATCCGGCTGCTCGTCGGCGAGGGCGACTCCGTGCGCGCGCGGCAGCCGCTTGTCGTGCTGGAGGCGATGAAGATGGAAACGCCGCTGACGTCGCCGTACGACGCGACGGTACGCGCCGTCCACGTCGCGGAAGGCGACCGCGTCGCAGGCGGCGCTGTGCTCGTCGAGTTGGAGGAGTAGCTACTCGGCCGCCGGCACGGCCGCCTGTTTCACATCGCTCCGAGACGCCGCGACCACGGCGACGAGCCCGAGCAACATCGCCGCGAGGATTCCCCAGAACCAGCCGGCGTTGCCGGTCGGCTTCACGACCATATTCACGGTCACGGCGGTCAAGATCACGAGCTCGCAGCGCGAGATCAGCAGGATGCGTCTGATGCGCATCTGAGCCTCGGGCGACTCGGGCCCTTCGCGCTCGATCACGGCCGCGATACGGCCGCTCTCCGGCCCGAGGAACCCCGCACCGACCGCGAACGAGAGCCCAAACGCGATCAGCCCCAAGACGATCCAGTTCTGGCCCCATGACCAGTCGAGGTTGATCATCATCGCGATCCCTGCGAGCAGGAGGACCCAGGTCGCCGGGATGAAGACGCGCATGCCGACCACCTCGGAGTCCTTGGCGAAGTCGGCCTGACGCTTGGCGTCGCCGCTCCTGGTGATGCGGAAGGCGAGCGCCTGAATCATCGCCGCCCCGCCGACCCAGACCGCGGCCGCGGTGACGTGCACGGACTTGAAGAACGTGTACCAGGTCATGGAGTGCGATTTAACAGATGACGCCGGACGATCGCAACGACCACTCCATTCGCCGATACCCGAGAGTGCGCGAGCTCCGCTCGCGCACGTTCCCCGCGAAGCGGCGTACCTCGATCTGCAGAAACTCTAAAAGAGTTTCTGCAGCTTCATCGCGGCGCCCATGTCGCCCTTGACCTTCAATTTGCCGGTCATGTAGGCGCTGGTCGCGTTCTGCTCGCCGCTGGTGATCTTCTCGAAGGTCTCCTCGGACGTCGTGATGGTCACGTCCGCGTCTTCGGCGTTCTCTGTCACGGAGACGTTGCCGTCCTGGACGTCGACCTTCCACGTGCCCGCACCCTCGATGTCGAAGAGGTACGAGTTGTTCATACCGGCCGTCTTCGCCGGGTCGACGCGGCTCTCGAGACTGTCGAAAAACTCCCTCGCACTCATGGCATCAACCCTATCTCAGTCGCGGGCTCGAGCCTCTGGCGACTCCGTCTGGACGGAAGCATGAAGGCGATCACGCTGCCGAGCAGTGGCGCTGCCGCCGCGACGAAGAGCGCTGTCCGTAGGCTCGTCATGTCCGCGAGCCGACCGAGTCCCACCGCCGCGACGCCACCTAGACCGACGGACAACCCGATCACGAGCCCCGACGCCGTTCCGACGTGCCTCGGCATGTACTCCTGGCCCATCACCATCGTCACTCCGAAGGTTCCGACGACGGAGACGCCCACCAGGGCCAACGCGATCGCCCCCGCAACTCCGCCGACGAGCACGAACACCAGCACGAGCGGCCCCGTCGCACACACGCTCGCGAGGAGCACGGGCCGCCGGCCGAAGCGATCGGCGAGCGGCCCGAGCGCGAGCGTGCCGACGCCGCCGGCGAAGAGCATCAGCGCGAGCAGATGGTTCCCGTGCGACTTGGAATGCCCGAGCGAGACCTCCCACAGCGGGACGAAGGTGATCAGTCCGAACCACGCGACGCTGCGCAGCGCGATCACGCCGAGCAGGAGCTTCATCGCGAAGGGGTCGTCGTCACCGATCGGTACGCGCACCGCGCCGGGCTCCGGCGCGAAGCTGCGCAAGTAGGGAGCGCCGACCAAAAACGCCGCCGCGACCAGCACCGCCGGAACGGCGAGGATCAAGCCGCCGCGTAGATCGAACGCTGCGACAACCGCCGTGGTCGCGATCGGCCCGAGCGCGAAGCCCAGGTTGCCGCCGATCGAGAACCACGCCATGCCGCTCGCGCGCTTGCGGCCGCTGACGAAGCCGGCGAACTTCGATCCCTCCGGGTGATACGCGGCGCTGCCTAGACCCGAGATCAGGACGAGCACGAGGACGAGCCAGTAGCTCGGCGCGTCCGCGGCGAGGGCGATCCCGACTCCGGCGACGGCGACGCCCGCCGGCAGCAGCCACATCGCGCCGCGCCGGTCGGACCAGAGCCCGAACAGCGGTTGGATCAGAGAGGACGACGCCTGCGCCGCCAGGATGACGGCGCCGACGGCGGTGTACGAGAGCGAGAAGCGGTCCTTCAGAAAGGGCAGGAGGGCAGGCAGCGCGCCATTCGAGAAATCCGTCGCGAAGTGCCCACTCGAGAGCAGCGCCATCGCGCGGCGATCGATATTTGGTCGCACGTCGTCGGAGGCTAGCGGTCGCACTGCGACGTAGAACGTGTGTTAGGCGGCGCCGCACGCGGCGCCTCGGCCCGCACGCTTGCAGGCTACCGAGGCGCGGGATGACCGAAACTAGGCTGCGGAACGGAGGTAGCGCTCGATCAGCGCGTGCGAGAGCTCCCACTGTTTGCGTGCGAGCTTGACGCGGTTGCGCTCGAGCCGGGCCGTGTCGGCGCCCTCCTCGCGGAGACGCTGGCGCTCCGCCGTGAGGCTGGAGATCTCCTCCAACAGCCCCTCGACGCTGGGCCGGGTGTGCCCACGCCGGAAGCGAGAAGGAATGGCAGGCCGCAGAACCGTGCTCATCTTCGTGGTCATCATCGGCATGCGACGTGGAAAGTTGAGCCGCAGTTAGGGCGTATTCGTAAAGACACCGTAAAACCCTCCCTTGGGCTCTACATCGCGTGGTCCGACAGACGGTTGCGTGGGCAGAGCCCACGCAACCTCTACACGGCAGCGCCAAGAGCGCTGCCTCGCTCCTCGGATACCATCGCGCCGCGATGGAAGAGGTAGAGATCGAGGTTTCTGCCCCGGGCGAAGGCGAGCCCGACGCCCTCGCACTCCCTCTCTCGGAAGACGACGCAACTCCCCGGTCTGACGACACGGAGCTCGGCGGACGCCTGCAGCAGCTCGCCGACGACGGCGAGCTGAAGGGGGAACTCGGCAAGACGACCGTCCTCCACACAGATGGGATGACCAGCGCGCGACGCGTCGTCGTGGCAGGCGTCGGCAAGCGCGCTGACGTCGACGCCGACGCAATTCGAACTGCCGCCTCAGCGGTCGCACGCCGACTACGGGATATCGGCGGCACGCTCGCGTGGAAGCTCGACGACTCGCTCCCTCTCTCGGTCGACGAGCAAGCGCGCGCCGTCGTGGAGGGCGCCGTGCTCGGCTCCTACAGCCCCGCCCACTGGAAGACGGACGAGAAGCCGAAGAAGCGGATCGGCAAGATCGTCCTCTACGGCGGCGAGAACGGCGCGGCCGAGACGGCGCGGCGGGCAGCGCGCGTCGGGAACTGGGTCAACTGGGCCCGCGACCTGGCCAATTCGCCGCCGAACGAGCTGACGCCGGAAGATCTCGCGGCTCGCGCTGCCGAGCTGGCCGGTGGCAGCCTCGATGTCAGCGCGCTCGATCCAGCGCAGATCGACGAGCTCGGGATGGGCGCGCTCAGCGCAGTTGGCCGCGCCAGCGCGAACGGGCCGCGCCTGATCGTCCTCCGCTACGACCCGCCGCAGGCCAAGGGCGACGTCGTGCTCGGCCTCGTCGGCAAGGCGATCACCTTCGACGCGGGCGGGATCTCGCTGAAGCCGGCGCTGAAGATGTACGACATGAAGGGCGACATGGCCGGCGGCGCGGCCGTGGTCGCCGCAACGGCCGCCGTCGCGGAGCTCGGGCTGCCGGTTCGCATCCTCGCCGTCGTCGCCGCGGCCGAAAACCTCGTCAGCGGGACGTCGTTCAGGCCCGGCGACATCCTCCGCGCGGCGAACGGCAAGACGATCGAGATCACGAACACCGACGCGGAGGGCCGGCTCGTGCTCGCCGACGCCATGTGGTACGCGCGGCGCGAGGGAGCGACGCACCTGCTCGACGTCGCGACGCTCACAGGCGCGATGGAAGTCGCGCTCGGCGACCTCTACGCCGGCCTCTTCGCCAACGACGACGCGTGGCGCGACGACATCCTCGCCGCGGCGGAGACCAGCGGCGACCACACGTGGCCGTTCCCGCTGCACCGGCGCTACCGGCGCTACGTCGACTCCACGTACGCGGACCTGAAGAACTCCTCCGAGCTACGGCAGGGCTCGCCCGTGCTGGCGGCCGAGTTCCTGCGCGAGTTCGCGGGCGAGGGGCCGTGGGCGCACATCGACATGGCCGGCCCCGGCTTCCTCGAGCGCTCGCGCGGCGACTACTACACGCAGCGCGGCGGCACCGGCTACGGCGTCCGCCTGATCGTCGAGCTCGCCCAGCGTCTCAGCGCTTGAACTTCGACCTCGACCAGGAGCACGAGCTCGTCCGCGCGACGGTGCGCGAGTTCGCGCAGGACCGCGTTGCACCGGTGGCGGAAGAGCTCGACCGCGAGAGCCGCTTCCCCTACGACCTCGTCGCCGGGATGGCCGAGCTGGGTCTGATGGGGATGACGATCCCAGAGGAGTACGGCGGCGCCGGCGCCGACACTGTCGCGTACGCGATCGCGGTCGAGGAGCTGACGCGCGTCGACTCCTCCGTCGCGATCACGATGGCCGCGCACCACTCGCTCGGCACGCTGCCGATCTACCTGTTCGGGAACGAGGAGCAGAAGCAGCAGTGGCTGCCCGACCTCGGCTCCGGCAAGAAGCTCGCGGCGTTCGGGCTGACCGAGCCGGACGCCGGCTCCGACGCGGGCGCGACGCGCACACACGCCGAGCTGCGCAACGGCAACTGGATCGTCAACGGCGCGAAGATCTTCATCACCAACGCCGGCACCGACATCACCTCATGCGTGACGATCACCGCGCGCACCGGCGAGGACGAGGTGTCCAACCTGATCGTCCCGAACGGCACGCCCGGCTACGAGATCTCGAAGCCGATGAAGAAGCTCGGCTGGCGTGCGTCCGACACGCGCGAGCTCTCTTTCAAGGACTGCACCGTTCCGGAGGGCAACCTGCTCGGCCGGCGCGGCGAGGGATTCCGCCAATTCCTGGAGATCCTCGACGGCGGCCGCATCTCTGTCGCCGCGATGGGTGTCGGGCTCGCGCAGGGCGCCTACGACCTCGCCTATGCGTACGCGCAGGAGCGCCAGCAGTTCGGCCAGCCGATCGCGAGGTTCCAGGCCGTCCAGTTCAAGCTCGCGGACATGGCCACGGAGATCGAGGCCGGAAGGACGATGGTCTACAAGGCCGCGTGGCTGAAGGACCGGGGCCGCGACTTCGGCCTCGCGGCTGCGCAGGCGAAGCTGTACACCGGCGAGCTGTCCAACCGTGCCGTCAACTGGGCGCTCCAGATCCACGGCGGCTATGGCTACATGGACGAGTACGCGATCTCACGCCTCTACCGCGACCAGAAGATCCTCGAGATCGGGGAAGGCACGAACGAGGTGCAGCGCATGGTCATCGCGCGGCACTTGGGCCTGTAGGAGTCCGCGCGCCCAAATCCCCGCCGGCGAGTTCCCTTCTGATCGCTGCGCCTATAGGCCTGAAATAGCTCAAGGACACGCAGTGCTCGCTCATTCTGAACCGGACGGCCGCCCGCCGTTCTTACTTAGCCGCCGTAGCCGCCTCACAAAAACAGACAAGCCAAACAGCAATGACGCCAAGATTGGACGTTGAGAAGAGTGTTTTCCGCGTCCGTTTCGACATCGGCATACGAGAGGAGCCCGACCGAGGGCCTTTCAGCGATCGACGCCTAACAACGATCGCCCGGTCATCGATCGGGAGGATGTCGCGCCTCGAACCTGCGTCTGAGGTGAATGCTGAGGAACCAGGCAGGAGCGGCGAGGCCGCCACCGAGCGCTAGCTCGATAATTGAGAACAGGTCATGCTTGTTCGCGAGATCGACTATCCCGTTTACGGAGAAAGATATGCAGAGAAGACAGACGATGAGACCAGCGAAGGCGAGAACCCCGTATGGCACTCGATCCAAGCTCTCTCCTAATTCGACAAGTCGGCAAGCACGCTCATTGAGGGCTCGCAGGATTGCGAACTCCGGCGAGTACCCCCACTGCGCCTAGGACACATCCGAGCGCACGGCCCTGGGGTGTAGTGAGCTCAATTGGGCGCACAAACCTTGTAATGAGCGAGAGCCGAGTCGAGGTTACCTCCACCGTTGCTTGGGCTTTCGTGGCCAAGAACGCTCGACCGAGGAAACAGCCGGCACCGGCACGAACGACATTCCACGCAGCCCTTTTTGGATCTTCCGCCACAGCACGAACGATCTGCTTCCCGTGGCAGGCGAGCAGATAGCCCATTAGCCACAGCAGTTTGAGCGGCGGCGGAACCGGAGCGAGCAAGAGCGCGGCGATTGCTTGCAGTGCAAGCGGCGTCTTTGACCAGCTTCCAGTCCAGCCATACTCGCCCTAAGCCGCTTGGATCAGCATATGTCGTGGGATTGTCAGCTGCGTATGCGTACGTTGAGTAGGTGGGCTCATCTTGCGGCGCAGGCCGCGGATCGATAGACAGAAAGCTCCCGGTAGATGGAGCGTACATTCGTGCCCTCAGATCGTAGAGGGCGGAGTCTGCATCGAGCATCTCGCCAGCGAAACGGACCGGTTCATCCGGAGCCATCGAGTCTTCTTTCGACTCGGTGCGGGCGGTTCCGAATGGCTCATACGAGTAGCTCCACTCGGTCTGCCCGCTGGCCGAGGTGACGTTTCGGACGCTGCCGAGGGCGTCGTCGTGGAAGTAGTAGTTGTGGCCTCCGGCGAGCATCGAAAGAAGGTCGTGGCCGTAGGTGTAGCTGCGGAGTGCGCTGCCGGAGCCGTTTCGCTCGACCGCTAGTCGTGGGAGCGAGTCGTTTGTATCCCAGAGATAGTTCGTCGTGCCTGCACCCGCGGCTTGGAGGCGGTTTCCGTCTCCGTCGTATGAGTAGTTGGTCATCGAGCCGCTGCTTGTAGTGGAGATCATCTGCCCGGCCATGTTCCAGTCGAAGCTGCGGTTGCCGGCCGCGGTCTCGTTGCCGTTGGAGTCGTAGCTGTAGCTGGTCGAGCCGGCCTGGGTGAGTTCGTCGGCGGCGTCGTATGTGTAGCTGGTCGTGCCGGTCGCCCGTGCTTCGGTGAGGCGGTTGCCAACGGAATCGTAGGTCCAGCGGATGAAGGGGTCGGATCCGCCTGGGCAGCTCGCTTGGTAGCAGACGCTGGTAAGGCGGTCGCGGTTGTCGTAACCGTAGTTCTCGACCCCTGAAAGATTCGTGACTGAAGTGGGGTTGCTGTTGGCGTCGTAGGCGTAGTCAACCTGGGCGAGCACGTTCGTTCCCTGGCTGTGCTTGACCTGCGTGACACGCCTCGCCGCGTCGTATGTCCGTGACTGCACATAGCTGTTCGGGAGCGTTACCTGGGTGGGAGCGCCGGTGGGGTTGTAGGTGTAGTTGGCGCTGTTGCCGCCGCGGGTGATCGAGCTCATGCGCTCGTCGTCGTCGTAGGCGTAGCTGATGCTGGTTGCGTCCGGGTAGGTGCGTAGCGTGACGTTGCTGGCGGCGTCATAGGAGTAGCCGAAACTGTCCGAGCCGCGGGTGATGGCGGTGAGGCGGTTGAGCGCGTCGTACGTGTAAGTCTGAGTGCCGGCACCGTCGACCAGCTGTGTGCGAGTCGAGTTCGGGTCGTAGCTGTACGAGACCGAGGGCGTTGAATCGCTGAAGCTGACCCCCGTCGGCCTGTTGAGCGCGTCATAGGTCACCGTCACCATGCCGTTCGAAGGTTTCGTCACCTGCGTGCGATTGCCGTTTGCGTCGTAGCTGAGAGCCTAGGTCTTGTTCAAGGGATTGGTCGCGCTCGTGAGCCGGTTGGCGGTGTCGTACGCATAGGTGGTTTGGTGATTGTTCGGGTCGGTGCGGCTGGTCATGTTCCCAACATTGTCGTAGTCGTAGGTAGTTGTCGCGCTGCCGGGGGCCGTGACGCTAGTGAGATCGGCGGCGTCGTAGCCGCAGCTTGTGACGTGCATCCTCGGGTCCGTGATGCTTGTCAGCCTGCCCGCGTCGTCGTATGCGTTGGTGGTGACGTCCCCAAGCGGATCGGTCCCCGTCAGCAGCTGATCGTTGGTGTTGTAGGTGTAGGTCGTGCGATAGGTGTCTGGGTTGGCTCCCGTGACGTTGCCGCGCGCGTCGACGCTCGACAGCATCCGGCCGCTTGCGTCATAGGTCATTGTCGTCTTGTTCCCGAGCGGCGTCGTGACCGCGGTCAGATTTCCCGCACCGTCGTATTCGAGATTTGTGACCTTGCTGCGCGGATCGGTGATCGAGGTCACCTGGCCAGAGCTGTTCCGGCCATAGCCGGTGACGATGTTCCCTGACTGGGTGACGGACGTCAGGTTGCCGTTGCCGTCGTAGCCACAGCTGGTGGTGTTCCCGCGCCCGTCCTGAGCGGTCAGAACGGCGTTGAGGCTGTTGTATGTGTAGGTCTGTTGGTAGGAGAGCGGCGACGGCGCGATGCGTGTCAGCAGGTTTCCTCTGCTGTCGTACGTCATTGCTGTCTGCTTCCCACGCGCGTCAGTGAGACTGGTCAGGTTGAGGTCGCTGTCGTAGCCGTAGCTGGTCGTGTTGCCGAGC
>WNFV01017346.1_pt1 | contig 23354 bp, 19 predicted proteins | sample 5400101 | NCBI WGS metagenome assembly WNFV01 (sample SAMN13153361, study PRJNA577476) | soil metagenome | isolation source: 115 cm soil or saprolite under grassland replicate 1 | place: USA:California | collected 2016-06-15 | reverse complement strand
CCGGCGTGCAGGTCGCGCAGGTGGTGGTAACTATCGTGCCAGGGCGAGTTCGCCCAGATCAGGGCGGCGATCGCGGCGGCGAGCAGCAGCAACCCGCCGGTCGTCTCGGCCCGCAGGGTATCGGCGAGGAACGCCCGCTCCGGCCCGAGCACACGCGGGAAGACCCGCCGGGCGCGGCGCGTGCTGGACGTGGTCGTCGGCGTACCGGTCATGGTGAGTGGCCCTTGTGATCGGGGTCGTCTGTCTCGCTGCCGACCAGGCTTCCCGGCACACCTCACGAACCGGCTCGGCCCGTGCTTTCTCACGCCATCCTAACGATGCGGCAGAATGTGCCCGGGAGCGCCGGGAAGCCTGGTCGGCACGCGACCCACCAGCCGGTGGGCCGCCGGTACGACGACCTTCGGGAGCCGCCGTGGCGCTGATCCTGGCCTTCGGGCTGGTACTGCTGGTCAGCGTGTCGCTGTCCGGCCTGGCCGCGCGGACTGTGCTCTCGACCTCATTGATGTTCCTGCTCGCGGGCTCGTTGCTGGGCGGGGGCGGCCTCGACCTGGTGACGATCGACCCGGGCGGTGACCTGGTCGCGACGCTGGCCGACATCGCGTTGTTCACGGTGCTGTTCACCGACGGCCAGCGGGCCGGCCTGCCCGCCCTGCGCGAGGGCTGGCGGCTGTCCGGCCGGGCGCTCGGGCTCGGCATGCCGCTGGCGATGGTCGGGGTCGCGCTGCCGGCGCACTTCCTGGCCGGGCTTGACTGGCCGACCGCGTTCCTGGTGGGCGCGATCCTGTCGCCCACGGACCCGGTGTTCGCGTCCGCGATCGTCGGGCGGACCGACGTACCGCTGCGGCTGCGGCGGCTGCTCAACGTCGAGTCCGGCCTGAACGACGGGCTGGCGCTGCCGTTCGTGCTGGTCTTCCTGGCCGCCGCGACGGGTGACCGGTCCGAACCGGCGCGGATCGCCTGGGAGCTGGTGCTCGGGCTCGCGCTCGGTGTCGCGATCCCCGCCCTGGTGGCGTTGTCGTGGCGGACCAAGCTGCTGACCGCGGAGCCGCGACTGCAGGCGCTCGGGCCGCTGGCGATCGCGGTGTCGCTGTTCGCGATCTGCCACCTGACCCACGCCAACCCGTACCTCGCGGCGTTCGCCGCCGGGTCCACGCTGGCGACGCTCGACGAGGTGGCGGCCGAGCACTTCGAGCCGTTCGGTGACCTGCTCTCGGAGGTGACGAAGTTCGGCGCGCTGCTGGTGTTCGGCGCGCTGATCACCCCGGATCGCCTGTCGGACCTGGGACTCGGCGCCTGGACGGTCGCCGTACTGTCGATCCTGCTGGTGCGGCCCGCGGCGATGGCGCTGTCGCTGCTGCGGACGCCGCTGAACCGGCGGGAGCGAGCGGCGGCCGCGTGGTTCGGGCCGAAGGGGTTCGCCTCGGTGGTGTACGGCCTGCTGGTGTTGAAGGCCGGGCCGGCCGACGCCGACCAGGTGTTCGACCTGGTCGCGGTGACGATCGCGTTGTCGATCGTGCTGCACTCGTCGACCGACGTACCGGTGGCGCGGGCGCTGCGAGTGGAACCGCCGGTCAGACTGCCGAGTGGCCACCCCGACGACGACGGTGCGAGAGACGCGTGAGGAGCGCCCGTATGGTACCCGCGGCACAGGTAGGCTCGAAGTGTGCACGGATCGCAGATGGCCGAGGAGTTCCCGGTGATCAGCCTGGACTCCGACGCGGCCGAGGCGGCGCGGTTGCTCGCCAAGCACCGGCTGCCCGGGTTGATCGTCACCGACGAGCGGGGCAAACCGGTGACGATCCTGCCGGGGTCGCAGGTGGTCCGGTTCCTGGTGCCGACGTACGTCCAGGACGACCCGTCGCTGGCCCGGGTGGTCGACGAGTCGCTGGCCGACCGGGCGGCCGACAAGCTCGCCGGTGTGACGGTCCGCAAGCTGCTGCCGCACCGTCTGCCGGAGCTCCCGGTGGCGAACGCGGACGACACGTTGCTGGAGATCGCCGCGGTGATGGCCCGGCTGCGCTGCCCGCTGGTCGCAGTCGTGGACGGCGACCGGATCGTCGGGGCGATCACCGCCTCCCGGCTGCTGGAGCTCGCGTTCGCGAAGTAGGCGGGCGCCGGTGACCGCCGTCGCCGTGGTGGTGTTCGTCGCCGCCTACGTGCTGATCGCGACCGAGTGGGTACACCGGCTCGCCGCCACGCTCGGTGGTGCCGCGCTGTTGCTGCTGCTCGGCGTGACGGACTCGCAGCACGCGTTCTACTCCTCCGAGACCGGGATCGACTGGGACGTCATCTTCCTGCTGCTCGGCATGATGGTGATCGTCGGCGTGCTCCGTCGTACCGGTGTCTTCGAGTACATCGCGATCTGGGCCGCCAAGCGGGCTCAGGGCTCGCCGCTGCGGGTGATGGTGCTGCTGACACTCATCACCGCGGTCGCGTCGGCGCTGCTGGACAACGTGACGACCGTGCTGCTGATCGCGCCGGTGACGCTGCTGGTGTGCGACCGGCTCGACGTCGACCCCGTGCCGTTCCTGCTCGCCGAGGTGTTCGCGTCCAACATCGGCGGCACCGCGACCCTGATCGGCGACCCGCCGAACATCATCATCGCGAGCCGGTCCGGCCTGACCTTCAACGACTTCCTGCTGCACCTGGCGCCGGTGATCGCGATCGAGATGGTGGTCTTCGTACTGCTGCTGCCGCGGCTGTTCCGGGGCGCCTTCGCGGTGGACCCCGAACGCGTCGAGCGGGTGCTGTCGCTGAACGAGCGCGAGGCGATCCAGGACCGCCGGCTGCTGATCAAGTGCGGCGTGGTGCTGGTGCTCGTCTTCGTCGGTTTCGTCGGGCACGCGGTGTTCGGGCTCGAACCGTCGGTGGTGGCGCTGCTCGGCGCCGGCGCGCTGGTGGCGTGGACGAAGCTGACGCCACGCGACTACATGGCGTCGGTCGAGTGGGAGACGCTGCTGTTCTTCGCCGGGTTGTTCGTGATGGTCGGCGCCCTGGTCGGCACCGGCGTGATCGAGCACCTCGCGCACGCGCTGGCAGACGCGACCGCCGGCAAGGCGCTGTTCGCGATGCTGCTGATCCTGGTCGGCTCCGCGGTGGTGTCCGCGGTGGTCAACAACATCCCGTACGTCGCCACCATGAGCCCGCTGGTGCTGTCCCTGACGGCGGGTACGGCGAACCCGTCGCACGCCGACTCGATCTGGTGGGCCCTTGCCCTCGGCACCGATCTCGGCGGCAACGCGACCGCGATCGGCGCCAGCGCCAACGTCGTCGTGCTCGGCATCGCCCTGCGCGCCGGATCGCCGATCTCGTTCTGGGAGTTCACCCGCAAGGGCCTGGTCGTCACCGCCGTCACCATCGTCGTCGCCGCCCCCTACCTCTGGATCCGCTACTTCCTCATGGCCTGACAGTCTCCGTTGGGATCAGGTGTTGCGTTCGGCGCGGATGACGGCGAGTAGGCCTGCGGGAAGTTGCCGAGGTGGCGGCCGCTGGAGGCGTCGATCTCCTCGGCGTACAGCTCCAGGGAGCTGGCATGGGACAGCAGCTTCTCGCACAGGCAACGGGCGCGGGTCAGCTCGCCGATCTCGACCAGTGCCGAGACCAGCCAGAACGAGCAGATCGTGAACGTGCCCTCCGCGCCGGCCAGGCCGTCCTCGGTGGCGTAGACGCGGTACCGCAGCACGAGGTCGTCCTCGGTCAGCTCCTCGGCGATCGCGAGCACGGTGGCTCGGACCCGCTCGTCGGCGCCCGGTAGGAAGCCGAGCAACGGGATCGCCAGCACCGAGGCGTCCAGCGCCTTGGTGCCGTAGTGCTGGACGAACACCCCGCGATCGTCCACCGCGTTCGCGAGCACGTGAGCGTGGATCTCCTCCGCCGCGGCGCTCCACTCCGCCGCGAGCTTTGACTCGCCGCGGTTCGCGGCCAGCCGGGCGCCGGCATGGGCCGCCATCCAGCAGGCCACCTTCGACGACGTGAAGTGCTGCGGGCCCGAGCGGACCTCCCAGATTCCCTGGTCGGGCTCGCGCCAGCGCTCCAGGGCCCGCTCGACCTGGGTCTGCACGATCCGCCAGAGCCGGTCGTCGACGCGGTGCCGGTTCCCGGTGTAGAGCGCGATCGAGCCGACCACGGCGCCCCAGACGTCGTGCTGCTGCTGGTCGTAGGCCGCGTTCCCGACCCGCACCGGCCGGGAGTCGTCGTACCCGGACAGGTGCTCGAGGACGGACTCGGTGAGCACCCGCTCGCCGTCCACGCCGTACATCACCTGGAGCTCCTCGCCCTCGGCGGCGGCCACGTCGGCGATGAAGTTGAAGAAGTCGCCGGCCTCCCAGTCGAAGCCGAGCGCGAACAGCGCCCAGAGCGTGAACGTGCTGTCCCGGATCCAGGTGTAGCGGTAGTCCCAGTTGCGCACGCCGCCCGGCGTCTCCGGCAGCGAGGTGGTCGCGGCGGCGACGACGGCGCCGCTCGGCGCGAACGTCAGGCCCTTCAGGACCAGCGCGCTGCGCTGCAGGTAGGTGCGCCACGGGTGGTCGGGGAACCGGCCGCGGTCCAGCCAGTGCTGCCAGTGGTGGCAGGTCCAGCGCAGCCGCTCGTCGGCCTCCTCGACGCTGCGCGGCGCGGCGTGCTCGCTCCAGGACAGCGCGACGTAGCGGCTCTCGCCCGCCTTGAGCAGGGTGCGCGCGACGGCCTGCGGCCCTTCGAACCCGACGTTCAGGTCGGTCGTCAGCCGTAGGTCACGCTCCAGCCCTGGGCCGGTCGCGATCGCCTCGCGGTAGTCGTCGCCGGCGTACGACCACTGCGCCTGCCGACGGCCGTAGTCGAACACCGGGCGGCAGTCCATCCGAACCTGGACCTCACCGTTCACGCACCGGATCCGGCGCAGCAGCACGTGATCCGCGTCGTAGTCGGTGGGTGCCCGCCGGTGCGTCTCGGACCGCTCGGTCTCGTGGTGCCACGGCCCCATCAGCAGCGCGTCGGTGACGACCAGCCAGCCGCCTGGCGTCCACCAGCTGGTCTCGAGGACCAGCGTGCCCGGGATGTAGCGCCGCGCCGAGGGCACGTCCACCCCCGCGGGCGAGATCCGGAACGTGCCCGCGTCGCGGTCCAGGACCGCGCCGAACACGCTCGGCGAGTCCATCCGCGGCAGGCACAGCCACTCGACGCCGCCGTCCGGAGCGACCAGCGCGGTCGTCTCGCAGTCGGACAGGAAGCCGTACTCGCCGATCGGCGGGAACTGGGCACGGGTCTGGATCCGCTCACCGTCCATCCCACCAGTCTGGCGCATCCGGACCGCTACACCTGTACGGCGACCACGCCCAGCGCGAAGGCGGTCCCGGCCAGCGCCAGCATGACCGTGGCGAGCAGGCGCAGCCGCCGCTGCAGAGCCGGTCGTTCGGCAGCCGTGGCGAAGATCCGCTGCGGCCAGTGCCGCCAGGACACGTACCAGAAGAGGCCGGAGGCAATGATCAGCAGAACGCCTTTGACCACATGGATCCAGACGGGACCGCCGGTGAGGAACAGCAGCGCGACGCCGGACAGGCCGATGGCGGCGACCAGCCCGATCACCTTCCAGCGGTTGCCGGAGGCAATCACCGCGGTAAGTGCCTCGCGGGCCTCCTCCTCCTTGCCGAAGAACCGGGCCAGCTTCGGCTGCACCACGAACAGCGAGTACGCCATCCCGCCCATCCACACCGCCGCGAGCCCGGCATGGACGACGGCGAGAAGCGGGGTCACCGATCTCGATCCGGCCGGCCAGGCCGCTCCTGCGACACACCCTGCTGCTGGTGCGCTCCGCTTCCGCGTTCGCCCATCCCCGTCGACGGGCGGCTGCTCGTCGCCTGGGCGGCCGGCTGCGACCCGCTGAACGCCATGTAGAACTCCCGATTCGGGTACGACGCCCCAGCCGTCGCCCCAACCGGCTGTCGTGGCGGGGTCACCGCTCGCAACGAGCCCGGCCGCGACTCCGGTGGAGCCTGACTGGACATCGGGACATGAACCGGTCCGTGGCGCTGCGCCTGCATCGGCGCCGCACGTTGTTGCTCGCCTGCGCTGACTTGCTGCCGAACACCCGCGTTGGGAACCCGAGCCGGGTACGGCGTGGCCGGATTCTGCGTGTAGTGCTGTCGAATCCGATTCGTGGCCGCATTGAGCTCTACCCGGGTGTCGTGGGCGACCATGGAGCCGACAAACGGCTCCTTGTTATGGAGGCCGGTCCAGCCGTCGTGAGCCATGGCGTTGACCAATTCGGCTCTGGCCGCCTGCTGGTGCGCGGGGTCTTTTGGCACCACCACCGGAAAGTCGTTGAGTGCGGCACGCTCGGTCAGCCCCTCATCGAAGCCGATCGTCGGGCGTGCGTGCACGGCGTTGGGCTCCAGCGGGGCCGTGGGCTCATTGCGTGTGTGGTACGACTCGTGCAGCACTGTCAACAGCGCTTGCACCTGCAGTTCGCGATCCGCGGCAGCAGTCGATCCGGTGAGATGTTCGAGCACCTTTTCCTGGTTGAGGCGCATGGCACCGGTCTTCATGTTCACGCCGCCGTAGTTCTGCCCCGAGAAGCCGTACAACTCGCCATTCCAGCGACTGACCTGGCCGGGCCGGATCTCGTAGGCGATGCGGTGCAGCCGAGCGACTTCCTGGTAGACCGGTGAGTCCTCGGGGATCCTCCAATCGTCCGTCATGCTCAGTTGCGCTCGACCGGTGGCTCGGACCAGATCTCCAGCAGTTCCTCGGTTCGCCGTTCGAGGTGTTCCAACGACCTGGTCAGGCCGCGGATCCGCTCTTTCTCGCTGGGATCGGCACGGTCGGCCATGGCCCAGATGGTTCGCCGGGCTTCGGCGAGCCGCGCCATGCGTTCCTCGTCGCTGCCGCCACCGAAGAACGCGGCCTGCTGGATCTCCAGCGCCTCCTTGTACAGCCCGCTTGGCTGCGGCGGATTCGCCCGGCGTGGCAGGTCGTCGATCATCTCGTCGGCGAACTGTCGATCGTCCTCGTCGGTTATGGCGGCCGACAGTTCCCGCAGGCGGGCTTGCTCCCGCGGCAACTCCGTGAGTCCGTTCTCCAACAGTCGATGCAACGCATTGTGGTATTTGCCATTGAATTCCATGATGTCCATCGAACTGCCTCCTGCCGTCAGCCTATCCAGGGCGTGGCGTGGGAGGTCGTTGATCATCTCGTCGGCCCAGCGTCGGTCGTCCTCGTCCGTGATGGCGGCTGACAGTTGCCGTAAGCGTGCCTGCTCCTGCGGCAGCCCTGCGAGCCCGTTCGCCAGCAGTCGGCGCAATGCGATGTGGTACTTGCCGCTGAACTCCATGATGTCCATCCCATTTGCCTCCCGCCGGACGTTCTGTCCGACGGGAGGCCTATGACGGCTGATGAGGTCCATCACCGACGAGTCGGCCAGTGTGGTGACGTCGCCGACCTCGCGCTTCTCGGCGACGTCGCGCAGCAGCCGGCGCATGATCTTGCCGGAGCGGGTCTTCGGCAGCTCCGCGACCACCATGATCGTGCGCGGCTTGGCGATCGGGCCGATCTCCTTGGCGACGTGGTCGCGCAGCTCCTTCACCACGTCCGGTCCGCCGTCGCCCGCCTCGCTGCGCAGGATCACGAACGCCGCGATCGCCTGGCCGGTGGTTGGGTCGCTCGCGCCGACCACGGCCGCCTCCGCGACCTTCGGGTGCGAGACGAGCGCGGACTCGATCTCGGTGGTGGACATCCGGTGGCCGGCCACGTTCATCACGTCGTCGACCCGGCCGAGCAGCCACAGGTCGCCGTCGTCGTCCTTCTTCGCGCCGTCACCCGCGAAGTACACACCCGGCCAGCGCGACCAGTACGTGTCGACGTACCGCTGGTCGTCGCCCCACAGCGTGCGCAGCATCGCCGGCCACGGCCTGGTCAGCACCAGATAGCCGCCGGACCCGTTCGGCACCGGCTTGCCGTCGTCGTCCACCACGTCGGCGAACACGCCCGGCAGCGGCTTCATCGCCGCGCCCGGCTTGCCCGCCGTGACACCGGGCAGCGGCGAGATCATCTGCATCCCGGTCTCGGTCTGCCACCAGGTGTCGACCACCGGCGCCTTCGAGCCACCGATGTTCTCCCGGTACCAGACGTACGCCTCCGGGTTGATCGGCTCGCCCACCGTGCCGATCACGCGCAGCGTGGCCAGGTCGAACTGCGCGGGGATGTCGTCGCCCCACTTCATGAAGGTGCGGATCGCGGTCGGCGCGCAGTACAGGATCGACACCTTGTACTTCTGGACGATCTCCCACCAGCGGCCCTTGTGCGGCGTGTCCGGCGTGCCCTCGTACAGGATCGACGAGGCGCCGTTCGCGAGTGCGCCGTACACGATGTAGGAGTGGCCGGTGACCCAGCCGATGTCGGCCGCGGTCCAGAAGATGTCGTCGTCCTTGAGGTCGAACACAGCCCAGTGCGTGTACGACGTGCCGACCAGGTAGCCGCCGGTGGTGTGCAGGATGCCCTTCGGCTTGCCGGTTGTCCCGGACGTGTACATCACGTACAGCGGGTGCTCGGCGTCGAACGCCTCCGGGGTGTGCTCCGCGGACTGCTTCTCGACGTACTCGTGCCACCACACGTCGCGGCCCTCGGTCATCGGCGTGTCCTCTTGGCCGGTTCGGCGGACCACAATGACACGGCGGACGTCCGGGCACTCGGCGACGGCGGCGTCGACGGCGGGTTTCAACGCGGCGGCCGCGCCCCGGCGGTAGCCTCCGTCGGCGGTGATCACCACGCGCGCGTCGCAGTCGAGGATCCGGTCCTTCAGCGCCTCGGACGAGAACCCGCCGAACACCACCGTGTGCGGTGCGCCGATCCGGGCGCAGGCGAGCATCGCGAACACCGTCTCGGGGATCATCGGCATGTAGATCGCGACCCGGTCACCGGCCTTCACGCCGAACTCGAGCAGCGTGTTCGCGGCCTTGCAGACCTCGTCCTTCAGCTCGGCGTAGGTGATCTCGCGGGTGTCGCCCGGCTCGCCCTCGAAGTAGTACGCGACCCGGTCGCCGAGGCCGTTCTCGACGTGCCGGTCGACGCAGTTGTACGCCGCGTTCAGCTTGCCGTCGGCGAACCACTTCGCGAACGGCGGGTTGCTCCAGTCCAGGGTCTGCGTCGGCTCGGTCGCCCAGCTGATCCGCTTCGCCTGCCCGGCCCAGAAACCTTCGAAGTCGGCCCCGGCCGCCTCGTAGGCGTCGGCCTTGACGTTCGCGTTCGCCGCCAGCTCGGCCGGCGGCTCGAACCGGCGATTCTCCTGCAGGAGGTTGGACAGCGCTTCGGACTCGGACACGGTGACGGCTCCCTGTTCGCGTGTGAGCGTTTCGTTGCCATTCTTACCAGTCCGCGCGACACCGGTCACCCGCAGCATCGCCGCCCACTGGCGGACGACCGCGCGGCGGCGGCGGGAGTCGTCAGTGAGCACGTCGGCGAGACCGAGTCCGCGAGCCAGGTCGAGGGTGGCCTGCACGGTCTGCCGGACGCCTGGTCGCGACTCGTCCAGCCCGAGCAACCGCACCGCGAGGTCGTGCGCAGCGCGGGCCAGCCTGGCCTCGAGCTCGACGACCTGGTCGCGCAGCGTCTCGTCGGTGGCGGCCGCGGCCCAGACCTGCAACGCGGCCCGGAACAACGGGCCGGTGTAGATCCGGACCAGGATGTCGAGCACCGCCTCGATCCGCTGCTCGCCCGCGGGCAGTCGTTCGGCCTCGCGCCGCAGCTCGGCCATCCGCACGTCGGCCATGTGGTCGATCGCCGCGGTCAGCAGCGTCTCGCGGGTCGGGAAGTAGTGCTGGGTGGCGCCCCGGGACACGCCCACGTGCTCGGCCACCAGCGCCACCGTCGTACCCGACCATCCCAGCTCGGAGAGCAGTTGTACGGCGGACTCGAGCAGGCGGGCGCGAGTCGCGCGGCTGCGCTCCTGCTGCGGTTCGCGAAGGGCCGTCGTCACGCTGCTCCTCAGTGCACGTCGCTCGTCCGGTCTTGCCAGTACGGCTTGCGCAGATCCTTCTTCAGGATCTTGCCGGTCGGGTTCCGGGGCAGCGCGTCCACCACGTCGACACTGCTCGGGCACTTGAAAGCCGCCAGCCGCTCGCGGCAGAACGCGGTCAGCTCCTCGATGCCGAGTTGTGCGCCGGGCCGGAGCACGACGACGGCCTTGACGACCTCGCCCCACCTCTCGTCCGGCACGCCGATCACGGCGACCTCGGCGACCGCCGGGTGGTCGGCGACGACCCGCTCGACCTCGGGGGAGTAGATGTTCTCGCCACCGGAGATGATCATGTCCTTCACCCGGTCGACGATGAAGTAGAAGCCGTCCTCGTCGACGCGGCCGACGTCGCCGGTGCGCAGCCAGCCGTCCGTGGTGATCGTCTCGGCGGTCGCCTCCGCGTTGTTGTGGTAACCCAGCATCACCGACGGCGCGCGCAGCCAGATCTCGCCCGGATCGCCCGGCGCGAGGTCCTCGCCGGTGGCCGGGTCGACGACCCGCGCCTCGACGCCGGGCAGTGGCGTGCCGCACGAGCTCAGCCGCTCCAGGTGCGACTCGTCGCGGTGCGCGTCCGGCCCCAGGCTGTGGCTGACGCCGGACGCCTCGGTCTGGCCGTACACCTGGATGAAGTCGGCCTCCGGCCAGGCCGCCAGCGCCGCCTGGAGGAGGGGAAGCGGGCAGGGCGACGCGCCGTACCCGATGTGCTTCAGGCCCGACATCGCGGCGATCGCCTGCTCACCGGCGCCGACCAGTCCGGCGATCACGGCCGGCACCAGGAACGCGTGGGTGGCGCCGCCGGCGACCGCGCCGAACAGCGACGCCGCGTCGGGCTCGCGGGTCATGATCGACATCGCGCCCTGGTACATGCCGATCAGCGCGTACGCCGTGCCGCCGACGTGGAACAGCGGCATCGCCACCAGGTTGATGTCGCCGGGTCCGAACGCGAAGATGTCTCGGATCTGCTCCGAGTGCGCGTTCAGGTTCCGGTGGCTGATCATCACGCCCTTCGGGAACCCGGTGGTGCCCGAGGAGTAGATCAGCAGCGCGAGGTCGTCCGCGCTGACGTCGTCCCGCGGCGCGAGCGGTTCGGCGGCGGACAGCAGCGCCTCGTACTCGTCCGCCGCACCGCCGACCGTCACGATGCGCCGCACCTTCGGGAGCTTGTCGCGGATCGCCTCCACGGCCGGCAGGAAGTCCGGACCGGCGAAGAGCACGCTTGCGCCGCTGTCGTCGATCACGTACGCCAGCTCGCCGGCGGCCAGCCGCCAGTTCGGGATCGCGGTCGCGGCGCCGATCGCGCTCGCGCCGAACAGCACCTCGAGGCAGCTCGGGGTGTTCTTGTCCAGGAACCCGACCACGTCGCCGGGCCCGATCCCCGCCGCGCGCAGCGCGCCGGACACCCGCCGGATCCGGTCCCGCCACTGCGACCAGGTGTACGACGTCCCGCCGTACCTGACGGCTTCGTCGTCGGGCCGGTGGTCCGCCCAGTACTCGATCCGGTCGCTCAGCAGCCGCGGTTCGGGGACTGTGCTCATGACCCGGTGCCTCCTCGATCGGCGCGACACCCGGAGGCTATGCCCTGCGACCGCCGCGAAGCAAGCGTACGTGCTTGTTTTTCATGGAACCGGCATGCTTGCGCCATGACACAGCGGACCGGATCGTCGTACCGCTGCTGATCCTCCAGGGCACCGGCGACGCGATCGTCGCCCCGGCCGGCGCGACGAGGGTGAACGAGCGGGCGAGCTCGGCCGACAAGACCCCGAACACGTACGACGGCCTGTTCCACGAAGTCCTGAACGAACCCGAGCAGGACCTGGTGATCGCCGACATCCTCGGCTGGCTGAAGCAACGCGCCTGACCCGTTCCACCCTGTCAAAACGCCGAGTCGTGGATTCCCGCGGCGCCCCCCGCGGGGAGCCGGTGCGGGAATCCACGACTCGGCGGGGCCGGTCAGGTGTTGCGGGAGCGGCCGGGGAGGAAGAGGGCGATGAGGGCGCCGGCGGCGACGATGACGGAGCCGGTGGCGACGGCGGGGACCAGGCCGTCGACGTAGCTGGCGGGCGAGGTGTAGGAGCCGTACGACGCGAACACGGAGGCCAGGACGGCGACGCCCATCGCGACGCCCACCTCGCGGATCGTGTTGTTGGTGCCGGAGGCAACGCCCTGGTCGGCCCCTGGGGCGCTCGACATCACGACCGACGCCGACGGCGCGAAGGTGAGGCCCATGCCGACGCCGCCGAGGATGAACGGGGCGATGTACGTGACGTACTGGGTGTCGGCGGTCGTGATCAGCGCCATCCACGCCAGCGCGGTGGCCAGGAACACCTGTCCGGTGACGATCAGCGTGCGGGCGCCGATCCGGTCGACGAAGATCCCGGCCAGCGGTGCGACCACCATCGGCGCCATCGTCCACGGCATCGTGCGGATGCCGGATTCGAGCGGCGTGTAGCCCTGCACGACCTGGAAGAACTGGGCCAGCAGGAAGATCGACCCGAACACGCCGACCGAGAACGTGAAGGCGGTCGCGTTGACCGCGCTGAACCCGCGCGACGAGAACAGCCGCAGCGGCAGCATCGGGGTCTCGATACGGCGCTCCCAGGCCAGGAACGCGGCCAGCAGGACGGCGCCGCCGATCAGCGTGGTCAGCACGCCGGCCGAGGTCCAGCCGTCGTCGTGACCGTGCACGACACCCCACACCACCGACAGCACGCCGGTCGCCGACAGCACCAGGCCGGTCAGGTCCAGCTTGTGGCCGCGGCCGTGCGACTCGTTCAGCACCCGGGCGGCCATCACGACGGCGACCACGCCGACGGGCACGTTCAGCCAGAAGATCCACTGCCAGTTCAGGCCGTCCACGACCGCGCCGCCGACGACCGGGCCGACCGCCACACCGAGGCCGGAGATACCGCCCCAGATGCCGATCGCGGCGCTGCGCAGTTTCTCCGGAACAGCCGCGGCCAGCAGGGTGAGCGACAGCGGCATCACGGCGGCGGCGCCGACGCCCTGGATCGCGCGGGCGCCGATCAGCATCCACGGCTCGGTCGCCAGCGCACAGGCCGCGGACGCGATCGTGAACAAGGTGATCCCGGCGAGGAAGATCCGCCGCCGGCCGAGCCGGTCGCCGATCGCCGCGGCGGTGAGCAGCAGGGTCGCGAACGACAGCGTGTAGGCGTTCACGAACCACTGCAGGTCGCTCAGGCTCGCGCCGAGCTCGGACTTGATCACCGGCAGCGCGTTGGTCACGACCAGGTTGTCCAGCGTGACCATGAACATCGGCACGCCGACCGCGGCCAGCACCGCGCCGAGCGGCCAGGTCTTCCTCGTCGGAGCCGGTGCGTCTGGCGCGGCCTGGATGCCAGGGCGCCGACCGGGCTCGAGGGTGGATGTCGTCATCTCTCCGGCTCCTAAGTTGTAATCCACTGATAACTTGCTACCAAAGTATGCATCGACTGATAACATGTCAAGAGCGAATCGAGAGGAGGACCTGCGATGACTGGTACGACGAGAACCCGGCTGACCGCGGCCGAGCGGGGCGAGCAGGTCGTGCAGGCAGCGATCACGGCGTTCGCCGCGAACGGCTACGCGGGTACCAAGACCGACGAGATCGCCCGGCTGGCCGGCGTCTCACAGCCGTACGTGATCCGGCTCTTCGGGACCAAGCAGCAGTTGTTCCTGGCCGTCTCGGAACACGTCTGCGACCGGATCGAGCAGGCGTTCCGCACGGCCGCCGGGGAGCGCGCGGACCTGGCCAGCCTGGCCGACGGCTACACGGCCCTGCTCGCCGACCGCGACCTGCTCGTCGTACTGCTGCACGGCTTCGCCGCGAGCGCCGACCCCGCGATCGGCGACGTGGTCCGGCGCCGGTACGGGCACATCTACCAGCTGATCCGCGACCTCACCGGCGCCTCCGTCGAGGACGCCCAGCGCTTCCTCTCGACCGGCATGCTCCTCACCGTCCTAGCCACCATGCAGGTCGTCGGCCCCAACGCCCACCCCGAGCCCTGGGCCGCCGAACTCATCAGCTGCCTCGAGATCGGCAAACACTGATCGGCCCCACACATGCTTCGGGGCGGGGGATCGTCCCCCGCCCCGAACCACAAGACGACACTCCACATCAACCACAGGGCGGCACGCCGTCCCCTCCGGTCATGTTCCGCCCCGGAGCACGCCGTCCCCTCCGGTCATGTTCCGCCCCGGAGCACGCCCGAGCTCGCCGTAGCGGGCCTCGCTGGAGCGGTCCTTGCTCAGCAGGGTGCCGATGATGCCGAACAGGAAGCCGGCCGGGATCGAGATGATGCCCGGGTTGTCCAGCGGGAACCAGTGGAAGTCGATCCCGGTGTCGGTGAACATCGACAGGCTCGCGCCGGTCTTCGGGTCGACCTTGCCGGACACCACCGGGGAGAAGAACACCAGTACGACGGCCGTCAGCAGGCCGCCGTAGATGCTCCAGGTGGCGCCGCGGGTGTTGAACCGGGGCCAGAACAGGTTGAACAGCAGCGCCGGCAGGTTCGCCGACGCGGCCACCGCGAAGGCGAGTGCCACCAGGAACGCGATGTTCAGCTTCTGCGCCGGGATCGCCAGCGCGATCGCGATCGCGCCGATGCCGCCGGCGGCGTACCGGGCGACCCGTATCTCCTGCTTCTCGCTGACCTTGCCCCGGGCGAACACGTTGGAGTACAGGTCGTGCGCGAACGACGAGGCCGACGTCAGGGTGAGGCCGGCGACGACCGCGAGGATGGTGGCGAACGCGACCGCCGCGATCAGCGCCAGCAGCAGCGTGCCGCCGAACGAGCCCGGTCCGCCGCCGACGTTCTCGCTCAGCGCGATCGACGCGATGTTGCCCTTCGACTTGGCGATCGCGCTGTCCTTGCCGGTGTCCAGCAGCGCCGCCGCGCCGAAGCCGAGCGCCAGGGTCATCAGGTAGAAGGTGCCGATCAGCCCGATCGCCCACTGGACCGAGCGCCGCGCCGCCTTCGCGTTCGGCACCGTGTAGAAGCGGATCAGGATGTGCGGCAGACCGGCGGTGCCGAGCACCAGCGCGAGCGCGAGCGACAGGAAGTCGATCTGCCCGGTCAGGTCCTTGCCGTACAGCAGGCCCGGCTGCAGGAACGCCTCACCCTTGCCGGTGTGGTCCGCGGCCGCGCCGAGCAGCTTCGAGATGTTGAAGTCGAACTTCAGCGCCACCAGGAACGTGATCAGCACGGTGCCGCTCATCAGCAGCACGGCCTTGACGATCTGCACCCAGGTGGTGCCCTTCATGCCGCCGACGGTGACGTAGAAGACCATCAGCACGCCGACGATCGCGATCACGACCGCCTTGCCGGACGTGCTGGTGATGCCGAGCAGCAGGCCGACGATCGTGCCGGCGCCGACCATCTGGGCCAGCAGGTAGAAGATCGACACCACGATCGTGGAGGTCGCCGCGGCGGTGCGGACCGGCTTCTGCCGCATCCGGTACGCGAGCTGGTCGGCCATCGTGTACCGGCCGGAGTTCCGCATCAGCTCCGCGATCAGCAGCAGCGCGACCAGCCAGGCGACCAGGAAGCCGATCGAGTACAGGAAGCCGTCGTACCCGTAGAGCGCGATCTGGCCGGAGATACCCAGGAAGGACGCGGCGGACATGTAGTCGCCGGCCACCGCGAGCCCGTTCTGCGCACCGCTGAAGGTCCGGCCGCCCGCGTAGTAGTCGGACGCGCTCTTGGTGTGCCGCGACGCCCAGTAGGTGATGTACAGGGTCACCGCGACGACGGCGAGGAACAGCGCGACGGTGACGTTGCGGTTCCCAGGCTCGGCGGCGAGCGGGATCATCAAAGACACGTTCACCGGCGGCGCTCCCTCTTGTACTTGGCGTTCAGCCCGTCCGCGAGCGGGTCGAGCTGGCGGTTCGCGTGCCGGCCGTACAGCCAGGCGATCACGAAGGTCGAGACGAACTGCAGCAGGCCGAACACCAGCGCGACGTTGACGTGTCCGACCAGCTTGGTGCTCATGAAGTCGCGGGCCCAGTTGTTGCAGACCACGTAGAGCAGGTACCAGGCCATGAACGCGATCGTCCACGGCAGGGCGAAGTTCTTGTACCGCTTCTTCAGCAGCGCGAAATCGTCGGCCTCGTGCACGGCCTCATAGGCGCGGCGGTTGCGCTCGGACAGTGCGTCATCCTGCATCGCGTTCTCCTGGTGGGTTCTCCTCGTACGGCGCAGTCGCCAAACGGCGCAGTCGCCAAACGCTAGCGCCACCAGCCGCCTTCCGCCTGCAACTGCGGCGCGGCCGTTCGCCCCGATCCGAAAACGTTGCATTCCGCGACCGGTCGCAACCTTCCGCCGCGACCTCGCATCGTGCCGGGTGATCAGAAACCGGCGCTCGGTGGCCGGCGTCAGGGGGCGGACGGCAGGAAGTAGCTGAGGACGCGGACCCGGCGGCTGCCCGCGGGCGCCTCGTCGGCGGTCCGGCTGGTGTACGGGGTAAGGACGCGCTCCAGCTCCTCTTGGATCGCGCGCAACTCGTCGGCCGTCGCGTGGAAGCCGGCGTTGAGCAGCCCGGATGCGCGGGCCCAGTCGGTGTCGAGTCGCGGCTCGTCGTCGGCGATCCAGCGGCGCGGCAGGTCGACGTACTTGCCGAGCATCACGTTGCTGAGCGCCCGCGCGGCGGCCGCGCCCTCGGGGTCGTCGGGGATCTCGAAGTAGATTCCCCGGCCGGTCGTCGCCCAGCGCTCGCCGTCCCGCGTGGCGAGCCCGAACTCGGCGAACCGCTCGAGCCGGTCGGCTGCACCAGTGCCGCCGGACGCGGCGAGCACCGGCCCGAGCTCGCCGGCCGTGGCCGGGTCGCGGCGGCTGAGGTGGTCGAACAGCTCCAGGCTGCCCGGCTCGGCGAGCAGCCGCAGGGCGCCCGGTGACGTGACGACCAGGTCGCCGACCTCGTTCACGAGCGGTTGTGCGGTCATGTCGGCTCCGTCCTCGCGGCGTACCGGGCGATGTCGCTGCTGCGGGCACGGTACGCCGTGGTGATCCAGGGCAGCCGCAGCGGTTCCGGCGGCCGCGCCGACGTCTCGTAGACGCCGTCGACCTCGTCGAGGACGCCGATCCGCTTCGACTCCGGCAGCAGCGCGACCCGCGAGATCGACTGCGCGAGCAGCCGCAGGGTGGGCTTGTCCAGCTCGTGCCAGTGCCGGAACGTCTTGCGCTCCGGCGCAGCGAACAGGTCCGACTGCAGCAGCACGGTCATCGGCTCGCCACCGCCACCACGTTTCGTCGCGTCCTCGAAGACCAGCCGGGCGAAACGTCGTACCCAGGGGACGACGGTGTCGTAGTCGTTCCACAGCAGCCCCAGCACGCCGCCGGGCTTGAGCACGCGGGCGATCTCGGCGAGCGCCTTGTCGTGGTCGAAGGTGTGGAACGCCTGCCCGGCCAGTACCGCGTCCACCGAGGCCGGGCCGAGCGGGATGCCCTCGGCGCGGCCGGGCATGGTGTCGACGCCGCGCAGCTTCTTCGCGTACTCCAGCATCTGCTTGGACGGGTCGACCGCGACCACGTCATGGCCGAGCTCGGCGACCACCTCGCTCAGCTTGCCGGTCCCGGCGCCGAGGTCGAGCACCCTGAGCGGCTCGCCGCCGAGGATCCACCGGACCGCGTCCGGCGGGTACGACGGCCGGCCGGCGTCGTACGCCGCGGCCACCTCCGCGAACGACAGCGCCGGGTCGTCCGGGGTCGCCTGCGGCACCCCGGTCCCGTCCTCAACTGTCCCGTCGGCAGTCATCACCCGAATCATGCCGTACGACGGTCCGATCCCGGCCGCACCTGTCCGCAGACACTCACAGCCGGCTGCACTCCCAGACCGAGATGAGCGTGACCGAGACCGGTCCGCCGAGCAGGACCGCCATCCGGACCGGTGTCGGCGCTCCCTCGTAGGCGCCCGTGTACCAGCCCTGGGCCGCCATCTCCCAGGTCAGGATGCTGGCCAGCACGGGTGGCAGGAACGCGTGGATGTCGGCCGTGCGGAAGACGTGCACCAGCGACAGGTAGATCCCGTACAGCACGAACGGCAGCATCCAGAGCAGCAGGAAGGCTCCGACGATCAGGTTGACCACTGGCGCCAGGGTGCCGGGAAGGGCGCGGATGCCGGCGAACTCCGGCGCCTGCGCCAGCGCGAACGTGAACATCCCCGCCCACAGCGCGAGGATCGAGCCCAGCGACCGGAGTGCGCCCCGCAGCATCGCGCCGCGATCCGGCGAGAAGGCGATGAACAGGCCGATCACCACCGGGAAGGTGCCGGTCAACGCGATCGCGCTGGACCACGAGTCGCTGAACCGGCCTCCGAGCGCCTCCGGCACCGATGAGGCCAGCCGGTACCGGAAGGTCACCGCCGCGATGACGGCCAGGCCGATCGCGGTGCGGAGCAGCTGGACCGTCTTCACCAGCCCGTCGTCGCTCTCCTCCGCGGGCTTGAAGACGACGCGCCCGACGGAGATCGGGTTGAGGGCGATGACGACCCCTACTCGCCGAGCTTCTTCTGCTCGATGTGGTCGTTGAGAGCGGCAAGCTCCGGGTGCTCGTCCATGATCGCGACCAGCTGGGCGCAGTCGAGGGACAGCGCGTCGTACTGCTCGATCAAGGTGGCGAGCAGCCGGCGGTCGTCCTCGGTGTCCAGCGTGAGCCGGTACTTCGCGCCGTGCGGGGATCCGTCGTACGGGAGGTTCAGCAGCCGGATGTCGCCGGGCCGGTTCTGGTGCAGGTACGACGTGACGTGCTCGCGATCCGCGGGCAGCGTCGCGTTCTTGTGCGCCTCGCGGAGCAGGTCGGCGGAGAAGATCTCGAAGTCGAACCCGCGGGGATACGTGCGCGAGAGCGTGTTCGCCGCGTACAGCCGCGGGTCGTCCGCGGCCAGGTAGCGCTCGACGCCGGCGGCGATCACCCGGCCGTCGATCAGCGGGCAGTCACTGGTGACCCGGACGACCACGTCCAGGTCGTTCTCGTCGAGCACGCCGGCGAACCGCTCCAGCACGTCCAGCTCGCTGCCGCGGTGCCACGGTGCGCCGTACCGGGTGGCGATCGCGACGATCTGGTCGTCGTCCGCGTTCACCGTCGTCGCCACGATCACCGGGAAGTTGCTCAGGGCAACACGGTCGAGGTGGTGCTCGAGGAACGTCTTGCCGCCGACCGGCAGCAGCACCTTGCCCGGGAGACGGGTGCTGGTCGCCCGGGCCTGGGTGATGATCCCTACCTTGCTGGTCACTTCGCTCCCGGGGACATCGCGCGGAAGATCGGCCGCAGCCCGCGGAACACGAACCGGAACGGCGCCGTGACGGCGCGCCCGATCGCGAACGACATCGAGTTCTTGATGTCGTCGGACAGGCGTTGCTCCTTGCGGAGCTGGGTCTCGCGCAGCTGCACGGTCTGGTCCAGCCACACAATCTGGCTCTGGGCCTCGGCCAGCTCGGTGGACAGCCGGCCGACGGTGGCGAGCGCCTCGCGGTAGCCGCGCGGCTGGCCCGGCTCGGCGCCCATAGGCTGCTCACCCATGGTCTGCAGCTCGAAGTACAGCTGCTGGTCCCCGGCCTCGGTGTTGTTGCGTTGTTGTCCATCAAGCTCGACCTCGAGCCGGGCCGAGCGCTCCAGCAGTTGCGGGGTGACGGTGACGCCGACCATCGAGGCCATCGTCACGGTGAGCCGGTTCGGGGACATCCCGGACGGCCAGGGGTGCCGCAGGCCGCCGGCCAGCACCCGGTACCCGAACCGCCGCAGCGCGCGGGTCAGCGCGATCTCGTACGGCACTCGCAGGGTGGTGTTCCAGGTCGAGTCGAGCAGCGCCAGGTTCTTGCCGTCGTACATGACGTTCTCGAATGTCGCGAAGACGGCCTCGCCGGGCAGCACCAGGCGCTCGCCGCCGCCGGTGTTGGACGACCACGGGTCGGTCCACGGCTTCAGCTCGGCCTGGTCGTGCAGCCACTGGGCGTAGTCGCGGACCAGCCGGCGCAGCGCGTTCAGGTCGTCGTGCCGGCAGGCGGTGAGGAACTGCTCCTCGAGCAGCACACCGGTCGGGACCGTGCCGGCCAGCCGGGCGGGCTCGCGCTGCAGGTGACCGGAGGCGCGGTTCGAGGTGGAGCGGCCGACGTCGACCAGCGAGCGCTGCCACTGGCCGTCCTCGTCGCGGGACAGGCTCGCGACGACCGCCCAGTACGGGTGGTCGAGGTTGTCGGTGATCAGCGCGTCCGGGTAGCTGAAGCTCTCCGGGGCCGGATCCGTACCGGTGTTCGTGACGAACAGCCAGCCCGGCGCCAGGTTGAGGCCGGTGCCGTGCCGCATCATCTCGCGGGCCATCCGGCGCGGGTCGGTCAGCACCGGATGGGCGCCGAAGCCCTGCGCGAAGGCCGACGACGCGAGGACCGCGAGCACCTCGTCACCGGTGTGGCCGGACAGCACCCGCTCGTGGACCATCAGCGAGGTCGTCGTCGCCTGCGGGTACACCGCGTAGTGCTGCTCGGTGGTCAGCCCGGCGCTGGTGAGCGCGGCGCGCACCGCGTCCAGTCCCGGCGGGGCCTCCAGCTCGACCTCGCTGCTGGTCGGCCAGATGTCGTCGGTCGGCGGCTTCACCGAGGCGTCCGCGTCCAGCAGCGCGTCCAGGCCGAGGCCGTTGGCCACGCCGAGCACCAGCCGGCCGCCCGGCTTCACCAGGTCCCGCAGCCGGTGCAGCGTGTCCAGCCAGGGCTGGTCCGCGCTGTCGGCGCTGAAGACCCGCGGGATCCCGTCGAGCGCGAGCACCACGTCATAGTGACCGGCCGGCTCGGCGAACTTCTCGAAGCCGCCGCAGAAGATCCGCACCGGCTTGCCGTTCAGCCGCAGGTTGAGCGCGTGCGCGTCCGGCCAGGACCGGACCACGATATCGAGGGAGCCGACCAGGTCGGAGAACCGCTCCAGCAGCCACGGCGCCGTCGGTCCCACGATCAGCGCGGTCGTCTGCTTGTTCAGCAGCTGCGACAGCACCGGGACGACGAGCGGGCTGGCGAACGGGCCCTTGCCCTGCCCCGGCCCCCGGTCGAGGTCGGACCAGTTCAGCATCTCCCCGCCCAGCAGCGTGATCCGGGAGGAGAGGGTCTCCTGTGTTTCCGATGCGGTCAAGTCACATGCTCTCTATGCGGTTCAGGTGAGGTGTCAGTTCTGTTCCCAGCGGAAGAGCTCGCGGATCTCCTCGGGGCTGGCGAGGTAGTCGTTTCCGAGCTCGGTATCAGTAAAAGCCTTGGCGAGGTCCATCGGTACGAACGGCTGGTCCATCTCCGGCCACATCCGTTTGATCCGCGCCTGCCCGCCGAACGCCGGGTGCTCGTTCTGCAGCAGCATCGGGTCGCCGTACACGCCCGGCTGCAGTCCGACCGAGGCGCCGTACAGCACCGCGGAGCTCAGCCGGTTGGACGCGACCCGCTTGTGCCTGCGGACCTCGGTGAGCTGCTTGAGCAGGAAGTCCTCGTCGGTCTTGCGCCAGTACAGGCCGCGGTACCCGTGCGTGATGACCCGGAAGCCGGCGTTCTCGTAGACGTGCCGGATCTCGGGGTTGCGGTACTCGTTCCAGTACAGGCAGACGGTGACCGGGCCGGTCTCGTGCTGGTTGATCGAGGCCACGATCCGGCCGTGGTCGCCGAGCACGTGCTGGCCCTCCCAGCCGTGGAACGGGTAGAAGATCGTGCCGGCGGCGTTCGGGGCCGGCTTGGCCAGGTCCGGGTGCAGCTTGAGCAGGTAGCTCCACGGCGAACCGATGACGTAGTAGTTGCGCCGGCTCATCGACCAGCCGCGGCGGCGGACGCCGTCGGACCACACGAACAGCGGCATCCCGTCGACGAACTCGGTGCCGTGCGCGAAGCCGTCGAGGATGTTCCACCCGTGCTGGAGATAGCCCCAGATGCGTGGCGGGAACTCGAGGCCGGCGTACTCGGCCATGATGTGGGCATGGCCGTAGAAGTGGTTCGCGTGGTGCATGACAACGAAGCCTAACGAAGACGGGTTCTAAGCTTGCTATAGGTCGTCCGCAACGGATTAACGATCGTCCGTCCGACCCGGTACGACCTGGATTTCCGCAGCTTGTCGAGCTGGCCCTCGAACCAGTCCACCTGCTTGCGGGCCTCGGCGAGCTCGGCCGACAGCCGCTCGATCGTGGCCAGCTGCTCGGCGTGGCCCTGCGGGGTGACCGCGGTGTCGGCGGTCTCCCAGACGCTGTCGTCGATCTCGAGCCGGGCGATCGCCGCGAGCCGTTCGGTGAGGGCGCGCGGGGTGCCGCCGGCGGTCCAGGGCAGCCGGGTCCCGGCCGCCATCGCGCGGTTGACGAACCGCGCCAGGTGCCTGACGGCCAGCTGCCCGTGGGTCCCGCCGGGCGCCTCGGTGCCGGTATCGAGCAGGCTGTACGACGTGCCGTCGGTGAGCACGTTGTCCGTCGTGGCGGCGGCCGCCGTGGCGTGGTCCTGCGCCTGGAGCCAGTCGACGTACCCGATCACGGTCTGCCGGAGCGCCTGGTGGTCGTCGGCCCGCAGCGCCGCGACCAGCCGTTCCTCGACCAGCTCGCCGGTCCTGGCGTCGGTCATGCCGAGCCGCTCGGGCAGCGGCGTGCCGTCGCCGAGCACGAACCAGTGGCCGGGCGCGAGCGCGCTGCCCAGCCCGGCGGCGACCGCGTCGTACGCCGTGCGGTACGGATCCGCCAGCTTCGGCCCGGCCGCGTGCCGTCGCGCCGTCGCCCGCGCGACCAGCGCCGCGTCGTAGCCGCTGGCCGGCCCGCCGAACCCGAGCACCGGCTCGGTCACGTCCGGGAACACGCTGTACGTCGCCGCCGTGGCGAGCCCGGTCCCCGCGAGCACGTCGGTCACGGCGTCCAGGGTCGCGGGGGCCTGCTCGCCGACGTCGCGACCCCACTCGTCGGCGCGTGGCGGCCGCGGCACGTCCAGCAGCCGGTCCAGCCCGAACGAGTTCGCCGTCCCCAGCAGCAGCCGGCCGCCGGGCGCGACCCGCTCCCGCAGCCGTTGCACCGCCACGGCCCAGGTCAGTCCCGCGGTGTCCGGCCCGACCAGCCGCTCGACCCCGTCGAGAGCCACCACCACGTCGTACGACGACCGCCCGTGCTCGGGCCCGAACCGGTCGAGCCCGCCGGCGAACACCCGCGCCTGCCTGCCCTCGAGTCGCTCGGCGATGGTCTCGCCGTCGCTGAACGACCGCACCAATACGTCTGTCGAAGCGGCTCTGCCCGCGATGCGTTCGACGACCTCGAGCGCGTGCGGCCCGGCCACGAGCACGGTGCTCGCCTTGCCCAGCACGGCGTCCAGCAACTCCAGCGCCACCGGCCCGCCCACCGCCGGCCGCGCGTCGGCCGGCTCCAGGTCGGACCAGTTCAGCATCTCCGC
>WNFV01004775.1_pt1 | contig 23399 bp, 16 predicted proteins | sample 5400101 | NCBI WGS metagenome assembly WNFV01 (sample SAMN13153361, study PRJNA577476) | soil metagenome | isolation source: 115 cm soil or saprolite under grassland replicate 1 | place: USA:California | collected 2016-06-15 | reverse complement strand
GGCTTTGCTTGACAATCTATATAAGTACGTGTAAAATCCCACACGCTTAATTACCCAATTACATTGGCCGAGATAGCTCAGTTGGTAGAGCACGCGACTGAAAATCGCGGTGTCCCCAGTTCGATCCTGGGTCTCGGCACTCTCGGCCAAGCAAGAAAGGCTAATGATCTGCGGGCGTAGTACAGTGGTAGTACGTCTCCTTGCCAAGGAGAAGGTCGTGGGTTCGAATCCCATCGCCCGCTCTACCGATTGAGGATTGCGATTGATGGAAGGATCAATTGGCAATCCTCGTTGTGTAATAAGGCGTCGTGGCCAAGTGGTAAGGCAAGGGTCTGCAAAACCCTGATCACGGGTTCAAATCCCGTCGACGCCTCTTGAAGCAAGTCCCTCGTCGGAGTCGTTTTTTACTCTGATCACGGGTTTCTCTGCATAAGGAATTATACAAATCCCATTGACGCCTCAACAAGCGGGTTCCTTACCGGGCCTGCTTTTTTATTTTAATCCTAGGTCGCTCCTTAAAAAAATTCGCTTGCACGTGCTGACGTATCTGTAAGGAGTTATTCCATATAATTCACCTTTATTTTAGTTATAATCTCTTAATCACGAGCCTTTCCGGAATCTTATGCAGTTTTTTTCTACAATTCTTCTGGCATGTTTCTTTCATATAAATAAGCCTATAATCCTCGAAAGAGGAGCTTATTTTGTCGCTGTTTGGCCATGAAGAGTTCTCGATTTTCTTTTGCCACAAAAGTCTCTTTGATTTATGCAATAACGGGGGGATTATGGATTCTTACCTCGGATCTAATCTCGGCAAGGTCATTTTCTGACGCGCAAATACTTACAACTATCCAAATCTATAAGGGTTGGATTTTTATCTTAATCACGGCAATTGCCCTTTTCTTGCTCATCCATAATAAAGAACAATCAAAACAAGAGGCCGAACAAAACTACAGGAGCTTATTTGAAACTGCCGTAGAGGGAATTTTTCGATCTTCACCAAACGGACAATATCTTACTGTAAACCCGGCAATGGCAAATATTTATGGCTATTCTTCTCCTGAAGAAATGCTGGAGACGGTTAAAGATATTGGGACTCAAATTCACTTAAACGAGGAAAGCCATCGAAGATTCATAATTATCTTAGACAAAGAAGGTGTGGTTGAAAGATACGAAGCTCAAAATTTGCGTAAAGATGGCAGCTTAATTTGGACATCCACCAATGCTCGTGCAATTCGCGATGCCAATGGGAATATATTATTTTACGAGGGTTTTGTTACCGATATTACAAAGCGGAAGATCACTGAAATCGCCCTACGCGAGACACAAGCACAGTATCGAGCTGTAATTGAACAAATGCCAGCTGCGGTATATACAGATATACCAGATCCCTATAGCTCAAATTATTTTTCCAGTCCGCAAATTCTCGAAATTACGGGATATTCACCAGGGGAATGGAGAGCGAATCCAGAATTGTGGATAAATATTACTCATCCGGATGACAGGCTAAGGGTCCTGGCAGAGAACGAACGGACAAATCTCTCTAGGCAACCATTTAATGTTGAGTACCGAATTATCGCTCGAGATGGGCACGTTGTCTGGGTCCATGATATGGCAACCTTAATTTGCGACGAGGACGGGAGACCACTTTACTGGCAGGGAATACTTCTGGATATTTCCAAACAGAAAAAAACTCAAGAAGCCCTTCTTCGAAGAGAAGCGATTCTAGAGGCTGTTGGATTTACCGCCGAACAATTCCTGAAATCGCCCAGCTGGGAGGACTGTATTGACCAAGTATTAGAACATCTTGGGATAACGGTACAAGCCAGCCGAGTCTATGTTTTCAAGAAACATCTCTCAGCCGAAAATGATATTCTCATTTCACAACTTTTCGAATGGTGCAATCAAGGAATTGAACCCCAAATACATAATCAAACTCTTCAAAATATGAACTTCGAAGAGGCAGGTTATTCTCGCTGGATTACGTTATTCAACGATGGTTTGCCCGCATATGGAATTGTCAGAGAATTACCTCCAGAAGAACAAGTAGAGTTTCAACGAGAAGGCATTCTTTCAATAATATGCTTCCCTATTCAAGTTGGTTATGATTGGTGGGGGTTTATCGGATTTGACGATTGCTGCGAGGAACGCGAATGGAGCGCCGTGGAAATTGAAGCTTTGAGGATAGCAGTCAGCACACTTGGCGCTGCCATAAAGCGAAAATCCAGTGAGCAGGCACTACAGCGTCAGCTAAAAGAGTTGACAATCCTCCATGCAGTTGCCCTGGCCGAATCCTCAGCACAAAATACGGATGAACTGATCCAGCGCACAACCGATATCATCGGCGATACATTATATTCTGATAATTGCGGTATCTTGCTCCTCGATCGCTCGGGCGAAATGCTTCAACCCCATTATTCCTATCGAGGCACAAGCCCCGATGTATTGGCCAAAAAATACCCTATTACAAAAGGGATAAGCGGCAAAGTTGTAACCAGCCGGGAGACGATACGTACCGGTGATATATCAAAAGATCGCGATTATTACGAAGTGACAACAGAGATTCGTTCCGAATTATGCGTTCCAATTTCCAGTGGAGAGAGGATCATCGGCGTCATAAACGTAGAAAGCCGACAGCCAGATGCATTTACTGATGATGATGAAAGGCTGCTTAATACCATCGCTGGTGGGATGACAACCGCATTGGAAAAATTGCAGTTATTTGAACTGGAGAAGAAACGGCGAAAAGCAGCGGATAGCCTGCGAGAAGCCACGGCAGCGTTAACATCCAGTGTGGAACCAAGAAGGGTATTCGACGTTATCTTAGACACCGTCTTGAAACTGGTGGCCTGCAAAAGTGCCTCTATTGAACTGATTGAGGGCGATACCGTTGAAATCGTCGCAGAACGGGGTTTGCCGCTGGAACATCAGTACGTGGGTATTCGATATCCATCTCAATCCCGTAACTGGAACATTGATTTGTGGAATCCGATCATCATTCCGGACGTTCATCAGGATGACCGCTTCGAAAAACTCCCAGGCACAGAGTATATCCGTAGCTGGATGGGCGTGCCATTGATCACACAGGACAAGCTTCTCGGTTATCTAAATCTTGATAGTGATGTTACTGATTTCTTTGCCGACGAACAAGCTGCTTTGGCCCAAACGTTTGCGAACCAGGCGGCAATCACAATCGAAAACGCGCGCACATTCCAGGAGGAAAGACGACGCACAAAAATTATCGAGGCATTGGCTGATATCGCGAATGAAATCACGACCACTGGAGAAATTGACGCTCTGCTCGATAAAGTTGCACGTCGCACTCTAGATCTGCTGAAGGCAAGTCACGTAGCTATCTTTCTCCTTCAGGACGACAACATTACTATCAAGCCGGTAACTGCGCAGGGTACATTTAGGAAAGAAATACTTTCTCATCCGCTCAAACTTGGAGAGGGAATCACCGGCGACATTATTTTGACCGGTAAATCTCAGATCATCAATGACACTACGAATGATCCACGCAGGGTGAAGGTGCCGGGTACCTCTGATGAAGATGGAATCCTCGAAACCATGATGTCATCTCCATTAATTCTGCGTGGCAAGCCTATTGGAGCGATCAATGCCTGGAGATTGCGTTCAGATGAATTGTTCAATCAGTCGGAATTGAATTTCCTCATTAGCATCGCCCACCAGACATCCATATCGATTGAAGCCGGTCGACTCTTGCAGGAAACGGGACAACGGGCCCAGGAGGCTGCAGCGATCGCCGAAGTAGGTCGCGACATTTCTGCCACCCTACAGTTGGATCTGGTTCTTGAACGCATAGCAGTGTATGCAAAAGAACTTCTTAAATCGGAAACAAGTGCAGTCTACTTAGCCGAACCAGGTAGTGCTTTGCTTCGGGCCATTGCTGCAGTTGGAATCGAATCAGATGAGATCAAGAATTTTCCAGTGCAAATTGGAACTGGAATTGTAGGTAATATCGCCAAAAGCAAGATCGGCGAAATAGTAAACGATACTGCTAAAGATCCACGTACCATCGTTGTCACAGGGACCGAGATGGTTCCCTACGAGCACATCATGGGGGTACCTGTATTAAGCAAGGATAAACTTACTGGTCTGCTCGTCGTGTGGCGAACAGGATACGGTTTAGATTTTAAACAAAGCGACCTGGATTTTCTGACCGGACTTGCCCAACAAGCGGCTGTCGCAATCGAAAACGCGCGTCTTTTCCAGGCGGAACAAAAACGCAGGCAGGAGGCAGAAAGCCTTCGTAATGCAGCCATTGCGATTACATCCACTCTCGAACCAAAACAGGTGCTGGATACGATTCTGGTCGCTCTTCAGGAGGTTATTCCGTACGACTCTGCTTCTATTTTGCAATTAACGGGCGAGCATGTGCGGCTCACTGCTGGAAAAGGGCTTCCCCATCCGGAACTTGCCTTAAACCAAGCTTTTCCTGCTAGCAACAAGCTGGTGATGGAGATGAACCAGAATAAACAGCCAATAATCATTGAAGATTGCATGAAAGACTCTCGCTTCGAGAAATGGGCTGCAGCAGATTACGTTCGAGGATGGATGGGAATACCGTTGATCACTCGCGGACAGGTAATTGGGTATATCACGATGGACAGCTTCACACCTTGTGCTTTTGATGAGAATGCTGCCATGCTGGCGCAAATCTTTGCACATCAAGCTGCTGCTGCAATGGACAATGCACGCCTATACACAGAAACTCGCCAACGATTGGAAGAACTCGAAGTCGTCAGTCGAATATCCTTTGCTTTGCGCGTTGCAAAAGACTCGGATGAAATGCTGCCGATTCTCTTAGATGAGATTAAACACAGCATGGATACGGATTCGATAGCGATCTGGCTTTATAACTCAGAAAACAATGAATTGATTCAAAAAGCTGGCAGCGGAAATTTTCAAAACTTGCCCAAACCTAACTTTAGACCGAATGACGGAATTGTCGGGCAGGTATTCACAACTGGAGAAATTTACGTTAGCCCGGACTTTTCCAAAGATCCAATGGTCCATCCCGAAAATGTCCCTGCATTTGGAAAAGATTGGGGAGGTGTATCGGTTCCTATACGGACGGCTTCGGAAACCATTGGTGTACTGACTGTGGCGGTTGCCTCTTCTAGCGTAATTGAATCACACCATATACGGTTGTTGACGACAATAGCTGAAATCGCTGGAAATGCTATCTATCGATCGGACCTTTTCGAACGGAACGAGAAACAAATTCGCCGTCTCACCACACTGCGCGAGATAGACATCGCGATCTCCACTAGCTTTGATCTTCGGGTTACGCTTGACATTTTGTCTGAGCATTTACTAACCAAGATGGGTGTCAGTGCCACCGCTATTCTTACATTGAGTACAGATAACCAGATTTTGAATTACTTTTCGGGCGCGGGGTTTCGTAATCAAGATATCTTCCGTAAGTCATTGCAGGCAAATGAAGGGCTGGCTGGCCAGGTGTTGGTAGCTCAAAATGATCTCTATATCGAAAACTTGAATCAACAGACCAAATATGTATATCCAAATATCGTTGCAAGAGAAGGATTTGTCAGTTATTTCGGTATGCCATTACGTAGCAAAGGTCTGATCAGAGGTGTACTGGAGACCTATTTCCGCACCCACTTCGTTCCAAATTCAGATTGGCTTGATTTTCTCCATACACTGGCGGGGCAGGCAACAATTGCAATAGACAATGCCCAGTTGTTTGAAAACCTGCAACGAAGCAATCAGGGACTCTCTTTAGCCTATGACAAAACCTTGGAGGGATGGGGAAAAGCTCTCGAATTACGAGATAAAGAGACAGAAGGACACACCCGGCGCGTCTCTGAGCTGACCCTCAGACTGGCACGGCAAATAGGTATTCCCGAACCCGAATTGATTCACATCCGCCGAGGCGCATTGTTGCACGATATTGGCAAGATGGGAGTACCAGATAGCATACTTCGCAAAGAAGGCCCACTAACCAGTGAAGAATGGATTGAAATGCGGAAACATCCGCAATATGCTTATGACCTTCTCTCTCCTATCCCATACTTGCGTGCCTCCTTAGACATTCCATACTCCCATCATGAATGGTGGGATGGCAGCGGGTATCCTTCTGGCTTGAAAGAGGAAAAAATTCCTCTTTCAGCGCGAATATTTGCGGTAGTGGACGTATGGGATGCGTTGCTTTCTAATCGTCCTTATAGGAGACCCTGGCCAAAATCAAAAGTCTTCAAATACCTTCGTGATCTTTCAGGCAAGCAATTCGATCCGGAGATTGTAAAAACCTTCTTCGAAATGATGCGTCACGATAATTACGTATCTGGGCATGAGAAGAAACTATCAGAAAGGAGAACGCGTGTTGCTAAACCGATTCAAAAAGAAAGCTAAAGATAAAGCCTTAACGGGATTGTCCTTCAATATTACTATTTGACTCGCAAGAACCGCCTTTTGCCCACCTGTAGAACGCCAGCATGTGGAAAAGGTATATCTCCGCGTTCCAGCACTTCTCCATCCAGACGTACGCCTTTTTGATCAAGCAGACGGCGAGCTTCACTTTTGCTTGTAGCAAGTTTCGCAGCCAAAATCACTTCCAATACGGTCTGTCCGGACTGGAGAGCAAATTCGGGCATCTCATCCGGAGTCTGCTTTTGCTGGAAGGTTTTTACAAAAGCATCCTGTGCTTTGGTGGCTTCCGCTTCGCCATAGAAAATGCTAGTGATTTCAAATGCAAGTTTCATCTTGGCATCGCGCGGATGTAAAACCCCCGATTCAACCGATTTTTCGATTTCATCAATTTCATGGGGAGTGAACCGCGTGACGAGGCGAAAGTACTTTCCCATGGCAAAATCAGGGATTGACATAATCTTCCCATACATATCCTCAGCGGAAGTGTTGATAGAGACGATGTTTCCCATGGATTTGGACATACGTTGCACGCCATCTGTGCCAGGCAAAATACCGCAGATCACTCCTACCAGCGGTTTTTGCCCAAGGGCTTCCTGCAACTTTCGACCAGCAACAATAATATTGAATAGTTGATCTGTACCTCCAACCTGTACATCGGTCTCAAGCGCAACAGCATCATAGCCTTGCATGAGTGCATAGAATGTCTCATGGAGGTAGATCGGCTCGCCTGCATCAAGTCGTTTGGAAAAGTTTTCGCGTGCCAAGAATTGTTGAACCGTGAAGTTTTGCCCAAGGCGGATGAGATCTACGAGGGAAAGTTTGGAGAGCCATTCTCCGTTGTAGCGAATTTTTGTCCGCTCGGGGTCAAGCACGCGGAAGGCCTGATCGGCAAAAGTCTTTGCATTAATCGAGACCTGCTCCTCGGTCAGAATTGGACGCGCTTTGTTCTTGTCCGAAGGGTCGCCTACCAGCGCGGTGTAACTACCAATCAAGAATGTCACGTCATGTCCTAAATCCTGAAATTGTCGTAGTTTGCGCATGGGGATTGTGTGTCCAAGATGCAGGTCAGTGAAGGTGGGATCAAAACCGCAGTAGACGCGCAAAGGATGCCCCTCTTTTTGGGAATTCAAGAGCCGCTCGCGTAATTCGGCAGTCATAGCTTTCTTTAATTCCTCATCCCCATATTCTGTCCCCTGCATCATTAATTCAACCTGTTCATCAATGTTCATAGCATCCTCCTAGGTAATTTGGAGTCCAACGTCTCCCGACGTTGGAGGTAGCTACCTATAAAACCGAAGTCAGGCCCCACAGGGGTGCTCACCGCACTTCACCACCGTTCGTGCCGCGAGCAAGACTTCGACTCCGATCACATAAAAACAAAAACGCGCCCGCGATGGTGAGGGCGCGTTCAAGACACCACCGCAAAACTTATGGGTAGGAATAATAATAGTAATTGTGAGATGGGATAAACATAAACCTATTATACAATTAAATAAAAACTTCGGAAGCCTTTACGATAGACTTCCGAAGTTTCATACTTATTGTGCCAAACTAAAACTAAATGACCATGGACCTTTGACTGTGTAGAATTCATCGCTGAACACGAGTTGCTCGGCTTGCTCTTGAGACATCTCCGGCGGCTTACCTGTGATCTGCATCATCATAGTGCCGTTCACATTTAAGCAATCCAAAAGAATACCAGTTCCACGTTCCGCCATCGCTTGCTGGATTTTCGGTAGATAGATCGAGCAGTAATCATCCTCACGTGGATATGACCCAATCGAATCCACTTGGATCGTCGCGTTAGAAAGGTCAGCATCTGGCGGGACAACAAACGTGAGCGTATCACACCGCTCTCCGGGCTGTCCGTTCGCGGCATCCTGCAAACTCACAAGCGTTGTGCCAAATACATCTAAAACCGTTCCCGCATAATTTAGGTTTGCAGTCGAAATCGACCAATCGGAAGCATCAGGAAGTGTAAAGCAGATATCTGCATTCACACTCTTGCCATCCTGCCAGGCTCGGTCCATGCGGACTTGGATTCCACTCATAGTCTGATTTGCTGAAGAGATGACTGCCTGTGCGGTAGGATAAGATGGGCCAATGTAAGGTGTGGCAGTCGGCAGAAACGCTGGTAATGCAACCTGCGGCGAACGTGGGGCGCATGCCGCGAGAAGTAACACGAACAAAAAAACGAACCGTTTCATTTTGAGATTTTTTCTCCTTATTAAATTTTTCCGTACAGATCGTGGAACGCGTCATACGGACTTGGAAATTGGAATTGGTACCCAGATTCGACCAGCCGTTTGGGTTGAGAAAATCTACCTTCAACGACTAATATACTCATTTCACCTAAAAGAATCCTTAGTAAAAAGGCTGGCGTTGGGAACCAATACGGACGATGGATCACTCTTGCCAGAGTACGGGTGAATTCAGCATTAGACGTTGGCGTGGGCGAAATGAGATTATACACCCCTTGAGTATTTTCATTATCAATCAGAAACCGAATCGCGCCAACCCAATCCTGGATATGAATCCACGGTGTGGCATGTTTGCCACTCCCCAATGGCCCACCCACAAATAGTTTAACAGGTAATGCCATGAGCGGCAGAAGCCCATCTTGCTTAGCAAGTACTACAGCTGAACGTGTCACTACGCGCCGTACATCCAGCTCTTCAACGGATTTCGTTGCATTTTCCCATTGTACGGTCAATTGTGCGAGGAAATCCTCTCCAGGAGGCGTAGATTCTTCAGCTAGGTCACCATGCAGTCCATAATGGTTAATACCTGATTGCTGGACGAAAACGCGTGGACGCTGAGTCGCTTTTTGGATAGCGGAAGTAAGCGCAAGACCAGGCTGGACGCGGGATTCAAGGAAGGAACGTTTTGTCCTGGCAGTCCAAGGCCAAGAAGCTAGGGTTTTGCCTGCTATGTGAATCACCGCATCCATCTCATTAACAAGATATCCCCAGCCTGTTGTCGTTTTCCCATCCCATGGAATGACTTGTGCACCCGGAAAAGAGACTTTTGGATCACGCGTTAATATGTAAACCGGGTGTTTATCTACCAGAAAAGACTTGGTGAGGGCACCTCCTAGGAAACCTGTACCTCCTGCGATCAAAACTTTCATTTCAACTCCATTAACTGTAAATCGTGGTTTCACGATTTCGTGCATTCAGCAGTATAATCATGCAGATTCGGAGACAGAATGCTAGAGCCGGTTTTAGTGCTAAACGCGAATTTTGAACCGATTCATGTGTGCTCCACACGACGGGCAATTGGACTGCTCTTGGCTGGTAAAGCCGACATGGTCGTGAATGGACGCGGCCACATCCGAACCGTTTCACAGTTGCTCCCGCGTCCCTCTGTCATTAGGCTTGAAATCCAGGTACACAGGCCTCGGCCGCACGTAAAATTAACGCGTCGTGAGGTATTTCGTCGCGATAATTATACCTGCCAGTATTGCGGTAAACATGATGGAGGGCTGACAGTAGACCATGTTCTACCTCGCCATCTTGGTGGCGAACACATCTGGACAAACGTAGTTGCGGCCTGCCCACCCTGCAATCACCGTAAAGGCGGGCGCAAAGTAGAAGAGTCACACATGCGTCTCATGCACATTCCAAAAGAGCCACCTGCCAACGCAGCCTACATCTTCGGACGACATCTTGCAGAGAACGGTGAATGGGAGCCATTTATTTCGGGGTGGTGAATCTGCCCTCACCCCTGGCCCCTCTCCCTAATAGGGAGAGGGGAAATATTTTAACCGTTGCGCCCGCAGTTGAACTGCGGGCGCAACGGTTAGATGACGGGAGGGTACTGTTTTAACTGAAATCAAGAGTCATGAAATCTTTGGCAAGCGCGATTTCGCCCTGGTAGCGTTTGCGTGCTTCTTCAACCAGATTTCCGTTTGCATATTTCCCGGTAGCATAGTGAATTAAATATAACCGGCCTACTTCGGCTCGGCTGGCAATCTCACCCGCTTGGGCGGCGGACGAATGCCCGCGTGTCGCGCCTGATGCTTCATGGATCAGCACATCCGCGCCTGCGCCGAGACGAATAACTTCCTCGCATGGTTCGGTATCACACGAGTAAGCCATAACCTTATTCGTATGATTGAATTCAACTCTCAAGCCTAGTGTTGGGATGAGATGACGTACAGGAGAGGTATATATCTTGAAATCGGGGCAATCCAGTACATTGGTCATTTCACTGGCTGGCAAACGGTAAAAAGCAACGGGGAAAAAATGAGGCCAGTCAGCCCAACTGTATGATTTCATGAGATCTTCTACGCGGTCAAGCGTGTAATGCAGACCATAGATATTGAGAGATTTGCGACGGCCCATCAACCACATATCCATGAGCAGAAGTGGCAACCCTGAAACATGATCAGGGTGAAAATGAGTCACGATCAGATCGGTCAAATTATTAAAGTCCAGACCTGCCTGTTCCAGTCGCAATACGGGATTTCCGACCGTATCAACCAATACCATACGCTCATCACCCACGATGACCATATGAGTGTTCTCATTGTCTTTGGTAGGAATGGCATTGGACGAGCCGAGGATAATTACCTTGGGCATGGCTCACCTGTTAATCGTTGCCAATAAAATCACTGGCGTAAGATAGGCTTCGATCAAGGCTGCGATAGCCAATAAAGGAACCACAATACCAATAAAAATCTTTGCCCAATCCGCAAGGAGTTCAATAACTACTTCCCCCATGGATTTACCTGTTTGCGGGGTAACGAGGGCAACACCGATGTAAAGGACCGCTGCACTTCCGATCATCAACGCGGGAATCTCAAACATACCATGTGGGAGAACACCAGCTAGGAATAAAGGCCAAGGCGAAATGCCTAGCAACTGGAAAGCGCCAAATAAACCACCGATTAAACTGATGTTTACTAAGTAGAGAACAATACCTAAAACGCTAAATGAAACTAGCCCGGCCAGCAAAATACTTAGCATGGCGCGGGTATTATTCATAAACAAGAAAGGTGCCGAGAATGAATCCCTGAGCCGCATAATATCAGGAGTCTGACGGGCGCGCTGGGCTAGTTCTATTACCTCTTCTGGAGGTGCTTTTGCCAAAGCGTCCGGCATATTTTTTAAAATCCATTCGTGTCCTAACCAGATGCCCACAATAGCAATTACGACGATCAAAAGCGTTGGTGTCCCGAGCCTACGCAAAGATACACTTACAACATGTTGATACCATTCGAGCAGGGAATGCGCATTCCCCTTAAAATTTTTCCAAAACATGCGCCAAATCCAGCGAACGTTGATTACATCAATTTCGCGGCCAAGCAGATATTCACGTTGAAAGTGAGCTATCCCCACCCGGATCAACAACAAAGCCAGAATAGTCACACCTACAACTGCCAGCCATAACACATCTTCATTTCCCCAAAACAGCAAGACGCTTTCGCCTTGCATCAAAACAGCTACCGGAATGACAATAAATGAAGCAAGAAGATTGGCTGCCTTTACCGAAGTGGATTGCACAGAGATCAGAATCGCCGCACTGACCATGAGGATCGCATGTGCAGTTGTCAGGACAAAAAGTTGCACGATGATATACCAGGGCGGTATAGTCAATTGCTGGCGGGTAGCCATGATCAAATAGAAAGCAATGGAAAGATAGCTAGCAAGCAAGGGTGTGAAAACACCAATTAATAATTTCCCGAAATACAACTGCCAGTTTTCAAGAGGTGAGCTCAATAGCGGTTCAATCGTCCCACGCTCTTTCTCGCCCACAAACGATTCCAGGGCTACTACCAGGGATACTGTGATGGGAAAGAAACCAATAATTAGAACTGAGAAAGGTACAAGTCGATCTAGAATTAAATTCGCGCTGTATTGATTTAAAAAGTTCACGGTCATTTCCGCGAATTTGGTCATCAGGATTGGAAAGAAGATAGTCAGGATGATCAGGGGTGTTAAAACGCGCCAATCGCGTAACTGATCACGCAGTTCGCGGCGTGTCACCAACCAGACGGGTAGCAAGCTATCCCACATACGCACCGCCCTTCACTTCAGTCATAACTTTGAGGTAAACCTGTTCTAGCGATCGCGAACACTCCTGGAATGACATCACAGGTGCAGATTTGGTAGATAGGATATTTATCAACTGTGGATTTGATTCCTGTGGTCGCTCGACACAAACCTTGAGGCTGGTCGCCGTTTTCTCGATCAGGGTCACCCCAGAGGGCAGTTCCAAACTATCCGATTCCCATTCTTGAGAGAACTTCACTTCATATTCCGGAGCACCAAGCACGCGGCTTTTTAGCTCCTCCAGAGAGCCTTGGATCAAGATCCGCCCGCGATAAATGATAGCGATAATATCAGCCAAGGCTTCAGCTTCCACCAAATTATGGGTGCAGATTACAATTGTCCGTTGGGATGACTTTAATCGGGCAATTTCGTCGCGCACTAACCGTGCCGATTCAGGGTCCATTGCTGAGGTCGGTTCGTCCAGTAACAAGACTCCCGGTTCATGCATCATTGCGCGTGCAAGCGCCAATTTTTGACGCATGCCTTTGGAATATTCACCAATACGGCGGTGAGATGCTTCGGCCAAGCCAAAATATTCAAGTAGGCTTTCACTGCGCATCTTACGAGTCTTCGGGCTGAGATGGTAGACTTGGCCAAAGAAATCCAAGTATTCATCTCCGCTCATACGCATGTAAAGACCGTGCTGTTCAGTAAGTACACCTACAGAGGCGCGGACGTCATGTCCTTGCCTTACAGTATCGTATCCGGCTACACGCGCCCAACCCCTCGTTGGATTCAACAATGCAGTTAGCATCCGAACAGTGGTTGTCTTGCCCGCGCCATTTTGTCCTAGGAGAGCTAGAAGCTGCCCCGGTTTGATAGAAAGCGAGACATTATCTACAGCCCAAAAATCGGTGAACTGTTTACTCAAGTCATAAGTTTCGATCATAATTTTCTCAGGTTATCGGTTGGAAGAACTAATGTCAATAAGACAACGGTCCCTTCAATAAGTTTATCTGAAGTCCAATGCCGGAAGACATTGGATGTGGCATTATAACTGCGAAAAACCGAAGTCAGGAGACTTCGGAGTCCATAGATTTTTCGTGGCGATGTCGCCACCATAATGCAATTGCAGAGCAAACTGCGACTATAGCCATAAACGTCTGATTGGCATTGATTCCTGCCACTCGCGAAGCATCGAGCCTCAAAAAGTCCAGAAAGAAGCGGATAACAGGATAGACAATCAAATATATGAGCATCAGGTCACCGGTTTTGAGTTTGTCCTCATAACGGCGACGAATCCAGATCAGAAAAAACATATTACCCAAGTTGAGAAGAGACTCATAAGCGAAGAGTGGGTGAAAGTACTCAACACTTTCAAATCCGGTAAGGCGATGTGCAGGATCAATATAAAGCTTCCATGGTAGGTTTGTGGGCGCGCCATAAAGTTCCTGGTTAAAGAAATTTCCCCATCTTCCAATTGCTTGACCGAGGGCCAGGCTTGGTGCAGCAATATCCGCCCATTCGGCAAAATTAAGATGATGATTGCGGGAATAAATGAATAATGCTATCACCCCACCGATCACCGCGCCGGGAATGCCAAGTCCACCTTTCCAGATCGCCAGCGCGTCAAGTGGATGTGAGAGATAATAAGCGGTAGTAATACCCTGTCCGATGGAAGAAGGCGGAGGTGTGAGGATATGCCATAAACGGGCACCTACGATACCTCCGATAATTAGATAAATCAACAAATCCCAAACGATCTCCGGGTCATAACCACGCCGTTTCACTTCGCCCATGGCGAGCCAGGCTCCTCCAACCGCGCCAAGCATCAGGATAATCCCGTAGAATCGAATATATAATGGGCCAACAGCAAAACCATCAATCATAGAAACCTCAATAATTTAATCACTTCCCCTGTGGTTTATTATGCATGCGCGCGTGTCCTTGAACACGTATATGCAAAATGCGGTGTAAAGCAGTGATGTTTCCTAACAGGGCAATTAAGCCCATGCCAATCAGTGGCTGGTTTAGTACAAGCGCAGGGATGAGGACAATGTATCTTTCCACGCGTGTTAGTAAACCTACATTTGCGGTAAATTTCAATCCTTCAGCTCGTGCTTTGACGTATGAAACCAGAACCGAACCGGCTGCCGCGATGAATGTAAGCATTGCTCCAAGGTGATGATCCTGGCTTAAAAAATAATAGAGTAAACCTCCAAAGGTGATCAACTCGGAATAACGGTCACTGACAGAATCGACGAAGGCACCAAAATCGCTTGATTCTCCGCGCAGACGTGCCATCGTTCCATCCAACGCATCAATCGGAACGGTAAGCAGCAAGACAATGCCACCGATTGTCATTTGACCGCGCGCAATGAGATATGCACCAAGGGTCGTTCCTGCCAATCCAAGCAAGGTTATAGCATTTGGCGTTAAACCCATGCTATTAAGAAAACCCCCGATCGGATCGAGCACACCCTTAAATATCAAACGCAGGCGATCTGTAAATGTTGTTGGTTTGGGCTTGATTGTCTGATCCACCTGGTCTCTACCTTTCTTTATAAATTTTAGTCAATGATAATCTATAAACAGGCTCAATTCACGAACTTGCCCCTTTGAGTCAGAAGGCTTTATTCGTCTTTTCCCGCTTCTAAATCATCTTCTGCATTGACCAATACTTCGCGTTCCTTACCCCCGCCTTGCGATGGTCCAACTATACCCATCTCTTCAAGCTGGTCAAGAAGGCGCGCGGCGCGCGGGTATCCAATCCTCAACCGTCGCTGAAGCAGCGATGCCGAAGCGCGTTGGCCTTGCTTTACAATTGAAATAGCCTGGTCTATTAAGCCGTCTTCCTCACCTTCGCCGGGTTCCTGCAAAAGTTTTTCCCAGGGAGGCATGTCATCTAATGGGAGATCGCTCGCCTTTTGCCAATGAGAGATGATGCGTTCGATCTCCATATCCGTGACCATGACGCCTTGTGCACGTACCGGAGAGCCCACTTCAGGATTTAGGAAAAGCATATCACCACGACCAAGCAAGGTCTCGGCACCCGTGTAATCGAGGATCACGCGGCTATCGATACCAGAAGCCACGGCAAATGCAAGTCGCGCCGGGAAATTTGCTTTGATCAGTCCCGTTACCACATCTGTAGAAGGACGTTGCGTTGCTATAACCAAATGGATGCCTGTTGCACGTGCCATTTGAGCCAAACGGACAAGATTATGCTCAGTCTGATCAGGCGCAGACATCATCAGATCTGCCAATTCGTCTATCAGCACCACTATACGTGGCAAGGTAGCACCACCTGCTTTCTTGGTTTGTTTACGATTATAAGATTCGAGATCGCGTGAGTGACTGGCCTCCAATAGACGATAGCGATGCTCCATCTCAACGACAATCCAACGAAGAACGCCAAGGATTCGTTCAATATTTGTTTCCACCTTGCCATAGAGATGCGGTAAGCCGTTAAACCGCAATAACTCAACCATCTTGGAATCGATCATTACCAGGCGCAAATCCTCAGGTGCGTTATTCATCGCAAGGCATGCCGCAAGTGAAGTGATACAAACTGATTTACCAGAGCCAGTCGCACCAGCAATTAATAGGTGTGGCATACGCGATAGATCAGCGACAACAGGATGGCCAGAGACATCGCGACCCAAAACGATGGAGAGAGGGACACCTACTTTGTGAAAAGCGTCGGATTCAAGCAATGACTTGAGGCGAACTACTGAACTATGCGTATTAGGAACTTCGATACCTACATACGGTTTACCTGGCACTGGCGCCTCGATCCTTAACCGTTGAGCAGATAATGCTAATGCAAGGTCTTTCTCCAAGGACGCGATTTGCGCCACGCGCACTTTCATTTGTTGCATATCTTCTTCATCAGATCCTGATTTTTTGATAAAACCAGGCTGAACCGCGAATTGAGTCACAGCCGGGCCGACACGATAACCGGTCACTGTGGTCGGGATGCCAAATTCTGCCAGGGTCTTCATGATAAGCCCAGCCGTCTGATTTATTGTGCGTTCATCTCTGCGGACGGCCGTCTCAGCTAACAATATTGGGCTTTCTTTTTCGGCGCGGTTTTGACAGTTTTGGTTACAGGTTTCTCGTTTACCAGCTCAGACGCTGCAATGGTTTGCACAGGCGATTGTTCTGCAACACGTAATAACCATCTTTCCAGCATAGACCAGAGGCCAAATCCGGCCGTTGCCGTAAACACCCAAAGCCCAATAAGAATAAGACTCCCGGGAAGAATACCAATCTTCCATGCTAGTGTTGTAATGCCCCAACCAATGAGTCCTCCATCCTGGCCTGCTACTGCCCGGGCTAGATCATTGCCCTTCATAACGGCGAGCAAGCTCAAGGTCAGGAGTGAAGCGACTTCAATCGCGATGATTCGTCCCCATTTAGGTCCTCCAGTCTCGCGTCGCAGGAGGAAGTATCCAGCATATCCAATCCAGAAGATAATTAGGTAGCTACCCCATCCAAACCACATCAAAATCAAATCGGCGAAGGGCGTGAGAAGCGCGCCATTGGTAATATCCCACACTGCCAGCAGTGACATCAATGCAAATGAGAGCAATAACACCCCAACCGCATCGCTTACAAAGCGGCCAAAATGAAGATTAAAGTGCGCGAGGCGATCCAGCCAGTCATCTGCAGGAGGATCGGCCTGTGCGTATGGTCTCTTGCTATCGCGACGATATTCAGACATGACGATCTGTAACGAATCAGCTCGCTACTTCTTTATCTCCATCTAAGCGCATGCTCAACCCCATCCGCTGATGTGCTGCATCCACATGCAATACCCGCACCTGCACAGGTAATCCTTCAAAAACAAGATCCTTCACTGTTTTGACATCGGTAAGAGGCATCCCAGGGATTCGGATTTAGGCGTTTCAAGCTCAATGCTACGCGGCATCTTTCTGGTGCCAGTTCAAGCACTTGAACCGCAATCGCTTGTCCCATTTTCACGATCTGATTCGGATGAATCACTCGTCCCCAAGATAATTCAGAGATGTGGATTAATCCTTCCACTCCACCGAGATCGACGAAGACTCCGAAATCCGTAATGTTGGTCACTGTACCATTCACATGCTCGCCGGGATGTAAGGCACCAAACAACTCCGTACGCTTACCGGGCTCTGCCAACGCGGCGCGTTCCGAGAAAACAATACGCCCATCTTCAGGAACACACTCTATGACTTTCAGGCGAAGTGTTCTTCCCACAAAAGTTTCCAAGTCATGTTCACGCTGTGAGATTTCATTCTTCCCCGCTAGCTCGACAAGATGCGAGAAAGGAACGAACCCATAAAGGTTATTTCCCTCCACAAGCAAACCTCCGCGGTTATAACCAGTGACATTTAAGTCAACGATTTGGTCGCGTAGATACAAGTCTTTGACTTGACCCCAATCCGCGGAATGTTTTGCCTGTACGGGAGAAGACGCTTGCGCCTCATCTCGGACTTCAGGCTTACCTCCCTGTCGAATTGGTGGAGGTGGAGCGTGACGCGATTCCTCTGCCAGCACTGATGCCCACCACCCATCATCTACGATGGGCATTGGGTTTTCTGATTTTTTCTTTTGGCCAACCATTAAGGCCTCCTTCCTAACCTATCTCGCTAATTGAGATTGTGCTTCCATTTCAAGGATTGCTTTTGCCACAGCTTCTACCGCCACGCGTTGTTTACGATATAAATCAGCTTCTGACATAGCCAGCCGCGAAGCTACCTCACGCACTTTACGTCCTTCAATAAACTTCATTTCCAAAATATTATACAAAATCCATTCGCTTGTGAAACGACGATCTCCATTCGGCTTCACTTGATCCACTGCTTTTCGAAGTAAAGTACGTAATGCATTAGCCGCATTGCTGTCGTTCTCTGCCACCATCTCACGAACAACTTGCAAGTGCATTAATGGGTTGTTCGTCAATTTTGGTCCGCCCCAATAATGTGTGAGCGCATCCTTTACCCAGTTGGCAAGATCGGATTCCTGCGGAAGAGTTTCTGCAAGCAGGTTAGCCCGCGTATCGTAGCGACCTGCCGCGCGCAGACGCTGGATCATTTCTACTTGTGGCTGCAAATCTGCCAAGGAACGAAAGACATGCTGTTGCATTTGGCGGTCTTCCAAGGCGAGAGCAGCGCGGTTCGCGAGAAGCCACAGGGATTCGCGTTGATCATGTTCCAGAGTTTGCTGGTTATCACGTCGCGCAACACCAAGTAATCCCAGCAACGGCGGAACCTCATCCCGATCCATATCTGAACGTCTGTGCTGGTGTAAAGGCAAGATCCAGAAATTACCCCATAAAAATTCTCGGCGCATATTGCCATTAACGTGATTTAATGCTTCTGGGAGGCTATCATGATCAAGCAAGGATCGATTTCCTGCTACTACAATTAAGGACAAATCTTCCTCATCCAATGCAGCGATAAACGCTGAAGGAGATTGCAAATGGTCGCGCACAGCGGCTAAGATTGCTTCTAAAAACTGTTGCAGGTCACCTTTTGTAAGCAAACGTTCTTCAACGTTTTGAAGAAATTGCAATTCACCACGGTCGCGTCCAAAAAAGAGCCAGCGTTCCCACATTGGTGCGGCAAAGGTAATTGCATGTTCGATTAATAACACCGTGGCAACGACCACAAATGGAACAAAAGCATTATAGGAAGAACCAAGCAATTCTCCACCGCGACGGACTATTGTCATGGTGCCAAGTGCTGCAGAAGCCACTACAGGTCCGCGCATGATCCATTTGAAGAGACGGCTTTTCACCACGCGGTCCGGCCATGAAACTCCAAAGAAGGCCACTGCGTAGGCCATGAGGATAACCAAAACACCCACAAGCAAATTTATAATCGTCGCCGCGCCCCAGAACAAATATGGATGTCCTGCTGCGAGACTTGAACCATACAGCAAATACGGGTATGAGCCCAGAGCAGGCGCAGTTGCCCCGGCCATCAAATATAACATGCGTCGCCGGCCAGAGCGTGTGAGCATCAATGTATAAGCACGCGCAAAATTCACTGCTGCCCATACCATGGTAATCACGTAAAACAATGTGAAAATTTCGGTCCAGATGGTCCGTTCTAGATGTGGTGCAGGCTTTCCATTCGGAACAAGCGGGCCAAGTAGATATCCTATCCCAAGTAGAACCACGAAAAAAGTTGAGATGATGTATATACCGCGCACAGCTAATCGCCTCCGTCCGCGCGAAGGGCGTCCGGCTGTCACTAAGAGCGCGTCAGAAAGATGGAGATATGCTGCTGGGAGAAAAACAATGCCAAACCATTGGAGACGCAAGAGCAGGTCTATCCATTCTTTGGAAAGGTATTTATCTTGCAATGCCTCCGCGGTAAACACCACTACAACACATAACAAAATAATGGCAAATGACCGTGCCACGCGGTCGCGTAAATTGAAGGAGAGCGCGTAAAGAAACAGTGAGAATGCCGTTATGGCAATCCCTGCTGTCAGAATTTGGTTGAGCGTCTGGATCCCCGCCAGCACACTATGCGTCCAACCGTTAATCATACAACCCTTCCAATAAAGAATTTCAGCGGCAGAAGCCGCAACAACTCAATACTTCAAAGACTTTGAAAAGAACAGCGCCACATCCTGAGTAAGGTAATAGTGGTCATTATACCCGCAGAATTCATAACCGAACTTCTGGGCGAGACGAATCGCGGGCATATTTTTTGACTGCATCTCCAAAATCAGACGGCGATGCGATCTTTCCTGCGCCCAATTTTGCGCAGCGGTTAATAAAGATCCTGCTATCCCTTGACGACGTCTCGGTAAATCCACCACTAAATCTGTGATCCAGACCGATGAGGCCGTACCCCGTTCTAACATGCTAAGATAACCAACTGTATCAGGTCCGATCATCGCCGTATACATCATGGATTTCCGCAACCAGTCATCTCCCAAGGCAGAGGGGTCATGCGGATACGATAGCGATGTGGAACGGGGCAGTCGTACCTCACGAAACGAGGCTGTGATTTTCCCCAAATCGCGGCGCAATTCCAACTGCCAGACGGAATCGCTATTAGTCGAATGATCTATTCCCATCAAACGCGGGAGATCAGTGGCAATCGTGGGGCGTATTTGTAACTCAGACATTAATCATCCATAAATTAAACTTTATTATTGCGCTATTACTCGAACAGGCACAATGCAGGTAGCTAAAGATTTTCCCTCATTATCTGTCACAACGAGACGCAGTTGGTAATCTCCAGGCGTCAATGCAGTTGTATCCCATCGACCAATAGTACCATTAATCACTACTTCACGCCCTGCTGAGATCGTTGCCCAAGTGTCACTGCCCTGCGGTGCTACCTCATACTTATAAAACCCAAAACTTGGTATATTAACTGTTCCAATCAATTCAATGGTTCCTTGTACTTCCTTTCCTGGTTCTGGAGAAGTGAGAATCACTTGATTAGGAACACAACCAGAGCTGCTGACAGAGACTGCCGGAGAAGGCAAGGCCGCAAATTGAGTCATCATTTCAGGTGAAAGAGTACCAGTTGGCGTGGCAAGCAGATCCAGTGTAGGTGTTGAAAGAAAGACGTCGGCAGGTAATCCTGGAATGACGAAAGATGCGATAGAAAATTCAATGCAAAATAATATAAGGATCAAAATTGACACCGCCGCTGATTGACCGAGTCGGCGCACGGAAAACTCTCGTTCGAGTTTAAAGACTGCACCCTGCCATTCACGCCAGGAATTCCAAAGCCAACGAAAAGCAAACAATCCCCCAATCGCAAGTAGGATATAGATCAACGCCTCATAAGAGGCGAGAAACCTGTAAACATCTGCCATGTACAAGCAATAAGATCATTTATATACCGCGAAGTATACCGCGGATAATTTTCTCAATCTTTGGTGTGATCACTTTCCCAGCCTCCATCACTTCTTCGTGAGTAGTGATAGTAGATCCATCAAGGTTTGCTTTATTACTGATGCCGGAAAGTCCCAAAACGCGCATCCCACCATGGCGTGCTACGACTACTTCGGGAACTGTGGACATCCCCACTGCATCAGCTCCAGCCAACTTTAAGAAGCGCAAATCTGCTGGTGATTCAAAGGAAGGACCACTCAAGCCAGCATATACACCTTCACGCAACGGAATACCTGATTCCCTTGACACATTTCGCGCTAGCTCACACAGAGAGCGATCATAGGCCTGGCTCATATCCGGAAAGCGCGGGCCGATCTCATCGATATTCGGTCCCATCAGGGGGTTCAAACCGGACATACCCATAAGATTCAGATTGTCTGTTATTAACATCACATCGCCAGGCTGAAAATTGGGATTTACGCCTCCTGCGGCGTTGGTCACAATAAGTGTTGGAATTCCCATCCGCTGCATGACACGTACTGGTAGGGTCAGCTGCCCCATGCTATACCCTTCGTAATAATGGATTCGCCCCTGCATGACAAGCACAGTCTTCCCCTCTAACTCGCCTATGACAAAACGCCCGGCATGTCCCTGTACTGTCGAAACCGGAAAATGGGGCAGATCACCGTAAGAGATGATATCTGCCTTTTGGACGGAATCAGCTAAATCGTTTAACCCTGAGCCGAGAATGATCGCAACACGCGGCTGGTGTGAGGTCCGGCTACGAACTGCTTGTGCGGCTTCATCTATTTGAGCAAGAGAGATATAAGTCTGCATTTTGTGTAACCATTGAGGAATAAGTATTCATCTCAGAAAAGCCACATTCCCACCAGAAAGGCTGTATCTGGTGAGCGAATTATATCAGAAATCACAATTACAACTTTGTAACGGAGGTAGATGAAAAGGAGTTATTATGCTATCCTTATAAAGCATGAAAAAACAATCGGTCAATGATTTTAATGCTCTATCAGCCGGGATTCTGGGGATCATGGGTGTAAGCCTTCTGTTGATCCCAGGGCATTTTCAGAATGTTTTACAGGATTTACCAAACTGGATTCCGATTGTACTGGGTATTTTTGGTTTTAGCATTGGACTTTTGTATCTGATGTTATTCTCGATACAGATTTCGAATCGGTGGGAAATTTTGATCCGTATTTCAGCCGTTTTACTTCTTCTGATCTTGGGTGGATTATTTGTCCGTTCGGGACTCTTTATTGAAGGCATCCTTTTGATCTTTATAGGATTAGCTCAGGTTATATTCGTGACGTCGATCTGGAAAAACAAATCCCGCGATATAGATATACTGAGAATTGTCATTACCCTAATTAATCTCGTAAGCGGATTTTTTCTCTTATTTGTAGATAGTGTTTCGCGCGATCAAGCATATGCCCATTTAACAGCTTATCGCCCACTCATAGCAGGTATGTTTCTCTTTTCTGCGGGCATGGGGGCTTTTTCTTTGTACCGGCCAAGCTCCAAATTCAATCCACTCCTGGCACGATTGACTGCAATTCCTTGGCTAGCTTGGTGCCTCATTTTTTTGACTGATCAAACACTACCCATCCTAGCGGGACCTGTATTTTTTGCTGCTGTTATTTTGCTTGAAGAGGTTTATCCATGGCAAAATTTGGCTCTTCCGAAGGAAGATATTCTTGGAAAACGAGTTGTCATGGTCGGGGCGACAGTGGAATTGATGATGCTCATTTTTCTAAGTGCTCTATTAGCACTTACAGACCGAATAAGTGTCGCTACTTCCGCAATGATTACAGTGAGAGAAGCCGGTTTTGTTTTTTACTTACTCATCTCGGTTGTAATGTACTATGGGGTTACAACCATCTTAATGAGTATTAACGGGCTTATGGCTGAACTGGAAGATGCAAAAGAAGTTAAAAACACGAGTCAAGACCCAGACCAACATTTGATTTCGTGGAATGAGCAGATCGCACGTTACGTGAAGCCATTCGCTCTTACTCGAGATGGACTACGGGCCCGAGCCGATGCGCAATTGGATCAGATCAATGCATTGACCCGTCAATTATCCACAGAAAAACGACGTAACGCTCAACTAAATCTTCTTG
>WNFV01004201.1_pt1 | contig 23399 bp, 17 predicted proteins | sample 5400101 | NCBI WGS metagenome assembly WNFV01 (sample SAMN13153361, study PRJNA577476) | soil metagenome | isolation source: 115 cm soil or saprolite under grassland replicate 1 | place: USA:California | collected 2016-06-15 | reverse complement strand
CTCCGTCAGCTCGTCGGTGATCGCGCCCGCTCCGTCCGGGCCGGCCCGGAACCAGCGGATGCGGGGGTCCCGCCGGAACCACCCCATCTGTCGCCGGGCCAGGGCCCGGGTCCGCTTCACGGTCCGGGCCAGGGCCTGGTCCAGGGTCGTCCGGCCTGCCAGATGCTCGATGATCTCAGCGTACCCGATGGCCTGGCCCGAGGTGAGGGATGGACCCGCCCCATCGTCCAGCAGAGCCCGGACCTCGTCCAGGAACCCGCCGTCGACCATGGTCCGGACCCGTGCCTCGATGCGGCGGGCCAGGTCGGCCGGCTCCAGCTCCACCCCGGCCGCGCGAACCGCCTCCGGCGGGTACCGCTCCCAGTCCCGGGCGTACGAGGAGAACGGCCGGCCGGTCACGGCGGCCACCTCCAGGGCCCGGACCGTCCGCCGGACGTTCGCGGGCTCGATCTTGGCCGCCGCGCCGGGGTCGCTGGCCACCAGGCGGGCGTACAGCCCGGCGGGGCCCACCACGCGAGCCTCGCGCTCGAGCTCGCCGCGGATGTCGGGATCGGTCCCCGGGAACGTCAGGCCGTCCACCACCGCGCGGAAGTACAGGCCCGACCCCCCCACCACGAGCGGCGTGCTCCCTCGCGAGGCGATCCCCTCCAGCGCCTCGACGGCCAGGACCTGGAACCGCGACACGGAGAAGGCCTCACCCGGCCGCGCCACGTCCACCAGGTGGTGCGGGACGTGGGCCCGTTCGCCGGGGGTGGGCTTGGCGGTGCCCACGTCCATGCCCCGGTACACCAGCATGGAGTCCACCGAGAGCACCTCGGCCCCCAGGCGCCCGGCCACGGCCAGGGCGGCCTCGGTCTTGCCGGATGCCGTGGGCCCCACCAGGGCCGGCCACGGACGCGGAGGGAGCACGTGCCCCGGGCTCAGCCCGCCGCGACCAGCGCCCGGCCGCGCCGGTCCCACGCCGGCACCGGGCGGCCCAGGAGGTGGTGCGGGTGGGCCCGTTCGACCACCACGTCCAGGAACGCTCCCGGCGCCTCGGTCCCCTCGAAGTGCACGACCTTGTTCGTCCGGGTGCGCCCCTGGACGCCGCCCTTGCGCCCGGTCCCCTCCACCAGGACCTCGACGGTGCGCCCCTCGTACGCGCGGTTGCGCTCCAGCGAGATGCGTTCCTGCACCGTCAGCAGCCGGTCGAACCGCTCCTGGACGACCTCCTTCGGGACCTGGTCCTCGAACGAGGCGGCCGCGGTTCCGGGGCGGGGCGAGTACTGGAACGTGTACGCGCTGTCGAACCGGGCCTCCTCCACCACCCGGAGCGTCCCCCGGAAGTCCTCCTCGGTCTCGCCGGGGAACCCCACGATGATGTCGGTGGAGAACGCGATCCCAGGAACGGCCTCCCGGATCCGCCGGACCCAGGACAGGTACCGCTCCGAGCGGTATGACCGCCGCATGGCCCGCAGGACCCGGTCGGACCCCGACTGCAGCGGGAAGTGGATGTGCTCGCACACGCGCTCGCACTCCGCGATGGCGTCGATCACGTCCGGCGTGAAGTCGTGCGGGTGCGGGCTGGTGAACCGGATCCGCCGGAGACCCTCCACCCCGTCCACGGCCCGGAGGAGCTCGGCGAACCGGGACCTCGAACCGGATCCCGGCACCGTGAGGTCCCGGCCGTACGTGTTCACGTTCTGCCCGAGGAGCGTGACCTCGACCACCCCGGAGGCCGCCAGGCCCTGAACCTCCGCCAGGATCTCGCCCAGGGGCCGGGACCGCTGGGGACCCCGGACCAGGGGGACGATGCAGAACGTGCACCGGTTGTCGCAGCCCACGCTCACGCTGACCCAGGCCCGGTGGCGGTCGCCCCGGACCGCGGGGAGCGCGCTGGGGAAGATCTCCGTGTACTCGCGGACGTCCATCTGGGGGCCCTCGGCCTCGGCCCGCCGGATCAGCTCGAGGAGCGACGGCAGCGCGTGCGTCCCCACCACCACGTCCACCCACGGGGCCCGGCGCTGGATCAGGCCCCGGTCCTTCTGGGCCAGGCAGCCGGCCACCACGATCCGCATCCGGGGATTCGCCATCTTCAGGGGACGGAGGCGGCCGAGCTGGCCGTACAACCGGTTGTCGGCGTTCTCCCGGATGGCGCAGGTGTTGAACACCACGACCTCGGCGTCGGCGGCCTCCTCGGTGGGCACGTAGCCGTCGGCGGTGAGGAGCCCCGCGATGCGCTCGGAGTCGTGTTCGTTCATCTGGCACCCGAAGGTGCGCAACAGGAAGCGGCCGGTCACCGCTCGACTGTAGCAAGCGGTGACCGGCCGCTTCGAGGCATCCCGTCGGACTCCCCGGGAAACCCGGGGATCCGTCAGGCGACGTACGAGCCGGTCGTGGTGGTCGTCGCGGTAGTCTCGACGATCTCACGCCGGGCTCCGAAGAACCCGCCGACGAGACACAGGAGCGCACCGAGGCCCCACAGCCACGTGCCGATGTTCACGGCGTTGAAGCTGTTGTCCGCCCGATACACCTGCACCAGGAACAGGATGGTGCCGGCGATCCCGACGGCCCCGGCCAGGCTGGTCAGCCACCCCGTCCGCATGGCCATGCCCACGACGGCGACCAGGCCGACGACGATCATGGCGAAGCCGAGCGAGCCGACGAAGGTCGCGCCCGTCATGTCGGTCGTCCACAGGGCTCGAATGGGGACGTCGGTTCCCAGGGTTCCGTCCAGGACGTTCGAGAACGAGCCGACGATCAGGCCCGCCGTGCCCAGGAGGGTCAGGACGATGCGCGTGGCCAGCCCCGTGTGGGAGGGCCGAATCCGCGTCTCGGTCGCGGGCGCTGCCACCACCGGACGTGGGGGCGCCGCCGGCGTGACGTGCTCGTGAGGTTCGTATGCAGGTTGGCGTGCCACGATCGAACCTCCTTTCCTCATTTCGGGTATTCCCGCTGTGCAGGGCCCCTAAAGCAAGGCGAGCGTCACGTCGCGGGAACGCCAGAACTGCAGGTCAGGAGCCGTGTTCGGGTCCTGCCCGTGCCTGGGATCCCTATTTGGCGTATTCGACGGCTCTGAGCTCCCGCACGACCGTGATCCGGATCTGCCCGGGGTACTGGAGCTCCTCCTCGACCTGCTTGGCGATGTCGCGGGCCAGGACCTGCGCCGAGAGGTCGTCGACCTCCTCGGGCTTGACCATGACCCGGACCTCGCGGCCCGCCTGCATCGCGAACGTCTTCTCCACGCCGGGATGCGACGTGCAGATCTCCTCGAGCCGCTCCAGGCGCTTCACGTAGGTCTCGAGCGACTCCCGCCGGGCCCCGGGGCGGCCCCCCGAGATCTGGTCGGCCACCTGGGCCAGGACGGCCTCGATGGTCCGCTGCTCCACCTCGCCGTGGTGTGACTCGATGGCGTGGACGACCTCCGGGGGCTCCTTCAGCCGCCGGGCCAGCTCCGCGCCGATCAGCGCGTGCGACCCCTCCACCTCGTGGGTCACGGCCTTGCCGATGTCGTGCATGAGCGCGCACCGCTTCACCAGGTGGGGATCGACCCCCAGCTCCGCGGCGAGCCCCGCCCCGATGTGGGCCGACTCCACCAGGTGCCGCAGGACGTTCTGCCCGTACGACGTCCGGTACCGGAGCCGCCCCAGCACCTTCAGCATCTCCGGGTGGACGTCGGCGATGCCCACGTCGTCGAGGGCGGCCTCCCCGGCCTTCTTGATCTCGTCCTCCACCTCACGCATGGACCGTTCGTGCATCTCCTCGATCCGCGCCGGGTGGATGCGCCCGTCGGAGACGAGTTTCTCCAGGGTCAGGCGGGCCACCTCTCTGCGAACGGGGTCGAAGCAGGACAGGACCACGGCCTCGGGCGTGTCGTCGATGATGAGGTTGACCCCGGTGAGGGCCTCGAACGCCCGGATGTTCCGGCCCTCCCGGCCGATGATCCGGCCCTTCATGTCCTCCGACGGCAGCGGGAACACGCTGACGGTGGACTCGGCGGTTTGCTCGCTGGCCACCCGCTGGATGGCGATCGTCACGATCTTGCGGGCCCGCTCCTCGCCCTCCTCCCGGGCCCGCTGCTCGAGCTCGCGAACCTGGCCCATCGCGGCGCGCTTGGCGTCGCCCACGATCTGCTTGGTGAGGGCGTCGCGGGCCTCGCTCGCCGTCATCCGGGCGACCGCCTCGAGCTGGGTTCGCTGGTACTCCGCGGTCTTCTCGAGCTGCCCCCGGATCCGCTCCAGGTCCTGGGCCCGCTTGCCCAGGTCCTGGTCCCGGCGGTCGATCTCCGCGAGCTTCCGCTCCGCGGCGTCCTCCTTCGAGGACAGGCGTTGCTCCGCTCGGAGGATCTCCTCACGCCTGGTGCGGATGTCCTCCTCGGCCTCGCGGCGCATCGCCGCGATCTCCTCCTTGACCTCCACCAGGGCCAGCTGGACCTTCGACTGGGCCTCGCGTTCGGCCTCCAGGACGACCAGCTGGGCCCGGGTCTCGGCCGTCTGGACCCTGGAGGAGACCATCAGCCGGCGCGCCACGAAGCCCACGGCCGCCCCGGCCACCAGGGCCAGGGCCACGAACAGCCACGTCATCGCTGCCTCCGTTCATGTGTGCTCGAAGGAGGCGGGATCGCGGCCCGCTGCTCGGCCCGGTGCGAAAAGAGGTCAGGACGAAGTGCGTGAAGCCGGGGCGTCCGCCCCGCTCCCATGATCCCTTCGTCGTCGGATGGTCATCGGTGCTCGGTGTCGATTCGGTCGGTTCGGCACTGGTCGAACAGATTGTGGGTCGATCTCCAGCCTCTCAATTGCACAATGTACGGCGTCGAACCGCCGCGTGCAATGGTCTGCGCGGGCCGCGTCGGGTTCAGCACGCGCGCCGGTCTCCACGCCGGTGACGACGTCCAGCCCCCCGGGCCCGCGAATCTCGAGCGAGGCGGGGCCGGCGGGCGGCGCGGAGAGGAACGTGCGAATACCGTCGAACTCGGCCTCGCGGCCGACCACAGACGTGGGACTCAATTCGGCGCAGACCTCCCCTCCGTCACGCTGGCCGGATTGTGGGTGAAGCCCGTGCGACTCGGCAAGACCCGGCTGGATCAGAGTGGGCGGGTCGCGGCTCCGGGGTCGGGGCGGGGGCGAACCGGCGGGTGATTCGGACTCCGGGACCTCAGGCGGGGTCGTCGACCGGGTCCACGGCCAGAGCCCTGCGGGCGACATCCCGACACAGCGACGGGGCGTAGCCGCGGCGGGCCAGGAACCCGACGAGACGCCGGTAGGCCGCGTCGGACGGCAGGCCTGCCATCCGTGCGGCCCGGCCCCGGGCGAGCTCCTCGGCCCTGGCTCGCTCCGCCCCCGGATCGTCGAGCTCGGCCATGGCCGCCCGGGCCGATTCCCGGTCAACGCCCTTCGCCACGAGCCCGGGAGGGGCGGCGGCCCGCCTCCAGTTCCACGACCGCGCGCGCGAAGCGGGCATCGTCGACCAGCCCCACTCGCGCCAGGCCGTCGAGGGCCTCGGCGACGTCGTCATCCTCGAACCCCGCCTGTCGGAGACGACGCTCCAGCTCCCGGCGACTCCGGTCACGGAACGACAGCAGGTTCAGCGCCCTGTCTCGCGCCGTTCCCCGGGGGCCCTTCTTCGCGGAGTCATCGAAGCGCGTTCGGTCGGCGTCGCGTCTCGGCGGGTGATCCCGCCGGGATACCACGAGGCCCCTTCCCCTTGTCGGCCCCTTCGGCACCCCGGCGGGCTCACGCTCCTCGCTGCTCACCCGGCCGGCGTCGCGGCAGTCTCCTTGCGAGCCTGCCCGTTGCCGGCGCCCTCACCCACCGCGCCATCGATCGCGCCGATGTCCACCACCTCGTCCCCGCCGTTCGCGAAGGCGGCCAGCCCCACCGCCTCCCGCACCCGCCGTTCGATGTCCAGAGCCACGTCGGCGTGCTCGGCCAGGAACTGCCGTGCGTTCTCCCGGCCCTGGCCCAATTGCTCGCCCTCGTAGGTGAACCACGCGCCGCCCTTCTTCACGATCTCGAGGTCCACGCCGACGTCGAGCAGCGATCCCTCCCGGGAGATGCCCCTGCCGTACATGATGTCGAACTCGCACTGGCGGAACGGCGGCGCCACCTTGTTCTTCACCACCTTGACCCGCGTGCGCGACCCCACCACCTCGGTCCCGTCCTTGAGGTTCTCCACCTTGCGGACGTCCAGCCGGACCGACGAGTAGAACTTCAGCGCCCGCCCCCCGGGGGTCGTTTCGGGCGAGTTGTGGACCACGACCCCGTCGGCGAGGTAGTTGTGGCTCCCCTCCACCTCGATGTCGAAGCGGTGCGTGTTCGTTGAGCGGGCCTTGGCGCGAATCTCTTTGATGGGCATCGGCATCAGTTCGCGGCGCATTGGGGCGAGCACCGGCTTCACGTCGAACCGCCCCTGGAACCGTGGAAGGAGCTTGTACTGCATCGACGGATGAACGCACGGCGCGATGAGTGCGTGGAACTTGGCCGTCTCATCCTTCGGGAAGACGAACACCGTCTTGCCCTCCCGGACTCGAACCGTCGGCGTGATCCCCCATGTGTCGGACAGGTAGGCAGCCAGCCGGCGCTGGGTCGTCTGTTCCATCGCCTCAACGCAGATCTCTACCCTCCCACTGCCTTCCCTCGTCCGTTCCTGCATCCCCTTGGCGCGCAGGGAGAAAGTACCGTCGTCCATGTACCAGATGGCGAGGGATAGCGGTGTCAATGCCTTGAGGAAGTCCTCGCTGAACACCTTCTTCCCCCCGACGTACACGGCTCGGCGAAGCTCCGCCAGCTCGGGGAGCGGGGTCATGTCGTAGAAGACAGCATCCTTGGCGTTTGTCGATCGGCTCACGCCGATGTTCTCGAGGAGCGAGGCCTTCCAATCCGCGTAAACGGTCTGCCGCACGCCGTGCCCGAACCGGTACCGCGCGGCCAGCCCGTTCTGATTGTGGGACAGAGCCCCGTCTCCCATCAGCCCGCCCAGCACAACCTGCCACTGGAAGTCGGAGAGGCGATGAGGGACACCCATCATCACCCGGTCGCCCACCGAAAGGGTCTGAGCTTCCCTCCATCCGCCGGGAGTGCGAATCATGTGGTTCGGGGTGCATGCGAACTGGGAGCGCCCAGCGGGACCCGGACGCGCCACGGTGAAGTTGATGAACTCTTCGGTACGGCCGTTGTCGAACCAGTTCACCACCCTCTTGGGCACGACCTCCCCGCGCTCCGGATCGTATGACAGCACGTTCACCGGCAGGCGCTGGTTGACGATCTTGCCGATCATCTCCTGAGTTCCGTCGGCCAGCGAGACCAGTGTCGAGTAATGGCAACACCCGAAAAGCACCCCGATCTTCTCCCGCAACTGGTTGATGAAGATCGCGGTCGTGTCGAACCGGCTGAGCGAGCCGTTCAGCTTCCGCATGGCCTGGGACATGAGCCGGGCCTGCAGGCCGACGTGGGAGTCGCCCATCTCGCCCTCGATCTCCGCCCGGGGGACGAGCGCGGCCACCGAGTCGATCACCACGACGTCGAGCGCGCCGGATCGGATCAGCATGTCGGCGATCTCCAGGGCCTGTTCGCCGGAGTCGGGCTGGGACACCAGCAGCTCGTCGATGTTCACGCCCAGCGCGCGCGCGTACGTGGGATCCAGCGCGTGCTCGGCGTCGATGAACGCGGCGATCCCCCCGCGGCGCTGGGCCTCCGCGATGACATGGAGGCACACGGTGGTCTTCCCGGACCCCTCCGGGCCGAAGACCTCGACGATCCGCCCCCGCGGGATCCCGCCCACGCCGAGCGCGATGTCGAGCGCCATCGACCCCGTGGGGATGACCGAGATCCCCTGACCGGCCGGGTGCTCCCCCAGCTTCATCACCGCGCCCTTGCCGTACTGCTTCTCGATCTGCGTGAGGGCGACATCGAGCATCTTCTCCCGGTCCATCCCGTGAGCCTCCTCTCGCCCGAAGGCGCGGACCCCCTCGGTCACCGCACCAAGCGGGACCCTGACCGAGCGCACTCTAGCGAGGGGGTCTGACACGAATTACATCCCTGTCGTTCGGAACATGCAACCCGGGACCCTACCCGAACACGTGTTCGAACACAAGTACCCGGCACGTCAGCCCGACAGCGGGAATTCCCGGAGGACCTCGTAGCGGGCGCTCGGGCGGCCGAGGTAGCTGCGGTACAGGCGGAGGGTCGCGATCCGGAACGGGTCGCTCTTCACGTCGAGCGAGAGTACGTCCTCGGGCAGCGCGGCCTGCTCCTTGAGCCGGGCCAGCGTCAGGTGCGGGGAGAACGGACGCTGCTCCGCGGGGAACTCCCGCTCGAGCGTCCGGTCCACGGATCGGGCCAGGGACACCAGCTCGCCGTGGCGATCCTCCAGGCCCGCCCATACGACCCGGGCCCGCTTCGCGCTCGGGAACGCCCCCATCGCGCTCAGCCGGGCCATGAACGGGATGTGCTCGGAGGCGGCCTCCCCCACCGACGACAGGACCCAGTCCAAGAGGGGAGGATCCACGCTCCCCAGGAACTTCAGCGTGACGTGCCAGTTCTCCGGGGGTGCCCACCGGGCCCCGGGAACCCGATCCCGATGCAGCGCAACGGTCTTCGCGAGCCGGTCCCGGACCTCCTCCGGCACATCCACCGCCACGAACAGCCGCAGCGGGCGCGCCTCCGGGCGCGTGGAACGGTCGCGGGCCACCGTGGGTCAGCCCTCCAGCCGGCCCTCGAGGAACCGGCGCAGGATGTCCAGCCCGGCCTGCTGGGACCACCGGGCGACCTGGGCCCGGTCGCCCGGCGCGCGGAGGTGGCGGGCCGTCTGCACGTCGCCGGCGTCGAGCGCCACCCACACGTCGCCCGGGGGTTTGCCGTCGTGGGGGTCCGGCCCGGCCACCCCGGTGAGCGACACCGCGACGTCGGCGCCGAACACCCGCCGGGCCCCGGCCGCCATCTCGCGGGCGCACTCCTCGCTCACCACTCCCGGGCCGTCGATGGTCTCCTGCCGCACCCCCAGGAGGTCGCGCTTCGCGTCGGCCGTGTACACCACCGCCGATCCGCAGAAGTAGTCGGAGGCCCCCTCCGCCGACGTGAGCCGCTGGGCCAGCCCTCCCCCGGTGAGCGACTCCGCCAGCGCCACCCGCATCCCCCGCTCCCGCAGCAGCCGGCCCACGACGTGCTCCAGCTCCTCGTCCTCCGAGGTGAACACGTGATCGCCCAACCGGGACCGGACGTGTTCGGCCAGCGGTTCGATGAGGGCCGAGGCCTCCTCCGGCGTCGCCGCCTTCGCGGTGAGCCGGACCTTGACCTCGCCCGCCGAGGCCAGGTACGCCACGGTCGGGTTCGACGACGAGGCGAACAGGTCGGCCAGCAACTCGGCCACCCTCGACTCCGGGATCCCCGCGCACCGCAGGACCATCGACACGATCGTGGCCGGGCCGGCCCGTTCCCGGAGCTCCGGCAGGATCGTGCCCTCCATCATCTCCCGCATCTCCGCGGGGACCCCGGGGACCGCGTACAGCACGGGGCCTCCGGGAGAGGAGCAGATCAGCCCGGGCGCCGTCCCCCGGACCGGGAGGATGTACCGGGCCCCCTCCGGCACGTCGGCCTGGATCAGGTTGATCTCGGGCATGGGGCGCCCGAACCCCCGGAACTTCTCCCGCAGGAACTCCTCGATCTCGGGATGCCGGACCAGCCGCACCCCGAGCGCGGCTGCGATCCCCTCCCGGGTGATGTCGTCCTGGGTCGGCCCCAGCCCGCCGGTGGCGATCACGACGTCGGCCCGCGACAGGGCCAGGCGGAACGCGTCCGCGATCCGGTCGAGGTTGTCGCCCACCGCCTGGTGGTGCACGACGTCCACGCCGATCTCCGCCAGCCGTTCGGACATCCACTGCGCGTTCGAGTTCGCGATCTGGCCGAGCAGGATCTCGGTCCCGACCCCGACGAGCTCCGCCCTCACGAGGCGGTCCGGGCGGAGGCCGGCGAACGGAAGGCCCGCACGAAGTAGTCCACGCCGGAATAGAGGGTGAGCGCGACGGCGACGATGAGCACCCCGAGCTTGACTCCCCGGAGCCAGTGCGGGAGCGGCATGAGGTACAGCGCGATGGCGAGGAGCTGCGACGCGGTCTTGGTCTTCGCGACGAACGTGGCCGGCATGGACTCCCCTCGCGTGCCGCGCACGGCCCGCAGGACCGTCACCGCCACCTCCCGGGCCAGGATCACCACGGCCGCCCACACCGGGAACCGGTCCACCGCCACCAGCGAGATCACGGCCGCCGACACCAGCAGCTTGTCCGAGAGTGGATCCAGCCACATCCCCGTCCGGGTGGTCGTGCCCTGGCGGCGGGCCAGGTAGCCGTCGAAGAAATCCGAGATCCCTCCTCCGGCGAACACCGCGGCGGCGGCCCAGCGGCTCGGATCGCTGTCCACGAGGACCAGCACGACCAGGACAGGGACGAGCAGGATCCGCAGGCCCGAGATCACGTTGGGCCATCCGACCCCCAGAGGCTTCACGCCGCGCTGGGCGATGGCTCCGCCTCCCGGTAGTCCTGCGGCGTGAACGAGGCCTTGTACGGATGCTTCCCGTTTGCCGGCGCCCCCAGCTCGTGTCCGTTCACGGTGAGCTGGAGACCGCCGCCCCTCGGCGCGAGGACCCGGATCAGCGTGGATGCCGCGAAGCTCTGGGCGTGGCCCGGGCGGAGGATCCCCGAGAACACCTCGGTCCCATCGGCCAGCACCGTCACCCGGGCCGGCTTCGCCGCGCCGATGGTCAGGTACACGAGGTCGGCTGCCTCCACGCCGGAGGCGGACGAGGGGGCCGGCGCCGACGGCGCGGTGGCGTCGCCGGGGACGGTCCCGGTGCGGTTGAGCAGGCCGAACCCGGCGAAGACCGCCAGCAGGACCGCCGCGACGGCCAGGGCCAGCTTCCAGTTGGCCCGGCGGTGGAGGACCCGCAGGGGCTTCGGGGGGTCCCGGGAGATCGGCGGTGCCGGTTCGGGCTCCTCCATGATCTCCGGAAGCTCGGCCGCGTCCCGGGCCCCCGAGTACGCCGTGATGACCTTCTCCGGGTCCAGGCCCAGGTACGACGAGTAGGACCGCAGGAACCCGCGCACGTAGACGTCGCCCCGGAGGGAGTCGAACGACTCGCGCTCCAGGGCCTGCAGGTAGTCGGACTTGATCCTGGTGTCCCGGCTGGCCTCCTCGAGGCTCTTGCCGAGCGTCACCCGGGCCTCGCGCAGCGCGGGCCCGATCCCGGTGCTCGTTCCGGGCACGAAACGGTCCCTCCCGGTCCCCGTTGGGTTCGGGCCGATTCTAGAGCACGCCGGGGTCCGTCCCGGGGGCCGGCTCCCCCGGCTACAGCGAGCCGGCCCTGGCCCGGGAGTCCTGCCACTCGTCCCAGGTCATCAGGACGTCCCGCGCCTTCGACCCAACGCTGGGGCCGACGATGCCCCGTTCCTCCATGAGGTCCATGATCCGGCCGGCCCGGGCGAACCCGACCTTGAGCTTGCGCTGGAGCATGGAGGTCGAACCGAGCTGCGAGCGGATCACGAGCTCGGTGGCCTGCTCCAGGAGGTCGTCGTCGTCCCCCAGGCCGCCGTCCTCGCCCTCGGCCGGCGGGAGCCCCATGCCCTCCACGCTGGCCTCGTACTCCGGCTCCCGCTGGCCCCGGCACCACTTCGCCACGGCCTCCACCTCGCCCTCGGTGACCCACGCCCCCTGGATCCGGACCGGCTTCGAGAAGTTCGAGGGCAGGAACAGCATGTCGCCGTGCCCAACGAGCTTCTCGGCGCCGTTCACGTCGAGGATGACCCGGGAGTCCGCCTGCGACGACGTCATGAACGCGATCCGGCTCGGGATGTTCGCCTTGATCAGGCCGGTCACCACGTCCACCGACGGGCGCTGCGTGGCCACCACCAGGTGGATGCCCACCGCGCGGGCCATCTGGGCGATTCGGCAGATCGCGTCCTCCACGTCTCGGGGCGCGACCATCATCAGGTCGGCCAGCTCGTCCACCACCACCAGCAGGTACGGGAGGTGGCCGAACGCCTCGTCCTGGCCCGGCGGGATCCGGAGCGTCCCGGCCGCCCGGTCGCGCTGGTAGGAGGTGATGTCGCGCATCCCCACCTGGGCCAGCATCTCGTACCGGAGCTCCATCTCCCGAACCACCCACGACAGGGCCTCCGCGGCGCGCTTGGGATGGACGATGACCGGCGACAGCAGGTGGGGAAGGTCGCGGAAGTGCGACAGCTCCACCCGCTTGGGGTCGACGAGGACCATCTTCACGTCGTCGGGGGTGGTCCGCATCAGGATCGAGGTGATGAACGAGTTGATCAGCGAGGACTTCCCCGCGCCGGTGGCTCCCGCGATCAGCACGTGGGGCATCTCCGACAGGTTCACCATCACGGCGCGGCCGTGGACGTCCTTGCCCAGCCCGACGGTCAGTGGGTGGCGGGCCTCGCGCGCGGCCTTCGCCCGGAGGACGTCGCCCAGCATGACGAAGTCGCGGACCTTGTTCGGCACCTCGACCCCGATCGCCGAGCGCCCCGGGATCGGCGCGATGATCCGGACGTCCGGCGTGGCCAGCGTGTACGCGATGTCGTCGGCCAGGGACAGGACCCGGTTCACCTTGGTCCCGGCCTCCACCTCCACCTCGTACAGCGTGACGGTGGGGCCGCGGTGCGCCGCCGGGACCCGGGCCGGGACGCCGAACGTCCGGAAGGTCCGTTCCAGCGCCGCCACCGTGTGCTCCTCGTCGCGCGTGTCCAGGGTGCTCTCCGGGGCCCGGCGGAGGAGGTCCAGCGGCGGCAGCCGGTAGCCGCCCTTGCCCGGCGTCGGGAACCTGATCCTCCCCGCCGGGGCGGTCAGCGGGTCCGGGGCCTCGGCCTCCGGGACGGTCAGGACCGGAGCGGGACGCGCGGGCTCCGGCTCGTCGTCCTCCTCGCCCCGCCGGACCACCCGGGCCAGCCCCCGGGGGACCTCGTGCACCCCGTCCTCCGGTTCCTCCTCGTCGCCGTTTCGGCCGAGCAGCCAGTTCCCGGCCCGCCTGGCCGCCACCGCCAGCGGGGTGCCGGTGAACACCAGCACGCCGAGCAGGGCCAGGCCCAGGCACACCAGGACCGCGCCGAACCGGGACGCCACCTTCGACAGCGGCCATCCCACCAGCGCGCCGGTCAGCCCGCCGGACGCGTGGAAGCCCGCGTAGCCGCCGGTGGGGCTGGGGTTCCCCCGCGCGATCGACAGGACGGCGAGGGAGCCGGAGAGCATGATCAGGAACCCCAGGACCATGCGGATCCGGTCGTCCTCGGCGGTCCCTCGTAGCAGCAGGATCCCCCAGTACAGGGCCACCACCGGCATGGACACGGCGGCCACCCCGGTGAACGCGTGAGACATGTAGTCCACGGCGCCGCCGAACGGGCCTCCGGCGTGCAGCCACAGGCCCAGCACGGCCAACATGGCCAGGACGATGAGCCCGATGCCGAGGGCGTCCCGCGCCCACGGGGCCAGGTGCCGTGCCGCCCGGCGCGCCCTGCCCGGCCGGTCCTTCTTCGGGGACTTCCTCGGCGCGGGCCTGCGCGCCGGTTTCCGTGACGCCTGCTTCCTGGCCATGTCGAATTCGCCCTCCGGGGCCGCGCTGCCCTTTCGCGGCGATCTCGACTGTTTCGAGAACCCTACACTTCCATGATCACCGGCACCACGGCCGGCTTCCGCTTCGTCTGCTGCCAGAAGAACTTCCGCAGCGTGCTCCGGATGGTCTGCTGGAGCACCAGCGGATCGGTGACCTCCTGCGCCGCCGACTCCTTCAGCGCAAGCATGACGCGATTCCGGGCCTCTTCAAGCACGTCGGGCGAGGCTTCCTCGTCCACGACGCCCCGGTTGATGAGGTCCGGTCCCGAGAGCAGCTCGCCGTGGTGGGCGTCCACCGCCACCACCACGAACAGGATCCCGTCGGCGGCCAGGCGGCGGCGGTCCCGTAGCACCACCGGCCCCACGTCCCCGATCCCGATGCCGTCCACGAACGTCACACCGGCCGGTATGCGTCCGCCGAACCGGCACTCCTCCCCGATCTCGAGGGTGTCGCCGTCCTGGCCGATCAGCACGTGGTCCGGCGGGATGCCCACCTCCCGGGCCAGCCGGGCGTGGTGGGACAGGTGCCGGTACTCCCCGTGCACCGGCATGAACCACCGGGGGCGCACCAGGTTCAGCACGAACTTCAGCTCGTCGGCGTTCGCGTGGCCGGACACGTGCACCGGGGACCCGGGCACGTGGTACACGTCCGCCTTCATCCGGTACAGCCCGTCGATCACGCGGTGGATCCCCGGTTCGTTCCCGGGGATCATCGACGACGAGAGCACCACGGTGTCGCCGGGCTTGAGCTTGACCCATTTGTGCTCGCCGGCGGCCATCAGGGACAGCGCGGACAGCGGCTCGCCCTGCGATCCGGTGGAGATCACCACCACGTTCCCGGGGTCGTACTCGTCCAGGTCCTCGATGGGGATGACGTTCTCCTGTGGGACGTCGAGGTAGCCCAGCTTGCGGGCCGCCGCCACGCTCTGGTGCATGGACCGGCCCAGGAACGCCACCATCCGGTGGTCGGCGCGGGCGGCGTTCGCGGCCTGCTGGATGCGGTGGATGTGGCTGGCGAAGCAGGCCAGGACCACCAGCCGCGGGGCCCGGGCCACCAGGTCCCGGAGGACCGGGCCCACCGTGCGTTCGCTGGGCGCGTAGCCGACGTCCTCGGCGTTCGTGGAGTCCGACAGCAGGAGGTGGACGCCCCGGCGGCCCTCCTCGGCCAGGGCCCGGAGATCGGTGGGCCGCGAGTCCAGCGGGGTCTGGTCCAGCTTGAAGTCGCCCGTGTGCAGGACCGTGCCGTGCGGCGTGTCCACGGCCACCGCGACGCCGTCCGGGATCGAATGGGTGACCCGCAGGAACCGCATGGAGAACGGGCCGATCCGGGCCTGTTCGCCGGGGACGATCTCGCGGAGCTCCGCCCGGTCCCGGACGCCGTGCTCCTCGAGCTTGCCCTCGAGCAGGGCCAGGGTCAGCGCCGTGCCGTACACGGTGGTGCTGGTCTCCCGCAGGAGGTACGGCACGGCCCCGATGTGATCCTCGTGCCCGTGGGTCAGGACCACCGCATCCAGCGAGTCGTACCGGCGGCGGAGGAACTCGAAGTCCGGGAGCACCAGGTCGATGCCGGGCATGCCCTCGTGCGGGAACGACAGGCCGCAGTCGATGACCAGGATCCGGCCGTCCATCTCCAGGCAGGCCATGTTCCGGCCGATCTCGCCGAGGCCCCCCAGGAACGCCAGCCGCGTCCCCGGGTGCGGGGACGCCTGCATGCCAGGGCCGACCGCCCCGGAGCCGGGCTCGGGCACCGCGCCGTCAGAGGAGACCGGCGTCCTCCAGGGCCTGACGGATCGTCTCGCGCTCCTCGGGCGTGGCCGGGAGCAGCGGCAGGCGGGGCTCGCCGGCCGGGCGACCCACCAGCTCCAGCGCGGCCTTCAGTGGGATGGGGTTCGACGTGATGAACAGCGCGGCGAACACCGGCGAGAGCTCCTCGTGGATCTTCCGCGCGGAGGGGACGTCGCCGTCGAACACCAGCTGGAGCATCTGGCTGATCCGCTCCCCCACCAGGTGCGAGGCCACACTCACGATCCCCGCGCCGCCGAGGCAGGCCGTGGCGAACGTCGCCCAGTCGTCGCCGGAGTAGACATCGAAGCCGGCGGGCGCCTCGCGGACGAGCTTCGAGATGCCGTCGAGGTCGCCGGTGGAGTCCTTGACGCCGACGATGTTCGGGATCTCAGCCAGCGTGAGGAGCGTGGCGTGCTCGATGCGGGTCGCCGTCCGGCCGGGGATGTTGTACATGAGGATCGGGAGCGGGGAGGACTCGGCGACCTTGCCGAAGTGCGCGACGAGCCCCCGCTGGGGCGGCTTGTTGTAGTACGGCGTGACCACGAGGAGGCCGTCGACGCCGCAGTCCGCGGCCTCGTGGGAGAGCTCGACGGTCTCGGCCGTGGAGTACGTGCCGGTCCCGGCGACGACCTGCCCCTTGCCCTTCGCGGCCTCCACCGAGGCGCGCCACAGCTCGAGCTTCTCCTTGTGGGTGAGCGTGGGCGACTCCCCGGTCGAACCGGCCACGACGAGCGCGTCCGTGCCGTGCTCGAGGAGGTAGCTCGCGTGGACCTGCACGGCGTCGAGGTCCAGCGAGCCGTCCTCACCGAACGGCGTGATCATGGCGGTGAGCACCGCCCCGAACCTCCCGGCCATCACGCTCCTCCCTTCACTTCCACACGAATCACATTCGCCACATGCGTCACATGTTGCACGCGAGCGGCCCGATGCTCAAGAGCCGAACGTGCCACGTGCGACTGCTCGCCGGACCTCGGAGCGAGCCAGCCGAGCCCGTGGCTATCCTAGTCCCCGTGCCACGCATCTACACCAGGACCGGGGACGACGGCACCACCGGCCTGCTCTACGGTGGCCGGATCTCCAAGGCCGACCCGGCCACCGAGGCGTACGGCACGGTCGACGAGGCCGTCGCCGCGATCGGCCTGGCCCGTTCGCTCGCCGAGAACCCCACGTTCCAGGCCGAGCTCCTCCACATCCAGCGCGACCTGTTCGTGGTGGGCGCCGACCTCGCCACCAACCCCGACGAACGCGACCGCCTCCAGCCCGACATCTCGCTGGTCACGCCGGCCATGGTCGAACGCCTGGAGGGCCTGATCGACCGAACGGTCGCCGAGCACCCACTCCCCAACGAGTTCGTCGTCCCCGGCGCCACCCCGGTCTCCGCGGCCCTCGACTTGGCCCGCAGCGTGGTCCGCCGCGCCGAGCGCCGCACCATCGCCTTCCGCGACGCCGGCGGCCCGGTGAGCGACGACCTCCTCCACTACCTCAACCGCCTCTCCGATCTCCTGTTCTGCTTCGCCCGCTGGCAGGCCGGGGAGGTGGAGCCGGCCAGCCGCGAACCTCAACCGGCTCCGGGGCCGATCGAATAGCCGGGCGGACCGCGCCTCCTCCGGGAGCAGGATCGTGCCCGGGAGGCCGGCCGATGGTCGCCGGATGCGTCGAGGCAGACCTTCGGCCGCGGCCTATTGACATCTCCGGCGAGCGCGTCCACATTCCGTCGTGACACACGGCACTCTCCATCTCCCGAACCGGTCGATGGAATCTCCCCGACCCGCCCGCGGATCCAGAGCATCGAGGATGCGCGGCGGCCGGCCGACGGCGATCGGCCCGGAGGGCGGGAAGGGGATTCGATGCGTGACTCGCGCTGCGGAGTGGAGCGGTCCGTGCGGACGGGGCCACGGCCCCGCCGGATCCGGTCGGCGGTCGTCGCGATCGCCCTCGCCTTCGGCGTGGCGGGGGCGATGCCCACGCCCGCCGGCGCGGCGGGCACCGCCCCGGCGGTCGATCGCGCCGCGATGGAACGTGGAACACGCCCCGCGACCCATCCCCGGACGGCGGCCCGGGCCTCCCTCGCCGCGCGCGGGCGGATCCGGCCCGTCCGCGACGGCACCCTGGCCCGGCTCCACGACCGGCACCGCCCGCGGTCGTACCGGCTGGCGTCGTTCGGATGCGAGGGTCGTACCGCCGCCCTCCCCCACGCGCTGTCCACACCGCACTTCCTGATCCGGTACGGCGCCGTCCGGGGCGGGCTGGGCGCTGCGTCGTACGGGGCCGCGCTGGAAGACGCCTACCAGACCGAGGTGACCTCCTTCGGCTGGGCCCGCCCACCCACCCGGAAGGACCGGCATCTGGCCGGGCAGCGCTACCCGATCCGGATCGAGCCGCAGTCCGGTAGCGAGGCCGGGGTCACGTCGAACGAGGGCGCGTACGCGGGGAAGGTCGGCGACAATCCGGCCACGCCGTGGACGGAGACCGACGCCCAGGCCTCCTGCATGTCCCTCTCCAACGACTTCGGCAGCTTCGCGAGCCGCCACCCCCGCCTGTTGCTGCGGGCCACCGCGGCACACGAGTTCGTGCACATGATCCAGTACGGCCTTGGGACCCTCACGGGCGACGAGCACCCCGACGACTCCTTCATCGAGGGGACGGCCGCGTGGATGGAGGACGAGGTCGTCGACGCCGCGGACGAGAACTACGAGTACCTGTGTCCGGGGCTCACCCAGAGCATGGGCGACTACCCCCCCGCCGGCAACCTCCCGTACGGCTACTGGCTGGTGTTCCGGGGGCTCACGGAACGCTTCGGGACCGGGACGGCGGGTGGCGGCGAGGACGTCATGCAGGTCGCCTGGGAGTCCATGAGCAGGGGGAAGGGGGAGCTCGCCGCCATGGCGGCCGGGGTCGCGTCACGTGGGCTGAAGCTCGGCCCGGCGTTCCACGACGTCGCCGTGGCCTACCGCTTCGCGAAGACGTGCGGCGGCGGCTACGCATACCCGTTCTGCTTCGAGGAGGCGGATCGCTACCGCTCGCTGGTCTCGCCCCCGCCGGCGGCCCGCGGCTCGGTGGACCTCGCCACGCCGTTCACCGGGAACGTCCGCGACGACTACGCGGCCCGGTGGATCGCGCTGCCCGAGGACGTCGACGAGCTCAAGGTCACCGTGACGAGCCAGGGCGAAGGCAAGCTCCGGGCGAGTGTCGACTGCAACACGGGCTCAGGGATCGAGGACACGCCGTTCGCCGACGTCGTGCTCCCGGGGACGAGCAAGCAGGTCAAGGCCGACCTCTCGAGTTGCACCGGGAAGGCCTACGTGGTCGTCACGAACGAGCACGTGACGAGCTCGGACCCCTCGGACTCCCCCGCGGAGCCGTTCCAGGTGAAGGTCGAGACGCCGCTCGACCTCGACGGCACGTTCCAGTGGCTCCTGACCACGGACACCGAGACCTCGGACGTGGACGGGGTGAGCTCCATCGTGAGCACCGATCAGGGGAGCGTCGAGCTGCACCTGGTCCGCGACCCCGCCTGGACCGACATCTACAAGTGGATCGACAGCGGCCAGTCCTCGTTCACGTACACGCATTCGCGCACGGACACGACCGACGAGCTCAGGGCGGGGCAGGTCGTGTGCACGACGACCTACACGGAAGACGGGAGCGCGAGCGGCGCGTTCTCCACGTACGTGGAGCCTCCCCGGACGGCCGTGCTCCACAACAGCGTCGTGGGCGACCCCTTCGTACCCCTGGGCCCCGACACCAAGGCGATCGTGGTCACGATGTTCATCCCGTTCATCGACTCCATCCACACGGAGGCCCACGGGACCGTCGACTTCTGCGACTACTCGACCGACACGACGCAGCACGAGGCGGGCCCGTTCGACATCTTCGTGGCGATCCAGTGCCTCCCCGAGGGGACCGAGGTCCAGCTCACCGACCAGTTCGTGGGCCGGTGGGACAACGACAGGCACGCGTTCGAGTTCGACTGCCAGAAGACCGTGACCTCCGGGGACACCACGGGAACCCTGACCGTCACCGGCGAGCTCACGAGGAGCTGACCGGGCCCCGGGAACGATGACCGCCGGTCGGGACCGGGCGGATCAGCAGGTTGCCGGGTGCCCCCCCTCCCCGGGGAGCGGTCACGTCCCGTAGGCCAGCATGAGGTCATCCGAGTCGTCGGCGACCGGTGTGTCTCCCCGACCGACTCGGTTGCCAGGCCGGCTCGCGGATACGATGCACGGACGCGGAACGGAGGTCGACGCCATGTACCGGGTGCACATCTGGTTGCGGAAGTCAGACGGGATGTCGGCGGAGGAGTTCGGGCGGTACTGGCTCGAGACGCACGCGGCGATCGCTCGGGACGGGTACGCGAACCTGAGGTCGTACGTGGTGAACCTCGTAACGGGGGCGGGGCGGGACCAGGAGGTGCCGTACGACGGCGTGGCCGAGATGACGTGGGACTCGCGCGAGGAGTTCGTGGCGGACATGAAGAGCGAGGCCGCCGCCGCGGGGACCGAGGACATGAAGAACTTCACGTCCGCCGTCGGGTTGCTGTTCGTCGATCAGCACGTGGTGAAGTAGCGGCTTGGCCGGGCTGTCGCACGCCGCCACCGGGTTCGGGCTGGGGATCGCGCTCGGGGTCTCGCCGGGGCCGGTTCAGATCCTGCTGCTCACCGAGGCCGCGCGGGGCGGCCTGAAGCGCGGGTTCCGGGCCCAGGCCGGGGCGAACGGGACGTTCCTCGTGCTCCTCCTGGTCCTCGCGGCGGGCGTCACCGCGGTCTCGCCGTCGGGCCCGGCGCTCCGCGTGCTCGAGGTGGCCGGCGGCGCGCTCCTCCTGTGGATCGCCGTCGACGCCGCGATCGACGTCTTCCACGGCCACGACATCGAACGCGCCGAAAGCAGGGCCCACGCCGCGGCCGCGGCCGGCCCGGGGCGCCGGCGGGCGACCACCGTCCTCGCCCGGCCCGAAACCCGCGGGGTCCTCGCCGTGGTGCTGAACCCCGGCGGGTGGCTGTTCCTGGCCACCACCGCGACGGCGCTCGTGGCTGATGCCACCGAGGACGAGGGCCGGCTGGCGGCGTTCGTCACCGTGCTCGCCCTGATCGTGGGCGTGTCCATCATGGACGGGATCACGGTCCTGCTGGGGGGCGGCGGGTCGCTCCTCTCCGGCCGCGCGGGGCGGTGGATCCGCCTGGCCCTGACGCTCGCCCTCGCGGCGATCGGCGTGCTGTTCGTGATCCGCGGCATCGCCGGCTGACTCCGGAGGCCAGACTGGTTCGAACCAACCGGGACTGGCACTCGCCCCGTCGTCGCCGGAGTCAACGCGCCGGCGGTGGCTCGGCCGGACCGAAGCTCCATGTGTAGTCCCACGTCTCGTCGCTGGCGTTCGAGTGTTCGTGGTAGTGGCCGGCCAGCACGTCTTCCGCGGTTCCCTCGAAACCCTGCGACGGGTGGATCTGCCACATCACCCCGGTCGCGAACTGACCGGGCGCGGGGTCGACCCCGGGGCACGTGAAGGTCACATCGAAGAGCTCCTGCCGGGCGATGTTCCCGCCGTGGAGCCGGCCGTGACCGGGTTCCGGCCGTCGCTGGACGACGAGGTAGACCCGGTCGTCGTCACGCTCGAGCGTCAGCGAGCCATTCCCCTCAACGGTGCATGGAGCGCCGCCGGAGACCGAAGCGTCGACGGCGCCCGACTCGAACACGTACGCCGTGTAGCCCTCGAGCAGGAAGTTGCACCACGGTGCGGTCTGGGGACACTCCCCCCGGAACCGCTTGAACGTGATCGTCCCGTCCCAGGACTCGATCGGCGCGTGACTGTCCGGCCCGTCGTCGTAGCTCTGCTCCCAGCCGCTGAACGTTCCCGTGAACCGTTCAGGGAGACAGTCCGTCCTGGCGATGACCTTGCCGTTCAGCGTGGTGTTCTGGACGGTGCCGGTTCCGGGGCTCCCCCGCGCGGAGGGGTCCGCGAACGAGTACATGACCATGAGCTGCTGGATGTCCTCGGCGGGGCGGTCGCGGCACCACGTCATCTCCGCCTGCTGGGTCCAGTCCTCGACGAACGTCGTCCCGTCCTCCAGCCGGTACCAGGCCCAGATCGCGGAGTTCGGGTACGGGTCCTCGAAGAACGGGTTCACGAAGCGGGCGGAAACGACGTCGTCGGCGAAGTCGATCACCTGGTACTGGCTGCTGAGGTACGGCATCGTGATCCGCTTGTCGAGCTTCACGACGTTCTGGTCCTTGCCCGCGGTGGTCACCGAGTACTGGTCGTGACAGCTCTCAGCCGTCGCGGGCAGCCTGTTCAGGATCCCGTCCCACTGCTCGTACTGGTCGGTCCCGTCCCGGTTCCAGTTCGCCATGGCGAACCTCGGCCACCACTTCTCCAGGCCGCCCGGGATCGCCTGGTCGATCGCGCCCAGGTCGTCGTACACCTCGGTGTCGTCCCAGATGTCCCGGATGGTGGTCGCGCCGAGCGTCCGGGCCAGGAAGAACGGCAGGAGGTAGTCCTCGTAGCCGTTCTGCGAGTCGTTCGGGTTGTCGATGGCATGGCGGAAGCCGCAGTGGAGGTACGAGTGGATCCATTCGTGCTCGTAGTCGTCGTCGGGATACACGTCGTCGATGGCCCAGTTCGCGGTGGCGTCGTCGAGCCACGAGTACAGGCTGCACTCCGCGGCGAGGTCGTACGTGAACGACAGGTGGTGGAAGAACTCGTGCGCGAACACGTCCCGAGCCTTCTGGGCCGTGTCCACGAACGCGGTATTGATGATCGTGAACGCGGGCCGCTGCTTGCACCCGATCGGGTAGCCCACGGTCAGACCGCGGAACACCTTGTAATGGAAGCGCAGGCCGACTTCCGTGACGTACACGTCGATCCGGGCGTCGCCACCGTTGCCCTGAACGTAGGTTCGGCCCTCGTCGTCGGTGAAGGACGGGAGGTTCGTGTCCGGGATCGGGGTCCGGCCGAAGAGCGCCGTCTCGGCCGCGTAGACGTTCTCGACCTCGGCGGCCAGAGCGTCCGCGATCGTCGCGCTCTCCGGGATCGACTGGCTGTGCCAGATCCGGAAGTGCGTCGTGTCCTGGCAGGTCCAGTCGTCCTTGATGAAGAGCGCGGGGTCCGTACAGCTCGGCGCCCGCGACACGCGAGGGTTCGCCGCGGGCGCAGCCGGTTCCAGCGGGTCGATCCAGCTCCCCTGATAGGCCGGCGGCCGGAAGAACGGCACCACCTTCGCCATGTTCGCCGGGGACAGGGACTCGATCTCGGCCGCGACGCCGGCCATCCTGCCGGCATCGCCCAGTCCCGTGTTCGCCCCCCGGTAGGCCTCCGGCAGGCGCGGGTCCACGAAGGCGGCGAACGCCGTGTACACCACGGCCTGCTGGTGCGTGATGTCGCCGCGGGCCTCGGCGGCGTCGATCAGCGCGTAGCTTTCGGGGGTCGGGTCCACGACCATCTGCGTTCGGGAGGCCCGGCAGTTGTTCCCCTCCGCCCCCTCGGCGACCTGCCCGAGGTCGTCGGCGCACGCCAGCACGTACAGCGCCCGGAGCGGGGCGGTCTCCGGGACCGCGAGGGCCGTCGTCGCGTGGGCCGTCGCCCCGGGCGCGAGCCGCGCCACGGCGGCGGCCCGGGCGAACCGGACGTCCGTCGAGCTCCGAACCCGGTCGGGGGACAGATAGAACCGGAGCGTCGATGCAGCCGCCGGGGCGTTCCCGGCGTTCTTCACGGTCCACGTGAGGTCGAACACCATCTTGCGCGGGAGGCCGGCCGGTGGGGCCGAGAGCGCGGTGGTCACGAGGTCGGGTCGGAGGGTCGCCGCCGATGCGGCCGGGACGGAGCCGAGGAGCGTCGCCGTCAGCGCGGACGCGACGGCGAGAATGCGGGCGGTCGGGGCGGCGCGTCGGCCGCCCCGGGTGGGGGGGCTCCCTGGCAGCATGGCGATGCGGCATCACGAAACCACCACGTCCGCGTGCGGTCAAGGGTGATCTTCCGCGCCGGCGGCGATCGGGGTGCTGTTCGTGGTCACGGGGATCGCGGATGACCGCGCAGAC
>WNFV01002692.1_pt1 | contig 23404 bp, 22 predicted proteins | sample 5400101 | NCBI WGS metagenome assembly WNFV01 (sample SAMN13153361, study PRJNA577476) | soil metagenome | isolation source: 115 cm soil or saprolite under grassland replicate 1 | place: USA:California | collected 2016-06-15 | reverse complement strand
GGAAACTCGAGATCGAGACGCGCCAGATCGTCAAGGAGATGAAGAAGGCAATTTCGGACAAGGACTTCGAGAAGGCCGTGTTCCTGCGCGAGCGCGAGATCGAGCTGAAGGAAGAGATCGAGCGGACCAAGGCCCAGACAGCCGAACGGAGCGAGGCCACCCAGGAGGTCACGCGGCGGGACATCGAGGAGATCATCTCTTCCTGGACGGGGATCCCGGTCGCTTCGCTTGCCATGGAAGAGGCCGAGAAGCTCCTCCACATGGAAGACGCGCTGCGCCGCCGCATCGTCGGCCAGGAAGCGGCCATCATCAGCGTTTCGAAGGCCATCCGCCGGTCGCGCCTGGGCGTCAACAACCCCAACCGTCCGATGGGCTCCTTCATCTTCCTCGGCCCTTCAGGCGTGGGCAAGACCGAGGTCGCGCGGCGCCTGGCCGAGTTCCTGTTCGAGAGCCAGAAGGCGCTCGTGCGTTTCGACATGTCGGAGTACATGGAGAAACATGCGATCTCCAAGTTGATCGGATCGCCCCCGGGTTACGTGGGGCACGAGGACGGCGGACAGCTGACGGAGCGGATCCGGCGCAATCCCTACAGCGTCATCCTTTTCGACGAAATCGAAAAGGCCCACCCGGACATCGCCAACATCCTGCTCCAGATTCTGGAAGACGGCATCCTGACCGACGCCTACGGAAACCTCGTGGACTTCAAGAACACGTTGATCATCATGACCTCGAACATCGGGACCAAACACCTCGTCAACCGCTCGCGGGTCGGGTTCGGCGGTTCCCGCGAGATCCAAAGCAACAAGGAGCTCGAGGACCTCGTCCTGAGGGAGCTCAAGAAGGACTTCTCGCCCGAGTTCATCAACCGGATCGACGAGACGATCGTGTTCCATCCCCTGGGCCGTGTCGAGCTCGCGAAGATCTGCCGGCTGCTCATCGACGACGTCAACACGACCCTCGCGCCCAAGGGAGCGGTCGTGGACGTGGACGACGCCGCGATCGAGTGGCTTCTGAACCAGAGCGGTGACGACGCCAACATGGGCGCCCGGCCGCTGCGCCGCGCCATTCAGAAGCATGTCGAAGATCCCGTGTCGGAGATCCTGATCGCCTCCCGCGACGAGAAGCTCGAGGCGATCGAGGTCCGCGTCGGGCCGGAGGGGCTCACGGTCATCGCCCGTGAGCCCGAGCCGATCGTTCACTAAGCAGCCTGTTCTTGCGGGTCCGGTGGGAACAATCGAGGCCCGCGCCGCGTTCGGGACCGCAGCGGCATGAGCTTTCACCAGTGGAACGTTCTCCCGGGACCCCCTCCCGGCCGCCGGCGAGACTACGGGCGGCAGCCGTGAGATCGGGTGTCGGGGTTGCCATGGGGGCGGCCCTCGTCGTCTTCACTTCCCTCGCCTCGGGCCAGACACCCGCCGTCTCGCCCCCGACTGCCGCGGCCCCGGCCCCCACTCCCACGCCCGCTTCCTCTGTTTCCGACGCTGCCGCGCCTGCCGCTCCGAAGGAGAAGATCCTCGGCATCCGGGTGGTGGGCTATCAGACGGTTTCTCCCGGCACGATTGCCCACTACCTGGGCGTGAAGGTCGGCGACCCGTACGATCCCGAGAAGATCCGGGAGAACTTCCAGACTCTCTGGGACGTGGGCCTGCTCGAGAACGTGTCGATCGAAGCGGAGCGAGCGACCGACGGCGTCACGCTGGTGGTGACCATCGAGGAGCGACCGACCGTCAAGGACGTGGACTTCACGGGCAACAAGAAGTTCTCCAACACGCAGATCAAAGACCGCTTGAGGGAGGCCAAGCTCGAAGTCCGGCCGGGCGCGCCGCTCTCCCTGCGCGAGATCGCGAAAATCCGTTCCTCGATCGCTGACTACTACATCGAGAACGGCTACCGCAGCGCCACGGTGGACTTCCGGATCGAGGACGTCTCCAAGACCGAAAAGAAGCTCGTCTTCGTCATCGACGAGGGGGACAAGATCAAGATCGCCGCGATCCGGTTCGAAGGCAACCACATCTTCGGACAGCAACGGCTGCGCAACGCGATGGGCAAGACAAAGATCAACACGTGGTGGAGGTTCCTCTCGGAGACGAGCACCACATACAGCCAGGCCAACTACGACGCGGACGTCGAGAGCATCAAGGGCGTCTACCATTCGGTGGGCTACAAGGACGTCGTGGTCAAGGACCCGGTCCTGGATGTCTTCATCAAGAACCCGAAGGCGCCGGCCAAGAAGCAGAAGAAGAGAGTCCGGATCACAATTCCTCTGGTCGAAGGGGATCAATTCTTTACGGGAAAGATCCAGGTCCTCAAGGTGGACCAGACCGGACAGGCGGAAGAGGCGACCGCGCCGCTGGTCATTCCCCGCGAGACGCAGCTCAAGGAGTTCCGCGACCTTCCTCCGGGCTCCGTGCTCAACCGCGACCGCCTGATCGAGGCGCTGTCGAGAATCGAAGGAAAGTACAAGTCCCTCGGATACATCTACTGGTTTGCCGATCCTGCGTACCGGGATGTCGGCAATCACCGGGTGGACGTGGATGTCAAGCTCTTCGAAGGGGACAAGTTCTATCTCGGCCGCCTGGAGGTCACGGGCAACACGACCACCCGCGACAAGGTCATCCGGCGGGAATTCGCTCTGGACGAAGGCGACGTCATGAACATGGAGGCCGTCAAGAAGAGCCTTCAGAAGCTTCAGCAGCTCGGCTACTTTAAGATCAACGAGGAGCCCGAATTCGGGGTGCGCGCGGCCGAGAAAAAGGTCGATCTGACGCTCAAAGGCACTGAAACTTCGAGGAACGAGATCCAGTTCGGAGCGGGCTACTCGGCCCTGGACGGCTTCTTCGGGCAGTTCTCCTTCCAGACCCGGAACTTTCTCGGCCGGGGCGAGGTCCTGGGCGCCTCGGCGCAGCTTGGAAAGATCTCCAACTACTACGACCTCTCCTACACGATCCCCTGGTTCATGGACCGCAACCAGTCGGTCGGGGCGTCGCTCTTCTCCCGCGAGGTCAACTATCTGAACATCGACGAGAAGAGAAAGGGCGGAAGCACGTTCTTCGGCAAGGGGCTGAGCCTGTTCGACAGCTGGTCGGTGCTGTACCAGTATGAAGACGTGAAAGCGAACTTCCCCGTGCGCGGCGCGCAGGTGCCTCCGGGCCAGCCCGCGCCTCCGACCAAGTTCACGGAGGTCCTGGGAACGACCTCCTCTTTCACTCCGGGGTACCGGTTCGACAGCCGCAACGATCCCTTCGATCCGAACCAGGGCTTCCGGTTATTCGGGACGGCACAGTTCGCGGGCACGGTTCTCGGAGGGACGGTCAACTTCATCAAGCCGCTCGTCGGAGGCTCGGGCTACATCGGCCTGCGCTTCCCGCGCCATACGTACTTCGCCTTCAACCTGGAAGGCGGGTACGTGGCCCCGTACGGCGGGAAAGACATCCCGATCTTCGAGCGCTTCCAGATCGGCGGCGAGCAGAGCCTGCGCGGCTTCCGGGCGGGGGCCGTGCTGCCGCTGGACAAAAAGAACGTGGTCTTCACGGACGAGTCGGGCCGCATCCTCGGGGGAGACAAGTACTTCGTCTTCAACCTCGAGTACGTGTTCCTCTCGGTCGGACCGGCCAAGCTCCTCGCGTTTTCCGACATCGGGAACGTCTATCACGAGAGCCAGACGTTCGATCTGACGCGCGTCCGCTCATCGGTGGGTCTGGAAATGCGCATCTTCCTGCCGATCTTCCAGGCGCCGCTGCGTTTCATCTATTCGTGGAACCTCCATCCGATCACGCCGATCGATCAGTTCGGTTTCCCGATCAACAGCCTGAGCGAGCGGCGCTCGGGATTTGACTTCTCGATCGGGCGAACCTTCTGAACGAGTTTTCAGTTTTCAGTTCTCAGTCGTCAGTCTTGGCCGCCGATCGGTCAGCAGTGCAAGAACTGAAAACTGAAAACTGAGAACTCACCCTCCAGGAATGCCACCGCCGGTATGGCGGTTCTTCCTCGAGGACGACTTTTGCTATCATTGGCGGCTTCGCAACAAAGGAGATGGAATGAAACGCTTCGTGCTTTCGATCCTGGCGGCCGGTGTCGCGGCGGCCATGGCGGCTCAGACTTCGGCTCCCGCGACGTCCTCACCGGCGGCGCCCGCAGGATCGGTTGCGGCGGGGATCGCCATCATCGACGCTCAGAAACTGGCGTTGGAATCCGCCCCGGGCAAGGAGGCCTACAGCCGCCTGCAGAAGCTGTCGGCCCAGAAGAAGGACGAGCTCGACAAGGTCGAGAAGGAAGCCCGGGAGCTCGTTCAGAAGCTCTCCGATCAGGGCTCCTCGATGCCGGCCGACAAGCTCGAGGTGCTTCAGAAGCAGGCCGACGACAAACAGAAGACCTGGAAACGGATGCAGGAGGACGCCCAGAAGGATCTGCAGGAAGCCGAGCGCAAGGAGATGGCGGCCCTGGAAAACCGCATCGGCCCGATCGTGAAGGAGTACTTCAAGGAGAGACATTTCGCGGTCGTGCTGGACTCCCGCGCCGGCATCATGTACGCGGACGACGCTGTCAACGTGACCAATGAGGTCTTGAAGCGCATCAACACGAGCGTAGCCCTGCCGCAGGCCAAGTCGGCGGAGGCCCCGAAGGCGCAATCGGGGTCCGCGGCTCAGAAGCCGGGAGGCCCGGCCGTCAAGCCGACGCCTGTCCCCAAGAAGCCCTCCTAGTACGTCGCTCGCGCTTGCGCGGAAACTGCGCCTTTCGGCGTACCGGCGAGCGACTCGGCCGGTTGCGGCCTCGATCGCTGCCTGATCCCGCGCTGCGCGCTCGCTCCCGCGGCGCGAGCCTCCTCCCTCGGTTACTTCGGGAGACTACTCGCGCCGCGACCGGGGCAGGGAACCGTCGCTCCGCGCGACCGGGGCCAAGACGGCGATTACCCGGACACGCACGCAACTCTCCGGGCTCGGGTACTATCCGTCCCCGGTGAAAGCGACAAGAGTCATGCGGGCCGCCGCCGGGCGTCGCGGACCGGCCAAGCCTGGCCCGGGCGGATCGTTCACCCTCGGCGAGCTGGCCAGGGCCGTCGGCGGGCGCCTCTGCGGCGATGGGTCGCTTCGCCTCTCCGGCATCCAGGGTCTGGATCGGGCCGGGCCCGGGGACCTGTCCTGGGTGGCCGACCGGCGCTATGCGCGCGATGCCGGAAAGAGCCGCGCAGGCGCCCTGCTCGTGGCTTCCGAAGAGGACTCCGGGGGCAAGCCGGCCGTCGTGGTCTCCTCCCCGACGCTCGCGCTGGCTATGTGGCTGGACCGGTTCCTGCCTGCCCCAGCGTCCACGCGCGGGATTTCCAGAAAAGCGCACGTCCATTCCACGGCTTTGCTCGGGCGAGGCATCTCTGTGGCCGCGGGCGCGACGGTGGAGGCAGGCGCCGTCATCGGCGCGCGCACGGTCCTCTCCGCGGGGTCCTTCATCGGCCGGGATGCCGTCGTCGGCGAAGACTGCTATTTTCATCCCAACGCCGCCGTCCTCGAGCGATGCGCGATCGGCGCGCGTTGCATCCTGCAGGCCGGCGCCGTCGTGGGCTCCGACGGGTTCGGCTACGTCTGGGACGGCTCGCGGCATCGCAAGATCCCGCAGAAGGGAATCGTCCGGATCGGAGACGACGTCGAGATCGGCGCCAACAGTGCTATCGACCGCGCCACGCTCGGCGAGACGGTCATCGGCCGCGGCACCAAGATCGACAATCTGGTCCAGGTGGGTCACAACGTGGTCGTGGGGGAAGACTCCCTTCTCTGCGGGCAGGCGGGCATCGCGGGCTCGGCGCGGCTGGGGCGCAGGGTGACGATCGCCGGCCAGGCGGGAATCGGCGACCACGCCGGCATCGAGGAGGGGGCGACCGTCACCGCGCAGGGGGGAGTCGTCAGCCGGGGCGTCGTCCCCCCGGGCGCCATCGTCTCAGGAATGCCGGCGGCACCCCACCGGGAGTTCTTGAGACGGGCCGCGCTCATCGCGCGACTGCCGGAACTGGCGCGCCGCCTCGAGCAAGTCGAGCGAACACTTGCGGACGTCCGCGAAGGAGAGAAGCCGTGGAAATCGGAATCGCCGAAATCCTGAAGATCCTTCCTCACCGCTATCCGTTTCTCCTGGTGGACCGGATCCTGGAGATCGAGAAGGGAAAACGCGTGGTCGGAATCAAGAACGTGACCTTCAACGAAGAATTCTTCCAGGGACATTTCCCCGGCAATCCGGTTATGCCGGGGGTGCTGATCCTGGAAGCGATGGCGCAGGTCGCCGCGATCGGCCTCTTTGGCGTCGTTCCCGAGCACGAGAAGAAGCTTCTGTACCTGTCCGCCGTGGATCGCTGCAAGTTTCGCCGGCCGGTCCTGCCGGGAGATCAGCTCCGGATCGAGGCGCAGATCGTCGCCTTGAAGAGGCGTGTCTGCAAGTGCCGCGCGGCCGCGACCGTGGACGGCGTCCTCTGCGCGGAGGCGGAGCTACTTTCGACGCTCGTGAACAGGGAATGACGGCGACCGTTCATCCGACGGCGGTCGTCTCGCCGGAGGCGCGGCTCTCGGCGGGGGTGGAGATCGGCCCGTACGCGGTCGTCGGCGCCGAGGTCGAAATCGGGGCGAGGACCCGGGTCGGCGCGCACGCCTCGATCGAGGGACCGACTGTCCTGGGAGAGGAGAACCGTGTCTTCCCGCACTCCGTTCTGGGCTTCGATCCCCAGGACTTGAAGTACCACGGCGAGAAGACCCGCCTGACCGTCGGGTCCCGCAACGTGTTCCGCGAATTTTCGACGGTCCACCGCGGGACAGTGACCGGCCACGGCGAGACGGTCATCGGGGATAACAACTACTTCATGTCCTACAGCCACGTGGCCCATGACTGCCGCATCGGGTCGTTCACTGTCTTCGCCAATTCCGCGTCGCTCGCGGGGCACGTGGACGTGGGAGACCACGCCGTGCTCGGAGCCTTCGTGGGAGCCCACCAGTTTACGCGGATCGGGCAGTACGCGTTTGCAGGCGCCTACGCACAGCTGCGCCAGGACGTGTTGCCGTACTGCAAGACCGACGGGATCGAGGCAAAGACCTACGGATTGAACCGCATCGGGCTTCAGCGCCTCGGGTTCACGAAGGAGAGACTCCAGGCTCTGGAACGCGCCTACCGGCTGCTCGTCAAGTCCAGGCTCAACACGACACAGGCGCTCGCACGGATCGAAGCTGAGCTGCCCGGCCAGGAGGACGTGGCTCATCTCGTCCAGTTCATCAAGGAAAGCAGGCGAGGCTTCCACCGATGAATCAAGTCCCGTGTTGTCATCCTGAGCGAAGCGAAGGATCTGCCCTCTCGGGAGGGGAAGCCGCTTCTTCGACCCTCCGGGCCACAGAATGACAGGGGAGAAGGCCGTGCGGCTGGCGGTGGTGGGCGTGGGCCACCTCGGGCGGCACCATGCGCGGGTCGCGGCGTCGTTGCCGGGCATCGAGCTCGTGGGGATCCACGACCGCAACTCCGATCGCGCGAACGAGATCGGGCGAGAGTTTGGCCTGCGGATCCTGCCGGATCTTACAGCCGTCGCGCAGGAGGCGGAGGCGGCGATCGTCGCGACGCCGACGGTGAGCCACGCCGAGGTCTCCGCCTTTCTTCTGGAGCGGGGCCTGGACGTGCTGGTCGAGAAGCCGATCACCGCGAGCCTTCGGGAGGCGGACGGACTTCTGGCGTTGGCCCGGGCGAAGGGTCGAATCGTGCAAGTGGGCCACGTCGAGCGCTACAACCCCGCCGTCCAGGCCGCGCTCTCGGTCGTCCGCGCGCCCCTCTTCATCGAGGTTCATCGCCTGGGCGTCTTCACCCGCCGGAGTCTGGATGTGGACGTGGTTCTCGATCTCATGATCCACGACCTTCAGATCGTGCAGTCTCTGGCGGGCGGAAGAACCGTTGAGATCCGGGCCGCCGGACTGCCCGTGCTGACGCCCCGGCTCGATATCGCCAACGCGCGAATCGCTTTCGAGGGAGGGTGCGTGGCCAACCTGACCGCCTCGCGCGTCTCCGCCAAGAAGGTCCGGAAGCTGCGGGTGTTTGCGCCCGCCCTCTACGTCTCCGTGGACATGCAGAGCCGGACGGTCAAGACTTTCCGGCTCTCGCGCGAGAAGGGCGAGCCGCAGATCGTGGCGGCCGAGATTCCGGTCGGGCAGGAAGAACCTCTCGCTCGGGAGATCGCGGATTTCGTCCGGGCCTCCCGGCTGCGTCAGCCACCGCTGGTGCCGGGGGAAGCGGGCCGTGAAGCGCTCGCGCTCGCTCAGGACGTCCTCGGAGCGGTCGAGCATCACCGCTTGACGATGGAAGAAGCTCGGACATGACGGCGGGCCGGGCGCGCGTGGGACTCATCGGCGGTAGCGGCGTCTATGATCCGACGGACCTCGAGGATCCCGATGAAGAGAGACTCGAGACCCCTTTCGGCCGTCCGTCTGATTCCTACTTCACCGGGAGTCTCGCGGGGGTGCCGGTGGCGTTCCTCTCGCGACATGCGCGCGGACACCGCTACGGCCCGACGGAGATCAACTATCGGGCCAACATCTGCGGTTTCAAGATGCTCGGCTGCGACGCGATCCTGTCGGTGTCCGCCGTCGGGAGCTTGAAGGAGAAGTACGCGCCGCGGCATGCCATTGTTCCCGACCAGTTCCTCGACCGGACGCGGCATCGGTCCGACACGTTCTTCGGAGAGGGAGTCGTCGCCCACATCTCCTTCGCGGACCCGGTGTGCCCGGCCCTTTCCGCCGTGCTCGAAACGAGCGCGCGGGATTGCGGGCTGACCGTTCACCGGGGCGGGACCTACGTTTGCATGGAAGGGCCGCAGTTCTCCACGCGCGCAGAAGCCCTGCTCTACCGCGGCTGGGGAAGCGATGTTGTCGGCATGACGAACCTGACGGAGGCGAAGCTCGCGCGCGAGGCCGAAATCTGCTACGCGTCGCTCGCGCTGGTGACCGACTACGATTGCTGGCGGGAGGCGACGGACGCGGTTTCGGTCGAGACGATTCTCGAAATCCTCTCGGAGAACGCGGACGCCGCCCGCCGTAGCCTGAGGGAAGCCGTCCCTCGCGTGGACCCGTCGCGCTCCTGCTCCTGCCGCGACGCCCTCCGCTTCGCCATCCTGACGGACCCGAAGGCGATTCCTGAATCGGCGAGGGAACGGCTGCGTCCGATCGCGGGGCGCTACCTGGAGGATCGTAAGCCGTAAGCCGTAAGCCGTGAGCCGGAGCGGTCGGCTCACGGATCGCGGCTGACGGCTCACGGCTAACGGCTCACGATGCCAACGCCGTCCTCAAAGGAACGCTCCGGGCGGGTGGTCGTCACCGGGTCGGTGGCCTTCGACTACCTCATGACTTTTCCGGGACGGTTCGTCGAGCATCTGATTCCCGATCGGCTCTCGCGTCTGTCCGTTTCGTTTCTCGTGGACGAGATGCGCCGGGTGTCGGGCGGGTGCGCCTCGAACATCGCCTACAGTCTGGCTCTCCTGGGCGAGACGCCCCTCCTCTTCGCCACGGCGGGGCACGACGCTTCCGACTATCGGGATCGTCTCGCCCGCGATGGCGTGGACGTGTCCGGCCTGCTCCTGCACGACGATGTCTTCACCGCGTCTTTCTTCGTCTCGACCGACCAGGACCAGAACCAGATCGCGTCGTTCTACACGGGCGCCATGGCGCGGGCGCGGGATCTGTCGCTCGAGACCCTCGATCCCGAAGGAATCGCACTCGTCGTGGTCTCGCCAAACGACCCGGGCGCCATGGCGCGCTACACGGCGGAGTGCCGGCGGTCGGGAATCCGCTTCCTCTACGATCCGAGCCAGCAGGTTGCTCGCCTCTCCGGCGAGGAATTGCGCGAGGGGCTCGCCGGAGCGGCGATCCTCGTCGTGAACGACTACGAGTTCGGAATCCTGGCCCACAAGACGGAACTCTCGCGGGAGGACCTGGAGGACCGGATCCCCGTGGTCGTCGTGACGCACGGGGCGCAGGGGTCCACGATCTCGGTCTGCGGGGAGGAGGGCGAGGCCGTGCGCCATGCCGTGCCGGCTGCCCGTCTGGAGAAAGAAGCGATCGATCCCACCGGGGTGGGAGATGCGTTTCGCGCCGGTCTCATCCGCGGGTTTCGGATTGGCGCCTCCTGGGCCACGGCCGGGCGCATGGGAAGCGTGGCCGCCGCCTTCGGGCTGGAAGCCCTGGGACCTCAGCCGCCCCGCTATTCGCTGGAAGAGTTCTGCTCTCGCTACCGGAGCAATTTCGGCGAAGACCCGATTCTGAAGCGATTGACAGATTGAAGGATGGAAGAGAGATTGGGACGTCCAATCGCTCAATCGTAGATCTCTCAATCGTCAATGTTAAGATCCCCTTTCTCAATACGTGAGGAGTCGTTCCTTGAGCAATCGCCGTGTCTCGCGCCGCGTGGCCACCCCCTTTCAACCGATGACAGTCGAAGGGGATCCGGACGCGTCCGGACTCCGATTCACGGTGATCTGCGCACGATGGAACCCGACGATCACGGATGCGCTGCTTCGGAGCGCTCTCCAGACACTCGAGCGCCGCGGGGCGAGGGAAGCCGATGTGCGTGTCGTGCGAGTCCCCGGAGCCTTCGAGCTTCCCGCCGCGGCGCGCGCCGAGGTTTCCTCCGGAAAAACGGAGGCCTTGATCGTCCTTGGAGCGATCGTCAAGGGAGAGACGTCGCATCACGAGGTTCTGGGCCACGCCGTCGCCACCGCGCTCGCAACGCTCGCCGCCGAGACAGGCCACCCGATCGGATTCGGCCTCCTGACCTGCGACACGATGGAGCAGGCGCGCGAACGCTCGGGCAAGGGCGCGGAAGCAGCGGAGGCCGCCATCGAGATGGCGAGCCTGAAGCGGCTTCTCGCGACGCGCTGATGGGGGCGCGGCGAAAGGCGAGGGAGCTCGCTCTTCAAATGCTCTTCGAGAACGACGTCGCGGGAACGCGGCCGGACGAGATGTTCCAGCGATCCTCGGATCTGCGAAATGCGTCCGCCGCGCTCCGCGACTTCACACAGCGGCTCGTTTCCGGGACGCTTGCTAACCGCGACGACCTAGACGCCATCATTTCGAAGCAGGCGGACCACTGGAGGCTGGCCAGAATGCCGATCGTGGACCGCAACATCCTCCGCCTCGCTCTCTTCGAGCTGCTGCACGAGCCTTCGACGCCACGGCCCGTGGTTATCGATGAAGCGCTGGAGATCGCAAAGCGTTTCTCCACCCCGCGCTCCTCTCAGTTCATCAACGGAATCCTCGACGGAGTCTTGAAGGCGCGCAAGGAGGAGGAGCCCCGCGCATGAAGGAAGCCGTCCTGGTTGTTGTCGTTGGCCTCGCCGCCGCCGCTGCCTCGGGACAACAGTCAGCCCTCTACCGCGCCTCGGGAGCCGACGCTCGGCTCTTCGATCAATACGACAACGACGGTTATTCGCTGGAAGTCTCCGCGGGCGCGACGGGAGCAATGGAGCTTCACGTCCGCGTTTCCGATTCGCCTCTGGCGAGCGCGGCCCCCTTTCCGCCGCTCGCGCGGGTGGAGCCCGCTCCGCCGGCCGCTCCCGATCGAGACGCGTTCGCCCGTAGGCTCGCCGCTGGAAGTCTCCGGCAATCGGATGCCGTGCGGCGCATCCTGCTCGGCCTCGCCTCCCGGATCGCCTACGATCCGGACCGGCTGCGCCGGCAGGATCCGGCTGCGGTCTTCGCTTCGGGGCGCGCCTACTGTGTGGGATTCGCGGAGCTCGCGGTCGATCTCTTGCGGCGAGCCGGGATCCCCGCGCGGACGGTGCAGGGCATCCTGAGAACCGAACCGAGCGCAGACGGGTACGAGGCCACGATCGGCGGCGCCTACCACCGCTGGATCGAGGTCTACTACCCGGACCGGGGCTACGTCTTCTCAGACCCGCGATCCTCCGTCAACGGCGTGGATGCGCGGTATGTCCCCTTCTCGCGGCGCGCGCTCGCTCGCCCGCGCGACCTGAAGCTGGCGGCAGCGTCGCTCGAGGGATCGCTGCACTACGAACCCGTTTCCATCGGGGGAACTACAGTCCGCGTGCGCGCGTCCGCGCGGTGACCTAGGAATCGGCAGATGCCGATTCCTGATCGGGTATATTGCCCGGCTCATGACCGAGAGATTCGACCACGCCGCGATCGACGCCAAGTGGCAGCGCCGCTGGGAGAAGGAGCGCGTCGCTTATGTGGATACCGCTTCTCCGGGGGACAAGTTCTACATGCTCAACATGTTCCCCTATCCCTCCGCCAGCCGGCTCCACGTCGGTCATGGGCGAAACTACATCCTGGGGGACGCACTCTACCGGCGCGAGCGAATGGCGGGGCGCGTGGCCTTGAACCCGATGGGTTGGGACGCGTTCGGACTACCCGCGGAGAACGCGGCGATCGCGAGCGGCGTTCACCCGCGGGAGTACACGCTGTCCAACATCGCCCGTATGAAGGAGCAGTTGAAGAGCCTCGGGCTGCTCTACGACTGGTCCAAGGAGCTCGCCTCGTGCGACCCCGGTTATTACCGGTGGAATCAGTGGCTCTTCCTGCGGATGTGGGAGCGCAATCTCACCTACCGCAAGACGGCGCCCGTCAACTGGTGTCCGGGTTGCCGGACCGTTCTCGCCAACGAGCAGGTCGTCGAAGGCCGGTGCGAGCGCTCCGACGACCTCGTCGAGATCCGCGACCTGACGCAGTGGTTCTTCAGGATCACCGGATACGCGGAGCGTCTTCTCTCGGGGTTGGACGAGCTCGACTGGTCGGACCGCGTGAAGACAATGCAGCGCAACTGGATCGGCCGGTCCGAGGGGGCGGAGATTCTCTTCCGGGTGGAAGGGTTGGCCGAGCCCCTGCCCGTCTTCACGACGCGGCCCGACACTCTCTACGGCGCGACGTTCCTGGCGCTCGCGCCCGAACACCCGGCCGCCGCGAAACTGGCACAGATGTCGTCGAAGAAGAACGAGATCCGCGCCTTCATCGAGCGGGTGCGCCGGGAGTCTCGTCTGGAGCGCGAGTCGGAGGCAGGCGAGAAGGAGGGGCTTGACACGGGACTCGTCTCCGTGAACCCCGCGACCCGCGAGAATATCCCTGTCTGGCTGGCGAACTTCGTTCTGCCGGAGTACGGGACGGGCGCGATCATGGGGGTTCCCGCCCACGACCAGCGTGACTTCGAGTTCGCGCGGCGGTTCGGCCTCGAGATCCGCCCCGTCTACCGGACCGAGCTGGGGGAGCTCGACCCGGCCGGGATGACGCGGGCGGTGCCGGACGCGGGCTTCCTCTACAGGTCCGGCGACTGGGACGGGACACCCAATGGTCCCGAGGCCGTGAGCAAGGCCGTCGCGTGGGCGGAGGAGAAAGGGGTCGGAAGGGGAACGGTCGGGTACCGGCTACGGGACTGGTTGATATCCCGCCAGCGCTACTGGGGCACGCCGATCCCGGCGATCCACTGCGAAGGCTGCGGTGTGGTCCCGGTGCCGGACAGGGACCTGCCGGTTCTCCTCCCGGAAGACGTGGCGTTCCGGGGCGCCGAGGGGAACCCGCTGGAGAAGTCCGAGGCCTTCCTGCGTGCGGACTGTCCGTCCTGTGGCAAGCCGGCCCGGCGCGAAACCGACACGATGGACACCTTCGTGGACTCGTCCTGGTACTACCTGCGATTCCTGGATCCCGACGACGATTCCAGGATGCTCGACTCCGCGCGCGCGGCGCACTGGATGCCCGTGGACCAGTACGTCGGGGGTATCGAGCATGCGATCCTCCACCTGCTCTACGCGCGTTTCATCTGCCGGGTCCTGAAGGACATGGGCCTCGTCGTCATCGAAGAGCCCTTCGCGAGACTCTTCAATCAGGGAATGATCACGAAATTGAACGCGGCGACGGGCAAAGTCGAGAAGATGTCGAAATCGCGGGGCAATACCGTCTCACCCGACGAGCTGATCGAACGCTACGGAGCGGACACCGTCCGGCTCTACACGCTCTTCATCGGACCCCCCGAGAAGGAATCGGAGTGGTCCGAAGAAGGAGTCGTGGGCGCCTACCGGTACTTGAACCGGGTCCACGAGCTGTGCGCCCGCGTCGCGGATCGGCCTGCGGGAAACAAGGCGACCCGCGACACGCCGCTGACGCGCCTGGAGCATCGTACGATCGCGCGAGTGACGACGGATGCCTCTCGGTTTCACTTTCACACGGCGGTTGCCGCCCTCATGGAGTTCCAGCGGGGCCTTGCGGAGGCATTGGAGACCGGTGAAGAGGACGCCGCCGCCCTGAGGAGCGCCACGCTGACGCTTCTGAAACTGCTTCATCCCATCGCTCCGCATCTGACCGACGAGTGGTGGGAGCGATTCGGGCAGAGCAAACTTCTCATTGAGAATTCCTGGCCGGTGTTTGATGAAGAGCTCGCAACGACGCCCCGCGTGACGCTCGTCGTGCAGGTCAACGGGAAGGTCCGCGGCCGTCTGGACGTTGAACGGGGCACCTCACAAGAGGAGGCTTTGACGCTGGCGCGCTCGGACGGCCGTATCGTTCCGTGGCTCGAGGGCAGAGAGTTGTCCCGGGCCGTCTTCGTCCCCGACCGCCTGCTGAACCTCGTCGTCCACTGAGTCCCCTGGAGAGGAAGAGTATGAAGACCTGGCACCGGCGTTTCGGGAACGGACTGGCCGCGCTGGTCCTGGGTGGACTTTCGGGTTGCGGCTACACGCTGGTCGGGAAGACCTCCACGCTCCCCGCCTCGATCCGCGTGATCCATTTCCGGACCCTCGCGAACCAGACGACCCGGGTGGGTCTCGAGCAGCGCCTCTCGAGCGAGATCGCCAGGGAGCTGGCCAGTCGCGGCCGCTTCTCGGTCAAGGCCGACGCGGCCGGGGCCGACGCGGAGCTGACGGGCGCGGTCAAGTCGTTCGACCTGTTCGCCATTGCGTTCGACGATTCCGGCCGGGCCAAGGAGTACCAGGTCCGGGTGACGGCCAGTGTCTCGCTGAAGACTCTTCCCGACGAGAAGGTGCTCTGGGAGAACCAGTCTTTCACGTTCCAGGACAACTACGCGCTGGCGACGAGCGCGGCGTCCTACGTGGACCGCGAAAACGAAGTCATCGACAGCGTCGGCGAAAAGTTCGCGGCCAGCCTGGTCTCCAGCCTCCTGGAAGGCTTCTAACGAAGCTCCGCCTCAAACCGACGAGGGAGTTGATGAAGCTGGGAAGTCCGCGCGTCGGTATCTCCTCTCTAACAATCCGCCCGGAGTCGTCGGCAATGCCCTTGGCGGCACGGGCGGCCAGGCCGTACGGAGAAACTCCGGGCCGCCGCTACGGTCCGAGGGCACAGAGGCCGCGTCGTTTGGTTGAGAGCTTGGCGTGTGCCCTCGGACAGTGCCGCCGCCGGGCAACGCCGTCGCCTCCGGGCTGCACCTCGGCTTAGCCACGCTGCAGCCCCGGCGGCGGGACCGCCTTCCGGAGGCGGCCGTGAGCGAAGGCGCACCAACACAGTCTCCCTTTCGCCACGCTACGACTGCGCCTTCGCGACAGAGCGACGGCCGGTTCTCCTGTCACGGCCCGCCGTCGCGTGCCGACGAGGGAGGCGGGGCCCGACGCCCGGGGCGGGTTGACCGCAGAATCCGCCGACGCAGCCTCGCTTCCCGCCGGCAAGAAAACTTAACTCATTCGTGAGGAAGTCACCCAATGAAGGGATCTAGGGGAAGAGTCCAAAGTCCAAAGTCCAAGGTGGCTCGAGCCCGGCTACTTTGGACCTTGGACCTTGGACCGGCACGATAGAATCGTGCCGTGGATTTCGAGGTTACCTGTCCCTGCTGCGGCGCTCGCCTGAAACTCGATGCCGAGTTGAAGGCCGTCATTGACCACGAGGCGCCGAAGACACCGCGCAAGTTCGGCACGGTGGACGAAGCGGTGGGCGCCTTGAAGGCCCACGATGCCGAACGTGAGAAGAAGTTCGCGGCTTCCGTGGAGGCGGAGAAATCCAAGAAAGACGTCCTGAACCGCAAGTTCGAGGAGCTCTTTCAGAAGAGCAAGGGCGACACCTCCAGGCCGATCCGCGACATCGACCTGGATTAGACGGCGTGAGCCGTGAGCCGTAAGCGGTTAGCCGAATCAATACCGGGCCTCCTTCTCACGGCTCACGGCTGACGGCTCACGTGCTTTCCATCGGCGTCTTCGGATCGAGTCTTCCTCGAGAAGGAAGCGCGTCCTACGAAGATGCCCGGCAGGTCGGCCGGGAGATCGCGCGGCGCGGCGGCCGGGTCGTGTGCGGCGGCTACGGGGGCGTCATGGAAGCCGCCTGCCGGGGTGCAGCCGAGGAAGCCGGACCGAGCCTGGGGATCCTGCTGGCCGGGCGCGGGGAGGGGAACCGGTGGCTGACCGAGAGGCTCCGGGAGCCTGACTTGCCGGCGCGCTTGCGGCGCCTGCGCGACGAGTCCCATGCCTGGATTTTTCTTCCCCACGGCCTCGGCACGATGCTGGAGATCGTCTGGATGGCGGAATCCGTAGTCAAGGCGGACGTCCGTGCTCGTCCTTTCATCCTGCTCGGAGACTTCTGGCGGCCGACCGTCGAAGCCGCGCTCGCCGAGGCGTCGAACCCCTCCGGCGCGCAGGCCCTCCTTTCCTGTGTTCGTTTCACGGAGACACCCGCCGAGGCCGCCGGCCTGGCTTTCGGCACCGGGTTTTCGTAAAGCCTCGGCCTCCGGTGGATGCCGCGCCCGCCACTCTCTCAGGCCCCTTCCTGATGTGAATTGCTTAATTAAAAAGCAGTCTGTTTCGCGCTTGCGTCGCGCTCGGCCCTCAGCATAAGATTCGCGAAAATCAAAAAAAGGGGATACGCACGCGTGATCCCGAGCAAAAGGTATCGCCCCGCATCGACTCACGATCCAGGTGGGAGAATCTTGTCACGACTGCTGATGAAGCGCATCGCTGAAGGTGAGGAATTGAAAGGGAGGAGGCTCTAAAAATGTCAAGTGCAACAACCCCGGGAGCCGCTGCCGTACCGCATGGGGAGGTAGGCGTCAGCCGATGGTGGCGCGTGGTGGGCGGTCTGTTGATGAATCTTGCGCTGGGGTCGCTCTACGCCTGGAGTGTGTTCGTTGCGCCTCTTGAGAAGGAGTTCGGCTGGAAACGCGCGGACACTTCCCAGGTGTTTACCTGGGCCGTCGTCGTGTTTGCCATCTCCTTCATCCTCGCGGGCCGATTGCAGGACAAGATCGGTCCCTTCGCCGTATCCCTGACAGGCTGCATTCTCTTAACCATCGGCTTCCTGCTTTCGTCCCGGACCGACAGCCTGGGCTATCTCATCGTCTGCTTCGGCGTCGTGGTCGGCATCGGCAACGGCTTCGGCTACGCGACGCCGATTCCAGTCATGGCGAAATGGTTCCCGGACAAGCGCGGCCTGGCCGTCGGCCTGGCCGTGGCCGGCTACGGCGGCGGTTCGGCCATCTTCGGGCCCCTGGCCAGCCTGTACCTCATCCCCCACTACGGCTGGCGGGCGACCTTCGTCGTGCTGGGAGTCATCTTCTTCTTGATGACCCTCGTCGGAGCGTTGCTACTGAAGAATCCTCCGGTCGGCTACCAGGTGCCGGGCTGGGTGCCCGCATCAAAGCCCAAGTCGTTGGCGACGACCCACGAGTTCCCCCCGGGGGAGATGTTACGCACCCCCACGTTCTATTTCATGTGGATCGCCTACGCGCTGGGCTGTTCGGCCGGTCTCATGGTCATCAGCCAGCTCGTCCCGTTCGCCAAGAGCATGAAAATACCGAGCGAGGCGCTGGCGGCCATCACCCTGGTCATCGGTGCCGCGGGCAACGCCTCCGGCCGGATCCTCTCGGGCTGGATGTCCGACGCCCTCGGGCGGCTGAACGTCCTGCGCCTGATGATCGGCATCTCGGCCGTCGCCATGCCGCTGCTCTACCTGACAGGCGGCAACGTGAGCCTGCTCTACGTTATGGTCTTCGTCGTCTACTGGTGCTATGGCACGCAACTCTCGGTCAACGCCTCCACGACCTCCGACTTCTGGGGCACGAAGAACGCGGGCATCAACTACGGCCTGCTCTTCACCTCTTGGGGCGTGGCGGGCATCATCGGACCCAGGATCGGCGGCAAGCTCTTCGACATCCATAAGGACTACAAGGCGGCCTTCTACTGGGCCGGAGCCCTGGCCGTCGTCGCGCTTATCTGCGAGCTGCTGGCGAAGCGGCCGGTGCCGCCCAGGGAGGTGACGGCGTAGCGGGGCGGACGGCAAACGTACGCCTTAGCGAACGCGTGATATATATCGAGTGTTCTGGATCACCGTTATGTCCCGCGATTGGTCTTGCGAGTTTCTGGCCGAGTTCTTCCCCGGAAGCCGTGCGCGCTCTCCGCGAGGGGAATCGGCTTTCCCACGACTAACAGGAGGTGCGAATGGCTGACACTTCGTTTCCCAAGCACAAAGTCTTAAGCTGGCCGGCGGTCCCGATCCCGACCCCCGACGAGGTCTACGCGGGTCTGACGGACCAGGCGAAGGAGTACCCGCTTTCGCTTGAGGTCCAGCTGCGACAAAGCGAGAACTTCAAGAAGCCCGAGTGCCTGACCACGATCCGGGTCCTCGACTTGAGCAAGGGGATGATCATCGGCAACTGGTGCTCCTCGATGCTCTCGGAGCTGGGGGCCGACACGATCAAGTGCGAGCCGCCGGACGGCGATCCGCTGCGCTGGCAGACGCCCTTCGGCCGCAAGGAGTACATGATCAAGGACGTCGAGTCGGGCGAGCCGATCGGCCTCCACTTCCTCCACGAGATGCGCAACAAGCAATCCATCACGCTCGATCTCGAGAAGGAAGAGGGGCGCGAGCTCTTGAAGAAGCTCGTCGTCCACTTCGACGTCCTGATCGAGAACTACCCGCCGGGACAGTTCGACGCGTGGGGGATCGGATACCGGCAGCTTAAGGAGATCAACCCGCGGCTCGTCTATACCTGGGTGGGGCAGAGGGGACAGTGGGGACCGGCCAAGGACAAGCCGGGCAACCTCGACCCAACGGGGCAGGCGTCCTGCGGGTTCGTTCACGGCACGGGCCTCCCGAAGGAGTTCGGCGGACGGCCGACCCGCTCGGCCATGTGGATGGCGGACCACGTCGGCGGCACCACGGCGGCCATGGGAATCCTGGCCGCGCTCATCTATCGCGACAAGGTCTCGGGCAAGGGCCAGTTCGTGGAAGCGACGGCTGCGGAAGGCGTCATCCGGATCCTGGATTACAACTGGGCCTGGTACGGGTTCGACGGGAGCATCCGGCCCCGCTACGGCAACTGGGACCTCGCGATCAATATCTACGCCGTCAACCCCTGCAAGGACGGCTACTTCATGGTTGGCGGCGGACACGACCGCCTCTGGTACCGGATCTGGCGGACGGTGGGACAGACGCGTGCCGACCTGGAGGACGAGATCCTGGACGACAAGTCCCTCCGGGTGGTCGTGGCGCGGCTCCCGCACTTGAAGCAGGTGAAGACTTACACGGTACTCGCCGATTGGCAGAAGGACTATTCCCGGGCGGACGCCATGCGGGAGCTGCTCGCCCAGCAGGTCGCCTCCGGCGGCGTCAACTACGTGGACGAGGTCGCCGAGGACCCGCACTTCAAGTACCGGGGGCACGTGGACCAGATCGAGGACCGGCTCTACGGGAAGGTCCTCTACGGCACGACGCCCTTCCTGGCGCACAAGGCTCCGGGCCGCTTGAAGTGGATCGGCCGGCCGCTCGGATACGACAACGAAGAGGTCTACCTGAAGCTCCTGGGGCTGGGGCGGGAGAAGCTCGCCGAGCTGAAGAAGCGCGGCGCGATTTAGGAGGCAAGTAAGATGGCGACTGCACCCGACTTCGAAACCTATTGTCAAGAGCTCTTCGATCACAAGACGGCCTTCGGGAAACCGGAGGTCCTGAAGGGCTATCGCGTCCTCTCCTGCACGCAGTACATCCTCGGGCCCTCCTGCGCCAGCTATCTGGCCGAGCTGGGAGCCGAGGTCATCAAGATCGAGGCGCCCAGACGCGGCGAGCCGATGCGTCACACGACCCCGTTCAACGAGCCCCTTCTCTACCCGCTCTCCCGCTGGGTTCCGGAGGCGGGCACGGGCCTGGGCTTCTTCGGGGCCAACCCCAACGAGGAGTTCGTCAGCCTCGACTTCCACCGTCCGGAGGCGCGGCAGGCCATGCTGGAGCTGGCCGCCAAGTCGGACGTGATGGTCCAGAACTACCGGCCGGGCACCTTCGACCGTTGGGGGATCGGATATCAGCATTTCTCCAAGGTCAACCCCCGCATCGTCTACCAGTGGCTGGGCGGGTTTGGCGGCTGGGGTCCGGGACGCGTCCGGGCCTCCTACGACATCCTGGGCCAGGCCATGGGAGGCGCCTTCGGGATCACAGGCGAAGCCGCAGACCGGGGTGGGACGCCGGCCAAGCACACGATCTGGCTGGCCGACTACTGGGGCGGCATGATGGCTGCCGTCTCGATCCTGGCGGCTCTCTATTACCGGGATACGGTCTCCGGAGAGGGGACCTTCATCGAGTACTCTCAGGTTCACGGCGTCACGCGGCAGCTCGAGTCCGCCCTGCCGCTCTATGGCCGGTATGGTGTCCGGCGGGAGCGCTGGGGAAACTGGGACACGGAGCTGTGCGTGCACGGGATCATCCAGTGCGGCAAGTCCTCCTACCCGGATTCCAAGAACCCCCAGGAGGCCGAGGTCGGCTACATCCTGGTCACCGCCCACACCGACGAGGACTTCAAGAAGCTCTGCGACGTGATCGGGAAAAAGGACCTCGCCACGACGTATGCCAAGCACGACGATCGCGTCAAAGCGGAGAACCAGACAATCATCTACGACGCTCTCGAGGTCTGGGCCAAGGATAAGACCAAGGAAGACGTGGCCAAGCTGCTGGACAAGGCCGGCATCAACAATCAGCCCGTGTGGAATGCAAAGGAGGTCTCGGAGAATCCGCACTGGAAGATGCGCGGCTCCGTTCAGTGGATCGACGACCCCATGTTCGGAGACCTCCACCATCAGGGCCCGGCCTTCAAGATGTCCGAGACGCCGCCGCGTATCAAGTGGGCGTTCAAGCCTGTCGGCGCCGACAACGAGAGGGTGTACGGGAGGCTCCTCGGGTGGACGAAGGACAAACTGGCCAAGATGGAAGAGGCGGAGGTGATCTGAAATGATTAAACAAGGGCTGGTGCTCACTTGCACCAAATGCGGTACCAAGAACTTCCTCGATCCCTACCCGTTCTGGAACTTCAGCGGCAACACGAAGTGCGCCGGCTGCGACACCCTCTATGCTGTGACGTTCGTCAAAGGCCAGGAGGTGAGCGGGCCCACGGCAACCACCGGAAAAGCCGATCTGCTGCCGGGCTACGCCGAGGACAAGAACGGCGCCGGGATCACCGGTGAAGGCAAGATCCGCCCGGCTCCGCAGTCGCGGCCCGATCCCTTCACCGGGCAGCAGAAGCAGGTCACGAAGAGCATGCGGGGAAAGCCGCTCAGCGGCAGTCGTCTCAAGAAGGAAGATCTGGTGGGCAGTCGGGCCAAGTTCATCGCGGACCTGCACAAGGTCTGAGAGGAGACAAGACGTGGTTGAAACCGAAAAAGGAAAGGAAGCCTCGACCTACAAGTGCTGCGAGTACTTCGAGCCGGCGCTCGACCCGAACATCCTGCGGGCGTACGTCGGGTACTGCAAGGCGCGGGCGTGGCCTTTCACCGTGATGGTTCCCAACGGTGGCTTTGACGATGAGTGTCCAAAGCCCCCGATCAAAAAGAAAGAAGCCGGCAAGGGATAGGCGTGGCCAACCTCCGTGAGGAGTTCGAGCGGCGTTACGGGCCACTCTGGTCCGGGGCGTCGTCTCTCTCGATCGGAGGTGTCCCCTACGAGCTTCACGACGTGATTCATCGGATCGGCTTCGGCTTCGAGGGAATCAAGATCATCGATGCCCCTCCGGTCGAAGCCGGCCGATACGCGATCCGTTTCTTCGACGGTGAGGTGCGGTGCATCGTTTGCCTCGAGTTCGGGGCGGATCTGACTCTCCTGGAGGAGCATCGCGTCCACATCGCCGAGTGGCTGGGGGACGCCTACTTCGAGACGGAATTCCAGGTGAATTGTCCCATGGATTTTTGAAGAGGAGAAACCATGAAGGTCAAGTTCTACTATTCCAGCAAGGACAAGCCGGGTGGGCAGTACCCGTGCGACAACGCCGCGGCTCTGGAGAAGATCAAGAAGTTGAAGAGCCTGAAAGTGGACGCCGAGGCGATCGACGTGGCCGGTGTCGAGGACGTGTTTCGTTTCTACCACTCGGCCCTGACGGGTCCTCCCGCGACGGTGCGGGCGGTCTTCGGCATGAAGGGCGGGCTGGAGGCCGACTTCGGCCGCGCGACCCCCGCCGTCCTCGTGTTCGGCGATCCGAAGGACCGCTACCCCACGGACGCCTATCCGCGTCAAGACCAGGCCCGGGGGGGACTCGTCGGGTGTGAAAAGGCCCTCGACGACCTGGCCAAGGAGGCCGGCAAGCTGCCGACGACCGAGGACGAGGAGGACACGCAGGAGGCGAGCCGTTGAGCACAATTCCGGCGGAATATCTGCCCCCGAAGGAATTCCAGCCCCAGCGAATCTACACGCTTAAGGAGTTCGAGAGCTACCCGGACCCGTTGAACAGCACCGAGGAGCTTCTCGACAAGCAGGTGGCGGCGGGCAGGGGCGACAGCCGCGCGATCCTGATCGGTGACAAGGTCCTCACGTACAAGCAGCTCCTGGGGGCGTCCAACAAGATCGGTAACGCCTTGAGGAAACTGGGGGTCGAGGAGGCCGACCGGGTCATGCTGCGATCGCCCAACGTCCCGCCCGCCCTGTTCACGAATTTCGGCGTCTTGAAGATCGGGGCCGTGATGGTCCCGACCTCGCCCATGCTCTCTCCCAACGAGATCGCCCACATCGCCAACAACGCGGAAGCCAAAGTGATGGTCGTTGCGGCGGCGTTTCTGGAGGGGGTCGTGAAGGCGCGGCCGAACCTGAAGACCGTGAAGCAGGTGATCGTCTTCGGCGGGCAGCCGGAGGAGTTGAAGGCACAAGGCTTTCTCTCCTACGAGCAGCTCGTCGAAAACGAGTCCCCTGTCCTCGCTCCAGTCCGCAGGCCGCGTACGGCCGTCTCCGTCCTTCTCTACACGTCGGGCACGACGGGCATGCCGAAGGGAACGGCTCACTACATGGAAGAGGCCCTGATCATCCCGGACACGTTCGGCAAGTACGGTTGGAAGGTTCAACCCGATGACATCATCTGCGGGCCGGCTCCCATCTCGTTGGCTGCCGGGTACTCGACCGTAACCTCGATCCCTTTCCGGTTCGGCGCAGCGGCCTCTCTGATCCCCAAGTTCACGCCCGACGGGATGTTCGAACAGATCCAGAGTCACAAGGTGACGATC